>Ga0082212_10009497_pt1 | contig 12551 bp, 12 predicted proteins | sample TergutNt197P3_FD_71548 | JGI IMG/M metagenome (GOLD analysis project Ga0082212, IMG submission 71548) | Neocapritermes taracua P3 segment gut microbial communities from Petit-Saut dam, French Guiana - Nt197 P3 | ecosystem: Host-associated > Arthropoda: Insects > Digestive system > Gut ... | reverse complement strand
CGGTGGTTGTGAATCGATCTGTCCGGTACGCCCCATCAAGGCAATCAATGTTTTGGCGAATGAAGTTCATCAAACGGCTGAAAAACCGCCTGAAGAAGAAATGTTGGAAATCAACCGCGAAGAATTGGATTTCGGATTTTGAAAATATAATAAATAATTTCTAAAAAATATTTACACATAACTTTGTTTTCTGGATTGCTTCGTTCCTCGCAATGACGCGATGAATACACCGTCATTGCTTCACGTGGCAAAGATTAGTCCATCCATCTCTTAAATCCCCATTTCTGCACGAGGGATATTGAGCCCTTCGGCAGTTATTTTGTAGAGGGCAGGTGCGAGGCCGGCAAACGGCAGGTCGAAAGTGATTTCACGCGTTTCACCTGGCAGCAAGTTGAAATAACCATCGGAAGCATACACCGGCAGCATGCTGGTATCTGTTGCCTTTTCACGTATATTCATCTTGATGGAAACAGCAATGTTTTTTGTGTTATTTGTTACGTTTGCTTTAATTACTACGCTGTTATTATCATTTTTCACCGTCCGTATTCTATCTATTGTTACCCCCGATTGGGAAAATTCACTTATTGGAGAGAGATCGTAGCGGTCTTTGCCGTGATACCAATAATCGTTCCGAGATATTTCTTTTCCTTTGCTATCGGTCAGTGTTAATCGTACTAATCCGAAACCGGGCAGTTTGTCGGGATAAACCTGTACAAAACAGTCGGTTTTCCGGTTAGCTGTTGCAGTCAGTTTTTCTTTTCGGGTATATATTTTTTTCCCTTCGGAATTGTATACTGCATATTCCACATTCGCATTTTTCAGATCTTGTAAGGTCGTATTCACCAAAATCACCTTGTTGTCGTTGATATTCCATTGCAGATGCAAGGGCTCGCAAGCTACTTTTGATCCATAGAACGATCCATGGGTTTCGTAATCCCAACTGTAAATCTGCCAAAACATTCCATACCAGGCAGGATGTGTCATCCATAGCAATATGCCGGTAGCCTTGTCCCACATCTTGTGATTCCATGCCTCAAACATATCGCGGTGTGCAATATAATTGATTACCTGTGCACGTTGGGCAAATTCGTCGATATTACGGCTCGGTTCCTTACCCAATTTTTCCAAGTCTTTAATATAGAGTTCCCAGCTAAACACGCCCCGATAGTGCATGTTGTGGTAAACATACACATCGTTTAATGGCCAAAGGTCTTCCTCGGCTATGAATTTGCGGATGGTTTCGGAAGTTGAAAGCGAAACGGATCCTAATTCGGTATTGAATCCTTCCGCTAAACGGAAAAAATCGTCCGTATGCCGGTAGCCCCAGGGACCACTGGGTTGCATGTTCGTGTGGCGTGAATTACCGTGGTAATGGCGCGTGCCGTCTTCTTCAGCTATTACCTGTTGAATCAGTTCTTCCAAAAATTTAGGGGCGTAGCCTTCGTTACGGGGACACCAAATTGCGATAGACGGGTGATTGCGGAAACGGACAACCATGTCTTTCACATTGTCGCGGAACAGGTAATCGTCGGAAGGATTCAGGTTATAATCGCCTGTCGACATCCAGAAGTCGTTGAAAATTAACATTCCGTATTCATCGGCTAACTCGAAGAAGACTTCTTCGGTACTCTCTCCTGTCCAATTCCTGATCATGTTTTGATTTGCCTCCTTGTGCAAGCGAAAATAAGGCTCTAATTGTTCGCGGGATACACGTTTCATTGCGTCGTCCATCCCCCAGTTTCCACCCCTGCAAAAGATTTCTTTTCCGTTGATTTTGAGCAAGAAAAACGGATCATCCTGTTTAGACGTTTCCGTAAAATTTTCTAAGCGGATATCCTTGCGAACTGCCGGAATCACCACTTCGGGGTACTTTTCTTTGTTAAATAATTTACGGTGTTCGTAATCAAATAAAGGTTTTCCTTTGTCAACCACACCGGTAGGACTGTATTCTATGCGCCAATTTTCTTTTCCGGAGGCATCGACCATCAATTGGTAGCTGTATTCCCTGATGCCGAAACGAACATTCATCCTGTCGGATATTTCGTTGTTCACGCTCACCGATAATTCTGCCGTATAGAGATTCTGTTCACCATAACCGTTCGGCCACCACAGTTTCGGATTCATGATGGTTAACCGGTCAAATTCATCGGGATCCAATACGCCGGTGACTGTTTCATTGGGCATTAAGGTATATTTCTTACTCAGTTCAATATTCCCGATTTTAACATTAAATGCAACATTTTGCGACTTATCCGAGAGGTTTTGCAAATGTCCTTTGATTGTCACCTGCGCTGAAGTAGTATCAGGAAGGGGAAGCTTCGTAATAATTTGCGGATCATACAGGCGTACTTCTCCGCTGTAAGCCAGCCGGACGTCCTGCCAGATACCGATGTTCCGATCCTTTATCCCCGGCATCCAGCCCCAACCGCTGGACGAGATAAAGGTAGGTCCATCTAAACAGAGAGTACTTCCGTTTGGTCCCATACCTCCAAGTATCTGTTCGGCCGGGATACCCGGATTGTTTGGTGGAATAATACGTACCGCCAATATGTTTTTCCCATTTTCGTTCAAGGTGTTTGTAATGTCGAAAATACCCCGTCTGAAAGCGCCCGCTATTGTTCCCAAAAGTTTTCGATTCAGATAGACTTCTGCTTTGTAGTTAATCCCGTTCAATATCAGGTGTACACGTTTTCCATTCACTTGCTGCGGCGCATCGAAAGCCAGCCGGTATAACCAATCCATCCGACAAAGCGTGTCGGGTATGTATACATTGTTGATTCCCCAGTAGGGATCGGGATAAACTCCCTGATTCACCAAGGTAGTCAGTACTGTTCCGGGAACCGTAGCATTGTACCATGACCGGGTATCTAAATTCGGATCAAAAATATCGACTCCCGACGCTATTGTTTCGTACATTTCTTTCATTTCCCAGCCCGAAGAAAGGATCAGTTCGTTGTTTGCGGTGGGAAGAAAAACAACAGGTTCATCTATTTTCGGAACGGGAATTCCCTGCTGGATTGGAGCGTTCGACTTAGGCAGTACCTCTTGGCGATAGGTCAGCCCAAAGTTCCAGCGATACTGCGCAAATGAATTGGGCTGTAACGTGAAAAACAGCAAAAAAGCAAGAAAAAAAGACACCTTTATTTTCATGATCGCGGTTTATTTATTATATAATCCATTGAATACAGCCTTTTGTAACGTGCCGTCATCGTCATCCTGATCGTATTGCCAATACATGGCTCCCAACATACCCATTCTATGTATAAACTCACATTTTTCGGCAATCGAGCGAGGATCATCATAAGTAAGTACAAATGCCCCTTCCTCATTGGTGAAATAAGGCGCCTTTGCCACATCATCCCATTTTTTAGTGTAAATGTCAAATTCAGGTTTGGTAACTATATCCTTATAGACGACATCGCGGGCAATTCCACAGCAACCATGTCCATAGAACGGAATACCCAAAGTTAGTTTATGAACGGGTACTCCTGCTGCAATATGAGCTAACACTGATTCTTCGCATGACAGGTCCTTCGTAAATTCCGATCGGTAAAGCCCTGCCTGATGGTATGGAGGATGAGCGATATCGTAGGTCATGATATTGACAAAATCAATATAAAGGTTTACAGCCTTAAAATCAACGTATTTTGCATTTGCAGCCGAAGCAAAAGTTAATAATTTGTCTTTGCCTATGGCATTGCGGATATCACGCATGAGCAAAGTGAAATTATCAATGTCTTCGGGTAAGGACGAAATTCCCGACATGGAACTGGTAGGATATTCCCAATCCATATCAATTCCATCCAGATTAAAATGGTCAACTACCCGCTTACAATCAGTGGCAAATGCGAGGCGGGTGGTTTCATCTGCAGCCATTTCACTGAAACGGCCGCTTCCCCAACCTCCTATAGACAATAATACCTTTAGCGTAGGCTTTTGTTGTTTCAGACCGGTGATTGCCATCAAACGGTCCTCATTATTAATCCTTATTCCGTTGAAGGTATTATTTACTCCGCCAAACGCATAATTAATATGGGTAATGTAAGTCGGGTCAGGTAAATTGGGACCTCGGGAGGTTACGTATGCAAGAACAATGGGTTCATTAACATTTTTACCTTTGGTGCTATGTAAAGAACATGCATTCAAAAAAAATAGTGCGACGAGCAATAGATATGGATATTTCATATTTCTGAGTTTTATGATTTTTTTGATAAATTTTCTTCTGTGTTCCATACTGATAAATCTTTTATTTGTTATATTTTCTCTTTCTAAATAATCAGTCCTTAAACAATTCTGCAAGAAGCCACATCATTCTGGCTGTAGTATGTACCCATATTTCCTTGTACGTACAGTTATTCTGCATGGGCATATACGGTTCATCATCGTTTTCAAAGGTTTCAATACCGACAGGCACTGCCCCCACGACATCGCCTGAATAGGCGCCATAGAGGGGTGGATAGTCGTAGCCATCGCCATAGATTGTGCTCATGGCAAAAGGGTTATAACCGACGATATACTCCATCTGACGGGTAGCAATATCTTTCAGTTCCTTATCGCCTAACAGCCGCGAAAGGATGAATGCAGCCTTTGCTTTGCCTTGAAGTATGGCATGGAAGCCGCGAAACTGATAGGCCACAGGGAAACGGCGCAGGTAATGGGTATCGGACAATTGTATACCGTTACGCACTTGCGCATTGTATTCTTCTAATGAAGGTGCTCCAATATCTCTGGGACCTTCGTGCGACATACTCGAATAATCGGTGTTGTCTAACTCGTATATCGCTGCAGGTAGAATACCGTAAGGTTCTATCAGTTTCGAAATGTCGTACAGGTAGTCTGCATAAGCCTTGCATGCTTCTTTCCATTTCGGTGCATCGGCATGATTGGGGGCATCGGTCAATAACATAGCCAAGCCTTGCATCATCACATGCTCCTGACTGCGATGATAATAGGCGAGTATGCGTGATTTTTCACGCGATTCGTAGAAAAATCCTCGAAGCGGTATTGTCCAGTCGGTGCACTTCTCCAATTGCTGGCAGCCCATTACGATAGAAGCATAATGGCTTGCCTTGTCGATATAGGATTGCTCCCGAGTGATACGATACAAACGCATTGCCGCAACCATAGCCAAAGCGGCTATATCGGTTTCGGGCGCTTTTCTTGCAAGCCTTTCCGGCATCACCTCGTCGGCAAATCTGAAGTCTTCAATAGCCGTATTCCGGCACCAACGTGCGAAGACGGAATCAACTGCCTCAAAATGCGGAACAGCTTCCGCACAAAACGATGCTCCAATAAAGTTATCGAAAGGATCTTTGCGAGCCGCCGACTGCATATCGTCTTTGTCTCCACGAATGTTTTGTGTCCAGATACCTTTTACCAAACCGCCGTGCCGGTATCCATCGCCAAAACGGGTACGCATCGCCCAGTTCAAGCCCCATCGGGCTTCCTCAAGCAAACGCTCATACAAAACTTTGTCTTTATTTTTTACTGCGCCTGCTAATTCAAGTATAGCGATTCCTGATTCTCCCGTATTTCCAATGCCCTGCGTCAGGTCGGCGGCATCGTGCCAACCACCTGCCACACTGAGGCTGCGTCCATCGGGATGAAAACAGAACACATCGAGATGACACTCCTGGTGAATACCCGGCTGGTCGTAACCGCAACGCTGTGTATAAAAGAAATTCAATGTTCGCCAAGCAGTTGCAAGATAAGCATTATCGCCTATGGCAAACGGCTTTGATTTTATGCCGTCGATGGATAAAATATAAAAGCCTTGCTTGTCAAATTCGCTGAAATCCAACACTGTAAATCCATTTTCCTGTGTTTGTCCTTTACCTTCAAAAACGACATCGCCTTTTTCGTTGTATAAGTTGAAAGTGTTATTTTTATTATTTTGAACTATCGCCTGCTTGCGCGCTCCGGTTTTATATCCGCTATGACTGTATGCAATGGCATCGCGACGAAGATCAAAGCCCCTGCTATTTTCCGCTTCTACTTTTTCGATGCGCATATCATCAACATATAAACTCATGGTTTCGCTTGCACCGACAGGGGAACCGGTCATCATAATGCTTACTCCGAAACCGGTTACGCAGTCGCGGTATAAATCGGGGATTTCCCACACTACCCGTTGCCACTTGCCGGGGTAAACATTTTCGAAATGTTGTCCTTCAAATCGTCCGGGAGCAGGCATGATCTTTTCACCCTCGTTGTAAAGCGTTATTCCTGCAAATGCAAGGTAAAATCCGGGGGCGTCGACATATATCCAAACCGAGAAACGATTGTAATCGCTGAGATCTTCCCTGTTTAACGGTCTTAATATTTCAGGGAATCCATAATTGCGGTTCGAGGGATTTTTCACATCGAGCGAAGTTGGCGTATCCATGCGCACACTACCATTGCCCGAAACAGTAACACGAGGGTCGACGTGCAAGGTTCCGGGAGTAGAAACGCGCAAAGCATCGAAGTCTGACACCAAAGGTAGCGAGCGTGTTGCCAATACCTTTTTTTCGCACCAGCGAGTCAGACCGGCATCTTCCAAAAAGGGCTTCATCGTATGCTTAAGATAGTGGCTATCTTCCAATTGCTTAGAAAGTTTGGCGTCGGGTTGATTATTTGTTTGATTACAAGCAATTAACAAACCTGAAAAAGCAAGAATAATCGTCACAACTGTACGGTATACAAAACCGAAAAGGGGAATAGATTTAAGAAACATAACCAATTGAATTTTAATTTACGTGCAAATATAATAAAATAAATGCAGAATTAAATAAGCCAAGTAATGTAGTCTCAAAAACTTTTTGAACAGTCTCTCCGTTTTTTATGCCATCACGGCTACACCAAAAATCGGTTTGGCTCAGTCGGAAAATCTGTGGGGTAAATTGTAGATAATGTATGATAGATGTGATACATGGTTCCAGACCATTCGTTGATATCACAGGGATTCATTCTTGTAAGTAAGGCAATATTCATACCAAAATGTATATATTTAACGATTCGACTTTCTTGAAGTGAAAATTCAGTTATGGCGAGCAACTTTCTCTATAGTAGTATCCTATTTTTTGTTCCATTCTTTGATCATGCCTCTTGGTTAGTTCATGATGAATATGGATATCATTATAGGTACATATCCATCCGTACGCAAACCCAAATGAGCTGCATGCCCGAATATTAATACTTTGCCGTCGCTGTTTTGCCCGCATATCAGGTCGATAAAATGTTTCGCGTTCTCGAACATCCAAATTTCACGGCTTATTTCATATTCCTTTCTTAGCGCAGGATGCGCAGTTAAATCTATATTTGCCTTGTCTGCAAATTTTTTCATGTAATTGTTGATACAATAGGAAAATATTTTTAATTCCGTCTCACCGAGCATTTGCCTGAACCTTGCATCTTTTTCTAATTTTTGCAATTCAATACCAACCGGATTCGTGTAAGCATTTGTAACCCTTAATTCGTAACATATCGTATCAATCTTCTTATAATTAAAATCGGAATTGAGCATATATAAATATTCGGATGGATAGAAACGAGGCAAAACCACCACTCCGCTCGGTATTCCTATGTCTATGCCAATCAGGTGAACTTTTTTTTCAGTCGACCGGTTATAGTCTTTTAGAAACAGAAGCGTCTTCTTTAGTTGACGGTATGAATATGAAATATATCTTAAGTCGTACAGTAAACTGTCCGCATCGAAATTTTCATTCCCCTGAATAAAACTGTTCATTGCGAATGTCGTGCTCATATCCAACTCCAATAAAATCAGTTTGCATTGATTGTGCTGTACCTGATATTTGACCGTTTCATAAAACAATTCATCAAACGTTTCGCTCCCATGCAGGCTTTCTCCGATGGCGACGATCTTCTTTTCATTCAAGGCAGGAATACGGGCAAAAGAACTTGCATCTTCTATCGGAATGATATTCTCCGGATTTATATGGATTGGTTCTAACAGTTCCAGTTCGGTATAGGGGCCAATGTCTTTTCCGTCGATTTCAATGCGGATGTTGTCGATCCACAAGTTTTGACTGGGCGTGCTGTCAAACGGTCATTTTGTAGCCTCTATCGGGTAAAAAATCACAACTTATGGATGAAGTCATAATCTAATACACAGGTAGATGCGTTGTAATACTAAGGGCAAATTTAGTGTATATTGAAACATTACATTGTTGAAAATAATATCCTTATTTTAAGGAATAATGGATGTTTGTCCGATGGCTAACAATTCTTCTTCATCTTCTAACTGGCGAATCTCGTTCATGCGGAGAAAACTGATTTTAGCATATTGGGCCGATATAATAAAATGAATGAATTGCACCAATGGTCCGTTCAACATACCGAGTATAAATTGGGTAGATATCATAACGCCGAAAGTGATGTCTCCGGAAAACCTACGTATACAGTTTGTTGGCGGCTGGGGTTTACGTAAACATCCATGATACTTTTGGCATATTGATTCGTACCGTAACTCATGTTTATATTGGCATTAAAACGATTTTGGAGTTCCGACATATACAGTTTTTTTTCAGCTTCCAGGCGTCTGATTTCACGGCTTAGCATAGCGGGATTGTTTTCTTTGACGTATAACCTGACAATGGCAGGGTTCAGCTCCAATGGTAAAGTAAATTCGGGCGCTTCAATGATTGGTATCCGATCATTATCGGTCAGGTTGAGGAAGGTTGATAATGTTCTTAGCGCGTCATCAAAATTTTTAGCGGCATTTTCTTCTAAGTATTCATTGTTGACGGCTTGCAGCTCTATTTGCTTGAAGTCGGATTCGGTGATTCTTTTGTTTTCGTACCTTACATTGGCTATACGGAACATACTGTCGGTTGCTTGTCGGTTTGCTGATGATTGTGTCTTTTCTAACGAGGCGAAGAAGGCGCTCATAAACAGATTCAACGCCTTTTGCTGAATGGAGGAAATGGATTTGCAGTAAGTTTTGATTTTTTCTTCATTTCTTTTGTATTCGATAGTTTTTTCCATACGCATTGTTTTTCCCCCTCCGAAAAGCTGTTGCGAATAACTAAAGGCAAAAGGCGTTGAACTAAAACTCTGGCGGTTCCGCGACAATTCATTCAGGTAGCTCAGGCAGCTATTAGCGCTCAACGTACCTACGGCACGTTGTTTTCACGGAAAAACCTGTTTTTTTCTACCAATATCAAATCCCTGACGGAATAAATGTGTAATTATCTATTTTTCAGCTATTACCAGCATTTCAAAATCTTCTGTCCGTAAGGTGTGTTCCCTCGAAAATTCCCCAAGTCTTGCCCCGAAAATATCTACTGTTTTATATTTTAACGATTTTAGCAACCATGTTATTTCACTGGGCACATAGTATCTTTCGTTACATTCGAGCGATTTTTTGTTTCCGGAATCATCTTCAAAATCTACGATATCATTAACACGAAAGGTCATAAAATCAAATTTATTGTTTCTGCACAGCGAGTTACCGTCTTCTATTGCAGATGTGTAAAATTCGTCCATCGAGTGGTATAACGGGAACAGTCCGTTCAGGGTAGTGAAGATGAATTTTGCCTGCGGTTTGAGTGATTTGGTTACGTTTTTCAGTATTTCGTAGTTCATTTCGTCGGTTTCCATCAGTGAAAAGCCGCCTTCGCAAAGCATAATAGCAACATCAAATTCACTGTCGAACGACAGGTTTCTTGCATCTTGATGTTGAAAATCAACGGACAGGTTGGCTGCTACCGCCTTTTCTTTGGCTCTTTTCAGTTGCGATTCCGACAAATCAATACCGGTTACATTGTATCCGCGTTTTGTCAGCTCTATGGCGTGACGGCCTGTTCCACAGCCAACATCCAATATTTTCAAAGATTTGTTGAATTGAATTTCTTTCTCTATAAAATCACATTCACCAATCGTCCCACGAGTAAAGACTTCATTGTCGTACTTTTGTCCGTAGTTTTCAAATAGCGATTCGTACCATTGTTTTTTCATAACTCATTGTTTTTTCTGTCCTACTGTTACGGATTTAGAGTTTGTTATTCCTATTCATATAATCAGTAACGATGCATTAAATTTTGTTTATAACTAATTAATATTACATAAATTATAAGCGTTCTTTGTTTTTTTGATTTGAATTAACTATTGAGAGAATATTCTTTGTTAGAATAAAAAAGACCGCAAGTCTTGAATGTAAATAACTCCCAATGAAGCGATTGGGGGTATACGAAAATATACATACCCGCAACCTGCAAGGTTGAACGCAAACGAAGCGCTCTCATATTCAACCCTTCAGGTTGATGATACAGAGGGATTTGCTTCATCCCTCAATCGCTTCGCTTCATGTATTAAATCTTTCAGATTTATCGCTTTCACATTCTTACCAAATAATGTCAATCAAATCAAAAAGTTAAAGAACAACAATTATACTAATTTTATTAACAATTTAGTGCATCAGTAATGTTCATAAACTATTAATCTGTTGTTTTAGCAAACGCAAAATTACACAAAATTCTTTGAATAACAAACAGACAGGTATAAATTATTGATTATATAAAGTCTAATATATTTTTACAATATCAAAAATAATTTGTACCTTTGCGTCAAAAAAAATGTCAAAGGAACGTATATCAGTAGAGGTCGAATTATCGACAATTAAGTCTCAACTTCGTAAAGATGAGAAATTTTCGCAAGGCATACGCCTGTACGCTGTTTATCAGATCAAGCTTGGACGTAATGCGGAAGAATTAGAAGAGCTTTATAATGTAAGTCACAAATCCATTTGCAATTGGGTTCATCGCTATAATTGCCATGGAATAAAGGGGTTAAAAGACAGGTTTCGTAGTGGTCGTCCGTCTCGGTTGAGCGAAGAACAACAAAAGAAATTGAAAGAGACAATCAAGGAAAGACCTGAAAAATTTGGTTACAGTAGCGGAGTTTGGAGCGGTCCATTAGTGATCGACTATGTGCAAAACACGTTTGGAGTTTCATACAAAAAGGCTCAGATTTACAATTTATTGCATAAATTAGGGTTCACTTTTCAGCGTGGCAAAGCATTTTATCCGGAGTCATCGGAACGGGCAGAAACAGTAGAGGCTATAAAAAAAACTTTGCCGGCGAAGTGAAAACAGCGTGATTGTTTTTGAAGATGAGGCATCTTTGTCCAATACGGCGACTGTTTCATACAGATTTTTGATGAAAGCAGTAAAGGCTTTCGACGGAAAAAAATTATATGTGGTATTGGACAACGTGCGGTTTCATCATGCCAAACGCTTGCAGCCAATTTTAGAAAGGTATAAGAACTGATTTTTCTCAATGGAAGAATAATCCAACATATACTTACGCCCGAGTGTGTTACTCATTCCTTGTAAAACTTGGGTGCTGATTACAGTATAATTTTCTTTGATAATTTTTCTTGCAATTTGTTGTTTCCCTTTTTCCGAGTTTGAATATGTGTAAATTACAACATTGCTGTCAACAAAAACTTTATTGCGATTATCTTGCATTAGCTTCCTCTCTGTTAAATTTGTATTGACGTGTGTCTATTGAAATCGCATTAAAAGTAACCTTTTTAGACGGCAATGGTTTGGAAAAAATTTCATCTGTCGGAAAAACAATTATTTCTAATTCTTTACCAATGTATTCTGTCGGAATGGAAAATACAAAATTATTATTTTGCGGTGTAAAAACAGTACATATCATAATGTTATTTTTAAGTCCGCAAAAATAACGAAATTTCTCGATAATTTGATTTTTTCTTGAGACATAGCAGGGCTTTCTATTACATAACAAGGCGAAGGGATTTTATTTAAGTCAAACATGGTATTATTCCTTTTTTAAAATAATTGAACGTGCATAAAATTCATTCATTTTATGCCATTCTTCTTTTGGAACAAAAGTTTGATTGTATGTTTTCCGGGTTTTTATTTTTATGGAGTTATTTTCTATACAGGCAATTGCTTCAAACGTAACATATTCATTTGAAAAATTTACGTTCAAATTTTCTATATCGCCTGCAATGTATTTATCAGGAATTTGAATGACAATCTCATTTTCGAATATTCTCCGTGTAGGAATATAGGCATCAACATTTCTTTTTCTTTCGTTTTCAGTTGGATTCCATTGTCTCCCGATAAATTTACCTGCATCAAGAATAATATTGTCCCCGGCATTCCGGACAAAATTACTCATTGTGTAAGCAATATCGTATTCGAGTTGCGGTTTTTCTAAAGTTACTCCCAAACTTGAAAAAGAATAACTTTTTACCTTTTCAGGAGCTAAACCATGATAGGTTTTAATTTCATTTTCTATTGTTTCAGCATATTTTTTCCCGGCTGAACGCGGGCTTGCCGCCAGCGCACTGATATTAAAATATGGATGCTCCGCGATAAGCTCGATAAATCTCTGTCCGACCATACCTGTTGCGCCTATAATCCCAGCATTTAATTTTTCGCCCATTTTTATACTCTCCCTTCATAAATTTTAAATCATAATTTTTAGATAATTTTAATATTATATCACAAATTAAACGCTGTGTCAAGCTCTTGCGCGATATTTTTTTAAAATATCTTCGGCTGTTCCGTCCGCGT
>Ga0082212_10009496_pt1 | contig 12551 bp, 12 predicted proteins | sample TergutNt197P3_FD_71548 | JGI IMG/M metagenome (GOLD analysis project Ga0082212, IMG submission 71548) | Neocapritermes taracua P3 segment gut microbial communities from Petit-Saut dam, French Guiana - Nt197 P3 | ecosystem: Host-associated > Arthropoda: Insects > Digestive system > Gut ... | reverse complement strand
TCCATCTTTCGGTCGAATGGTGATGGCGTTCAGCAGACCCTTACCGCGAACTTCGGCAATCATCGGACTGTTTACTTTTCTCATTTCATCTCTGAATAATTGTCCCATGGCAAACGAGTTGTCAACCAATTTTTCATCGTCAATGATTTGCAAGGCCTCCATGGCAACTACCGCTGCAATCGGGTTTCCTCCGTAAGTAGAACCATGTTCGCCCGGTTTGATCGTCAGCATGATTTCATCATCGGCCAACACGCATGAGATAGGATATACGCCGCCTGAAATTGCTTTTCCAAGAATCAGCATGTCAGGACGCACATTTTCATAATCAACGGCCAACAGTTTTCCCGTCCGGCCAATGCCTGTTTGAATTTCATCTGCAATATAAAGCACATTATGTTCGGTGCACAGGTTTCTGATGGCAGTCAGATAACCGTCATCCGGCACAAATACGCCGGCTTCCGCCTGAATGGGTTCGGCAAGAAAAGCGGCTATATCATCTCCGGTAATGACCTCTTCCAATGCGCTGATATCGTTGTATGGAATTTTAATAAAACCGTCGGTATGAGGGCCATAATCGCCGTAAGAGTCCGGGTCGGTCGACATGGAAACAATCGTAATGGTACGTCCGTGGAAATTGCCGTCACAAACGATAATTTTGGCCTTATCCTGCTGAATACCTTTTACTTTATAGGCCCATTTCCGCGCAAGTTTAAGCGCTGTTTCGACGCCTTCGGCGCCCGAATTCATCGGCAACATCCGGTCATAGCCGAAATATTTGGTGATCTGCTCTTCCCATACGCCCAATTTATCGTTGTAAAAAGCGCGCGATGTTAAGGCAAGTTTCGCTGCCTGCTCCGTGAGCGCTTTTGTTAGGCGCGGATGACAATGACCCTGATTAACAGCCGAATAAGATGCCAGAAAATCGAAATATCGTCGACCTTCTACATCCCAGACAAAGACGCCTTCGCCTCGTTCCAAAACTACCGGAAGCGGATGATAATTGTGCGCTCCGTACTTTTCTTCTCTTTCAATGTATTCCTGTGATTTCATCACTGTTTGATTTTATTAATTAAACATATCGTTCGGACGAAATATTGGTTCCCGACGTTCTGTGTCAATTGCTGTCCGATACTATTGGCATACATACAACGTCAAAAACAGTTGCAAAAGTACATGAAATTTATGAATTATTAAAAATGAAAAAAAAAAAAATCGTTTTTAATAAAGAAAATACTAATTTTGCGTCCATTACTAAAAAACAACAATATTAAATATGAAGAAAATTATTTTAGCAGGATTGCTTTTGACAGGGGCTTTTTTGACTGCAAATGCACAGAACAGCTATGAGTTTACTACAGTTAAAGAATTGAAAATAACGCCCGTTCATAACCAAAGTCGCACGGGGACATGCTGGTCGTTTTCGGGAGTAGCTTTGATGGAAGCCGAATTGATACGTCTGGGCAAGGGCGAATTTGATTTGTCCGAAATGTTTGTGGTGAATCACACCTATCGGGATAAGGCAGAAAAACATGTCCGACTGCATGGCTTGTCGGAATTTGACGAAGGAGGCGCTTTTGCCGATGTATTGTATGCCTTTAAGCACTACGGCGCTGTCCCGCGTGAGGTCTATGCGGGTTTGCAGTACGGAGAAGATATTCATGTACATGGCGAAATGGTAACTGCCGCAAAAGGTTTCCTGAAAAGTATCATTACAAATCCTAACGGTAAATTGTCGCCTGTCTGGCCGAAGGCTTTTCAGGGGATTATCGATGCGTACCTTGGTGAAATCCCTGCTACCTTTCAATACAAAGGCAGACAATATACGCCTCAAAGTTTCGGCGAGTCGTTGGGCTTGAATCCGGACGATTATGTGTCGCTTACTTCCTTCACACATAAGCCTTTCTATACATCGTTCGGATTGGAAATTCCCGATAACTGGCGATGGTCGCTCAGCTACAACCTGCCCTTGAATGAGTTGATGGAAGTATTTGATAATGCGATCAATACGGGGTATACTGTGGCCTGGGGCGCAGATGTGAGCGAAGCCGGTTTTACGCGCGACGGCGTGGCCTCCTGTCCCGATATCGAATCGATCGAAACATCCGGTTCGGATCAGGCGCGTTGGATTGGACTGAGCAGAACGGAACGCGATGCCGAAATCAGAAAATTAGCCTCAATGCCTTGCAAGGAAGTGAATGTCACACAGGAACTTCGTCAGACAGGCTACAACAATTACCAGACAACCGACGACCATGGCATGTTGATCTATGGTATCGCCAAAGACCAGACAGGCAAGAAATTCTACATGGTCAAAAATTCGTGGGGAACCGACAGTAAATACAAAGGGATGTGGTATGCTTCGGAGGCTTTTGTGGCGTATAAAACCATTAATATTGTGGTACATAAGGATGCTGTTCCGGGGGCGATAAAGGCGAAGTTGGGGATACGGTAGAGAAGTTATGAGTTATGAGTTATGAGTTAAGAGAATGTAGGGGCGAAATGCTATCGCCCATTGATACCTCCCCCCTACCCCCTCCAAAGGGGGATAAAAAATAAAAAAACTTTAACAAAAGATGCAGATGTTATTTTTTTGCCTATCTTTGGATGTTTTTCTAAGAATCAGATAAAAAGCAAATGAAACGTTTTTTTTATAAACTATTACATCTCTGTGTTTTAGCATTTTTTCCGCTAATAGGTTTTACGCAAAGTCTCGATCAGGCAAAAAAATGGTATAATGAGGGACTGTTTGAGGAAGCTAAACCGGCTTTTGAAAAGTTAGTCAAACAGTCGCCGAATAATTCATCATACAGTTTGTGGTACGGGGTCTGTTGTTATGAAACCGGCGATTTAGCGACTGCCGAAAAATACCTTTTGCTTGCACGAAGCCGTAAAGTGACCGATGCAAGCCGGCATTTAGCTGAAATGTATACCTCCATGTATCGCTATAAAGAAGCGGTTGCGATGTGGGAAGATTATATCGATCAATTAGTTAAGAAAAAAGAAAATACGGACGACTACCAAAGCCGGTTAGAAAAAGTCGAAAAACTAAATCGCATGAAAGACAGGGCAGAAGATGTGCAGGTGATTGACAGTATGGTTGTCAGTAAAGACAAAATCCTTTCAGCCTATTTTTTAAGCGAAGATTGCGGCATTTTACAGATGGACAGGGATTTTATTCAATCGCCTGACCTCTCACAATCAACTGTTTATATAAACCCTAAGGGCGACCGTGCCTTTTATGCCCGACCCGGTCCTGATGGAAGGTATACACTTTATACCCAAACAAAACTGTTGGATGTATGGACAGACGAGAAGGCTTTATTTCCCGCTGATACGGAAGACAATAATTATCCTTTTGTGATGGGCGACGGTGTGACACTTTATTTTGCCTCGAAAGGGAATGGTTCGATCGGAGGCTACGACCTGTTCATAACACGCTACAACACAAATTCCAATGCTTATTTAGCTCCTGAACAATTAAGTATGCCCTTTAATTCGACGGCAAACGATTATTTGATGGTGGTTGACGAAATCAAAGGATTAGGCTGGTTTGTTTCCGACCGCTTTCAACCTGAAGGCTTTGTATGCGTATACCTGTTTATTCCGAATGATTCACGCAGACAATTAGACGGCGACGAAAGCGATGAAATGCTTAGCGCACGTGCGGCATTGACCTCCATACGCGATTCATGGCGCACGGGAAGTGATTACGATGAATTGATTCTGTTGGCAAAAACCGATATTGAGCATACAAACAAACAAGAAGTACATGATTTTGAATTTTTTATCAACGACAGAACCGTATACTATTCGCTGGCTGATTTTCGAAGTTCGGAAGCAAAATCGTTTTTCGAACGTGTGATCAGTTTAAAACAACAGGTTAATACAATGGAAGTTAATTTAGACGAAAAACGGCAATCCTATACGCATGGAGATCAGGCCGTTAAAATCCAGATGAGACCTGTTATCCTGCAAGCTGAAACAGAATTAAAAGCATTGCTCTCACAAATCGGCGAATGGGAAAAGAGAACCCGAAATTCCGAAAATATATATTTACGAAATTAATGTAGGGGCGTTGATATATGGATGGATTTTGTTGAGGTGTTAATGTAGAGGTGTTATCGCATGTTAATGTAGGGGCGGGTTTGAAACCCTTCCCCACCAAAAAATAAATTTATGGCAGTAAACATAATTATCATCGTAATCTTTATGGCAGTGGCAATCGTATTGTTTCTGCTCGAACTATTCTTGTTGCCCGGCATAACCATTGCCGGCGTCGGTGGAGCGCTTTTTGCTATTGGCGGCATTATTTATGCTTATTGGGTCGGAACTGTAACCGGACATATCACTTTGATCGGTTCGGTCATTCTTTTTATCGGTTTTTTTGCCTGGTTGCTTAGGGCTAAATCATTTCAAAGGGTAGCCCTCAAGACAAATGTGGATTCCACCCTGACTTCCACACGCGACATGGGACTTCAGCCGGGCGATAAAGGAGTCACCCTCTCGCGCTTAGCGCCTATCGGAAAAGCACGGTTTGGCGACACTACGGTCGAAGCAAAGACTCATGGTGAGTTTATTGATGAACAAACACCGGTGGCAATCGTTCGGGTGGAGGGGTATAATGTGGTGGTGGAAACTATTTCAATTAAAAATTAAAAATGTTTTTTTATGAAAAAATAATAATTCCTTATCCCCCTTTGGAGGAGGCAGGGGGAGGTTTTCCCCCATTAATGGGGGCTGGTATATAAAAAATTATTAAATCTTTAAATTAAATAAATATGGAACCAACTTTTGAATCAAACTTAGTTTTTTATTTAATGACTGCAGCAGCCGTCATTTTATTCTTTATCTTTTGGTATTATGTGCCTTTTCTGTTATGGATTTCGGCCAAAGTGTCGGGCGTAAGTATCTCGTTGCTTCAGTTATTCCTGATGCGGATCCGAAAAGTTCCCCCCAGTGTCATTGCACAGGCAATGATTGAAGCACACAAGGCCGGTCTAAAGTCATTAACCCGCGACGAACTCGAAGCGCATTATTTGGCCGGCGGACATGTGGAGCGTGTGGTACATGCATTGGTTTCGGCTTCGAAAGCAAATATTGACTTGACTTTTCAGATGGCTACGGCTATTGATTTAGCCGGTCGTGATGTGTTTTTAGCCGTACAAATGTCTGTAAACCCGAAAGTAATCGACACGCCTCCTGTAGCCGCCGTGGCTAAAGACGGTATACAGTTGATTGCCAAGGCGCGTGTTACCGTACGTGCAAATATCAAGCAATTGGTAGGCGGTGCAGGCGAAGAAACGATTCTTGCACGTGTAGGCGAGGGGATTGTGTCTTCTATCGGTTCGTCCGAAAGTCATAAGACCGTATTGGAAAATCCGGATTCAATATCCAAATTAGTGCTCCGCAAAGGATTGGATGCCGGCACGGCGTTCGAAATACTTTCGATAGACATTGCCGATATCGATATCGGTAAAAACATCGGCGCTGTACTGCAAATGGATCAGGCGCAAGCCGATAAGAATATTGCGCAAGCCAAAGCCGAAGAGCGCCGTGCAATGGCTGTTGCTACCGAGCAGGAAATGAAAGCCAAAGCACAGGAAGCCCGCGCCAAAGTGATTTTAGCTGAAGCCGAAGTACCCAAAGCCATGGCAGAGGCTTTCCGCTCAGGTAATCTGGGTATCATGGACTACTATAAAATGAGAAATATCGAAGCCGACACCTCCATGCGCGACGCAATCGCCAAACCGTCACCCTCTTCCAATAAACCGATCAAAGACTAACCGCTTGCGGTTAGTCTCAATTACGAATTATAAATTACGATCCATACCGTCCTGCCGGATTTGTAATCCGGCAGTGAAGAACGGAAGCATTTGTAATGAAAAAAAAACGAATTACAAATCCTGATATTAAAGACTGTCGAATTGCAAATTCAACAGGACAAGGGTTATCATAAGCGACATGAATTTATTAACATATCTTAAAGAGGAAAAGGACGCCAAGCGAAAAGGAGGCTTGTATCACAAGACGCAGGTCAATCTTGCCTACAACTCAAACAGAATAGAGGGTAGCAAACTCACTGAAGAACAAACCCGTTATATCTTTGAAACGCGCACTATCGGTTTCAAGGATCAGGAGGCTGTTCCGGTAGATGATATCATCGAGACCTCCAATCATTTTGTCGCTTTTGATTATTTGCTTGACACGATTGATACGCAACTGTCAAACAATATAATCAAAAAGTTTCACAACATACTAAAGGCAAGCACTTCCGACGCTTCGAAAGAATGGTTTATGGTTGGCGATTGGAAAAAACTTCCTAACGAAGTCGGAGGAACAGAAACCTCTTTGCCTCAAAATGTGGAAGCCGACATGAACGAACTCAATGATCGGTATAATGCTTTTGACGAAATTGTGTTTGAAAATATTGTAGCATATCATTATCACTTTGAGAAAATTCACCCGTTTCAGGACAGAAACGGCAGGGTTGGACGACTGATTATGTTTCGCGAATGTTTGAAAAACAACATAATACCTTTCATTATTGACGACAATCACAAACAATTTTATTATCGTGGATTGAAAGAATTTGCAAACGAAAGAGGCTATTTGCTTGACACTTGTTTGTCGGCACAGGATACTTATAAAGAATGGGTTAAATATTTTTATAAAGAGGAATAAATTATCCGTCCTGCCGGATTTGTAATCCGGCAGTGAAGAAAAAATGTATTTGTAATACGAAAAGATAAGAAACCGGATTAAAAATCCTGATATTCAAAACTGTCGAATTACAAATTCAACAGGACAAGAATAACTTAGTATATGACACAATATTTTGTAAATAAAGACGATTTAAACAACTCTTCCAAAATTGAAGGCGTTACGATTAAGTCTGTTTATCTGAACGATGTGATGGTAACCTATATGGATTTTGAACCATTTAGCAAAATACCTCTGCATAAACATGTACACGAACAGATTTCTCATGTCTTAAAAGGTAAAGTTGAGATGCTTATTAATGGTGAAAAGAAACTATTATTCCCCGGAGACTTTGCCGTGATACCCTCCGGCATTGAACATGAAGCCGTTATTTTCGAAGATTTTACTACCATCATAGACTCATGGTCACCAATAAGAGAAGACTATAAATGACGGGCACTTCCAATAATCCAAAACTCTGCGTTACGCTCTATCGCCAAAATGCTCATAGTAGAGACGTGATGCATCACGTCTCTACAGTAAAATCCGCTTTTGTCTCTATCACAAGCCTTGATTTTTGGACTATTAGAAGCCCTCTGATGTCTTTGCAAATTTTTAATTTTTAATTTTTTAATTTTTAATTGATTATGATTGCCTCATCCGAACTTATCATCAACGACGACGGAAGTATCTTCCATCTACATTTGAAACCGGAACAATTGGCCGACCGAATCATCATGGTCGGCGACCCGGCGCGTGTTTCATTTATCGGCGAATACCTTGACAGCAAGGAATGTGATGTTTCCAACCGCGAATTTCATTCCATCACGGGAAGTTATAAAGGCAAGCGGCTTTCCATTATTTCGCACGGTATCGGATGCGATAATATCGATATTGTGATTACCGAGTTGGATGCGTTGGCCAATATTGATTTTCGTACGCGAACCATAAAACCCGATTTCCAACAACTGACGATGGTGCGTATCGGAACGTCGGGAGGCTTGCAGCCTTTTGTGCCGCTCGGTACCTGTGTGGCCGCCGAAAAATCCATCGGGCTTGATGGCGTACTCTATTTTTATGCCGGCAGTGAGAAGGTACGCGACCTTGCGTTCGAAAGCGAGCTTCTCCGGCAACTTGACTGGCAAATCAGCAGGCTGCAACCCTACGTCGTGTCGTCCGATGCGTCGTTGCTGGCTCAAATCGTTTGCGATGATATACTTTGCGGAACGACCATCGCCGCCAATGGTTTCTATGGCCCGCAAGGCCGTGAACTAAGACTCTCGCTGTCAGACCCTTTGCTGAATCATAAAATTGAAGCCTTTGAATATAACGGCATGAAAATCACCAATTACGAAATGGAAAGTTCGGCCTTAGCCGGCCTGTCGGCCATGATGGGACATAAGGCAATGACCGTTTGCTGTATCATCGCCGGCAGAGTAGACAAAAACATGAATACGGAATATCAAAGCAGTCTGCCTGAGTTGATTGAGAAAGTGTTGGACAGGATATAATAAATATGGATAAAAATGAATGAACAAATCAAACAAATCGCCGAGCGGTTGAGCGGACTGCGTGATGTGCTGGATATTACGCCCGACGAAATGGCTCAGGTGTGTAACATCAGTACGGATGAATATCTTCGGTTGGAAACCGGGAACGTGGATATTTCAGTCAGTTTATTGCACAAAATTTCAGTGACTTATGGGATAGAGTTGACAACTTTAATGTTTGGCGACGATCCGAAAATGAGCTCCTATTTTGTTACGCGCTATGGAAAGGGCGTAGCGGTTGAGCGGACAAAGGCATACAAATACCAATCGTTGGCCGCCGGTTTTTCAAAGCGGAAAGCCGATCCGTTTATGGTAACCGTAAGTCCGAAACCGGATGATACGCCTGTTTACCTTAATTCACATGCAGGACAGGAATTTAATTATGTAATCAACGGACGCCTGTTGCTTCAAATCAACGGCAAGGATATCATCCTCGAAGCCGGCGACAGTATCTATTTCAATTCGGAACTGCCGCACGGCATGAAAGCCTTAGATGGCAAAGATGTATGTTTTTTAGCAGTAATAATGTAGAAAGTAGTATGTTAGAAAAATTTTTACCCCAAACCTCATTTGAATCACAGGACGATTTCAAACAAAATTTCAAAATAAACATTCCCGACAATTTTAATTTCGGCTACGATGTAGTCGATGCATGGGCGGCAGAGCAGCCCGACAAGAAAGCCCTTTGCTGGACAAACGATCAAGGCGAACATATTGATTTTACCTTTGCCGAAATCAAAAAATATTCGGACATGACCGCCTCTTTTTTTCAATCGCTCGGCATTGGAAAGGGCGATATGGTGATGCTGATACTCAAGCGGCGCTACGAATTTTGGTTTTCGATAATTGCTTTGCATAAGCTGGGAGCAATAGTCATTCCGGCCACCCATCTGCTGACGAAAAAAGACATCGCCTTCCGCGCCAATGCAGCCGGTATCAAGATGATTGTGAGTGTAGGCGAAGAAACAATCCTGAGAAGTATCAAAGATGCGCTGCCCGAGTCGCCTACGATCGAAAAAATGGTGTCGACCGGTCCTCTTGTACCGGACGGCTTTGAAGATTTCCAAAAACAAATCCGGATGGCAAAGCCTTTTGTCCGTCCGGTGCATGTAAATACAAACGACGACACATCTTTAATGTATTTTACCTCAGGCACATCCGGCAATCCTAAAATGGTAATCCACGATTTCACCTATCCCTTGGGACATATTGCGACTGCAACCTACTGGCATAATCTGAATGAAAACAGCCTGCACCTGACCATTGCCGATACTGGCTGGGGCAAAGCCGTTTGGGGCAAACTCTACGGACAATGGATTGCAGGGGCTAATGTGTTTGTCTATGATCACGAAAAGTTTGCGTCGGCCGATATGCTGCGGATGATTCAGGACTACAGGATCACTTCGTTGTGCGCTCCTCCTACGATTTTCCGTTTCCTGATACGTGAAGATTTGTCAAAATACGACCTCTCCTCATTGCAATATTGTACCATCGCAGGTGAAGCGCTGAACCCTGCCGTGTTTGAAGCGTTCTACAAACTGACGGGGATTAAATTGATGGAAGGTTTCGGACAAACCGAGAGTACCCTGTCGATTTGTACCTTTCCTTGGACGCAACCAAAGCCCGGATCGATGGGCATTCCCAATCCTCAGTATGAGGTGGATCTGTTGCGTCCCGATGGAAGCAAAGCTGAAGACGGTGAACAGGGACAGATTGTGATTCGCACCAAAAACAAACCGGTTGGATTATTTAAGGAATACTACCACGAACCCAAACGTACGCACGAAGTATGGCATGATGACATCTACTATACAGGCGATGTGGCCTGGCGAGACGAATGTGGGTATTACTGGTTTGTAGGACGTGCCGACGACGTGATCAAAAGTTCAGGTTACCGGATCGGTCCTTTCGAAGTGGAAAGCGCACTGATGACACACCCTGCGGTGGTGGAATGTGCCGTCACAGGAGTACCCGATGAGATACGAGGCCAAATCGTAAAAGCAACCATTGTTTTGTCGAAAGAATATAAAAGCAAGGCAGGCGACGAGTTGATCAAAGAAATACAAACGCATGTAAAACAGGTAACAGCGCCCTACAAATATCCCCGTATCATAGAGTTTGTGAACGAACTCCCCAAAACCATCAACGGAAAAATCCGCAGGGTCGAGATAAGAGAAAAAGATGATATGGAATAAAAAAAACAGCAAAAAAAGAATGTCGGACAACCAATAATATGTAAATTTGCCGGTTGATTTGAGGCACTAAAAAAAACATTACAACTATTCAAACATCGAATTCTCTGAAACTGAAAACTATTTTAGATTTTTTCTGAAAACTGAAAACTGAGAACTGAAAATTGAAAACTAATAACTAATCACTATAAACTAAAAACTAAAAGTATGACACAGACAAGAAGAAAATTTTTAGCAACCGCTATGACGGGTGCTTTAGCGTCGGCCGCGGCGCCTTTGGCATTTGCCGAAGAAAAAGCGATTAATGAGCCGATGATCCTTCAAAGGGGCGCAATCGGCGCCAACGACCGTATCAGGATTGCCATTTTGGGCGTCAATGGACGTGGAAAAGACCATATTGCAAGTCTGATGAAACAACAAAACGTAACGATAGCCACCCTGTGCGACCCTGATATGAATGTGCTGAAAGAAAGGGCTGCCACATTTGAAGAAACGCATAAGCAAAAAGTAGCCATCGAACAGGATTTTCGTAAAGTATTGGAAGACAAGAATATTGATGCGATAACTGTAGCTTCGCCTAACTTCTGGCACGCACTGCATGCCATCTATGCATGTCAAGCCGGAAAAGATGTATACTTAGAAAAACCCGCCACACATAATATATCGGAAGGCAAGAAGATAATTGAGGCGGCCTACAAATACAACCGCATCGTTCAGCACGGTGTACAATTGCGCAGTTCGGTTGCCATCCGTGAGGCTGTTCAGCACTTACGCGACGGTTTGATAGGCAAAGTGTACATGGCTCGCGGAATAGTTTTTCGCTGGCGTCCCGATATAGGCAATAAAGGCGTTTCGAGGGTTCCCGAAGGATTGAACTACGACCTGTGGTGCGGGCCTGCTCCTATGGTACCATTTACCGAAAATCTGGTACACTACAACTGGCACTGGCATTGGAACTACGGCAACGGCGATATTTGTAATCAGGGAGTCCATGAGACAGACCTCTGTATGTGGGGATTAGATGTTGGTCTGCCTGAACGTATCACATCCATGGGTGGAAAATTTTTGTGGGACGACACTAAAGAGGTGCCTGAAATACAAACCTCTGTGTACCATTATCCTAAACAGAAGAAAATCATTCAGTTCGAAGTTCGCAACTGGTGTACCAACCGTGAAGACGGCGCCGATGTAGGCAATATTTTCTATGGCGACAAAGGGTATTTAGTGGTGAAAAACTACGGAACATACGAAAGCTATCTGGGTCAAAGAAGAGAAAAAGGCCCTTCACGGTCGGAAGGAGGCGAATTAGATTTGCATTTTGCCAACTGGCTTGATGCAGTCCGCAAACGCGACATGTCTATCCAAAATGGTCCCGTCGAAAGCGGTCATTTATCGTCGGCATTGGCACATTTGGGAAATATTTCGTACCGGTTGGGACGTCAGTTGGAATTTGATCCAATAGCTGAGCGTTTCATTGGCGACGAGGATGCCAATGCCATGATGACAAAGCAATATAGGGCGCCATATTTAATGCCTGAGAAGATATAAATTTTACTATTTTTTTATAAACTCAAATAATATGATAAATTACAAAGACTTAGGCCTTGTAAACACGAAAGAAATGTTTGCTAAGGCAATGGAAGGCGGATATGCGATACCTGCTTTTAACTTTAACAACATGGAACAGTTGCAGGCTATCATTCAAGCTGCAGTAGAAACCAAATCGCCTGTCATCCTGCAAGTTTCGAGCGGCGCACGCAAGTATGCAAACCAAACCCTCCTTCGTTATTTGGCTGAGGGTGCTGTCGAATATGCAAAAGAGTTGGGTTGTCCAAATCCACAAATCGTGCTTCATCTCGATCATGGCGATACGTTCGAGCTATGCAAGAGTTGTATAGATATGGGCTTTTCGTCGATAATGATAGACGGATCGCATCATTCGTATGAAGACAATGTGGCATTGACAAAGAAAGTGGTCGAATATGCGCATCAATTTGATGTGACGGTCGAGGGTGAGTTGGGCGTATTGGCAGGTGTTGAGGATGAGGTATCAGCCGAACATCACACCTATACAAAGCCTGAAGAAGTGGTTGATTTTGTTACCAAAACC
>Ga0082212_10009495_pt1 | contig 12552 bp, 19 predicted proteins | sample TergutNt197P3_FD_71548 | JGI IMG/M metagenome (GOLD analysis project Ga0082212, IMG submission 71548) | Neocapritermes taracua P3 segment gut microbial communities from Petit-Saut dam, French Guiana - Nt197 P3 | ecosystem: Host-associated > Arthropoda: Insects > Digestive system > Gut ... | reverse complement strand
AACAGTGCTTCAGGGTCAAAAGCAACATCGTCGGGTGGCCGGTCAATTCATAAAGGGCGTCTTGGCCCCCTTTTTCAAGGTCCCTCGCCAGGCATTCACACCCTTCCACCGCCCGGATCACCTCCCGCATGGTAGAAGCAAGACGGGCATAGGTGACAGGGCCGGTATGATCAGGTTCACCGCCCAGGTAGAGCTGCTTCTGTTTGGGATCGGCCGGACCTGACGTTTGGCTGTCGGTACTCATTGGGCCACCTCCTCGGGTCCCTGCTCCTGCCGAAGCGCATCCCTTTCTTTTAGGCCTTCGCGGAGTTCTGCCTTAAGGGCCTTCCTTTCCTTGAATACTTTATCCTGCTGAACGTGCAGCGTGCGGAGATCGGCGTCCGCTTCGCAGATATTCTGACGGATGCTGGCGGCGGTCTTTTTCTTGTCCGCCAGCTTCTGGACAAGAGCCTCGCTGGGGTCTTCTATGCGGACCATGCACGGATTGCGCCTAGGCTTGATGCGCTCCAAATCTGCGATAACCGATTTCAGGCCCAATTGGCACAGGCCGTTCCTATAGTGGCGGCCCTCGTCGTCACATTCGTCCATATCGACCAGGATATCGTCTATTCCTCGTAGGGTTTTCCTTGCTCGGTAGAGAATGCTGTCGAATTCACGAAAAGTGATAAACTGATCATCGACGATGCCGAAGTCATCTTCCACTTCCACATTGTAGGCAATGGCGGGGACGCACAGTTCCGAAGTTTCGTTGTTGCTTTCGGGGGGGTCATTCGATAAGGTAGGCATAGCCTTAAACTCCTTTCTTGGAAGGGGTTGTGGGTCAGGCCCCCGGATGGTGGTAGGACACCGCCCGGGGGCCGCTTTGTTCAATCAATCTTCAGAATCTTTTCAATCTCGCTCCTGGGTATGCGCCAGACTCTCCCCAGTTTGACGCCTTTGATTTTACCATCCAGTAACCATTTATGGACGGTATTCTTATGAATTTTTAAGAATTCGGCCGCTTCCTCCACCGTAAAGGGGCGGGCAACCTTATCTTCTTCGGTCAAAACCATGTTCGCTCACTTTTATTTAATTTTAATAGATTATAATAGGGTATGAGCAATCTGTCAAGCGAATAAATGCGGCTTCACTGCCTCCAATTTTGGGGTGAGCGCAAAATTGCGCCCAGCGAAGGGCGCGAATACTATATCTTACCCGGCGGGGACACCCTCTCCCCCGATTTGGTGCCCTTTTAAGAAAAGTTCTCCCTCTTTTTGGTCGATGGTGAGAACAGGACAGGCTGGCACTTTGTTATACAAAGTGCAGCCTTCCATGGGAGAGCCCTAGCTGAAAGCGCCCCTCTCCGCGCCCCAGGGGGCTTGTCGCGGGCCTAATTAAGAGGGAGATGCTACTTCACAAAATATGGGGCTTGAAAAGGGAGATGTAGACAGCTATGATTGGGGCGGTGGCAGATCGGTCAATGGGAGCAGAGAAGGAAAAGGAGAAATTATGAAGAAAGCCATAAAGCCGGAAAGCCCAGCATTCAAGGTTGGAGATCTAGTAAAACTCAAATCCGGCGGCCCGACTATGACAGTGCACGGCATTGAGGGTAATGATCCCTTTCTCGGGCGTTCTAACGAGTATCATCAATATTATTGCGTATGGTTTGCTGGGAGTAAAAATCAGGGTGCGACTTTCACGGAAGAGGCCCTTCAGCATGCAGAACCGGAAGAAAAGAAGAAATGACTACCGCAGAAGATGTGGCCCGGTGGATGGTTGAGCAACTTGAGGAACAGCAATATCTTTACCAAGAGGTAGTGGTTGGTCAAATTGCTCAAGAATTTGGGGATAAATTCACATATTTAAATGAAAATGGCAATCTTGCCATTGATAAAAAGGTGCTGAGAGAGTTTAGAAAAATCACTGCCGCCATAGCAGTTTGGGAGCGATTTGAACGTATGTGGCGTAAACGTGAAGATTATGATTCTCCAGGTAGGAGTCAGGATTAAATTATAAATCTTTTCCGCCATTTGCCAACTCCACCATAAAAAGGGCGTCCACATTATGGACGCCCTTTTACCAAGAAAGGAAGCTGCAAGCCGGAACGGGCACCTGCCCGCGTTTTCGGAGTCCGGCGGCTCCGGGTCGGTCTTTTTGAGGGTGGAGAAACCCGCGCCTAATCCATCAAGACCTGTACCAATAGGCGCTTGCCTTGCCCGCTACTACCATGCGCGCTCTGAAAGTTTATAGCGTAATCCCCTTAAGCCTGGCCGCCGCCTTGGGGTGGAAAATGGCGAAGGAGCAGATCCACTCGATCAAGGTCGTGTAGTGGATGCCGCTCAAGCCCTGGTCAATGACCTCCAGGGGCCCGGCCTGGAGCCCGCCGACAAATTCACCGGCCCCGAAACGGACTGCGTAAATGTCATTGGTCATGATGGGCTCCCCGGTGGCGTCTTCCTCGATGATGCCGATGGGAATGCCGGCATAGGCGTCGATCTGAACGCCGAAGACGCTAGAGACAGTTTCAATGGCCTGACCGGCAGCCCGCCGCAAGGCATTGACTTTGCGCCGCGTCTCCTTGGTCATGAAAAGGACGTTGGGCGAACCGACCACAGAGTCGATCAATTCGTCGATCAGGGCCAAGGTCAGTGGTTCTCCGTCCGCATCCAACACTTGAGCCCCGGTCAACCGGTTTTCCAGGCCGTCGAAGCTCGTCGGGTCTGCGGAGGCATCGCCGGAGAAAAAGTATTTGGTGAAGTCCAGGGCGGCCGCCTTGGCTTTCATGGAGTCATGGACGGCTCGCAAGTCGTTCAAGTTGCCCTGAGTCTTGACTAGGGCCCGGTCATACTGGCTCAGGCCGCCGAAGACCTTCAGGGTCTCGACCTCCCGCTGGACCACGCCGGTCGATTCATCATAGGTTTCGTTGTAGTCGCGGAAGGCCACGCCGGGCAGAGTCTTTTCCCGGTTCCACTGGTAGGCGTTGCCGGCCACGTTCTGAAAGGGCAGATACTGCAGAACCGGGCTGGTCCTGGCAAAGACTTCGATAACACCGGCCTGCAAGGGGTCGGTCAAAAGTTTCCGTTGTTCAAGCAAAGTAAGAGAAGCCATGATTCAAACTCCTATTTGTAACCCGCGCTCAAAAGCTGCGTGGCGTTCAATTGGTTCAGGTCCGCCGGGGGTTTCCCGCCGGGCCTCTTGGTGTCCAATTCCGGGGCCGCCGGGGCCGAATGTTTCTTGAAGAGGCCAGCCTCACGGGCTTGACGGATCCAGGCCGCTTTGACCGCCGGCGGCAGGTCGGGCACCAGGGACCGGAACTCTTCGGGCAGGTCGCCCACCAGCTCGTCCACAACTCCCTTGAGGGCTTCCTCGGTGGCCTTGCGCTGTTCCACAACCTCTTTGAAACGGGCATAGGGAACGCTCTTGCCTTCAGAGGATGGATCAACCTCAGGGGCCGGGGGCATCGTTTTTTTCTCTTCGCCGTTGTCGCCGGCGGGGGCGTCATTCTTCGGGTCCATCTGCTACTCCTTTTACGCCGGATGGGCGAAAGTATGACAGGCTCGGCGGCAAGACCGGCTCGTCTGAAAACAATTTTATTTCCTCTTGGGTCTGCTGAAGCTGGCTGACCGCCTGCTCCCGGTCCAAATCGGGATTAAGGGCCATGAGAATATCCACTTTGGACATAATACCCATGTCCAAAAGTTCACGCCAATTGCGGGTTTTCTCAAATGGGGTCTGGCTGGGTTCAGGGTGGTAAAATTCACACCATAAGACGGCGGCCGGACTGAGGATCCTGGTCGGATTATGGGCGTTCCAAACCGTCCGGAAAAGGTCAAAAAGCTGGTCCTCATACTTGGCGAACAGGGCCAGGTCATCAGCCCGCATTTCCTCAAGTTCGGCGTTGCCCACCAGCTTGGCCCGGCCGGATTCTTCTGAAGGCTTGAGGTTCACGCTGGATGCGGAAAGGCCATTGGTCACGGCCGCCTGTCTCATCAATGTTTCTATGGCGGTCAAGGCTTCATCTATTGGGGCATTGGGCGAAGCAAAACCGATATCCGCTTTTTCCGGTAAGAATATGACCTTGCCGGGGCCTATGGTTAACCCGTCCCGCTCCATCCTCTCCCCGGGAGGGCTGCCCTTGATGTAAAAAATGGAGCAAGACTGAAGCCGCAGAGTAAACAGAAGGTCCGTCAAGATGGCGTTTATCGCTTCCTGGACCATGACCAGGTCGTTGGCCCCCGGCAACCAGAAATTATCCAAGGGCGGCTCTGCCCAAACCGGAATGAAGGGCGGGCGGCCGTATGGGTTGGGGTATTCCTCCAGGATTTGCCCTCGATAGTCCAGCCTCTGAAAGGTCTCCGCCGTCCAGCGCGAAAAGGTGACCGCCGAAGCCTGACCGTCAGGGTCATTACGGGTGACGATCACCTCCAGAAGGTCGGACGGAGTGTCACCCCAAACCACGTCCAGAATATCCGGAGTCAAGACGTCAAGCTCCATCTTTTCACCGCGCCAGACCGGCCGCAGCAGAAGAGTCCCCAGGAGCTTGGAGAGGCGATTGACCTGCTTCATCGCTACCGCCAGGCTGGCGGAAGTTTCAATCTCAGCGAAAATGGCCTGGTCGGCCTCGCTCCCTTCAATGCTTCGCTTGGCGTCCTTATTGTAAACCATGGCCAAGTTGCGGACGATTTTGCGGACCACGTTAACCCCAAGCGCGGTGCGCGCTTGGGCATTGATGTAATTTTTGTTCAAATAATCCCGGATATAAGATTCAAATTCGTTTTCATAGAACGCGAGTTGCTTTTGAGCCTGTTCTTTTCTCTGGCGGTCAGCCTGATCAACAGCCGCCTTGAGCGCCCTTGTGATCAGTTGTTCTGCTTGACTTTGAAAAAGCATCTTCCTTCCCCTGGTTAAATTATAGATATTTTAATATAAAAGTCAATAATTTCAATAATATAACTTGGTATCGTCCAGTAAAACCCAGTCATACATCATAAGCCCTGATAGGTGGTCAGGCCGCTATGCTTGACCAGGGAATGAAAGAAATTCGGCAAAGAAATTTCACTTTCCACCACGGTCCGTCGGTGCTGAAGGTGCATTTGCTGGACCTTCAGAAAGGCGGGGCAGCCTGGGCCGCAGTTCAGAATCAGGTCGCCTCCGCGCAGAAAACACAGGGGGGCGTGTCTGCTTTTGGATGAACAGATCACCGCGTCCAAGGTATAGGCGGCCAACTCCTTTTGCCGGGTGGCGAAGATGGACCAAGCCAGGGAATATACCCGGTCATCATGAACCCGGTCATTGATTCCGAACCGGGGCTGGCCGCCCTTCAATTCATAGGCGAAGGTTTCCATTTCCCGGGCCAAATCTGAGAGCTTGTCGGAAAAATGCAGCCGCCCTTCTTTGACGATGCGGAAAAGCTCGGTAAAGGCCGGGGTCTGGTTGGTATTGGTGGCGTGGATGACTTCGGCCGGGATTTGATTTTCCACCGCCCACAGGTAAATGTCTTGGCTGTTGTAGGATTCAAAAATTACATTCTCCAGCTTGAACTCTTTGTGATCTTCGGCCACGGCTTTTTTGATAAGTGGGGCCAGACTGCCCAAGATTGGTTTTTGATTGAGGACGTAATAATCCGGCTCCGCCCCGGACAGGCCGGCCACCTTGGCTGTGGATGTCCAGATGGTCGAGTCGCCATGCAGGCTGCCAAAATAGGCCCGGTCCAGGCCTCCGCCGACCACATAGGTCCGGCCGGCCGCCAGGATTTTGAGATCGTCGGCACTCACCGGGAGAGGTAAACGCTCTTGGCTGCGGGCAATGTCCACCGTCGCAAAAAGATTATTGTCGCTTGACGTCCGCTGGTTCAGGTGTTGGGTCTGGAAAGTGGCCGGGAGGAGTTGTTTGGCTCTGGACCGGAGCCAGTCTCGGCGGATCCAAGGCGGCGATTTTTCCAAGGCCTCGTCAAGATCACGGTACTCAATCCGCTTGACATAGACCGTTTCGTCTTCACCACTGGCCTGAAGATTCTCCAGGGTATGGAGGGGCCCGCCCACCGCGTCCACTGTTGAATCAACAAGCATCCAAGAGTTGAGGGAATCGCCCAAGGAAGAGGCCAAAATCTGCATGGCTTCATCAGAAAAAGCGGCGTGAAGCTCTGAACACCAGCCCACGGTGATTTTTTCACCATAGAGAGAGGCCGCATTGCTTGGCACGGCCCGGATAGTAGATTGCAGGGCCGGATATTCAATCGAATTCTGCAAAAGATTATCCCGGCCGATCTGGGCCAAGAGTGCCGGAGTATTTCGGATGATTCCCTTGATAATCCTGAAGGCGGTGCTCTTGGTCTGCTTTTCGCTGTTGGCCATAATGACGATGTTTTCATTGGGGTTGAGGCAGAACCGCCAGATGACCAGCAGGGCCAGCAGGATCGTTTTGGAATGACGGCGGGGAAAACTGAAGGCTATGGTCGTGTATTTCCATTGGCCGTCCGGCCGCCGTTCCAGAGCCCCACGGAGCGCCTCGACCTGGAACGGGGCCAGTTCGATAATTTCATACTTGCCCCTGGCGGTCAGAATGCGCGGCTTAATATCCTTCACCCATTGAAGGAAGCCAGCCACCCCATCCTGCCAAGCCTTGATAGTGACCGTGGTTACCTTTTGCATCTCTTTTCCCGTTTCATGTGTAACATGAAATCATCCATGAATGGCCTTTCTCACTTCCACCTCTTGGGGCGGATTGATTTGATTTTTTAAAATGTTCTTGTATCGAGTCTCGGCTTCCCGCAAGAACTTTGATAAAAGCGAGTAGGTCACATATTCAGCCGCTTGACGGCTCCCGGCAAAGAAGAAGGGAATGCCATAGCGCACCTGAAAGGCCAAAATGCTCTGACAAGCGCTGTGAGGATTCATGCTGCTCCGGTACTGCTTGGCTGTGAGCTCCAAAAAGCCGGACTCGACCACCACGGCGAAACAATCCAAGCCTCGAGCCCGGGCCAGTTCCCTTTCAAAGCGGTCCCGGTCGGCACCGGTCAGGCAGCCCAGCAAGTCGTTCAGGCTCTTCCGCTCTATGGCGATCTTGTCCTCAAGGCCGCTCAAGCTGTAGTCGCCGGTCGGCAATGTGCCGGTTGTGACCTCACAGTCCGGCCAGCGGTCGAAGCTGAAGGGAGTCTGTTCTCTGGAGTCAACAATGATTCGCATGTCGCTAGCCTTTTGTAAGGGCCGGCCCAGCGGCTAAACCGGGCCGGCCAGTTGGATCATTAAGACGTGGAGTATGTGTGGATATCACGAGCTACAGACGGTCTGGTTTTGAAGCCATATCTCTTGTCCGCTTCTAGCTCGTCAACGGCATGTTCCAGGCTCGCCAAAAGTTCAGCCGGCTTTTTGAACCCTTCACCATGCAGGCGTTCAACCACGGCTCGAAGGTCTTGAACAGGGCAACCGGTCGTGGTAACCCTGACAGGCTGGCCAGAGCGAGGGGCTTTGCCTTGGAGATACTTTTCCTCAACCCACTGGTCCACCAGCTTGGCGGTTGTGACCTTCCAGCCGGCAACGTCCACCAGGGGGAGGCCTTCTTCGATGAAGATATCCACCGCGTCAAGGTCGATTTGAAGATAGACTGCGAGTTCTTGGTTGTTGCTCAGAATCATAATGCTCTCCTTATTGTGCCAGCCCTTTGCTGGCGGTTGTTGCACCCTCAAGAGGGCTTGTCGTCTTCATCACTGGCTTCCATCACCAGGGCGGATATATCAAAATCGCCAGAAGTGCCCCTATTCGCCCCGCTGGCCGCCTTCTCGGCGTCAACCTTTGTCTCTGTCTGGATTAACAGCCGCGCCGCGTTTAGGAGGCTTTTCTGCGTTTCCTGCCAGTGGCCGGCCAAGAGAGGATTAAGCCCTCCATCGGGCAACAGGACCTGGAAGCCTGGCCGGCTGACTTCGGCAGTTATCGCCTGAGCTATAACCAGATTGACCGCCAAAGCGTCTCTGATCACACCTCGGGCCGCTTCAAGCGGGGCGCTGGCTATAGCAGAGCGGAGAGCGGTTATCCGTTTGGCCGGGGCCGTGCGGCCGTCAAGTCTGCCATTGTCTATGGCGCTGATCAATTCGCCTACATCCTGGGGGCGATCTTTTACGCTTCTGTCCCTTGTTCGGGATTTAATCAAGGGTTTGCCTGTGGCCTTTTTGGCAGTTTCGGTGTTCATTTTCTCCCTCTCTGCTGATGGCCAATCATCGGCTCATACAATTAAATCTACTGAAAATATTATATTTATCAAATATAGATTGGCTTGGGGAATCACTGGGGAACCACAGAGGCTGATTTCCCTGTGTTCCTGTTTGACTAGTAATCTTGTTACAATAGGGTGATTTTTTCATCTTCCCTCTGGTTTCTTTCTCAATATTCCCCCGCTGGCGGTCCCCAAAGGTAAGGGGGATATAACGGGGGGAGGTGTATCCCCCGTTTATATCCTCCCCTTTAGGGGAGGGGAATTGGGGGATGGGGTTATCTTTAAAAATCAAATACTTACAGATTCCCCCAAAGGCCGGGGTTTTGCTCAGTGGGGGAATTGAACAATTAATTGTTTTCATTTTCAAAATCAAAAACCCCGTTTTCTTGGGGAAATTGGGGGAACGGGGGATTGCTACCTGCAGTCCGTAGGATATACCCCCGGCCGCTAGGCTTTTTTTCAGCCACCAGCAACCCAGTTTCAAGGGCTTTTTCGGTAGCCTTTTTTGATCGTGTCCAGCCCCACCTAAATGCCGTTTGACCGGCAGTCTTTTCAGCAAGAGGCGGTTCTCCCGCTTCTTCTCTTCTGCGAACTTCTTCAATCAAACGCTCTGCATCGGACATCTCGGAGTCCGGCCCGGCCGGCTCCACTTGCTCAAAAAAACCGCCCTCTCCGTGCTCTAAATAATGGATTGCTTCGGATGGGCCTTCATTTTTTTTGCTCACCCGGAGCGCCACGAATTTCCCGGAAGATTGTCCTTGAGCTCTCTCGCCGATGACTTTCCGAGCGAATTCTTCCGATAGCGGGGCCATGTTTGCAACCCATCGAGCGCAGGCGGGAAGTGCTGAAGCACCACGAACAACCGCTTGACCCAAGGCTGTGTAAAGTTCATCCTTGGCGTTGACAAGTGAGCTTACGGTTTTATTGGTATGGTGTAAAAGAACAATGGCGCACTCGTGTTTGGCAATCAATTCTTCCAGGAGTCCGCAAGCTGCGGTAACGGCCGGGTTGTCATTTTCTGGAGTCGGGACAAGACGAGAGAAAGTGTCCAGGAACACTATGTCGGGGCCTATTCTATCGATCAGCCTGTCCAAGTCTCCATAACTTTCTGTCGGCCGCAGCCCACCCTGTCCGTCTGGTTCGACCAGATGGACACAGCCCGCAACAGAGAAAGCCCAGAACAGGCCAGCCGCCTCTTCCTGGACTTCTATTGGCAACCGTGCCAAGACTCCGTGCGCGCGCGCGTGAACTGTACGACCACTTTCTTCACCGGTCAGATAAAGGACTCTGAAAGGCCGTTCAATTTCCCATATTTCGAAAAATCGCTTCGCAGCGGCAAGGTGTGCCCCGAGTTGCATGGCCAGGAAACCCTTGCCGGTGCCCGGCGGGGCCACAATTACCGCCAGGGAACACAAGGGCAAGCTATCCTTTAAAGCCCAATCCGGTGGTTCAGGGTCAGAGGCGAGGTATTTCCGGCCAGAACCTTCATGGACCTTGATTGCTTGGATTGGCCGGGGGCGCGGAGGAGGCTCAATAACAGGGGCTTGGGAAAGGCGGTCCCTAAACTCGGCTTCGGTGAGTCCACCTTGAGACCATTGACTGCATAGGGCCAGCTGATCGGTTGGCCAGTAGAGATGTACTTTTGCGGCCCCAGCTTGATATAGAGCTTCCGGCCAGATAGTTTCTGCCTTATTTTTCCAAGGATCCGGGCTTTGTGCGGTAATCAAGATCACAAACTTTTTGCCGGTGACCGGTCTTACATCGTCGTGACGATGGTGAAGAATAGTCAACCCTGGATATTGGCGGCTCAGAGACTCGGCCTCTTCGGGCGAACCGGTGAGAACGATTATGTCAGCGCCTTTTTGGCTCATTGCTCTTGTCTTCTTTGAGCTCTTGCGCAGCCATAGCTTTAAGGCCAGCCTGGATTTTGGTGAGTTGCTCCGGGGTCAACCTAGCCATGGCCTGCAGGGCGAGTAGGCAATTTGTGGGGGTCGGCTCTGTAAATCCGGCCAGACCCGGTTCAAATTCAAGTGGCATCAGCAAGCCTCCGGGCGGACTAGGTGACGTTCAATCCAATCAAAAACGTCTTGGCGACGATAAATAACCCTTCGACCCAATTTTACATAAGGCAGGTCAGCCGCCAGCCCTGTTTTTTGGCTGATGGCTTTGTGAAATGTTGCAGCCTTTAGTCCGGTAAACTGGCAAAGCTCTTTGATGCTCAAGTTTTCGGGAATTGGGATTTCGTTTGACATATCATCATCTCCGCCAACTGGTTTGTCCCGGCTAATACAGCCTTTGCTTATTCTTGTAATGTCAGGATTTTGTCAGTATTTAAACGCAAAAAACCCCTCATGTTGACAATGAAGGGCTTGATTTTTCAGCAGAAAAAAATATTTAGTTTTCTGCTGCTATGTCAGGATTTGGTCAGGATGATATGTCAGTATTACATTTATTTGTCGTCGTCCTCATCTCCAGAATAATGCGATCTCTCAGCCGTCCTGATTCCCTGCAATTCTCTTTTGGCCGCCTTATTCATTTTCCATTCGCCGGCAAAGGCATAAAAGGACATTGCTATTTCTCTACCAGGATAACCTTTAGGAGCTTTTGCTCCACCATTATTTTCCCACCTATAAATTGTCCTTTCTTCAATACCTAAAGCGTTAGCTGCTTTCTTGGCAGAAATTTCAGCTTTTTTTCGTTTTTTCGGGACTGAATCAACAGACGAATCGTTCTTATCAGAATCCGGCGCCGGTTCCTCTATCTTTTCATTCTTGCTATTCGGCGGGTCGTCGAGGTCGAAGAAAAGTTTCTCAGAAAAAATATGCTTAAAAAAAAGAGCAACCAAATGCGTTGAGGAATGCTGAAGAAAAATCCATAAATCATTTTCAGTTTTGATACGTGATGGCATATCACCTAAATCGAGTAAGCTATAAAAATCTAGAGAGTCTAAAACTTCTCGAATTGGGAATTTCATGGTTTGATTCAAATTGTATTTGTCAGGGCAATAATCGCCGCCACTGGACCAAAAAAAATTACAGGCCTCTAGGCCTAAAACAATAGGTGGCAATATACTCTGGAGTGCAAATTTTAACTGATAAGAGCAAAAGCCGGTGGCTCTCCTCCATTGCCATTCTTCTGCGTAGTTGGGATTATTGTGCTCAATAGGGCCTTGTTTCTCCCGTCTAGGGCTGTAATTCTTATATTCATCATTAACACCGCATATAAAGTCAAAGAAAGCCGGATCATCCGTAGGAAGAGTCTCATCAATAAATGAGTTCCAAATATCACAGCCTAATTTGCATTGTTTTCTAAACTCCAGCCAAGACGAAAGCGCATGATGTTTCAGTCGGTCAAATCCATCCGAAAAAAAACCATTTTTCAGTCCCGGCGTCAACAAATCTCGATCAGAAGCCTTCCAAAGCACCGGCCCTCGCTCGGCTAGTTCAATCACCTGAGGGCGGATTAAGTCGTCGCTCTGTTGAAGTTCATAGGCGCTGATGTACCTGGGCATACTCTTTATCCCCTTCAACTCAGAAGCAGCCGCCAGTCGGTGTTCAGCACCTTGGCCAGACGCTTGGCCATTTCCTTGCCGATGGGCCGGCGGCCGTGCTCCATGTGGGATAAGTTTGAAACGCTGATGCCAGCCGCCTCGGCCAGTTGCTTTTGGGTCATGTCTTCCCGGTAGCGTAGCCCCTTGACGGCGTGACCGGCATGATGATCCGGGAAAAGCTCATCAATGGTGTACCACTCTTTTTCGGCCGGGCCCTGAGGTTCCAGCCGGGTTTCACTCTTGACTGAGCATTCCAATGCCTTCAGGGCCGCCTTGACCTTGGCCAGCTTGGCCATATTGCAAACCACGTTCAGAAGTATCTTTTCAGTACGGGGCTTTTTCGTGGGTTCCAACATAAATCACCTCGATTGCTCGCTCTTCATCTTTGAGTTCTCGCCAGACGGCCACATAAGTGGGGCGGCCTCGCTTCAGATGGCAATGGTGCAGGTCTTGATGGCCCTTGATTTTTCCGTAATGAGGCCAGCCTTGAGGCCTCGGGCCACCCGCTCTTAGTTCCCGCGCCAGTTGGCCAAAAGCCAGTCTGGCCGGTTCCGGCAAGTCAGGCAAGGCCTTGGCCACTTTGTTATGATTCTTCACCTGCCACATCTTACCAAATCCACCTTGATATAATTTAATAAATTTAAATCATATTGTCAACAGATGACAAACGGATCATTCCCCGCCCACCTGCCTCGGCCGGAATGGAATGATCCCATTGTCGGCCGGGGCCTTGTTCCAACCTTCGGCAATTTGCCCGCCGGTCTTTTCGGCCAGGTCGTGAACCGGGTTATTGGCCAGATGGGCATAGCGGGCTG
>Ga0082212_10009494_pt1 | contig 12554 bp, 13 predicted proteins | sample TergutNt197P3_FD_71548 | JGI IMG/M metagenome (GOLD analysis project Ga0082212, IMG submission 71548) | Neocapritermes taracua P3 segment gut microbial communities from Petit-Saut dam, French Guiana - Nt197 P3 | ecosystem: Host-associated > Arthropoda: Insects > Digestive system > Gut ... | reverse complement strand
GTAACGCTTTAGATGCTTGCTTAACGGCGTAGCAAGTCCGCCTTGCAAGCATCTAGCGGTCGTGATTTGCGAGCAAATCCCGACCCTAGTGCAATGCAACATTTAAGTGTTACATTGCACTAGACTCCCAGCCAATAATCGCATAGCTTTAAGTAATGGTATTGAATTGGCTGTAGTCGGAGGGCATCCATGGACATCATTACGCTTGAATTATTTGACTTGACGGTTTCTCAAGCAATGTTAGAAGTACAGAGAGTCCTCAAAACTCATCCTGGGAGTCCAATTCGAATTGTTCTTGATGACGAAATGCATAAACTTAATGTGGTAAAGCTACTGGAAAAACAAGGGAGATCAGTTAGCATTAGTGTCCAGGGCCAGTTGGAAACTATCGATGTCAAAGGTGAAAAAAGACCAACGTTTTTGCCCCCTGCAGCAGTTATACCAATAGAACCAAAGCCAGCCCCAATCCCGCCGGTTCTCATCCTGAGCGGTTCAATTGGCATCGGTGACCAGACAATGGGTCGCAGATTGCTTATCGAAGTACTCAGAAGAGCCGACAAACAAATTCCCTGGATAGGTATTGCTCATGAGGGAGCAGCTATTTTACGTGACCCGGCAGGATTTAAGTTATTGCAGAACTTAGCTGCTTCAGGCGTTCCAGTCCGCGTTTCCAAGGAGAGCATGATGTTCTACCCTGAGGAAACAAGCACCTTCGAGGCAATGGAAGACTCTGAATGGCAGACATTAATGTTAAAAGGCAATATAACGAGGTTTTGAGACACATTGTCTTGTTTTGATGTATTCTGTATCTTGTGATGAATATTCCAAACACCTTGACAGTTATTCGGATACTCATGGTGCCGGCCTTGGTTGTGGTTCTCATGACTCGAGTGCCATACCACAGCATCATTGGTTCTATTGTGTTTTGGATCGCCTGCATCACCGATTTTTACGATGGATATTTTGCCAGAAAATTGCGCCAAGTGACGGTTTTGGGCAAACTTTTGGATCCGTTGGCCGACAAATTGCTCATTTCAGGGGCAATGCTCAGCCTGGTAGAACTAAACCTGACTCCAGCCTGGATGGCATTTATTATTCTGGCCAGAGAAATGGCAGTAACTGGATTGAGAGGTCTGGCAAGTGAAGAAGGAGTCACCATTGCAGCTGACCGCCTCGGCAAATGGAAGCTAGGTGCCCAGATTGCTGCCATATCTTGTTTGCTTTTCGGCCCGGTATTAGACAGTTTGATATACCATTTCACCAACATAGAAATTTTTCATTGCTGGGGAGTCGGTGATTTCTTCCGAGGCAAACTTTCTACTGACCTGTCTTGGGGATTTTTTGCAAGCATGGGGCTATTGCTCATGTGGGTTGCGATGATATTGGCCATCTGGAGTGCTGTAAGTTACTTACAAGCTTTCTGGCGCGATTTGGGTACCAGGCTAATGCAAGGACAAGGACGACTTACCGGAAAAGAAAGCGAGGAATAATATTTTGATTCGAAAACGCTTACTATCAGGTTTTTTTTTCATTCTGCCACTAGGGGTGACAGTCTGGTTTCTTAAAACGATTTTTCACCTTTTGATAGAAATCTTTCACGGGCCATTGCTGTGGGTAGCCAGGGTAATCAACATCGCTCCCCCGAACTACTGGCAACAAGCCGTATTCTCAATCTTGGCAATGGGTTGCCTCCTGTTCGTTATTGGGGTACTAATCCAAAATTTTTTTGGGCGACAGCTGTTGAATTGGATCGACACGCTGATGCTGAGTATTCCTGGTATCAAAAGTGTTTATGGAGCTACAAAGCAGATTATGAGTGCTATACAGAATGGTCAGGGTGGTAGCTTCAAAGAAGTGGTCTTAGTCCCATGGCCAAATTCTGACTCAAAAACAGTGGGGTTTGTCGCCCAAAAGGGCTGTTCATGGGCGACGAAAGATGGAGTAAGGCAAGTCGCTGTATATATTCCCACTGCCCCAATTCCTACATCTGGGTACGTAGTAATGATGGACGAATCAGTTGTTCAGCCCCTGGATATTACACCAGAGCAAGCCCTTACCTGGGTAGTTTCAGGTGGCGCAGCAACACCACTGAGTGAAAAAAATCCAGCGGGTTCTGGTTGACGTGAGAGTACACAACGTCAACATAATCTTGCAAAGGGGTTACTCCAAAGGGCATAATAAAAACAATTCGGCAGTTGCCGAGATAATTGAGGTGAAGCATGGAAATTATTGGCAAGGTACTTCGAAAATGCGCTCTGTTTAATAACGTATCTGATGCCGATATTGATGTAGTGGCCAGTACAGCCAAGGTAAAGGATGTACCATCTGGAACCTGCTTATTCAAACAGGGTGAACCCAGACGTGCATGCTTTCTAGTTGCTGATGGAACTATCGAAATTTCAAGAAACAGCGGTGAGGGCACTGAGCAGCTTGCCTTGCTCAATAGTGGCGGTGTGGCAGGCGAAGCATCGTTACTCCACCCAGGTACACATACCGCCTCTGCCAGGACAATAACTACCGCCTCAGTGATAGAAATTGACAGAGAAACTCTACATAATGCGCTAGCAAACAACGGCCGCACAGCCGTAAATGTCCTTACAAAAATATCCGCGGCAATAACTCGCCAACTATACAGTCGAAGGTCTGGACAAGGCCAGTGCTTTGATTCTGGTACCAACCGTGTTGAGTCAGACCTGATAAGTTCAGCCAATGTACCTGACGATGCTCTGTATGGTGTCCAAACCCTTAGGGCCATTGAGAATTTTCCGATCTCCGGGATACTTCTCTCTCATTTCCCAGCATTTGTGCGATCCCTTGCTATGGTCAAACAGGCATCTGCTCGTGCAAACGCAAAACTTGGCATCCTTAAAGAAGATATTGCACAGGCGATAGATAGGGCCTGCCAGGAAGTTATAGATGGCCAATGGCATGACCATTTCCCAGTAGATATGATTCAGGGTGGTGCAGGTACTTCCACTAACATGAATGCCAACGAAGTCATTGCAAATCGTGCCTTGGAAATCCTTGGCAAAAAGCGCGGAGACTACGCTGAGTGTCACCCCAACGACCACGTAAACATGGGCCAAAGTACAAACGATGTATATCCAACCGCCATTAAAATAGCCACTGTATTTATGCTTAAGGGATTAATCGAGGCTTTGCAAAAACTAAAAGTGGCTCTGGAGAATAAAGGCAAAGAGTTCAACTCCATCATCAAGATGGGGCGCACCCAGCTGCAAGATGCAGTCCCAATGACATTAGGACAAGAATTTGAAGCATTTGCCGTTACGACCGGAGAGGATATTGACAGACTTGGAGAAACCGCCCGCTTGTTCCTTGCCGTCAACATGGGCGGAACAGCTATCGGAACAGGTATTTGTGCCGATCCCAGATATTCCCAGTTATGTGTTGAAGAGATGAGACATACTACGGGTTTGGAAATTCAATTAGCTGAAAACCTGATCGAAGCCACTTGTGATACCGGTGACTTTGTGATGTTCTCAGGAGTCGTAAAGCGTGCCGCCGTTAAATTGAGTAAGCTGTGTAACGACCTCCGATTGCTCTCAAGTGGTCCGCGTTGTGGTCTGCAGGAAATCAATCTGCCACCACGTCAGCCGGGGAGCAGCATCATGCCCGGCAAAGTAAACCCTGTAATTCCAGAAGTTGTTAATCAGGTTGCGTTCAGGGTAATAGGAAACGATCTGACCATCACGATGGCCTCAGAAGCCGGTCAGTTACAACTCAATGTAATGGAGCCAATTATAGCACTGAGTTTAATGGATAGTCTGCGTACATTGGCATCTGCCGTTAACACCCTCACTGAACGGTGCGTTGTCGGCATAACAGCAAACTCGGAACATTGCAGAGAAATGGTTGAAAACAGTATCGGTATCGTAACTGCTACTTTGCCAGCGATTGGATACAAAAAAGCTACTGAAGCTGCCAAGATTTCTTTGGAGACCAGAAAACCAGTCAGGGATATCCTCAATGAAAAAGGTTGGCTAACCCCTGCTCAGATAGATGAAGTACTAAGCCCCGAAGCCATGACCCGGCCAAGGCGTTAAATAGCCCATTAATGTTGATATATGAGCGATTTACCAAAGAATTCCAACATGAGCATGAGACTTTGGCTATTAGCATTTTCCCTGATGATAATGGCCGCATGTTATCAACGTTGCACTGGTCCTACCAATCCCTTGCGTGGTCACTTTAGGGTTGGTGAGCAGCAAATGAAATATCGTTTTCCCAGAAGTGCGGAAAATACCAGTGATGCTGTTGTATCAATCCCAGACACTGGCATGACTGCGCGCTTGCTTTGGAGAAGGTATCCAACGGATGACCCATATACAGTTGCGTTTATGGCCCCTGCACCAGAAAATAACAAACAAAGTACAACCGCCAATATCCCTCCTCAGGAGGCCGCTGGAAAAGTGGAATACAAAATCGAAATTGCCAACATCGTGATACCTGATGATGACGAAACAGTAATATTGCGCTTCAAGGGACCTGTATCCGTTCTCATACTCGTGCCCCACATTCTCTTAATGTTTGCTGCCCTGCTCACTAGCACCAGAGCCGGATTAGGGGCTATCTTCAAAAGAGATGAAAAAATGCTCCCATTGTTAACATTAGCAATGATATTTACTGGGGGGCTTATTTTAGGTGCATTTGTACAAAAAGCCGCTTTTGGAGCATATTGGACTGGCTGGCCCATTGGTTCTGACCTGACAGACAACAAGACATTAATCATGTTTGTTGGATGGCTGATCGCATGTTTTGCAGCTACACTCCCAAAATTCAGGCGACTAACCGTTGTTTTTGCTTCCGTACTTACCCTCAGCGTTTACCTAATTCCACATAGCCTCAGGGGGAGTCAGCTAGACTATCAGCATGAAACTATCCAGATTGACAAATGAATAGCGTGAAACATTTGAGCATCACTTGCACCATATATCGTATGGCAGGACTTGGTTTGATTTTTATTGAGCGGTTCCTGATCAAGGAAAGCAGGTATAATACTAAGTTGCGTTCAATTGACATTGAACGCGAAACGCCAAAATTTTGAAAACGCGAGCAGAGCACGCATTTTCAAAATTTGCGGGGGCCGCTTTCGCGTCCCCTGATACCAAGTTGCGATCCTTTGATCGCAACTTGGTATAAAGAGGGACGACAGTGAATCTGCTGCACGCGATTGTTTTTGGCTTGATACAGGGCTTAACAGAGTTTTTGCCTGTTTCTAGTACCGCACATTTGACAGTAGCCGAAAATTTGCTCCTGAAAAGAAGTATGCCTCTTGCGTTTGATGTGCTTTTGCATATCGGCACGCTCGCGGCGGTGATGATTTATTTTCGCAAAGATATTTTTTCGCTCGTGCAGGGTTTGTTCGGAAGGAACCCCGAGGGCAGAAAATTGGCATTGCTATTATTTTTTGCCATGGTTCCGACAGGTGTATTTGCCTTACTTACAAAACCGTTAAAAGAATCTGCGAGGGGGCACTTGTGGTTATTCGGAGTATTCCTGATTGCCACAGCTGCGATGCTTTGGGGAGCCAATTATGTAGCCAGGAAAAAACGTGGCAGAGAAATGAGAGAAATGAATACATTAGATGCGCTGTGCATTGGCACTATTCAAGGCATAGGAGGCGGCTTTGGTCTTTCTCGCAGCGGCTCCACAATTTCTGTTGGCGTTTTTCGCGGCATCAATTTATCTGAATCCACTAGGTTCAGTTTCATTTTAGGCATTCCGACTATTGCAGCCGCTGGATTAATGGAAGGCCGATACCTGATAAAATCTGTATTTCTTGACGGTGGTTTAAATCAAAATGAACTGTTTCCTGTTGGCTCTTCAAACCCGCTTCTGTTGTGTGCCATTGGCATTTGCACAGCGGGCATTTCTGGCTTTTTTGCAATCAGACTGTTGGATCAACTGACCAGGCGGCCAAGATTGATTGGATTTGTTGTATACTGTTTTATCGCTGGTATGGCTATCATTTCCCTGGGGACGAATTGATTTTGTATCGTATACTAAAGGATAGGCGAAGAACGATTTTAGGGAGGTAATGTGATTCAGGTTATGGATGTCCACAAGACTTTCGTGGTTAAAGACAAAAAAACTCGCAAAAAGAAAATGATAGAAGCTGTCAAGGGAATTAGTTTCCATGTAAAGCCTGGCGAAATTTATGGCCTGCTTGGGCCAAATGGCGCAGGCAAATCTACTACATTAAGAATGATTGCAGGCCTCATGGAGCCTCAGCAGGGTTCAATAACTGTATTTGGCCATGACACCAAAACTGCATCCACGAAGGTGCGTAGCTGCCTTGGCTTTTTGTCAACAGACCTGGGGGTCTATGGACGCTTCTCGCCGAGGGAGCTGTTAAGGATTTTTGGCGAATTTCAGGGCGTTGAATCAAAAATCGCAGAACGACGTGGAATGTACTTGCTAGAAAGGCTTGGCTTAACTGATTTTGCTGATGTAAAGATGGAGTCTTTCTCTTCCGGCCAAAAGCAAAAAGTATCCATAGCCAGAGCCTTGCTGCATGATCCAAAGGCAATTCTTTTTGATGAGCCTACGACTGGACTGGACGTGTTGACTGCAAAAACTGTTCTTGACCTGCTAAAAATAATGAAAGAAGAAGAACGTGCGGTGATTGTGAGTACCCACGTTTTGCCGATGGTCGAACAGATGTGCGACAGAGTTGGAATCATCTTCGATGGCAAACTTCATGGGGATGCATCCCCCAGAGAAATACTTGCTCAATACGGTGTTGCAACATTGGATGAAGTTTTCTTCAGACTTGCCGCTGATGGAGGTAAAGCATGAGAGGTGTTTGGCTGGTTTTCAAGAAGGAAGTACTGGAATTTACCAAAGACCGCAAAACGATGTTTTTTACTTTGGCCCTGCCAATTATCCTTTATCCTCTAATATTCGGAATGATAGGCAAAATGGGGCAAAGAGAGGCTAGACAAGCAAGTTCAAGCCAGACTCGTATCGCCCTTATAGATCCATCAAATGTTCTTGAGCCGAGCCTAAGGCAAAAGACAGACGATTTTAAATTGGTGGATGTCCCTGAAGGCGATGCCAAAGAAGCGATCAAAGATGATCAACTGGAAATGATCGTGACTCTTAAAGAGAGCGCGGCACAGGATTTGGCAGAGCACAGAACTGTTCACATAGATGTGCTTTACAACAGAGTAGAGACATCGGGCCGTGTTGCGATTCAGCGGCTGGAAAAGGTTTTGCAAGAACTGGATAAAACAACCATACAAGCCAGGTTACGACAATTGGGGGCATCTGCCCAGCTTGCCGTCCCAACAGAAATACATTCAAGGCAGGTTGGTGGCCAAGAGTTGCTTCTGGCAAAGCTCTTGGGTACGATGTTGCCTTATATGCTAATGCTTATGCTGTTTGTCGGTTCAATGCAGCTTGGAATATACGTTACTGCCGGCGAAAGAGAACGAGGGACATTGATCACCTTACTTGCCACAGGTCTTCCCCGTCATGAAATCATTTGGGGGAAACTCGTGTATATCTTTATTATGGGTATCGTCAATTCTGTAATTAACATTGGTGCCATGGCTTTTTCCATGGGGACACTATTTGGATCAATCGAAGGTGGTGGCTCCCCGCTTGCGGCTGAAACCACACATGAAGCCGCGGCCCAATCCCTCAGTGGTTTTTCCATGGTAGCCGACCCTGTCGTGGTTGTATTTACTTTGTTATTGATGATTCCACTAGGTCTAATGTTTTCCAACCTGATTATTTTCCTGGGCATTCAGGCTAAAAACGTCCAGGAAGCCGGCACATCGATGATGCCAGTCGTATTAGTGGTGCTATTTCTTGGTATTTTTTCGATGTCACCAGGCATTGAAAAGATGGGATTCCTGCCGTATTTGCCAATCGTCAACGTAAGCCTGGCCATTCGCAAACTGTTTATTCATCAGGCGAGCGTACTGGAATATCTGATTGCATTTGGCATGACGGTGGGCCTGGCCGCAATATTGACATATCTCTCTACAAAATTTCTTAATCGGGAGTCAGCGATTTTCAAGAGCACGTAGGTATTGATGAAGTTGCTTCAAGATTCAAAACAATTTGTACTACGGCCCTAGATGCTTGCAAGGGACAAATCTTAGTTCTGCGCCGTTCAAGGCTGCGGGGCAACCTTGAACGGCCCCACAGAACTTGGATTTGTCAAACTTGCTATGCCGTTAAGCAAGCATCTAAAGCGTTACAAGGTACTAGGCGCAATAGACTTGATAGGTATGACAGATGTAACAGATGTGATAGATGTGTCCATTAGCTGACTGACTTGTAGCAATATTGATGTATAGTTAAGTGGTTCCTTGAACCAGACATGAGGTGGTTAATGCCAACAAAAACCAAGCCAGCAAAAAAAATTGAAGGAGCTGACTCCTTAGAATCAAAGTTGGATAGTGCCATTAAAATGGTTTCTTCAAACAAAGCTGGTGATGCGATCCCTTTGTTTGAAACAATTGTCAAAGAAGCCGAAAAAGTTGGTAATTATGGCATAGCCAGGATAGCCAATAGCTATATTGCCAACAAGCAGCAAAAAAAGGTTAACCCTGTAAAGGCCGACCCGATACAGGAAGCCGTTTTTTTGTTGAATGCCGGCCAGTCAGAAACTGCCCTGGAGAAGATACAAGTTATTCTTAAGACACAGAATTCCAACGCAAACGCTCACTATCTGAAAGCACTGGCACTGGCAAGTACAGAGCAGTTTGAGTTATCGTCAGATAGCCTAAAAAAGGCGATAGATATTGACCCTGCACTACTTCATGTATACAAACTAGAACCCGACTTCAAACTCTGCCGCAAATTACCTGAATTTGCAGATTTTGAACTTGAATAGGCGTGTTCAAAACGCTGGAGACCAAAGAGCTAATGGCTGGTCTGAGGTGTGGGCCGTAGGAATGGAAAGTGCGGAAAACCATGACAAAAAGCAAACGTAAGTCTTGAGCGGAATTTGGGTTTAAGCGTTGGCAATAGACATCAACGACTCCCTGAGAGTAGTAGCGATTGGCGGCGGTACTGGCTTGGCGGCATTGCTTGGGGCACTAAAACCCAATGCTACAAGGGCAATGAAGCCGTGGCGGATAACTGGAATAGTGGCTGTTTCAGACGATGGTGGATCCTCTGGACGCTTGCGTAAAGAATTGGGAGTAATTCCGCCAGGTGACTTGCGGAACTGTCTGTCAGCACTTGGACACAAAGATTCAATTTTAAGTGACCTGCTCAACTATCGCTTTATCAGTGATGGTGCCCTTGGTGGCCATAGTTTAGGCAATCTGATGTTGTCAGCCATGGCAGATATTTGTGGCAGCTGGGTGGCAGCAATCAGGCATCTTTCAGATGTGCTTGTTACTGTCGGGAGTCTCTACCCAGCTTCTCTGACCCAAATGACTCTTGTTGCAGAAGATGCCGATGGGAAAAAATATAGGGGTGAGAGTGAAATTAATCGCTGCACACCCCCCTTAAAGAAGTTATGGTTGGAACCTTTTGACGCAGAGCCGCTTCCCGAAGTTGTCCTGGCAATCCTTAATGCTGACCTGATAATTCTGGCTCCTGGAAGCCTCTATACAAGCACTATTCCAAACCTTTTGTATTCGGAAATCCGCACTGCAATCTGGCAATCGGGCACGCCCATACTCTATGTGGCCAATCTGATGACAGAGTCAGGCGAAAGCAATGGCCTGACTCTTGGCGACCATATAGACGCTATTCATTTCTTCGGCCAAATTGAACTTTCAGCCGTCCTGGCAAACAACACACAGCCAAAGCCATCTGTGCTTGCAAAATATACTAAAGAAGGTGGTGAACAACTAGTTGTCAGCCAAAATATCCATAACTGCGTTCCAATCATTTCGAGGCCAATGCTGGATATTGACGCCGATTTAGCTCGTCACCACCCCATACTGTTGGATAGAGCAATCAGAGATTGGCTCATTGGTCTTGGTTAGAAACTTTCTTTTTTTTTGAATCATACAATGAATATGTTGCACAATTAGAGTTGGTTGGCTTTTGCCATTGTTTTTTGGAGTGGGTATGAATACATTTCGTACGACCCTGATGATTGCTGTATGTGTTGCAGCAATACCACTTACAGCACAGCAAAGAAATCAGAGCCAGAACTCGCAGGTCACTACACTTCAAAGACAGATCAGGACACTCACTGAAGAAAGGGATGCCCTCAAGCTCAAGGTAGACGACTTCCCATTTTTGATGCGCCAGGAAAATGCGGAATTGTATCGCCAACTGGATGAGGCCATAGCTCAAAAAGAAGAAGCCATGGAGAAGCTCGAGCTATTAGAAGAAACCCTAAAAGAAAACCAAATGGGGGGCAATTCACTCCTGAGAGAATTGCAGGAGGCAAAAAACGATTTGAGGGACACCAAAGACCGAATCGAATTACTGGAAAGCGAAAATGCCTCACTTAAGGTACGCGTAAATGACTCGGCAATTATCAAGGAAGGTACCCTTGTCCATCTCGGACCTGATATCATTCCCGCCAAGTGCCTTAATTTGAGACGAATGACACCTTCTGTTAGAAAGGCATCTGGCAGTGTTGTTGTAAATTGCCTTGTCAACGAAATGGGCGATCCAATCGAAGTTTGCTTGATCCAAAAATTGCCTGGCGATGAGACAGAATGGACAGAAAAGGCGCATGAAGCATGTTTAGAAGCTGCAAAGCGATTGGTTTTTGAGCCTGCCACAACTCTTGACGGCATTCGTCTGAAGGTCTGGCAGGGCGTTGCTTTTTTTCTAAAATAATTTTTAAGCTAACCAGCACAAAACATAGTATGTTGGCTTTTCATTGGTATTAAACGCTCTGATGAAGTTTCACATCCTCACCTGGGGCTGCCAGATGAATGACCACGACACCGAAAAAATGTCGGGTTTATTGATAAATTCCGGCCTTTCCACAACTGATTCTGTTGAAGACGCAGATATAGTTTTACTCAACACCTGTTCAATTCGGGAAAAAGCAGCGCACAAAGTCTTTTCAGAACTGGGTCGAATAAATGAAATAAAGGCAACCCGCATCGAACACCCGATGTTTATTGGTGTTACTGGTTGCCTTGCCCAGCAGGAAAAGGAAAAAATTTTTAAGCGGGCACCTTTCGTAGATTTTGTTTTGGGAACCATGGCCCTGAAACAACTCCCCAAAATAGTCGCAGAAGTTGCTTCTGGTAACGGTAAGGTTAAAGTTACAGAAACAAATTTTTTTCCCGACAATCACCTGTTTCCGGCAAAATCTATCCACCGCGAATGTAAAGCCAAGGCTTTAGTGACTATTATCGAAGGGTGCAACCATAACTGCACATATTGTGTCGTCCCCACCACCAGGGGAAAAGAGAGACACCGCCCTGTATCTGACATTTTGGCTGAAGTGAAAAGCCTCGTTGACACGGGTTTCTACGAAGTTGAGCTACTAGGGCAGAATGTTAACAGTTACAGTGGCGGATGCAATTTTGCAGAATTGCTCTGTAAAATTGCAGATATTGATGGCCTTGAGTGGATTCGCTTTACAACCAGTCATCCCATGAATTTTACACAGGAATTAGCCCATGCACTGATAACCATTCCAAAGGTAGCTCCATTTTTGCACCTGCCTATTCAGAGCGGGTCAGATAGAGTCCTGCGCCGCATGGGACGAGGATATACTGCTCAGGAATATGTAGAACGAATCGGGTATCTGGGAGAAGGGCGGAATAACATGTGCCTCTCAACAGATTTCATCGTGGGTTTCCCAGGCGAAAACGAAGAAGACTTTGAAGCCACGATGACAATCATGGAATTACTAAAGTTTGATGCCTCCTTTAGTTTTATATACAGCCCAAGGCCGGAAACGCCTGCCCTGCGTTTAGCAGATGATTTGCATGAAAACATAAAGCATGAAAGACTGGCGCGTCTGCAAGCTCGTCAAACTGAACTCACGCTCCAGAGCCACCTCCGCGAGGTTGGAAAAATAGTGCCAGTAAGGATAGAGAGTCATACCCCGTCAGAGCAGGGCCACTGGCTGGCTCGCACGGCTCAGTGGCGTAACGTCCATATAGAAAACGCCAAAGACCGCCAATTGCCTTTTGGCCGCTTGGTTGATGTAAAGATAATAGGGGCAGGGCCACACTGGCTAAGGGGTGAGGTAGCATAAAATGCCTGAGGGGTGCTACGGATGAGTCATGACGATCGGGTAAAAGGCCTGGGCGAGAGTGATTTTCGGAGGTTAACCCGACTTTGACAACTGGGGAGTAGCGGAGTACGTAAGTTATTGAAAACACTAGACAGAGTGATGAAAGGTTTCCACTACAAAACCAACCCTGCCTCCTGGGGTTTGAGCCTGTCTAAGAGGACTGGTTTGAGTTGCTGGGGCAATTTAACATCTAAATTCATAAGAAGCAGGGCCAGTTCCTTGGAAGGCTCAGTATAGCGGGGCAACCGAAGCTCTTTGCCCGTTGTTGTTGGCAGAAAGACATCTATAGTCATAGCCCTTCAAAATCGGAACAACCTGCATTTGTGGGTGGACTGCCAAAGCAACC
>Ga0082212_10009493_pt1 | contig 12554 bp, 9 predicted proteins | sample TergutNt197P3_FD_71548 | JGI IMG/M metagenome (GOLD analysis project Ga0082212, IMG submission 71548) | Neocapritermes taracua P3 segment gut microbial communities from Petit-Saut dam, French Guiana - Nt197 P3 | ecosystem: Host-associated > Arthropoda: Insects > Digestive system > Gut ... | reverse complement strand
TCTCCTATTCCAATGAAACCACCACCTGAGCTTACAAATTCACGTACGGCGCAGAGGAGCTTTTGGTTAAGCCAATTTTCGCCACCGCTCCATGCGCTGCCAGCCATACCGTAATTTAGCAGCACGCGCACATCACCCGGCACACCATTTTCGCGTACTTCGTCGAAGGAAAGGAATTCCACATCCACAGGCATTCCGCAGAGAGCTTCCACTACGCCGATATAGGGGTGAAACTGCTTGTAGGTTTTTGCGTGGGCAACCATTGTGGTTTGCCAGCGTCGCGCCTTGCCCCAACTGTTGAGAATAGCCACCTTGAATTTGGGAGTATATGGTTTCGTTCCGCCTATCTTGTCATGGATTTCCCTGAACTCGTCGCATATTTCCGCCACCCGCGCAACAAAGTCGGGAAATTCGACAGCAAGGCCGAGATATCCGCCGTATCCGATCCTGTCAAGCGGGCTTCGGCAAATGGAACGCCGCGCCGCGAGCCAGTTAGTGTTAGCCTCGCCCGCGGGATCACCACCAGGGTGAAAAGTATCGGGGAAAAAATACGGCAGAAATCGCCCCTCGCGGTACTTTACATTCGGCACGTCTGCGATCATCCTGCACGTAACGCCGTCACCTACCGAACCTACTATCGCATCCAGACCTATTTCCTGCCAGTATTTGCCGTACGGTTCCGCACCGATCCAGTGGTCACCAAAAAACATCATGGCTTCCTTGCCGGCCGCATGTACCAGATCAACGCATTGTTTGGCGAGTTTTGTAACAAAACGCTGCACAAAATCCATATAATCTAGAAACTGTTTTGTCGGTACACAAAACGAACCGTTATGCCAACCTTGCCTGACTATGTCCTCAGGGCGGAGGCGGTAACCGTACTCCTTTTCAAAATCTTCAAGCAGGCGGGGATTCACACTGCCAGAATAGCCAAACCACTCCACGATTTTTTCTCGCTTTCTGTCGTCATAGATTAACGTGAATTGGTAGAAAAAAGTTGTGAAGCGAACAACGTCTGTACGAGGATTATCACGCAGCCAATCCCGCAGGAATTGCAGTACGTGCTCACGGGTTAGTGGGTTGTAAACATCGTAAGGCAGGTCATGCGGCTTGTCGCCCCAGTTGTTAGTCAGGTGGTTGTACATGCAAACCGCGTCCCAAATCTGGAAAGCGAGAAAAGTAACTGTATAGACATGCCATTTTTCCGCTTTAATTGTCACGGTTCCCCTGTCGAAATCCCAGCTCCAGCGTTCAGATGACACGATTTCGCCGGTAGTGCGATCTATGACTTCCCACCAGCGGACGGGATCTTCAAGCTTGTTTATCTGTATTTCTTCTTCGTAATAGCCTTTCAATAGATATATTTCGAGGGTTTCCGTTGTGGCGGTTGTGTGCGGTGTCATAAGGTAGATTTGTGAAAGTTCTTCCGGGTGTAACTTACCCCATTCCAAATCTGCTCGTGTTGTCAGATATGTCGCGTAAACCTTTTCAAAATGCCGCATAACGTCTTCGGAAAGGCTTGTTCCGTCACTGTTGCGGATGGCATCAGCCCCCCAAAGCTCCCGTATTTCAAGAATTTTCTCGTCCATGTTTTTATCTATGGGCAACGTTACCCGTCCGTCTTTGTAATTTGCCATGTTAGTCGTCCTCCAGTGGGATTTTGTGTTTTTCTCTGCCTTTTGTAAAACTGAAGCGTCCAATGGTATTGTTGCGCCATTCCTTTGGCGAGGTGTTTTCGGCGTATGCTACGCTTTCCCGGTAATAACAGTCAAGCGGGTATTCCGGGCGTGTAATCAGATATGCGCCGTCTCGTTCTGCATCAAATGTCAGTATATTACCATCAAGTTTAAAGTCCAGGCTTTTGCCGTTATGTGTCAAACTGACTGTTCTGTCCGGCCACGGCAGTTCCATTTTGCAAACGCGATTGAAATCGCTTTTAATATGCACAAACCGGATGTCACCTTCCGACATTTCTGATGTAACTGTGAAACCCGCTGTGGCACAAAGCGTAAACACACCGGTGAAGTTCTCTTCTGTCGCCGGGAATACTCGAATGATACCGTCGTAACTTTGCAAAAGCATTTCATTAACACCTGCCATTATATTTGCGGCAGGCTCAAAATAGGAATGCAGGAAATAATCACAGGGGATAGCTGCACGGGACCCTATGGATTTATTGTGCATTTTTTCCCATTCAGTTTCGCCTGCATCAAGCGGTAAAACCCTGGGACGGTAGGTTTGCGGCCGGAACCGCATGTCATCAGTGTCTGTAAAGTGCGTCATCCCGTTCGGGAACTGCTGGTAGCGTTCAGCGAAGAGCCGCAGTATTCTTATGCAGTCCTCACGCATTCCAAGACGTGCCGCCGCTTCCGCCGCCACAGAATGACCGCAGGAACCTATTTTGGATTTAGAGTAGACATCCATGTCAAAGAGCAGATATGCCGTGTTGCACGCAAGTTCAAACTCTTTTGTTCCTTTTTTTGAAAGGCCGATATAGCCCGATGGGTATACCGTTGAAAGCTCACAGAGAGGAAATGGCGAGAGAGGGTAATTACCTTCTGCTGTAGCAACTGCGGACCCGTTCCATTTTATCCCAGGAGAGATCACTTCAAGTTCCTCATTGCCGTTCTTTATTTTCATGACGGGCAGCGGATAGAGGTTTTCCCTTATTTCCCTGTATCTTTCTGTTTCGGCTGTATCAACTCCGATTGCTCCGGCTGTTTCGATCAGGGCGCTAAATAGTGCGTGGACGCAAGCGAAATCGGTAACGGTTTCCCTGAGATCCCAGTAGCTTTCGTAACAGGTAGCCCCGCCCTTGATTTTGTAAACGCCGTCTTCTCCTTTTTGCAGTAACGAGATGTAAAGAGCACCCACGGCGCGCATAACGGGATAGGCTTTTTTACGTAAAAAGCTTTCATCCAGTGTGTATTGGTAATGGCGATAAAAATCAAGTGCGATTTGCGCACCGGGTGTAAAGTTACGTACAGTGTCCGGTTCAAGTGCGTTGTAACCGTTGAAGTTTGAGATATCCGAATAAAAAGCGCCGTCATCGCAGCCGAAAAGTTTTTTTGCATCTGCTTTTGCGCTTTCCAGCATACCAAAGCGATACTCAAGGTAGTTTTCTGCGAGCTCCCTGTGACCGGCGGCGTATACGCCCCAGTAGGTTTGCTGATGGTTCCAGTGGTAGAAATGTCCCCAATTGCGCGTATCGGCATACCAGCCCCACAAACCCGCAAATGTCGGCGGGTATTTACCTAATCCACAGGAGGCAAGCTGGTACAGGTTCATATAATAAATATTTTCCAGATAATCGTCATTCGGTAGTGACACAAAAGTTTTTCCCCAAAAATCTGCCCACGTTTGTTTTTGGCTTTCGTATAGTACATCCCGTTTTTTTTCAGCTTCATCAAGTAACCCGCCTAAATCGGCCGAGCCATCATGCGAAACAGAAACTGTGAGTAATATGGTAAAGTCATGCCGCACCGCTTTATCAAGAATAAATTCTGCAGAATGACTGTTTGGTAAATTAATTCTTCCCGGGCAGCCCAGAATACGCATCGCCATTACATAATGTGTACCGCTTAATTCCTGCTCGATATAGATCGTAGTGTTTTCTCCTCCTGTCTTCATATTGAAAAGATTTTTGGAGTAAACAGGCTTTATCTGCTCGTAGTCATGGAGCATATTTATGCTGCCCCATTTTTCAAGTGCTATTTTTCTTTCTACCGGTTCAGTCGTACTTGAAGATACTTCAAGTACGATAACGTTGTACGGTTTTGACGCGTAGGCCCGATAGTCGTAATGCGAAAATGGTGTCTTGCTCCGGCAGCTTATAACGCCATCGGAAAGTGACAGCGTTTCATAATAATCTTCCAGGTAAAGCCAACTGAACGATGGCATGGAATCTGTAATACTAAGCCTGCCACATGAAACAGGGACAGTGTTATTTTCCTCTGCCTGCCAGGACCATGCCTCAAAGTTACCATCAGTCGCAAAATCTATAACATCGGTTTTGTTTACATGAAAAACTATAGAACGTTCCGTATGGTAGAGCATTCCACCCATATCGCCGTTGCCGATTGGCAAGCCGTCGTGCCCCCTGTATGCGGGAGTTTCGTAAACAATATTGTGTTTTTTAAGGTAGTCCACATGGTTTACGGAGAGCTTTTCCCCGTCGAAACGTATGGATTTGTACATACTACCTACTCCTTCACGCCTCCGGCGCTTATTCCTTTCAGGAGATATCTTTGCCCAGCCAGGTAAATCAACACGGTGGGAATCAGTACAATAACAAGCGCGGCGAACAATGCGCCGAAGTCGGTAGCGCGTCTTTGTACCTGATAGAGAAACGCGAGGCCAACCGGCAGGGTTCTTTTTTCAATGGTTCGGATAAGTACAAGTGCCAGAGGGTATTCATTCCAAAATCCCATCGCGGCGAGCATGGATACTGTTGCTACGCCCGATTTCGCAAGCGGGACTATAACACTAAAGAGTATGCGCCAATTACCGCAGCCGTCTATGCGTGCGGCTTCTTCAAAGCTTTTTGAGATTGTACGCATAAATCCGCACATTAGAAAAATCGAGAATGGAAACTGCATGACTGCGTAGACGAGACTCATTGCCACAAGGTTATCTGTCATTTTGAGGTTATGCATTTGTACATATAAAGGAACCATAATATATGCAGCCTGAATGAAGATGCATATCATAAAAAGGCTTTCGATGAACCGTGAGCCAAAAAAACGGTATCTTGCCAACACATATGATATAGGTATAACGAAGATAAGGAGTAGAGTTGCAGAAAGCGCGACAACAAAAAGTGAATTGAAAATATAGCTGCCCATGCTGGCTTTTGTAAACGCCCGTATATAATTATCCCATTCCAGTTGCTTTGGAAGCGACAGCTGATCCATTAAAAATTCGGTATTCGTCTTGAATGAAGCGATGATATTCCAGAAAAAAGGGTATAGTAAAAGCACTGTGCACAGAACAAGAAAAAGGCGTACGATCAATGTTGAAACATCGTTTGTAATTTTATGATTCATGGCTCATCCCTGTATATTATCATTTTGATATGAAAGCTTCCTTGACAGGGAAGATATTATAAACGCCAAACATAACGAAAATACCGTTATGGTCATGGCGTAGCCGAAGTTTGCGCTGGCGCCAAACGCTGTTCTGTACATGTGCTGTAAAAGTACCAGGGTGGCATTACCGGGACCACCGTTTGTCATTATATTGGACAGAATATAGCTTAAGTTTATTGTTCCCGATAATGCAAGCACATACGTTATGCCTATTACATCTTTTAATAGCGGGATCGTAATACGAAAAAATTTGTCCGTATTGCTTGCGCCGTCGATTGTCGCTGCCTCATAGACATCGTGCGATATGCTGTCTATTGCAGCAATGTGCATCACCATATAATAACCGGCAGCCTGCCAAATCAGAACAAGAGCAATGCACCAGAGTGCGTACCTTTCATCCCCAAGCCACATCACAGGTTGAAAGCCGAAAAGCGCGATAAACCTGTTGGCTACACCTCCGGCGCGGGGATCAAACAAACACGCCCATACAATTCCTACTACCGTCATGGAAATAATACTTGGCAGGAAGAACAGTACGCGGTAAAGCCCGCGTTCGCGCAGTTTTATCTGGGTCAGCATGGAAGCAAAGAACAAACCAATAAAAACAGTAACTATAGGAACTACTAAAAGCAGCTTGAGTGTATTAAGTACCGACTGTAAAAAATTTCTGTCTCTCGTGAACATATAAATGTAATTGTCAAGAAATATAAATTTTGCTCCGGTAGATATACCTATACTCCTGATATTGGTGAATGACATAAACAGTGCGTTAAGCGTCGGCCAAATCATGAAGACGATGGCAAGGAACAGGGTTGGTACAACACAGAGTATCAGAAACCCGTATGGTAGTCTGTTGAGCGCTGTTTTTTGATTTTTTGACATTGGGACTTTCCGCCTTAAAAGCATTCAGATGTTACATAAATGGTATTCGATCGCAGAGATGGGAACCTTTACAAAAAACCGGGGTACTTTAGCATCACCCCGGTTCTCTGTTGAATGATACTATCTACCGGCCCCTGTCCGCCCTTATTTCGGCGAATGCGTCTTCGACCCTTCTGATGTAGGCATCAGGGGTAAGCCTGCCGGTCATTAGCGGTCCCATATTATCGTCAAACACAACGCCGCCGACATTTACCCTGGAACCCGCCGGAAGTGTTTCGAAGTTCATCAGCATAAATTTGCCGGTCTCATAAGCGGTGAACATTCCGTAAACACCGGGGGAAAGATCATTCCTGGCTATATCCTTCGCATCGGTTACGGCAAGGGTACCGTTCGCGTTACGTGCAAAGGAAATAATGGATTCCCTTGTATACATGAACCGCAGGAATTCTTTGGCAAGCTCTGGATTTCTGGCCTGTCTGGGGATTCCAACCTGCTCGTAACTTGAAAGCACATAACGATCCTGGCCGCTTCTCAATGTGGGAGGAGGCAATATGGCAAACTCAAAGCCAGCTTCCCTCGGGCCATCTGCCATTTCACCTTCCATCCAGGTACCGTTGGGGATGAACAAGGCCTTGCCAAGCATCATATCGGTCTGCGATTGGGTATGGTTAAGCGCGACGGTTCCTTCCATCAAGAAACCACCCGTCCCGATTCTGGCAAAGGTTGTGACAAGTTCCCGTACCTCCGGCTTTTGGAAGCTGCCTTCCCTGTAAGACGTAATGTCATTGATAGCGTTTAACCCCCCCGCACCCGCTATTGCCGGCCAGAACACGGATTCCAAATAACCGGCATAAATACCCTGATATGTGAAGAGCGAACGTTTCATTCTTTGTCCGCCAACGGTAACATAGTTTTCAGGCTTTTTGAGTTCTTCATCCAACGCGAAGAATTCGGCCCATGTGGATGGCAGCTTCCAGCCTTTTTGGGCAAACAATGTTTTGTTGTAAACCATGCCCATCGGGCCAACACTGAAGGGGGCGAGATAGATCCTTCCATCTCCATAGGGAGAGAATTTGGGACTGTCAAGCATTCCACCCACGATTATATCTCGCAGCCTCGTGCCGGGACGGTCAAGCGTTGTACCGTTAAAGACATCGGTGATGTCCAAAAATTCCCGGTTCATGATCATGGAAGCAGTGACGCCGCTGCGTTCGGTGTCGGTAAGGGAAATGAAGTCCGGCCAATCACCTACCGCGATCTGAGTGGCAAGAATATTGCCGATTTCGGGATCAATTGTCATGTTAACCTTTACGCCGGGATGAGCGGCTTCGAACTTGGCGACAATATCATCCCAATAGGTCCTGCCGAAACCGCCTTCAAATACAGCGATGTTCAATACCTGCTGCCCGGTTTGCCCCGGTGATGTCTGACGACTGCCTGTGGCAAATACCATGCTTGTACCAGCTAGAACCAGTAGGCCAATTAAAAGAATTCTTTTCATTTCTTTCTCCTGTAATTCGTTTTTACCTATTGTGTAATGGATTTTCTTGTTTGTAAAGGCAAAATTAAAGAACCAACAATGAAGCCGCTGACCCGTAGCCTGCGTCAGCGGGCTGTTTTCCATTCCTTAAAAGAGCCATTGCGTAGCATTGACATATTCCCCACTGGAATGGTAAAATTTTTACTCTAACAGCCCTTGACGGGCTGCGTTTCTGGAGCGGGAGAGTGCTACCAAGCGGTAATAAAAACCGCACGCTCCGACTGTTTTTTGGGCGATTAACTCAGTGGGAGAGTGCTACCTTCACACGGTAGAAGTCACTAGTTCAAATCTAGTATCGCCCAAAAAACAGCTTTTTTGAAAAAGGTTTATATCACCATAACAAGAGAAGAATATTCCGCTAAGTGAGAATCTCCTGTAATTAAGCGCATGGGGGAGCTAATGGCTTGAGCCAGCAGCATGTGATCAAAGGGATCTTTGTGGAAATTGGGTAGTTCAAGGTACGCGTTTATGTACGTGCTTGTAACGGGTAATTCATTGAAGGCATACATCTCCGCGTAGGAGCGGAGCTGCTCCAAATCCACCGCTAATTTGCCAGCTCGTACTTTTATCGCAATTTCCCAAAAGGTAATTGTGCTTATATGTACTTTGGATTCTCCGGATCCAATTAACGGCTTAATGGAGTTAATTCTATGTGAGCCCCAGAAATACCATAGAAAAACATTAGTATCAAGCAATAGGTTGATCATTTTTTTTCAAATTCCTCCAAACCTTGCATACTGTAAAATGATTCGATAATGTCGTCTGGCAGTGGATCGTCCCAGCCTTCGTGAAGGATCATTTTTCCTTTCATGCAGCCAAAAGCTTGTCTCCGCAGTTCCGCTTGCTGTTCCTCCGGAGAAACCGCGGTAAGCGCAACCTCAGGTTTGCCGTAAGCGCCAATGTAGATGGTTTCCCCTGCCGCCGCCCGTTTTACCAGTTTGGACAGGTTGGATTTAGCTTCATGAATTGTGATTGTCTTTTCCATACTATAAACTTAGCCAAGATCGGGCTAAGTGTCAATAATACCTAATGCCGCGGCTTAAAGTTCAAAAATCCTGTGCATGAACAGCGTGGCAGCTTGGGCCACGTTAAGGCTGTCCATGAGGCCGGTTCCGGGGATGCGGACGAGGATGGAACAGGCGTTTTTTACTTTGTCAGGAAGCCCAATCTCCTCGTTTCCCAAAACCAGGGCAATGCCGTGGAGGCCACTTTTTTTCTTCTCTTCGATAATGTGTGGCAAGTCTCCGATTCTTTGACGGGCCCTTGTGTCCGCGCCAATGGTGATTAAACAATGTGAAGCGTCGCGAAGAAAAGCCGCAGTACTCCGCACGCTTCTGACCGTTACATGCTCCATGCCCCCTTCGGCGGTCCTGTACGCGCCGGTGGAAAGCCCGGCTTCAGTGTCTCTCTCGACATCTTCTGCTGAGTCCCGATGGGGTGTGTCTTCAGAGAAGCGCGGTTCACTTTTGGCAATGACGATGTATTTGACATCAAAAAAAGCGGCTGATCGAATCATAGCCCCAAGGTTGTGGTCGTTCCCCACTGAGTGAAGCACGAGCCCTGTTTTCCCTTCCCGGGACCATTCCTCCAGGTCCTCGCGTGACAGAGGAGCAACATCGGGTAGGAGGATCATGGCGACTACACCCTGATGATGGGTTGACTTGCAGATTTTCTCGAGTTCCTCGTCTTCACATATTTTATAAGGCCGTTTTCGTTCTGCCAAATCTTTGCAAAGCCCGGTAAAAAGTTTTAGTCTTTCTTCCCTGAAAAATAACCGGTTGATTTGTTCCGGATGGTATTCCGCAACGGCAAGTACGGCGTTAAGGCCGCATACCGCAAGTTCCTGGGTAAATCTGTTTCGCATGAAAACAGTATATCCAATTCTGTACAATTCTTCTATGAATTGATACTATTTCCGGAAATGATTCAAACTGAAAAGTTTTGCTATGAATATACCACTGCCACACCATTTGAAACGGAGATTGTAGAACTTCGGCCTTCGGATGATGGTAATACTGTTGTCTTCCTTGAAAAATCTGTTTTTTACCCGGAAGGGGGAGGCCAACTGGGCGACAGGGGAACGATCAACGGTGTTCCGCTTTTGGATGTCCGGGAACAGGATGGAGAGATTCTTCACCTGGTTTCCAGGTCTGACGCCGGGAAACTAAAGCCGGGAAAAGCGGAGTTGATTCTGGATAGCCGCCGCCGCCGGGACTTAACGCAACTCCATACGGGCCAGCACCTGCTCTCGGCGACTCTCTTGCGCATGACAGGGGCGCCAACGGTTTCCATGCACATGGGGGATGAGGCCTGTACCATTGATGTGAACATAGCGGAAATGAGCGAAGAAACCATCCTTGCCGTTGAGGAAGCTGTCGCCGATTCAATTGAAGAGAACCATCCGGTGATTGTTCACCCTTGTCCGCCGGAAGACCTTTCTTCTTTCCCCTTGCGAAGGGTACCTCCCCAGGGGGATGAGGTGATCCGGGTAGTGGAAATTGAAGCTTGCGATTGCATTGCCTGCTGCGGTACTCACCTTAAGTCGACGGCGGAAATCGGTTTGTTCCGTATTCTGGGAGCTGAAAAATACAAGGGCATGATGCGTGTCAGTTTTCTTGCCGGTCGCCGCCTTCTGAATAACAGCCGCCTTTTAAGGCGAAATGCCGTAATTGCTTCAAGGGTCCTCAGTGTGCCGGTGAACGAAACCGGCAAAGCGGTTCTTGATCTCGCGGAAAAATTGGCCCAGGCCGAAAAGCGGCTCAAGGTCTTTGAAGAGGCGGCTGTCAGGGAGAAAGCCGAAGCTCTGATCGGCAAAGCGGCTAACGTCAATCATGCCATCACTGTTGAATCTTACACCGACGAAGACATAAACGAAGTGCTGAATATCGGCAAGATCGCCCAAAAAAAAGCGAAGGCGGTTTTCGTACTGGCTTCCGGAAGGGATCTTAAATTCGCCGCCTTCAGTTCGATAGAAGGTTTTGATTTGCGTTCGTTTTTGAAAAGCGCTCTGGAAGCCCATGGCGGTAAAGGCGGTGGCAGCCCTACTTTTTTCCAGGGTAGCCTTGGGACAAAAGAAGCTTTGGGGGCCTTTCTCAGCGAAATAAAACAATAACAATGCTCAATATTGTTTTTATTGGCTTAATCAGTTTTTTCACAGATATCAGCACCGAGATGGTTTACCCCCTGATTCCGTTGTACCTGGTTTCAGCGTTTGGCGCAACTCCGGCTCTGGTTGGGCTTATAGAAGGCATTGCCGAAAGCTTGGCGAGTTTGCTGAAAGTCTTCAGCGGCTACCTGACAGACAGATTCCAAAAGAAAAAAGCGATCGCTTTTGTCGGGTATTCAACCGGAGTAATTTACAAATTTGCCCTGATTTTCGCCGGCTCCTGGCTTGGAATACTGGGCGCGCGTGTCATTGACCGCATTGGAAAAGGAATCCGTACCGCGCCCCGTGACGTATTGGTGAGTGAAAGCGTAGATAAAAATAACATGGGTAAAGCCTTTGGCCTTCATAAGGCGCTGGATATGTTTGGAGCTGCGCTTGGAATATTTATCACCTATTTTATTATCCGCAACTCCGGTGATAATTACGACTACAAGCGTTTATTCATACTTTCGACGATTCCTGCCATGTTGGGTTTATGTATGTTCTTTTTTGTTAAGCAAAAAAAACAAACAAGAGAAGAAAAAAAGCGCGAACTCTTTTGGAAAAATATCCGAAACATTGATAGCCAATTGAAGATTTACCTACTTGTTGTTTTCCTTTTTACATTGGGGCATTCTTCGAATGCTTTTTTTGTACTGAAGGCAAAAACTGTCGGTTTTGATGATGCAAGTGTTATTCTCCTATTTTTTCTCTTTCATATCGTTGCTTCAGTATTATCAATGCCTCTCGGGAAATTGTCCGACAGGATTGGCCGAAAAAACCTGCTTGTGCCCGGGTATATTGCATTTACGCTTTGTTATTTGGGCTTTGCTTTTGGAAATACCAAATTTGCCATGAGTGCGGTTTTCGTTCTCTATGGTATGTATACCGCCATGATTACCGGCGTAGAGCGGGCATTTGTTGCGGAAATATCGCCCCCTGAGCTAAAAGGAACAATGCTCGGGCTTCATTCCACCGTGGCAGGAATAGCGCTCTTACCCGCGAGTGTAATTGCAGGATTATTGTGGAGTGCATTTGGCCCGGTTGTGCCTTTTATATTTGGAGCCGGCCTGTCATTCATTTCAGCAATACTTTTGTTATTATTTGTGAGGATGGGAAAACCTAAATACAGCTTGAAAAACCAGTGATGGACTAATTTTATAGCTTTTGATAAACTGACGTATCATGTTAGATTATCGTTTTATCGTAGAGAATCTTGAGGCAGTCAAAAAAAACATAGCAAATAGATATATGAAGGCTGACGCAGAAGCGGTGGTAAAGCTTTATACCCGGCGTACAGAGCTTAGTACTGCCCTGCAGACGCTACAGCAGCAGCGAAACACCAATGCATCGGCTATGAAGGGAAAGCTGGAAGCGTCGGAGCGCTCTCTCCTGATCGAAGAAGGAAAAAAACTGAAAGAATCTATTTCCGCCGCCGAAGCGGAACTGAGCACAGTAGAAACCGAGCTTGAAAAGGAAGCCAGAAAGATACCCAATATGGCTCATCCTGATTCCCCTATCGGAAAAGAAGAAAAAGACAATTTGGAAGTCAAACGCATTGGGGAACCAAGGGTATTCGATTTTGATCCTTTGGATCATGTTACGCTTGGACAGAATCTGGATATCATTGACTTTGATTCCGCCACAAAAGTTTCGGGAGTCAAGTTCTATTATCTCAAAAACGAAGGGGTTTTTCTGGAGTTGGCCCTCACGCGCTATGCCCTGGATATCTTGCAAAAAAAAGGTTTTACCCCCTTTATCACTCCTGACATTGCAAGAGAGGAAATTCTCGAAGGGATAGGTTTTAACCCGCGGGGCGCGGAATCCAATGTTTACAGTCTCGAAGGAGAGGGGACATGCCTTGTAGGTACTGCTGAAATAACCCTTGGCGGTTATTACT
>Ga0082212_10009491_pt1 | contig 12555 bp, 14 predicted proteins | sample TergutNt197P3_FD_71548 | JGI IMG/M metagenome (GOLD analysis project Ga0082212, IMG submission 71548) | Neocapritermes taracua P3 segment gut microbial communities from Petit-Saut dam, French Guiana - Nt197 P3 | ecosystem: Host-associated > Arthropoda: Insects > Digestive system > Gut ... | reverse complement strand
TTTATTGCCCGCCCCGGCATCGCCTGGTTATAAACGTATCGCTCAGACAACTCATATGCCTTTGTGAGCGCCTGATATCTATAAAAAATCCCGAGATCATACTCCAATTGCACCACTTTGTCCTCCATAGCCGCCATCGTCTCTTCAAAATCCGCCGGCGCAATATTCACCCGATTTATCGCATTAATCACCGCCGGATTCTTCTGCCCAATCCTCAACAACACCTGCTCGCTCATCGTCATAATCATCCTCAACCTTCCCCCTTCTAACACCGGCAACAGCAACTTCGAAATATCTACACTCCCCGTCCCATCTTCAAAGAACAGCTGCGCGTCATCCAGACAAATAATCACATTTTTCGCCATCGCCGCTTCTACCAACACCTGGTTCATCAACGCCTCCAACTCCCCACGTTCACTCGCTGACGAAATCATCACCCCCGCGTTCAACAAAAACACTTGCCTGTATTTCAAGTGAGCCGGAGTATCCGCCTTTGCATCTAAAATCCTCTCCGCAAAATCATGCACCACGCTCGTCTTGCCCGCCCCGTCCGGTGCCACCACCGTTACATTTTGTCTTCCACCCCTTGAGAAAATATCAATCATCTGCTGCACCGTCCTCTGTCGCGACGACAACATCAAACTCATCGTCCGCCCCCCATGTGCCGCAATCTCCTCCGAAATATTCCGTCCAAACCTTTCGAGAAGCGGCGTAAACCCAAAACTCCAATCCCGCGCCATACCACCAGTACGCATTTTTTCTTTGCTCCGATCCGCTGCCACTTGTGCTTGATCAAACCATTTCACGCCATTTCTCAAATCCTCAAAATCTAATTTCTGTTGCGCCAACCTCCATTCAGAATCTTGCGCCAACTTCACGATCGCCAGCATCAGCACACCCGCACTCACCGTTTCGCTACCCAGCTCCTGCCGCAGCTCCATTGCATCTCGCCAAACCCACGCCGTTTCTATTCCGCCCTCTGCCACCAGCTCATTCAAAAATCCTTCATGTAACCCAAATCTCGCCAACAAAAACCTTCCACTTCGCTCTCTCGCCACAATCCCCACTACTTCCTTTACTGTCGGATCCTTAGACAATCTTCCTAAAATACTCGCACTTAAAACGCCATCAATATCCTCACCCCCAACCACCGGCAACCGCTTCAAATCCTTCTTGTACCAATAAATCAACATATACGCCGGCCCCGCCAGACTCATCACCAGCCACCCTGCCGCATATCCCAAAACCACTAACGCCACCCCGCCTAACAAAAGTAAAACTACCGTCACATAACACAACCACATCACTCTCGCGAGACTCCTACCAAACCTTGCCTTCTTCGCCCGCGTGCTCGTCCAGTTAAATCTTACCACCACCGCACCTCCGGTACCCAGCCCACCAACATCAGCATCACTCCCGCCACCGGCAATATCGGCACAGCCAAATGCAACAAAATCACCACCAAACTACCTGCGAGTTGCACCAACAACACTAAGCTCCCTGCTAAAATCATAACTGTCCGCACCACAAACCCCACCGCTCGACTAATCAATCGCGACAAAAACGCTTGAAACGCCTCCCCTATTCCCTTACCCGTCGCAGCCGCATCAATCTGCCGAAACGGATTTAACAAAGTCTTTAACATCAACCCAATTGAAAAGTTATCTGCTGTCCGCCCCAGAGCCGCTCCCAGTACTCTCAGCCGCACCAAAAACCCCGCCCCATACCACCAGCCAATCAAGCTAACCATAAGCATAGCATAATTGTAACATATACGCTTTCCACAAGAGAGAGTGTATAATTTACTACATGACACGTATCGACCAAGCCATCGTTATAGCCACCAAAGCCCATGCCGGCCAAACTCGCCTCACTGGCGAACCCTTCATCATTCACCCCATCGCCGTCCAAAAGATCCTCGAAGACTGGAGCATGGACGAAGACACCATCATCGCCGGTATTCTCCATGATGCCGTCGAAGACTCTCCCCTCACTCTCGCCGAAGTCGAAGAAACTTTTGGCAAAGATATCGCTTTCCTTGTAGATGGCGCAACCAAACTCGAAAAAACCCACCAAAACATGGGCGACCTTTCCACCTATCTTCCCGCCACCAAAGATAATCTGCTCAAACTCCTCATCGCCACCGGCAATGACGTTCGTGTGCTCATTATCAAACTTGCCGACCGCCTCCACAACCTTCGCACTATCGCTTCCCTTCCTCCTGTCCGCCAGCAAAGAATCGCCCATGAATCACTCGAAATCTTCGCTCCCCTCGCCGACCGTCTCCAAATGGGCCGCGTCCGCACCGAACTCGAAGATATCAGCTTCCGCTACGTCAACCACAAACGCTACGAGTACCTTAAAAATCTCACTCAGACCCGTTTGCAAGCCGCCGACAAAAGATTGGAGCTCGCCAAGTCCACTGCAGAAAACGCTCTTCATAAAGAACATATTTCGTTCGACAACGACGGTCGCGTCAAATCCATCTACTCTCTTCACAAAAAACTCGCCAAGCATAATCAAAATATCGACCGTATCTACGACCTCATTGCTCTGCGTTTCGTCGTCGATGACGTTACTACCTGCTATCTTACTCTTGGCATCATCCACTCTCTATTTGTCCCAATGGACGGCCGCTTCAAAGATTACATCGCCGCCCCTAAACAAAATGGCTACCAATCTATCCATACTACTGTTATTACCCCAGAAAAACAAATCGTCGAATTTCAAATCCGTACTAACGAAATGCACGACTACGCCGAGCGCGGCTTAGCCGCCTCCTTCCATTACAACGAGCAAAAACTCTCCAAAACCTATCTCAAAGGCCAAACCGCTAACCTCCCTCCCCGCCTCCTCTGGATCAAAGAACTCCAAGAAACTAGCGCCAAACTCTCCCGCGGCGAGAAAATCGACTCGCGCAAACTCAAACTCAACCTTTTCTCTGACAAAATCTTCGTTTACACCCCCAAAGGTGACATTGTCGATCTACCTAAAGGTGCCATGCCCCTCGATTTCGCTTACCGCCTACACTCCGAAATCGGCGCAAAAACCACCGGTGCCAAAATCAACGGTAAGATCGCCAATCTAAATACCAAACTTCAACAAGGCGACGTGGTCGAAATTCTCACCAGCAAAAACCAAACCCCCAAAGCCGGTTGGTTCGATAAGTTATCCACCGCCCATGCCAGACAAAAACTCCGCCAACAGCTCGCCCGCCTCTTCCCCAACAAAATCCACCCAGAATCCAAACCAAAACCCAACCCCAAAACAGAAAAAGAAAAGAAGCCAAGCAAAAAACTTCAAAAATTCAAGCCTAACAAGTCCACCAAGTAACTACTTACTCTATCACCACTTGCTGAAACTCCCCCGTTTCCGACCATTTCTCGTATGCCGACAATATATGAATCGCTGACAAGCTCTTCGGTAAATTCTTGGCCTCCTCCACGCTCATCCACTTTACCTTCGAAATTTCTTCCTTGTCCAGCTCCGTGTCGTCTTTCTCAAACTTACGTGCCACAAAGTAAAGCGTAAATGATTGCACATTGCCATCATCATACTCATACACATATTTGCTACCAGAAAGCGTTACAAACGGCACCAAATCCTCCGGCCTCACGGTCAATCCGCCCTCTTCCAGCAATTCTTTTGCCGCCACCTGGCCCCAACTCAAGCCCTCCTCCACGCCCCCAGCCGGAAAAGCCCATCGATCAAGATCCTTATGGTTATATACCATAAGGATCTTCCCATCCTCGCCTACACATACCACGCCCGCCGACGCCGACAACAATCGCATGTCCCCCACTTTCTGTCTCAATTTCCAAATATAGCTGCCCACATAACCCATGTCTAGATATCTTCTATTTTTACCCGCACCTGCTCAGCCGTATCCCTGTCTCTCACCGTCACTGTCCCATCTTCAAGTGTTGTAAAATCTACAACAATACATTTCGGCGTCCCAATCTCATCCTGCCGTCGATATCTTTTACCAATATTCCCATTATCATCAAACTCACACATGTATTTTTGAGACAATTTTTTATACACCTCTCGTGCTTTCTCCACCAACTCAGGCTTGTTCTTCAAAAGCGGAAATACCGCACACTTCACTGGCGCCAAATCTTCCGGCAATTTCAACACCGTCCGCTCCGACCCGTCCTCCAACCTCTCCACCGTATAAGCTTCTGATAATACTGCTAAAAACACCCGTCCCATACCCATCGACGTCTCCAAAATCCACGGTATATATTTTTCACCCGCCGCCTGATCCACATAATTCAAATCCACACCACTGTATTCCATGTGCTGCTTCAGATCATAATCTGTCCGATCGTGAATCCCCTCCACCTCGTCAAAACCATAACTCGGAAAATTATATTCAATATCCCACGCATCATTCGCATAAAAAACCAAGCGCTTATGCTGCACGAATCGCAAATTTTCCGGCTTAATTCCGAGCGTTACCCACCATTCCATGCGTTCTTTTTTCATTGCCTCGTAAGGCTCTTTGTTCTCGTTAGGCCGAATAAATAATTGTGTATCTGCCTGCTCAAACTCCCGGCAACGAAACAAAAAATTACGCGGACTAATCTCATTGCGAAACGCTTTGCCAATCTGCGCCACCCCAAACGGCACTTTCACCCGACAAGTATCTACAATATTCTTATAATTCAGATAAATCCCCTGGCTCGCCTCCCCTGGCAAATACACCGGCGCTTTACCCTCTTCCGTAAAGTCACCCAAATTCGACTTGACCAACATATTAAACATCTTCGCATCTGTCCAGTCCGTAGCACCACAAATCGGACACTCAACCTTATGGCAATTCGCTCGCCACAACTTATTGATCTCTTCCTGAGTCATCTTCTCGTCCGCTTCCACCCCAATCTTCTCCAGCTCCTTATCCACTCGCACCCGCGTATGACATTGCTTACACTCAGATAACGGATCTGCAAAACCTTGAACGTGACCGCTTGCTTCCCATACTTTCGGGTCCTTAAACATCGCCGAGTCCAGCCCAACGTAATTCTCCTTTAGCTGCACGTTTGCCCGCCACCAACTTCTCTTGATATTATTCAACAGCTCCACCCCATATGGACCAAAATCATACAGCCCTGGTTCTCCGCCATAAATCTCACTGCCCGGATACACAAACCCCCGTCGCTTCGCAAAACTGACAATCTCATCCATCTTCTTTTCCATGTCACCAGTATACCATAAGTCTAACGGTCGCACCTCCGTCATGACTACTATCTAGCCAAGCAACGCAATGTCTTGGTGCCAGTCTTGATTGCGGTAAAGAAAGGTGGTGTTCCTGTCTGAGCACCATTGTCGGGACGGACATCGGTAGCACTGTAGTTCAGATTGTAGGCATAGTTTGCACCAAACGTCGTAGCAGACCAATAAGCTCCATAATTACCCTGCTGAGTAATTCCGCTAGTCCCAGCGTAGAGACCACGAAATCCTGTTAAGCTATTAACATTGGCTCCACTATTTCCCCAGACTAAGGCCGTAGAAAGCGTTGTGTATTCGCCCTGCACTGGTAATCGCCAGTTTTTAGGACAAATGGAGTCTGGAGCTGATCCTGAAGCAATGGTGCCTCCGGTGGTAACAATTATCCAGTTATATTGCATACCGCACTTGTGTGGATAGGTTGTCGTACTGAGATTATTACAATATGTTGCAGTATTTGGATCAAACACATCCGCTGCTACCAAAGTAAAGGTGCCTGTACCTGAACCATCTGCTATACCTATATCGCTATTACTGCTATCTAAGATCATCGGGTTAGCTTGAGTTGGAAGCAGGTTCAAGTTATCCACCATCCAGCACCAACCAGTGGTACCTAAAGCATTTGAAGGTAACTTACGTATCTTATAGGTTTTGCCATCACGTATATCTATCAAGTCTATTTCCGATCCAGCTGGGGGAGAAGCTGCTGGGTAGAAGATAGGCATAGCGTTACACATAGCAGTATTGAACGCTTGCATGGTGGCAGCTCGTTCTTTAGTGTAAATAATATCGATATCGTTTACGCCAACACTTATGGCCATAGAAGCATTAATCCGTACGTCGAAGTCTATAATATCTCCTGTGCCTTGGGTAGCACTGTCCGTGCCGTTACCATAGATTATCATGTCATTTGTGCTGAGTTGACAAGGGTTAGTGGCTGTACAGATAGCAGAATCTGCTGACCAAATCCTAACAGTAAAGTTAGCGTCAATCGCCGGGTCTAATCTTGCTTTGATAATATAGCCATTGACTGCCTCATCATCAAAAACATTCACCTGGCTGGTGTCATCCGCGGAATAGCCACGATCTATGTTTAAAGGCTTAACTGGATCCGTGACGAAGAAGGAGGCGACAGCATCAGCAAATTGCGGAATACGATTTAACGCAATAGTCAAGCCCGTCATCAATGGCAACATAAATACCAGCGCCAAAAACAACGCCTTCCTTACCGTTATCGTCTGCGATAACCCCAAACTTCCTACGGAATCCGACTTTTTCTCTTTCTTTCTCTCTTTCGGGGAACTTGATGACGCCATAATTATCGCTTACTCCTTTTAGCTTATGTTAATTTTATTACAATCACCTCCAAAACATACCTCCTAGGGATTGCCAGTCAACGTAAATGTCATGATATTCTCATAGTCGCACGCCAACACCGCCAGTCCTGCCTGCGCCCCCACCGCCATGTACATTTCATCAAAAGGATTCGCCGATGGTGCCGCCGTCTGCACCAGCAAAGTGGAAGCCGTCACTGCAGGCAGCCACGACGACGGAATCACCCCGCTCCCACCCGTCACATTGTACCCCCAACCTGTCCCGGTCAGACTTCCCGCCGCCGCAATCGAAGGTATCGTGACGCCACTATTCACGTCACACATTAGATCGCTGCTATCAAAGCTGTATACCACAGTATATCCATTCGCTATCCCAGCATAGACCCGAACCGTAATCGGCTCCGCCCCTTCGCTTCCGCCCGACGTCAACGTTATCGGATCTGGTCCCAACACCCCAATCGCTAGCGTCGGATCATACACGGTCACTATAAACCTCTGATAAGCCACGTTTTCCATATTCGTAAACACCACGTACTTTTGCGTTGCATTCGCCGTTCCTGTAATATCCCGCACGGTCATCTCAAACAACTGTATCGCCACTTGTGTGCAAGTCAAAGGGTCAGAAGTGTCAGGAGGAACCCCACAAGTAGCGTTTACCACTGTACTGGGCCAAAAAGCCACCATCACCGCCGACATAGCAACGCATGTCGCCTTCCGCATTATTGCCATAACCATATTATATTCACCTAGCAGCGCATTTTCAAGACCAACGCGTCAATGCAAACTCCTCAAAATACCCGTTACCTCACTCACTAGCCCCTCTGCTCCCCTCACTTTTAATACTAGTCTCAGATGCGAACTCGCCATCAATCGCATCAATTTTATATGTTCTACTCCAATTCCTCCGCTCTCGTTCTCACGCATAGCCCGCTCCATCGCATCCCACACATACCGCTTGTCTTGCATCAACTTCTCGCCCTGAACATCCACCCGCAAATTCACCTCCTCCCCACTTACTCTAGCCATGCTTATCCCCCACCATGCCTGTACCAACGATAATTTATTACCTTCACCATCTTTCAATACCCCATTCACTCCAGCCAGAACCTGCTGCACCAAATCAAAATACTCCGGCGCATCCACTTGTTCCGCTCGCCGCGACACTTCTTTCAGAACTCCCCCCACCAGCTCCATCGCTGCCAAATCTTTCATAATCTCCCCATAAAATTCCTTGAGCCTCACGCTCGTCAGTATCCCCAAATCCCCTTTCCCCCTGTGCACTACAACGTCGCTCACGCAAAATAGTTCAATACCTCCCGCCAACTTCGAACGTTCCTTACGCACTCCCTTCGCCATCACGCTCATCTTCCCCACTGGCGTCAAAATATTCAAAATCCTATCCGCCTCCCCATAATTTGTTCGCCTCAGCACGATCGCTTTTAGCTTAACGCCATCCATCACGCTCTCGTACCGCCGCCAACAATTCCTCCGGCCGCATTTCCCCCTTATCAAACACTCGCACCACTCCATATTCACCCAAATCCTCTTTTATCCCCACACTGCTTACTATAATCACTGGCACCATCCCAAGATCTTCATAACTCTGCATCTCGTGTAGTACCGAAAACCCCGTCGGCCCCGTCAGCATAATATCCAAAATCATCACATCTGGCACTTCTTCGCGCATTCGCTCCATCACTTCCACCCCATTTCGGAACAGCTCTACTTCATAGCCATCAAGCAACCGCTCATAGTACCCCAACCACTCACGATCGTCATCAACCACGAATACTACGCTCATAGCAAGCTCATTTGCCGACTCGGGATCAAATCAACATAAAAACTCGTTCCATCCCTGTGCCTCACCAACCCAAACCGCCCATGCATATAGTCAACAAATTTCGCTGCAATGTACAGCCCCAACCCCGAACTTCCCGGTCGCATCGCAATTTCCATCGGTTTTTTTACAAATCCATCTTTTATCTCCCGCCACATCTTAGTTGGAATTGCCGGCCCAAAGTCCCGCACTCCCACCCGCACACCACCACCCCGCGCATCGCACACAAACACCTCGCTCGGCAGCTCTTCGCCCCCATAATTCATCGCATTCAGACAAAAATTATATACCACCGAACGCAGCAAATCCCGATTTCCCACCACCAGTTTCTCTCGATTCCGATAATCCACCCTCACTTCCCGCCGATTAAACCTAAACAAACTATCCAGCTCCATTATCACTTCGTCACAAACCCGTCGTGGATTTACCGGCTCCATCTCAAACAGCGCATCACTTAGCCGCGCCGCCTTCACCAAGTCATTCACTTGCCGAAGCGCCCGCTCACTCGTCGCCACCATCCGCTCCGACACTTTTGCTGTGTCCCGCTCAAATTCCAGCGACAATGCCAACTGTCTCAACAAACAAAGTGGCGCCTTCAACTCGTGCGCCACCGTCACGACACCCGAATCCACCCCGAACACCTCTCTCTCCATACCCCAATTGTATCAAACAAACCCTTAGTTTATAGTGACAGTTTCTATCAACTTTTCAAAATCACTCCTAAAAATCATCGCATCCGTCCGCAAAATCGCCGTCTTATCATTCACCTTGAACATGATCATAATACCTGTAATATTTGTGCTGAATTCGCCCTCATACCTATCACCCGTTATCGAACCCATCTGAAACACACTTTGCGACAACTTTCCACTCTTCACCAGACCATCGTAAGTCGTGCGCACCGTATCAATCGGCCGGTTAATAATCGACATTCTCAGCGCATTGATCGTATCTGCCGCTACCGTATTCACCTGCCCCGGATTAAAGTAAGCCTCAAAATCCCCTCCCCTACTCGCATCCTTCGCCACATACACGCTCCAAGTCCTTGGGAACATAAAACTCAGCGAGCCATAATCAGCCGGCCCCGTAAATACCCGATTTGGCTCTTTCTCGCGCTCCGCAAAATTCGCCTCGGCTATCCGTTGTTGATCTTCCCGCGCAATTGCTTCCGCTTCAGCTATCTTGCCATCAATGTTCGTCTGCGCCTCGCCCCACTGCATATAAAAATGCACCGCAAATCCAATTGCAACAACCGCCACTAAGCTCACTGCGACTAAAATAATAATTTCCCCAATCGAACCTTTCTTTTCAACGGGCAACGGCTGCGGCGTGAGCGGTACCCCCACCATCGATCCCCCACCTGTACTAGGTCTTAAATCCATATTTCAATTATACTTATGCTTCAACACACAGTCAACGCGCAAAATCCTCTTCAATTATCTTAATTTCGTTCTTCAAGCCACTTAAATCCTGTTCAATCTCTTTTGCCAACTCCACCGCACCCCGGTATTTATCCGTCGCCTCCGCTAAATCAAAATCTTCCCCATAAAACCATTCCACCTGTGTCTTCAGCCTGTCTATCTTTTTACTTATCGATTCTTTTTGTGACATTTTTCACCTCCGCTTTTATTTCTTTATCAAATGTTGTAATTTTTACAACATTACCAACGTCTAACCCGCCCTGCACCAACGCATAACCCCGCTCCAGCACTTTTTCTGGGTTCAATTCCTCCAAAACTGCTTTTTGTCCACTCACTTCTTCTTCAATTGTTGTAATTTTTACAACAATATCTCTTCCAATCCTCCTGATCACATCCGCCGTTTCCCTTTCTGCAGCCCCTATCCGCTCTTCTAACGCGCCCTCAATCTGCTCTACATAATTTCTGGCTCGCGCAGCCTCCGCCTTTCTATCTCTCGTCAACATTTGTGCCGCATTACTCGGCGTGCTCGCCCTCACGTCTGCCGCGAGGTCCACCAAACTCTCATCCACCTCATGACCGATTCCCGTTATCACTGGTATCCTGCTCGCTGCCACTTCTCGCACCAACACTTCATCATTAAAGATCGCCAAATCATCTGCACTTCCCCCACCCCGTACTATCGCCACCACTTCAACCTCTGTCCGCTCGTTAAAATACCGCAAAGCTTTGATAATCTGATCCGCCGCACCCAACCCTTGTACTTGCGTATGCGCCACCAAAACCGATAAACCACCCCATCGCTCATCCAAAATCTTACAAAAATCCCCATATCCCGCTGCTTGACGGCTCGAAATCACACCCAGCTTAGTCAAATCCTCCGGTAAAGGTCGCTTCCGTTTCTCATCAAACAAACCTTCCTCTGCCAATTTTTTCTTTAAAATCTCAAAACTCTTCTTCAGTGCTCCCTCTCCCAACGGTATCACCTCATGCACTGTCAGACTGAACTTACCCTTATCAGTTAATTTCGGCACCGCCCTTACTATCACCTTCATTCCGTCAGTAAGCGCAAATCGCAAAGCAAATTCCATCATAAAACACCCAATGCTACATTCTTCATCTTTCAAATCAAAAAATACAAACTTCCCCTGACTTACCTTAAAACTCGCTACCTCCCCCTCTACCACTACGCTCGAAAACGCATATTCTAGCGCCTGGTTGCAAACCGCATTAAACTCCGAAACCGTATACTTTATTTCTTGCATACTTCAACTATTTTCTTTGGATTTAGGATCAAACTTATCTTCATGACTGAGCAGCGCCTGCTGATAAAATCCCCAACCACTCACAAAGGTTCCTAGCATCACAATCACTCTAGTTGCAATCACTACAATCGTCGCTACAGAAAGATCCACTCCAAGCGCCACCATCATCCCAATCATTAAGGCCTCATATCCCCCCACACCACCCGGCGTTATTAATATCAAACCCACGAAACTAGCCACCCCCTCAGCAATCATGATCTGTGGCAAAATCTCTGGACGTCCCATAGCAATCGCCACCACCCAATAAGTTATTGCCTCCAAAAGCACGAACAGCGCACCCCATAAAATCGGCTTCTTCATCATATCTTTATTACGTTTTATCGCCAAATAATCACCACGTAAATCCGAAAAATAATTACCCACCGACTCTTCCCGCAAAAGCACCCGTTTACGTCCTCGCGTCAGCCAACGTGCTAGCCAATTCGTAGCCTTACTCACCCACTGAGCAAACCCTTCTACCGTTTTCCGATTCCTCACGATCAACCAAGCTACCAAAATTACCAACTCAACGCCAAGCGCCACTCCCACTGCAACCCAAATCGCCCACTCGCCACCTGGTATCACCACGCCAGCAACTAGCACAATCACCAGTGCAATCCAAATTTGCACTGTCTTAGCAAAACCCGAAATCATGTACCGTAGGACATGTATAAAACTCACTTGTCCCGGTGTGATTCCGAAAGACCTCAGTCGCCAAATCAGATACCCCAATCCACTTACGCCTCCACTCGGCATCGCATGGTTCACAAAGTTTATCTCTAAACTCACGCGCATCAACTTCGCTTGTGTGATCTCTAGCCCCTGCCTGACCCGCAGAAACGCAAAGTAAATCTGCCCCGCACAGTAATACGTCAGCACCTGCACCGGTATCAATAAAAACAATACCCATACATTCAATTGACTGAGCGAATACAGCGTCGCCTCCCCCATCGTCATCACTATGCCATCAACCTCCACTGTCTCCGTAAACGCCACATATGCTATCACCGCGACCAATACAATCGTAACAATGCTCAAGATCTTTTTAAACATGTTAAAATTGTAGCATGTTTTTAGTAGTCCTAGGCAGAACACCCAAGCTCTCACTCGCCGAACTAGAGGTTATTTTCGGCGCATCAAAAGTTACGCCGCTCTCAAACAATCTCGCTCTAGTCGATGCCGAAACCATAGATATAGACCGTCTCGGTGGCACCATCAAAGCCGGTAAAATTATCAAAGAATCTATTACGAACTACCTAGCAAATCTTCCTCCTGGCAAAATCACACTTGGCCTTTCTGACTATTCTCGAAATGCCAACACTAAATCCTCTCAGACACAAGCGCTCAAATTCAAATCTGTCCTCAAGCGCCACGGACGCTCTGTCCGCATCGTACCCAATAATACCGCACCCGTTCTTTCTTCTGCCGCCTCT
>Ga0082212_10009490_pt1 | contig 12556 bp, 9 predicted proteins | sample TergutNt197P3_FD_71548 | JGI IMG/M metagenome (GOLD analysis project Ga0082212, IMG submission 71548) | Neocapritermes taracua P3 segment gut microbial communities from Petit-Saut dam, French Guiana - Nt197 P3 | ecosystem: Host-associated > Arthropoda: Insects > Digestive system > Gut ... | reverse complement strand
GTGGCGTCTGGCCTGCAGGCCAGACGCCACCCATACAGAGTGACAAATAACAGTGTCGCATAGATACAGTGATTTCCTCCTGATGATGGGCACATGGATTCCCGAAACATGTAGAGAAGTGAAGTAAATATATGAAGCATAATTGTGCACCTAGTTGGACTTATTTGCAAGATTATGTGTTTTGTCTGTTTTTCTTTGGACATATAAGGAAAATAATTCTTCGTACATTACGTTTCATTTGTTATTATTTTCAACGTTTCCTGTCCGATTGTGTACGATATGTAAAGAATTACCCCTCCCCCTCTCCATGTTTCGACAGCCCCAGTGGGCCAGGGCCTCCTCATTGTCGAGACTTCACGATCACACTTAGGCACACCACAGTCGGTAGGACTCCTCTGGACGAGTGATCGGCTCGTCGCAGAGACCTCTAAATAGCTAGACACAGCATTCACAAGAGAGAAACATCTATGCTTCCGGCGATGTTCGAACCCGCAATCCCAGCAAGCGAGTGGCCGCGGACCCACACATTAGACCGCGCGGCCAATGGGATCGGCTGTACAGAATTATTGAAAAAGTAATATAGAACTCCACTGGAGTAGCGTAAAGTCAACATGGGCACAAAACTGTGGTTTCAAAATTGGAGCGCCTGTTTATTCTTGAAATATTAGAACGTCAGGATTTATTTCTTTTTAATCTCTATAAATTCGCTGTTAATAGTAATGGACGATAAATTCTTGTTTACGTAACAGTGTACGAGATAAATGATACGGGGCTACGAGAAAAATCGATAGGAATTTGGCGTAACAGGCCCGACAAAACTGAATTTTCGGCGACAATTTGCTCCTTCATTCTGCGTGTGTAAATAATTATGTGTAGGCTCTGTATTAAGATCCTGTACTAGCTCTAGGACCTGCACTCGTTCTGTATTAAGATCCTGTGCTAGCCCTATGACCTGCACTCGTTCTGTATTAAGATCCTGTGCTATCTCTATGACCTGCACTCGGCCTGTATTACGATCCTATACTAGCTCTATGACCTGCACTCGGTCTGTATTAAGATCCTGTGCTATCTCTATGACCTGCACTCGGTCTGTATTAAGATCTTGTGCTAGCTCTATGACCTGCACTCGGTCTGTATTAAGATCCTATACTAGCTCTATGACCTGCACTCGGACTGTATTAAGATCCTATACTAGCTCTATGACCTGCACTCGGTTTGTATCAAGATTCTCTGCTAGCTCTATGACCTGCACTCGGTTTGTATTAAGATCCCCTGCTAGCTCTATGACCTGCACTCGGCCTGTATTAAGATCCTCTGCTAGCTCTATGACCTGCACTCGGCCTGTATTAAGATCCTCTGCTAGCTCTCTGACCTGCACTCGGTCGAGAAACACTGAAGTGCAATTTGATCAATTTCAAGATAATCTAACAACTGCGTAGAGGAGACAGTGAAGTACCCACAACTACATCTAATATCTGGGCGGCAAAGTCCGATTTGCAGCCTCTACTACATTGCAAAACCACAACCGAGAAGAAGAGTTCCAACCGACCGCCTCCTCTTCTGAGTATTTCTGACAGTAGTGTGTTTTAAAAAACATGATCACTCCACTGATCGAGACTGTCTCTTTCTAACCGATCCACTTCAGTAGGAACCTTTTCTTCTTAAAACCTAATGGCAGAAACAAGCCTGGTTTCCGTCACGGCGCTTTGGAAAATAATGAATGCTGTGGACAGTGTCCAAAATTGTGGCAATAGTTATTGATTGTTTTTGTGTATAAACTTTTCTTTAAGACAAATAATTTTAATTCTTTTCGTAATTTATCTTTGCAACGCAATTTATCAAAGAAATGAAGCGGTATTTTATTTATTTATCTTACGACGGAACTGATTATTGCGGTTGGCAAAACCAGCCGAATGGAATCAGTATTCAGCAATGTATTGAAGAGGTGCTATCAAAAGTGTTACGGCAGACTATCGCTGTTATCGGCGCCGGTAGAACCGATGCAGGCGTTCATGCACGCTCGATGGCAGCTCATTTTGATGTTTCAGGCATCATAGAAAATAAAGATTTACTAACCGATAAACTGAACAAATTGTTACCCAACGATATAGCCGTTCATAAAATCGTTCCTGTGACGAATGAGGCGCACGCACGTTTTGACGCGCGCTCGCGTACATATATATATATGCTTTCTGATATTAAAAATCCGTTTCGGTATGAGTACGTTTACAGGATGCCTTTACATTCCGTCCATTTTGAAAAGATGAACGAGGCATGCACCCTCTTATTCAATACTACCGACTTTACCAGCTTCAGCAAACTGCATACAGACGTGAAGACCAACCATTGCCGCGTTTACAATGCCGGATGGTCGAAAACGGATGATATTTGGACTTTCACCATTAAATCGGATCGTTTTTTACGCAATATGGTGCGGGCTATTGTCGGCACCTTGCTCGATATTGGACTTGACAAATTGACAATCAATGATTTCAGAAATATCATTGCCGCCAAAGAGCGATGCAAAGCCGGTATGTCTATCGCACCTGTGGGTCTTACTTTAACAGATATAGATTATCCATTGCATATATTTCTTTAAATTTGTTTTTTGCAATTTTAAAAAAAATGTTTACCTTTGCCGCAATAATCGTACGAATATGAAACGTATTATCTTTGGAAGCATGTTCGTCTGCTTTTTTGCGATTGCAGACGCACAAAAAATGGAAGACTGTTTTATACAGATGCCCGACGATCTGCTCGTGCTCTTGGATGTAGCATGGAAAAAGGAGTTGGTTGATTTGTATAAATCGGATAAACCTGCCGCATTAGAAAATTCGATGTTGGGCCAATCTGTTTTGAAAAAACTTTCCGATCACTATCTGTTGTTGCAGTCCACCGAACGTAGCACCCTCGAACTAAAACTTCTTCCACTGATCAATAACACATTTATCATTTGTATGATAGAAACTGTATATGCTCCCATCGCTGATAGCCGGGTGTCATTTTACACGACAGAATGGCAGCAATTACCTGCTGACAGTATCTTCACGCCGGTTTCCAAAGACTGGTTCTGGAAGGACTACGCAGATCAGACAACTTTATCCTTTTTATTTCAATCGGAATTTTTGTTGGTGAAATATCATCTCTCGGATGAAAACACCACTCTGACAGCCGAATATATGACCCCGCTCAATCTGGATGAAGAAAATCAGCAGAATGCAAAACCTTTTTTAAAAAACGAACCTAAAACTTATGTGTGGAAAAACGGTCGATATGAATAGCTCTAATTATGAAACGATTAATACGAACGCTTGTAATAATATGTGGATTTTTGTTTTGCGAATTGCTTGCGCAAAACATGCACGCCGAAAACAAATTTGACCTGTCAGAAATTGCGAAAATACGGACTTTTCTGATGCAGGCATCTGCCGAACCCGGCTTCACTAACTATCAGCAGCTTGGTATAACATCCTTGTACAACGTTGATTGGCTGGAAGTTCCCGGGTTGTATTGGGATCTTGATACCATACATGTGGACCGTATTCTCTGGTCGGATAAAAAACTTGGAGGACACTTGGATTTCAGTGGTATCACCAATTTGAGATTTTTACATGTTGGTTATAATAATCTTAAATCAGTTAATGTGCGTCATTGTTCGGCGCTACAAAGTATTGACTTATACACAAATGACCTGTACGAAATTGATGTAACAACCAATCCTGAATTAAACTATTTACGCTTTGGGTTCAATAATATTCAGACCATCGATTTATCGAATAATCTGAAATTAGGCTCTATTTGTTGCACAGCAAACAGGGTATCTTCGTTAGATGTATCAAATAAACCAATGTTACAATCGATTAAATGTCTGTCAAATAATATGCACACATTAAAAATAGATAACTGCCCTAATCTTGAATCTATCGCATGTGATTTAAATTCTTTAACCGGTCTGAACCTGAATAACCTGACCAATCTAAAAACTGTATCATGTGTGTTGAATGAATTAGAATATCTGCATTTAGATAATTGCGTTTCCTTAGAAGAAATCCACTGTCAAAATAATAAGATATCATCTTTGGATGCCTCTTCTTGCGTTAATTTATCCACCTTAATATGTAAAGATAATAAAATAGAAACTATCAATCTGAGTGGATGCAACCAATTAGTTACACTGACTTGTGAGAACAATTTCCTTACCTCGCTGGATGTTTCAAATTCCCCACTTCTTTCCAAATTATCTTGCCAGAATAATTATTTAAGTTTCTTAACCTTACCATTACCCAATGAGCGATTAGTTCCTGCTTCATCCTATTCGTTTGTTCCACAGCGGTATATTGCGTTAGATCGTCAATACAATGATGTCGATTTAAGTGATTTTTATAAAATTCAGGATATTATTACCAAATATGAATGGTATTACAAAAATTCGTTGACCTATCCTTTGGAAGATAATGAAGGTCGCTTTGTCTTTAAAGAATCATACATAGGGGAAATCTTTATTTGTAGAGCAAAAAATAACACCTTTCCCGGATTGACAATGCATTATGATGTGACTATTATGCAAGATGTAGGTAATGGTATCCTTCAACAGGGAGCTGATAACCCTGTCGTTTATGCAGGCGAACACACTATTCATATTACGACCAGCGCTTCATCAACGGTTCGCATATTTTCATTACTGGGCGCATTACTGATGAATTATACAATTAGTGCAGGGCAAACCAGCATTCCTATTGAACGCGGTATGTATTTAGTAGTTGTGAATGATAACACAAACTTTAAAGTGTTTGTTAGATAAGTTGTTCCGTCAGAAAAATGTTGGCACAATATTTGCAAATGATAATGTATTACGAAAAAAAGATGATGTTAAAAAATTATTCAAAAAGGTTGGTTGATGCCATAGAGTATAGCAGAGAAGAAGCTTCAAGACTTCAGGACAGTACTATTAAAAGTGAACATCTAATGCTGGGTATCCTCCGTGAAGGTTGTGGATTTGCGTGCCAATTCCTGATGGTCATGGAAGTGGATTTACGTGAATTGAAGCAGGTTATTGAAAAGGATTTACGTGATACGGCAAAAACTATTTTAAATATTTCCTTGAATGACATTGTAATGAGTAAGGAAGCTGCAAAAACTTTACAACTTGGCAAGGTTATAGCACGCCAAATGAATCATAGTAAAATAGGAACGGAACATTTGTTGTTATCTTTGCTAAAAACCGACGAAAAAACTGTCATTCAGGATTTCCTAACATCAAAAGGTATTGAATATCAATGCGTTTATGAAATGGCAGAAGAAAGAAATTCCATCGCCAAATTTTCGAAAGACATTCAACGTTTTATTGAAGATGAATTTAATGAAGAAATAAGCGCCGGATATACTGACAGCGACGATGAAGATGAACCAGAAGAAACGCCATCACAGAAAAGCTCGTCGGGATCGTCCGGAAGCGCTCAAACGGCTAAACCGGTTTCGGAAACGCCTGTCATTGATAATTTTGGGATCGACATGACGCGTGCAGCAGCCGAAGGACGCTTAGACACGGTTGTGGGAAGGGAAAAAGAAATAGAACGCTTAGCGCAAATTCTGTGCCGCCGCAAAAAGAATAATCCGGTGCTGATAGGGGAGCCGGGCGTCGGAAAATCGGCAATTGTCGAAGGATTGGCTATGCGTATCGTGCAGCACAAAATATCACGCGTTTTGTTTAATAAACGGGTGATCAACTTGGATATGGCAGCCATCGTCGCTGGAACTAAATATCGCGGACAATTTGAGGAGCGTATCAAATCTATCCTGCACGAGATGACTAAAAACCCGAATATCATCTTGTTTATGGATGAAATTCATACGATTGTGGGCGCAGGCTCCGCTTCAGGTTCGATGGATGCAGCCAATATGCTAAAACCGGCGCTAGCGCGCGGCGAGATACAATGCATCGGCGCGACTACCTTAAACGAATATCGTAAAAGCATTGAGAAAGACGGGGCGCTGGAACGCCGCTTCCAGAAAGTGATTGTCGATCCGACTACCGCCGACGAAACCCTGCAGATACTGCACAATATCAAAGACCGCTATGAAGACCACCATAACACCCATTATACCGATGATGCGCTGAAAGCATGTGTGAAACTAACCGATCGATATATCAGCGACCGGAACTTCCCCGACAAAGCGATAGACGCCTTAGACGAGGCAGGCTCGCGGATGCACATAACTAACATCGTTGTACCCCGATATATTGAAGATTTGGAAAAACAGATCGAGTCAATCAAGGATGCCAAACAGTCGGCTGTTAAATCACAAAACTTCGAACTGGCAGCCGGCTATCGCGACAAAGAACGCAACTGTCTGACCGAATTAGAAAATGCAAAGACAAAATGGGAAAAGGAAATGCAGTCGCATCGCGAAACAGTAGATGAAGAAAAAGTGGCGGAAGTGGTCGCCATGATGTCGGGCGTACCTGTTCAACGTATTGCCAAAACAGAGAATGTCCGTCTGTTGGAGATGGAAGATGTGTTGAAAAGCAAAGTTATCGGACAAGATGAAGCGGTGCATAAAATTGTGAAAGCCATCCAACGCAACCGTGCCGGACTGAAAGACCCGTCAAAACCCATCGGTACATTTATGTTTCTTGGGCCTACCGGCGTCGGTAAAACCTATCTGTCGAAAATATTAGCTGAATATCTGTTCGGATCACCCGAAGCGTTGATTCGTATCGACATGAGCGAATACCTCGAAAAATTCTCCGTATCACGCCTGATAGGCGCGCCTCCCGGATATGTCGGTTACGAAGAAGGTGGTCAACTGACCGAAAAAGTCCGCCGTCGCCCCTATTCAATTGTGTTGCTCGACGAAATGGAAAAAGCGCATCCCGATGTGTTTAATATATTATTACAAGTGTTAGACGAAGGATTGTTGACCGATAGCTTGGGACGTCGTATTGATTTCAAAAATACAATCTTAGTGATGACCTCGAACATAGGAACTCGACAGCTTAAAGATTTTGGACGCGGCATCGGCTTCCATCCCCCAGGAAGCGGCGATACCGACAAAAAATATACGAATAGCGTGATACAAAAAGCGTTGAATAAGACTTTTGCCCCAGAATTTTTAAATCGTGTGGACGACATAGTGATTTTTGATGCCCTCGAAAAAGAATCCATCAAAAAAATCATCGATATTGAGTTTGCCAAAGTCACCGAGCGCCTCCAGCAGACTGGTTACAAAATCAAACTCACCGATGCCACCAAGGATTTCATCGCCACCAAAGGCTATGATGTCCAATATGGCGCCCGCCCCCTCAAACGCGCTATTCAAAAATATATCGAAGACGAGTTAGCCGACATCATCATTCGCGGCGAAGCCCACGAAGGCGACGAAGTCCTCCTCGACTACGATAAAGACGCCGACAAAATTAAAGCCACCCGCGAAAATTGCCCCGTCCTGTCATCCACCATCCCGTCATCCACCGTCCTGTCGGATTTGCCCGTCCTGTCGGATTTGTAATCCGTCCTGCCCGTCCTCTCGGATTTGTAACCCGTCCTGTAGGATTTGTAATCCGACAGTCCTGAGTATTAGGATTTGTAATCCGATTACCCCGTCATTTTCCAAAGCCAAATGTTAAATAAATATAAAATTCTATGAATTATTTTTTTATTTACGAAATGTTCGTATCTTTGCGTCGTTTTTGTACGAAAGCGATTTTAATGTAACTAAAAAAGCGATGGAAAAATTATCAAATCAGGAAGAAAAAGTGATGCTCCTTATCTGGCAAAAGGGAGAAGGCACTATTCGTGAATATCACGCAATGAGTGAAGATGCACAGATGCCATACACAACATTTGCTTCAAACGTGAAAAATTTGCAGCGGAAGGGTTATCTGAAAATGCGCCGTATCGGGACGACTTATTTATGCCGTCCGGAAATAAATGAAGACGATTATAAAAGAAATTTTATGTCGGGTTTTATCCGTAACTACTTTCAAAACTCTTATAAAGAGATGGTCTCTTTTTTCGTACGAGAGGAAAAGGTTACGGCAAAAGATCTGGATGATATCATTAAGGTCATTGAAAAATAAATCATTATGGAAACATTCCCATATCTACTAAAGGTAAACCTGGCGATTGTCGTTTTTACAACTTTTTACAAGGTTTTTTACTGCAAGGATACTTTTTTTTCTTTACGCCGTTATTTGCTACTTAGTATGCTGATATTGTCTGCTTTATATCCATTAGTGGATTTTTCGCGATGGATGATACATAGCATAACTGTGACAAGTGTGGCGGTATCGTATAATCATATCATGCCGGAAGTTATACTTTATAATACTCCGGATACAGGCGCTTCAACCGCGACATCTGTTTCATTGATGACATGGTTATTAAGGTTTTACTTTACAGTAGCATGTTTTTTTATCCTTCGGATTTTGTTTCAAGCAGCACAGATCGTGTGGTTTCGTTTGCACAGTAAACCAACTGTGATTCAAGAAATTAGAATTTTCCGATTGAAGGATAACACCCTTCCCTTTTCGTTTTTTTCCTGGATATTTATTCATCCGGAAATGCATACTGAAAACGAATTGCAGGAAATACTTACGCATGAAAGCGTTCACGCGAGGCAACGACATTCGTTTGATGTGGTGTTATCCGACCTTGTTTGTGCATTGTGCTGGATCAATCCGATGGCCTGGATGATCAAAAAAGAAATCCGAAAAAATCTCGAATTTATTGTGGATCAAAGTATTGTCAACAGGTATCCGATCAATATCAAAGCATATCAGTATCACTTATTAAAATTAACCGGTCAACCGGAAAAAATGACGTTAGTAAATCAATTTAATATTTCACCCATAAAAGAACGAATCATGATGATCAACAAAAAAAAATCTCCCCAAACGAGGTTAGCCGCTTATTCGCTTGTGCTGCCTCTTGTTTTATTGCTTTTAGCGGTAAATAATGTAGGAATGGTCGCAGAAAGACTGAACGTGTCTGAAAAGATGTCGGCAGTCGCAAATAAAGTATCGACCATTGTAACAATTCCGTCTCCGGAAACAATCCAACAGGTTGAGCCTACAGATGAGTCTGTACTTCACGCAAGCTCGTTTGATAATGAAACGATGCAGGAACTATCCGGAACAATCCTTGATTTAAAAACAAATAAAGCGATGCAAGGCGTCACTGTTAGTATCACAGGTACAAATAAGGGTACCGTCTCTGATGTGCAGGGTCGCTTCAAGTTGAATGTGAATGATACAGATTCAGTATCCTTTTCTTTTATAGGTTATGCATCCATGAAACTCTCTGCAAAAAATCTATTGATAAACAATCCCGTTACATTGAAAATGATGCGCGCAGTTCGCGTATTAGAAGAATTTACTGTAATCGCATTTGGAGTTACTAAAGATTTGAAACCGTCTGAAGCAAAGGTGAATGAGCCGGTTCAACCAACGTCTGATTCAAAGACGCAAGAGACAACCGTGACAGAGACACGTACTGAAAGTACCAGAAAAATTACGACTGTAACAAAAGAATCGGAATATGAAAAACCCGAAGCAAAGGTACAAAATCAAAACGATGAAGAGGAAAATATTTTTGTGCTGCCACAATTTCCCGGAGGAACCGGAGCATTGATGAAATTTGTTTCGGAAAATATTAATTATCCGGTAATTGCAGCAGAAAATGGAATTCAGGGCCAGGTAATGGGCAAATTTACAATACAGGAAGATGGTTCGATAGGCGATGTGGAAATCGTAAATCAGCGTGATCCAAGTCTGGATAAGGAGGTAGTTCGCGTTATTAACCAAATGCCGAAATGGACGCCCGGTAATCTACACGGAAAGAATGTTTCTTTCTACTACGCACTTCCGGTCAACTTTCGATTAGTCGAACAAAACAAATGATGTTTCATCAATCTTTACATCAATAGATGACAAAATGTCAGGCGCGAAACGTCTGGCATTTTTTTTGCTGACAAAAAACGAAAATTATACAAAAAAACGAAATATTATGTCAAAACAAGAAAAAAAACAAGGTCATATCGGGGTAACGAGTGAAAATATTTTCCCGATTATCAAGAAATTTTTATACAGCGATCACGAAATATTCCTGCGTGAGTTGGTTTCAAACGCTGTTGACGCATCCCAAAAACTAAAAACACTGTCATCAGTCGGCGAGTTTAAAGGTGAATTGGGCGATCTGTCTGTTCACGTTCGTATCGACGGCAAGAAACTGATCGTTTCTGACAGAGGCATTGGGATGACAGCCGACGAAATAGACCAATACATCAACCAGATCGCTTTTTCGAGCGCCGAGGAGTTTATCAATAAATACAAGAATGACGCTGCATCCATCATCGGACATTTTGGCTTGGGGTTCTACTCGTCGTTTATGGTTTCAAAGAAGGTGGAGATCATCACTAAATCGTATCGAGAAGATGCTGTCGCTATGAAATGGAGTTGCGAAGGCACGCCCGAATATGAGATGGTGGAGACAAAAAAAGAAGATCGCGGCACGGATATCATTCTCTATCTTGATGATGACAATAAGAATTTCTTAGAAAAAAGTAAAATCACCGAGTTGTTAACAAAATATTGCCGTTTCCTGCCGATACCGATTGTATTTGGCAAAAAACAGGAATGGAAAGACAAAAAATATGTGGATACCGACGAGGATAACGTCGTTAATACCGTCACACCGGCTTGGACGCGTAAACCCAGCGACTTGAAAGAGGATGATTATAAAACTTTTTACCGCGACCTTTATCCGATGAGTGAAGAACCGCTTTTCTGGATACATCTCAACGTTGATTATCCGTTTAACCTGACCGGTATCCTCTATTTCCCACGCATCAAATCGAACTTGGACATTCACCGTAATAAAATACAATTATATTGTAATCAGGTGTTTGTGACTGATTCTGTAGAAGGCGTCGTACCAGAATTTTTAACGTTGCTCCATGGCGTGCTTGATTCGCCCGACATTCCGTTGAATGTTTCCCGTTCCTATCTGCAAAGCGACCAAAACGTCAAAAAGATTTCCACTCACATCACCAAAAAAGTAGCCGATCGTTTGGAAGAAATATTTAAAAACGACCGCGAAGAGTACGAAAAGAAATGGGACGACTTGAAGATATTCATCCAATACGGTATGTTAAGCGATGAAAAATTTTACGACCGAGCCTTGAAGTTCGACCTGCTAAAAGATGTGGACGACAAATATTTCACCTTAGACGAGTATAAAACACTGATCGAAAGTTCGCAGAAGGATAAAGACGGAACCCTTATCTACCTTTATTCAACAAATCCGAACGACCAGTACAGCTACATTCAGGCAGCTAAAGATAAAGGCTACAATGTTCTGCTATTCGATGGACAGTTGGATATCCCAATGGTCAGTCATTTCGAGCAAAAAAACGAAAAAACACGCTATATACGTGTAGACAGCGATACTGTTGGCCAATTGATCCGCAAAGAAGACGCCCAGATAGTTGATTTTACCGAAGACCAGAAGAATGCCCTACAGCAAGTATTTAAAAGTCAGATGCCGACAATAGAAAAAACCGAATTTACTGTTACTTTAGAGGCGTTGGGCGCTGAATCTAATCCCGTCATGCTGACGCAAAGCGAATATATGCGTCGTATGCGCGATATGGCAGCCATCCAACCTGGTATGTCTTTCTACGGCGAGATGCCTGATAGCTACAATATTGTGTTGAATACTGATCACAAACTCATCCAAAAAGTCCTTGAAGACGAAGAAACTGCTTGTGTTGAACCGGTTAAACCTATCTCCGACGACATTAAAGGCTGGGAAGCCCGTCAACGTGACCTCCGCGACGTACAAAACAAGAAAAAATACGACGAGATAACCGAAGCCGAGCGTGATGACATGACCAATACGAACAAAAAATTGGACGAGCTACGCGACCAGCGCAACACTATCTTTGCCGATTTTGCCAAAGATAACCCCCTTATCAGCCAGTTGATTGACTTAGCCCTATTAAGCAACGGCATGTTAAAAGGTGAGGCGCTCAGCCGTTTCATCAAACGCAGCGCCCAAATGATCGGCTGATTAACAAATACAGAATGGAAAGGGTAAAGGTAAGTGGCAAGGGTAAGTTAAAATTAGTAATCAGGGCAAACGCATCTAAATTTTCAATAATTTTGCAAGGTAAGCGTTATCCCACCCTGCTTTTAGCCTTTTTCCTTTTATTCCGCATTTTGCTGTTGTTTCATTTTTGAGCAAATTAAGAGCGATCCGGCTCAGTACCGAGAAATTTTGTGCGGCATGTCCTTCGCGTTTTCGGCTGTTGTCTTCATTGAACGCGACATCAAGTATCCAGTGTAAAGAGTTTTCAACCCCCCAGTGTGACCGTACCGATTTATTTAAAAGAGCGGCATCGGCGGGTAAACTGCTGATGTAATACCGTGTTTCCTTTTCTGTCTTTCCGGTAGATTTGATGTAGCGTTCGGCATCTATCCGCACAAGCGACTGCATTTTTTCCCACTGTTCCTTTTGTTCTATCATGGACAAATCATTTATCACGGAACAGGTGC
>Ga0082212_10009489_pt1 | contig 12556 bp, 11 predicted proteins | sample TergutNt197P3_FD_71548 | JGI IMG/M metagenome (GOLD analysis project Ga0082212, IMG submission 71548) | Neocapritermes taracua P3 segment gut microbial communities from Petit-Saut dam, French Guiana - Nt197 P3 | ecosystem: Host-associated > Arthropoda: Insects > Digestive system > Gut ... | reverse complement strand
GCGGCAGCGCTGATTACCGATATGCTCGCTTTCGACGAAGCCTGAGGAGTGGCATTGGACTTTGCCAAATCAGATGGTAAAACAGTAGTAGTCGTAGTTCCCGACCACGGCAACTGCGGGTTCAGTATCGGCGCAAACAAATGCCCCAATTATTCTTCATTGACAAAAGATGAACTGTTCGGCAACATTTCCAAATTCAAAGCCAGCGCCGGCGTTTTGATTGACAAATTAAAGAACACAGATCCGTCCGGTTTGAAAGCCGTTTTTAATGATTTGACAGGACTGACGTTGAGCGACGATGATTACGATCAAATGCTACAATGTGCGGATTACCGGCGAAGTTCTGTTGCAAATGAAGAACGTAAAGGTGCGCCCATGTCGAGGGTGATCAATGAAATCATAGACAAAAACACCTGCTTTGGATTTACAACTACCGGACACACGGGCGAAGAAGTGTTCTTAGCGGTATATGATCCGACTCCCAATCGTTTCACCGGCCACCGTACCAACATCGAGTTAAATCATTATCTTCGCCGTACATTGGGATTGAAACAAAGCCTCGAATCATTGACAAGCGATTATTTTGCCAAGCATACGGATGTTTTTGCAAATTATAGCTATAAGTTGTCGGATAATAAGGATGAACCCGTATTGGAAGTTACAAACAAAAACAATGTACTGGAAATTCAGCCCAATACCAATATTGTGAAACACAATGGAAAAGAAATCAAACTGAGCAGTGTAGTTGTGTTCGTTGATAGAAGCAATACTTTTTATCTACCCCAATCGTTGAGGAAATTGCTGAGGTAAAGGCTTGCAATTTATTTATCATACCTTGTTTCATTACCTTTTAGCATTTTTCCGCAACATAACAGCCGTGAAAACTTTTTTGGTATGCAGGGCGAAATCGCCTTGCATAATCCAACCGTAATAGCCCGGGTCTTCTTGAAGAACTTCCTCAAGCAAACGCCCTTTATATTTTCCGAAATTGATTACTTCCTGTTTCCGATCGTTGTAAATCACACGTCCCGCAAAATCGACGTGGTTGTTGAAAGAAGAATATTCCGACAGGAAAGCAATATCGTTTTTCAAGTCGGGATAATGATCCAATTGGGCTTGCAGAATTTCGTAGGTTGCTTTTGTATCGGCGGCAGCGGTATGCGCATTTTCCAACTCCTTGCCGCAATAGAATTGATAAGCGGCCGACAGGGTACGCTGTTCTTTTTTATGATAAATGGTTTGAATATCAACAAACTTTCGCCGCATCAAATCAATGTCCACATCTGCACGCAAAAATTCTTCTGCTAACAGAGGAATATCAAAGCGGTTGGAGTTGAAACCTGCCAAGTCGCAGCCTTCAATTTGAGCGGCCAATGATTTGGCAATCATTTTAAAGGTGGGAGCATCTTTCACATCATCGTCCGAGATTCCGTGAATAGCTGTAACCTGCGGAGGAATTGGCATTTCGGGATTAATCAGGCGGGTTTTGCTTTCTTCCTCACCATTGACGGAAATTTTCAAATACGAAATTTCAACAATCCGGTCGGACACAATATTCACCCCCGTCGTTTCCAAGTCGAAAAAAACGAGGGGATTTTTTAACTGCAACCTCATACCTTATACAATTATGAATTATCAAAAACGATTGTCATTGCGGGCTTGACCCGCAATCCCCTTATATTTTCAGGGGATCCCGCGTCAAGCGCGGGATGACATATTTCAACTTTCAATTATCAATTATCAATTTTTCAGTCATTCAACATCATTGGCATCAACAGCATCAACAAGTCTTCATCGGCTTCATTTTCAAGAGGCAGCATCAGACCGGGGCGGGAAGGATCTGCTAATTGCAGAACAACTTCCGATGATGGAATATTGTTTAACATTTCGATGAGGTAAGTACCCTTGAATCCAATGCTTATTTCTTCTCCCTCATAAACGCAAGCTACCGTTTCCTCGGCAGAAGTAGAGTAATCAATGTCTTGAGCTGAAATAAAAATACTGTTTGGTAAGAATTGTAATTTTATTAAACTGCTTCCTTGATTCGAGAATACGACTACTCGTTTCAAGGCTGTTGCCAACAACAAACGATCAGCAGTAATTATAAATGGGTTGTCGGCGGGAATCACTCCGTTGTAGTTCGGATAACGGCCTTCAATCAATCGAGAGATAATAACCACGTGCTCCATAGTAATATAGGCGTTATTATCATCGAAAGCAATCGTAATAACTCCTGTTTCCCTTGGAAGAACGGTTTTTAACAAGTTGGCAGGTTTTTTCGGAAGAATAAATGCAGCTTGCATATTTCCCTTAACGGAAGCATTTTTGAAACGCACCAACTTATGACCATCGGAAGCGACAAAGGTGGTATCGGTTTCGGAAATGTCAAACAGAATGCCGTTCATAACGGGACGCAACTCGTCTTCGGCAGTGGCAAACAAGGTGCGGCTAATTCCCGACAATAAATTTTCGGCCGATATTTCTATTTTATTAGCGTCGTCTTTCAATGGCTTGGGTTGCGGATATTCATCACCGCTTTGACCAATAAAATTATACTTTCCGTTTTCGTAATAGATGAACATTTCCAAAGTCGCGTCATCAATTTCGAAAGTAATGGGTTGATCCGGCAATTCTTTCAGTGATTCCAATAAATTTTTGGAAGGAATGGCAAAAACGCCTTCACCCTCTACATTCTGAACTTCCAAGGAAGTAATCATTCGGGTTTCAACATCGGCAGCAGTTATTTTCAGTGAACTTCCCTTGAGTTCAAACAAAAAACATTCCAAAACGGGAATTGTATTTTTAGAAGCAATAACCCTGCTTACAACCTGTAAATAACTTGATAAAGAACTACTTGATACAACGAATTTCATATTGTTTTTAAATTTATTAATTGATGTGAATTAGTATTGAGTTAATTTTATTTCGACGTCCTATTTGAGTTACCATAACATTTAGCATTTGTTTCGCAAAAATAGTAAACTTTTTTTAAATAACCAAACCGTCCCGAGCAATAAAAACATTTTCCGGCAGTTTATGTTCTACAATTGAATGTAGCCCAAATTGATGACTGAGATGCGTGAGATAAGCCCTCCGGGGATTGATTTTTTCAATGTTCAGCAGGGCTTGTTGTAAATTCTGATGAGAGATATGTTCTCTCATTCGTAAAACATTAATAATTAACACATCCAAATCCTTTAACTTTTCAAATTCATTTTCAGGGATGGTTGTTAAATCCGTCAGATAAGCACAATTTTCTATTCTGAAACCCAAAATCGGCAGTTTAGCATGTAATAAACGAATGGGAATAATTTCAATTCCTGAGATAAAAAAGGGTTGAGTCGCAATCGGTATAAAGGACAAATCGGGTACGCCCGGATATTTGTGTTCTTTAAAAATGTATGGCAACCGGCTGCGAAGCGCTTCTATTACGTTTTCTTCCGCATATACAGGCAAAGCGCCTTTCCGGCAAAACGCCCGCAAATCGTCTATGCCACCTACGTGATCATAATGTTCATGCGTCAGTAAAACTCCATCCAAATCCGAAAAATTATCCGTTTCCATTGTTTTTAACATTTGCGAATGGAAGTCGGGACCACAATCAATCAATATCCGTTTTCCTTCGGTTTCAACCAAAACCGAAGCGCGAAACCGCTTGTCCCGCTCATCGGAAGAAGTGCAAACCTCGCAACGGCATCCTATTTCGGGAATCCCTGTCGATGTGCCGGTACCTAAAAAGCGAATTTTCATTCTTTGCATACAAATTTCATATATAATTCACTTCGGGATGAAGTTCGACGTCGAATTTTTCTTTAACCACCTTGCAAATTTCTTCAGCCAATTGAGCGATTTCCTGTCCGGTTGCCCTGTTTTGATTGATGATGACCAAAGCGTGTTTTTCGTGGACAGCAGCCCCTCCAACGGTTTTTCCTTTCATTCCGCATTGTTCAATCAACCATGCTGCCGGAATTTTCACCTTTGTTTCATCGACAGGATAATGGGGAATAGAGGGACAAGATTTTTTCAAACTTTGGAAATGTTCCATAGATACATAAGGATTGACAAAAAAACTGCCGGCATTGCCTGTTACTTTCGGATCGGGCAACTTTGACTTCCTTATTTCGATTACAGCATCACGAATGCTTTGCAGCGAAACCTCTTTCCCTGCTAATTTTTCCTGTATGTTTCCGTATTCCAAACGATATTCCGGTTGTTTCGATAATTTAAAAACTACCTGTGTGATGTAACATTTTCCTTTCTGAATCGTCTTTTTAAAAAGGCTGCTTCTGTAGGAATAGTCACATTCGCTATTGGAAAAAGTCCTTTTTTCGCCTGTTTCAAGCATATAGGCCTGTACTTCTTCGATCCTTTCGAAAACTTCAACTCCGTAAGCGCCAATGTTTTGCACTGCCGAAGCGCCCACTTCTCCGGGTATCAGCGAAAGATTTTCAAGTCCTCCCCAACCGTTTTCCACACAATAGGCAACAAACGAGTCCCAATCGTTTCCGGCGCCTGCTTTTATCCAAACCGACTTTTCATCTTCTTTGATTTTCTCAATCCCCTGTATGCCGGAATGTACGATTATTCCGTCGAAATCGCCGAGAAACAGCAAATTACTCCCCTGCCCGATATGCCAAAATCGTTGTGAAAAGAAAAATTCATCACGAAGCAATTTCTGTAAATCCGATTCGGTTTCGTACTCCACAAAATATTTCGTTTTTACATCTAATCCAAATGTATTGTGTTTCAGTAAGGAATAATTTTGTTCTATTCGCATAAGCGTAAAATAAATTAACGGAACAAATGTAAGCATTTTTTGTTAATGGGGCAAGCGGGGGAGTTATGAGTGAAGAATTAAGAATTAAGAATTAAGAATTATGAATTATGAGTGAAGAGTGAAGAAATTAGGTGTCATTGCGGGCTTGACCCGCAATCCCATGAAAAAAGAAGTCAATTATGTATCGAACTTGTTCGAGGTATGCCGAGGTGCGAAGGAGGAAGGCAATAGCCAATCCAACATAATTTTTATTCATCTATATGTAATTGTGAAAAAATTTTTATACTTTTGTAACGTTAAAGTCTCGGAGTGGATTGAATCATGAAAAACATTGACAGAGAGGGATAGACTGACGCTTGAAAAATTAATTTAATAAGCAACAACATGAACACAACTCTGATTATTATCGCAGCAGTAATTGTTATTATTACCCTTTGGTTGATTTTGACTTTCAACAAGTTTATTGCCAAAAACAACCGCGTGAAACAAACCGAAAGCAGTATCTGCGTGATGCTCAAACAACGGAACGATATGATTCCGAACTTGGTGGCAGCAATTCAAAACTATATGGGGTTTGAAAACGACACGCTCGTCAAGATTACCGAACTTCGCTCGTTGATGCAGCAAACGAACAACGAGCAGGAGCAAATACAACTCGGTACGGAACTGTCGAAGAAACTTGCCGACATCAAAGTTTCGGTCGAAAACTATCCTGAATTAAAAGCCGACAAGCACTTCCAACGGCTCGAAGAAAGTATCGAGGAAATGGAGTATCAGTTACAGGCAGCACGACGTACATTTAACGCAGCAGCAGTCGATTTCAACAATTCTGTCCAGATGTTTCCTTCGAGTATTGTTGCTTCCGCTAAAAATTTTAAGCCTTACGAACTGATTACCATTTCAGAAAGCGAAAAAGCCAACGTAGATGTCAAGTCGTTATTTTCAAAATAATTATGGAAGATAAAATTCGGAACTTACAGCGGGAACTATACGCCACGCTGAAAAAAGCAGAGAAAAACCGCAAGAAAATCCAAATTTCCCGCATCTTGTGTTATGGTGGTGCATTGATTTATTTTCTGGGTTTGATTGTGATGCAGTTTTTTGTGTATTCGGGAAAAGACACCTCGTTTTTCTACACCTTAAATCCGAATCCAAGCATTTGGGAACAATATAAAATGTTGATTATCATTCTGCCTCTTTTTGTGTTAATAACACTGGGCGGATATGGCTTGAGCTATTTTTACAAAAAATATTCGGACGCCGAGCAAGCTTCCGTTCGCCGCATCATCGGCGCAATGTTTCCGGATGCCAAATTAGCCCTTCTGCCGTCTGAGGTTTCAACATCGCTATTGCTGCAAAGCAATTTTTTCGGCGGAATGGATAGCCGGTATCGTTCGGGATTTTCCTTCGGTACGGTAATTTTTGAAAACAACGACCGTAAAATCACTTTCCGCGATCTTGCCATTAATATCGGCGAGCCGAAAAACTGGTTGTCGCAATCCTCTATCGGCGGTTTGTTTTTGGTATTCAAAATGATGTTCAAAGGCTTGTTCGCCGCACGTGTGGAAAACATTGCAAGCAATTTTCGCGGAATGTTTGCCAATGCGCAGATAGAAAAGAAAATCAACGGTTCGGTGGTTGTTCTGCCCGATCACTTGGAAAGCCGCTTCGATTATCTTGCTAAAAATATTCAAGCATTGAAAAACGTGAACGGCAACAAATTGGTAATGCTCGAAGACGTTGAATTTGAACGTTTCTTTGCCGTTTATGCCAGCGATGAAATCTTGGCGCGTTACGTGCTTACACCCGCAATGATGTTGCGGATGACGGAATTGAAAAAGAAATACAACCGCGATATTATGCTCTCGTTCAATGGCAATCAATTTTTCTTCGCTGTGGCGATGCCCGAAGGTTTCCTCACCTTAGGCAATGCCTCGCCCGATACGGGAGAAGCATTAAAAGACCTGTATGATAATATTGTCGTGGCGCAGGGAATTTTAAATGATTTGAAAATCAAGTGATTAATTATATAATAATTCAAAAATCTAAAAAAAATGAATACAAATTATCCTGAAAATCTGTACGATTACTATCGCAGTAACCCGTCTTTATTTGAATTGCGAGTGAATTCAACAAAGAGAATAATCAATTACGCGCTTGTGGCAGTTTGCTTACTATTAATAATCTTTCCTTCCATTATTCCGATAGGAAATCTACTTGTCAGAATCATCGCAATCATCGGACTGCTGTATTTTGGGTTTAGCGCATTTTTCAACAAAGGAGATTGGTATAGCACACAAAGTAATGGGAAAATAACGGAAGTGGCGGTTAAAAAGTTTGCAGTTCCCGAACGCGGTACCGTACCATTGGGCGAAGACGACCAAAAAGTGCTGCAAATGTTTGCTAACAACGATTGGGCAGGCTTGGCAGACGAAGCAGACGCAGACGACCGTCCATTGCAACTCTATATTCACGAAGACGAGGCAGGTAAAACATTTTATTTGCAACTAATGCGGTATTTTTCGTCGTCAGAATTTCGCGGTGTTACTGATGTGAAAGTGGTTAGGGAACCGCAATATTCCGAATTTTATCAAATTATTAAAAGCATAAAATCAACGTAATAATAACAGTGTATTCTAAAAATATTAAATTTATATACACAATGGAAAACTTAAAGCAATTATCAAAAATAACTCTTTAATATATTTATGCAATGAAAAAAGCAATTTTTATTTTTACATTATTTGGCGCTTTGTTTTGTATGGCAAACACCGCATCGGCAAAAGGCGTCGTTGTTTACAGCAACGGCGAAAAAATTGAAGTAGTAAAAAAACTTCCCGAAGACTAGGTGAAAACTCATTTGGGGCGCTTTGATTTTAGCAATCATTTGGGGATATTTGCCGGGGCGAAAGAAGGATGATGAGGAAGCGGAAATTCCTTCAAATGATTGACTATTATTCAACTGTTTATAAAAATTTAATTACTCCAAGCGAAATGAATATAATATAACGATATATTATGCTCTATTCCTTTATAAAAAATATTCAAATGAACAACAACATTCTAAAAGGTATTTTTCCGGTATTAATCTGCTTTTTAGCCGGCCCGGCATTTTCTACAATCGTTTTGCCTGAGATTTTCTCAGACCACATGGTTCTGCAACAACAAACGGAAGCTCCGATTTGGGGCAAAGCGACTCCCAACAAAAACGTGAAATTAACCACTTCGTGGGACAAACAAACCTACACAACCGTATCGAACGCTAATGGAGATTGGACGATTAAAGTGAAAACACCCGTTGCAGGCGGCCCCTACTCTATCTCTATTTCGGACGGAAAGGAATTAGTATTAAAAAATATTCTCATCGGCGAAGTCTGGATTTGTTCCGGACAATCCAATATGGAAATGCCATTGGCCGGATGGGGAAAGGTTTTGGATTATGAAAAAGAAATCGCAGCGGCTGATTATCCGTCTATCCGCTTGCTGCACATACAAAAAGCAACATCGACAAGCCCCGAAAGCAATGCCAAAACCGCATCCAACGGATGGCAAATCTGTTCACCGGCTACTATCCCCGAATTTTCATCGGTGGGCTATTTTTTTGGTAGGGAATTGTATGCGAAATTGAATATCCCAATTGGATTGATCAATACCACTTGGGGAGGAACAATTGCCGAGGCATGGACAAGCAGCCAATCGTTAGAATTGATGCCTGATTTTAAGGAAGCACTTCAAAAAATTGCAGAAGAAGTCAATACTGCTGAAAATCAAAAAAATCCCAATCGAACTACCGTACTGTATAATGCCATGATTCATCCTTTGATTCCTTACGCATTTCAAGGGGCGATATGGTATCAGGGAGAATCCAATGCCAATAGAGCCTATCAATACAGGGATCTTTTCCCGCTGATGATTCACGACTGGCGAACAAAATGGAACAGGGATTTCCCATTCTATTTCGTACAGTTGGCTAATTATATGAAAAAAGAAGCAGAACCGCAGGAATCGCACTGGGCAGAACTGCGGGAAGCACAACTTCAAACGCTACGTTTCAAAAATACCGGCATGGCAGTTGCGATCGACATAGGGGATGCAGACGATATTCATCCTAAAAACAAACAGGATGTGGGAAAACGTTTGGCATATATCGCGGAAGCAAATACCTATCGCTTGCCGGTCGCTTTTTCCGGACCCATTTATGAAAGTCATATCATTGAAGGAAATAAAATAAGCATACAGTTTAAATATGCAGAAACCGGACTAAAAACCAACGATGGAAAAGCGCTGACCGGATTTGCTATCGCAGGTCCCGATCATCAGTTCCAGTGGGCAACGGCAGTGATTGAGGGCAATAATGTCGTTGTCAGCTCACCGGATATAACATTTCCGGTAGCAGTTCGTTATGGTTGGGCGAATAATCCTGATTGTAACTTATACAATGGAGCAAATCTGCCTGCTTCGCCATTCAGGACGGACGATTGGAGGTAGATATAATTAAGAGTTAAGAATTAAGAGTTAAGAGTTAACGGCGAAGGGTTAACGGGTAGTTAATTGATGATTAAGGGTTGTCAGTTCGCGCTTGACACGGGATCCCCTGAAAAATGCACGAGGAGGGGATTGCGGGTCAAGCCCGCAATGACAGCAGAGGGATTCCCCGCAAGGCGTATAAAATCCGCTAAGGAATAATTGAAATTAATGATTAGTGATTCACCCATTTACCCTTAACCGTTTACCTTTAATCATTAACCATTAATCACTAAATCTCTTCCAAAACCCTAACCGCTTTTTCGACCGTATCAACTGCCTGAATGGTCAGTGAGCGGCGGTTATTCTTTTCTGTCAACTGGGTACGCTTGTAGTTCTTTTGGGCGAACTGCAATAATTTGTCGAAGGCTTCGCTCTGATAATAAGCCGAATCGGTTTGAGAAATCAAATGAATCATCATTTTTCCTGATTTCAGTACAATTTTTTCGATTCCGAGTTTTCTCGCGATGCGCCGCAAGCGTACAATCCTTATCAATTCTTCACCCTTTTCGGGAATTTTCCCAAACCTGTCCTGCAATTTCAGGCGGAATTGCTCAATGTCATTCTCGTCTTCCATAGCGTCTAATTCGCGGTAGAGCAAAATTCGCTCGGAATCGCTCGGAATATACGAAGCGGGAAAATGCACTTCCAAATCGCTTTCTACATTGGTGTCGCGTACATAATATTCGCCCGTATCCACATTGTTATCATCTTTATATAAGTCGGCAAATTCTTCATTCTTCAATTCCTGTACGGCTTCATTCAGAATTTTCTGATAGGTTTCATAACCCAAATCGGCGATAAAACCGCTTTGTTCCGCTCCCAACATATTACCGGCTCCCCGAATATCCAAATCCTGCAAGGCGATATGGATACCGCTTCCCAATTCGGAAAAGTTTTCTATTGCTTGAAGACGCCTGCGGGCTTCGGGACTTAACAGATGAGGAGGAGGCGAAAGCAGGTAACAAAACGCTTTCCGGTTGCTGCGCCCTACCCTGCCCCGCAACTGATGTAAATCGCTCAGTCCGAAATTGTGTGCATTGTTTACGATAATCGTATTGGCATTCGGAATGTCGATACCGTTTTCGACAATCGAAGTAGCAAGCAGGACGTCGTATTCGTAATTGACAAAACCGGTGATGATTTTCTCCAATATCGCCGGCTCCATTTGCCCGTGTCCGATAGCAATCCGGGCATCGGGAATTTCCCGCCTCACCAAATCTTCCAATTCTTTCATCCCGGAAATGCGATTGTTGACGAAAAACACCTGTCCGTTGCGGCTCATTTCAAAATTGATTGCCTCGCGGATAATTTCTCCGCCGAAACGATGCACTTCCGTATGAATCGGATAGCGATTGGGCGGAGGTGTAGAAATGTTCGACAAATCGCGAGCGCCCATCAGACTGAATTGCAGGGTGCGCGGAATCGGAGTAGCCGTCAAGGTCAGCGTATCGACATTGGTTTTCATCTGTTTCAACTTCTCTTTCACGCTGACGCCGAATTTCTGTTCTTCGTCGATGATTAATAATCCCAAATCTTTGAATACAACTTCTTTACTTATTATTTTATGTGTTCCTATCAGAATGTCGATTTTGCCGATTTTCAATTGTTCAAGGATTTCTTTGGTTTGCTTTGCCGTTCGCGCCCGCGAGAGATAATCGATCGTAACGGGTAAATCCGCCAAACGTTCTTTGAACGTGTTAAAATGTTGATACGCTAACAAAGTTGTCGGAACCAACACTGCGGTCTGTTTTCCATCAACCGCTGCCTTGCACGCTGCGCGAATGGCAACTTCCGTTTTTCCGAAACCCACATCGCCGCATACCAAACGATCCATCGGACGGGCATTTTCCATATCCTGTTTCACATCGTTGGTGGCTTTCAACTGGTCGGGCGTATCTTCGTAGATGAACGAGGCTTCCAGTTCCTGCTGCAAATAGGTATCGGGCGAAAAAGCAAAGCCCTTTTCTTCCCGCCGCTTGGAATACAGCAAAATTAGGTCTTTGGCAATGTCCTTGACCTTTTTCTTGGTACGTTCTTTCAGCGAGTGCCAGGCGCCCGTTCCCAACTTGTTGATGCGAGGCGGTTCTCCTTCTTTACTTTTATACCGTGAAATCTTATGGAGTGAATGAATACTGACAAAAAGCAAATCATCATCTCTGTAAAACAATTTGATTACCTCTTGCCGTTTCCCGTTCATTTCGGTAGTAATCAATCCGCCGAACTTTCCAACACCGTGATCAATATGTACCACATAATCGCCCTGTTTAAAATCATTCAATTCCTTCAAGCTCAATGCAACACGCCCTTCGCGAGCTTTGTCTGATCTTAAACTGTACTTGTGGTAACGGTCAAAAATTTGATGATCGGTGTAACAGCAAATTTTTAAATCGTGATCAACAAAACCTTCATGCAATGTCTTTAGAACGGCAGTAAATTTTATATCTTCTTCCCTGTCGGCAAAAATTGTTTTCAGCCGGTCGGTCTGCCGCTCGTTGTCGCTCAATACAAAGAGTTGGTATCCGTTTCGCTGCATTTCCTGAAAATTCTTACTGACTAATTCAAAATTTTTATGAAATACAGGTTGAGGAGACGAATTAAATGTTAAGGTATCAGCCTCTTTCAAAGAAGAATGACTTCCGAACTCTATTCTGCGAAAATCCAACATTTGCCGGATAAACGTCGCCGGTATCAACAGACTATCCTTATCTTCCGACTCTTCGCAATAATGAACTACACGATCCGAAACAAAGGTGAAATCGCGAAATGCAAAAATCGTATCCCGCTGAACATAGTTGAATATAGACTCCGATTCGTCCATTTTCGTATGAATATCCGAAATAATGGAGATCATCTTTTTCTTTTCTTTAGAAAGCTGGTTTGCAATATCAAACGTTCGTATGGAATCTATCTCATCGCCGAAAAAATCAATGCGATAAGGATATTCATTCGAAAAGGAAAAAACATCAATAATACTTCCACGAACAGAGTATTGCCCCGGCTCATAGACAAAATCGACCCTTTCAAATTCATACTCATTCAACACCTGAATAATGAATTCCGTATCGACACTTTCCCCGGCATGCAGGTGTAAAGTCTTCTTCCGCAAATGCTCCAACGCAATTACCTTTTCCATCACAGCCTCAGGATAAGAGACAATCAGGTAACTTTCGTCGGCATTTTCTATAATATTCAACGCCTCTGTCCGAAGAATTTCATTGGCAGAATCCTTTTGTTCATATTTCAATGCGCGTT
>Ga0082212_10009488_pt1 | contig 12556 bp, 8 predicted proteins | sample TergutNt197P3_FD_71548 | JGI IMG/M metagenome (GOLD analysis project Ga0082212, IMG submission 71548) | Neocapritermes taracua P3 segment gut microbial communities from Petit-Saut dam, French Guiana - Nt197 P3 | ecosystem: Host-associated > Arthropoda: Insects > Digestive system > Gut ... | reverse complement strand
CTGTCAGTTTTCTAATCTCCTCAACCGAGTTGGCTTCTTTTCCATTTACAAGATGTGTCGCTCCGAAGGCTTTTGCCAATTCCAACCTTGCCGGCATTACATCAACGGCAATTATAGGCGCGCATCCGCATATAACAGCCGCCATGATGGCGCTTAATCCGACCGATCCGGCGCCGAAAACCACGAGGGACGACCCGGGTTCCGCTTTCAGCGAATTGATTACGCCGCCCGCGCCGGTCTGAATGCCGCAGCCCAACGGAGAGAGAATTTCCAGCGGCACATCCGTCCTGACCTTGACGGTATTGCGTTCGTTTATCAGCGCGTATGAAGCGAACGTGGATTGTCCAAAGAAAGAGCCATGAATGGTCTCATCTCCTTTTTTCATGGTGATCGAACCATCCCCTCGGCGGCCGGCGAAATTCAGCGACCGAAAATCGACGCACCATCCAGGCCTCGCCTGTTTGCACGCCGGACAGACGCCGCACCACATATAGGTGGAGACTACATGGTCTCCCGGTTTGACTTTGCTCACCTTCGATCCGACTTTTTCCACGATGCCCGCGCCTTCATGACCGAACACGCCGGGAAGCGGATTGCCCAGATACTGCATGCTTGCCGCAAGGTCGGTGTGGCACAGGCCGGAACTGACTATTTTTACCAGAACCTCATCGTCCCTGGGTTCATCGAGTTCGATTTCCTCAATAACGAAAGGTTTTCCCGCTTCGCGTACAACGGCTGCTTTAATTTTCATACTGATTCTCCCTTTGAGTTTAAATATCGCGCAACGGCCGCTCCAGCCGTAACACCTGACATAAGAGCGGCGGAATCTATTTTATAAGAGATTCTTCAAAAGACACAAGCATAGATTGAACCATTTAAGCTATCCAGATAAACTAATATCATGTGCGTTGCATGGAAAACAACCTGCGCCACATAAATAGAAAAAGCAAGGAGATGGAAAATGAAGACTACAATTATTGTTTCAACGATTCTGATGATGGCCCTTATACCGCTCGCTTTCGGAGAGGACGCATTATTTCCCGACATCCCGCGCATTTCCGTGGAAGCAGTTAAAAGCAAAGTCGACAAGGGCGATAAGGATTTTGTGCTTCTGGATGTTCGAGACGCGGCCAGCTATGAAGCCGGGCACATAAAAGGCGCCGTTAATATTTACTACGACCCCACGGGCGATCCGATGAATCGACAGATGATACTTATGGCGCTTCCTATGGACAGGCTGATCGTAACTTATTGCGACTGTACCGATGACGGCAATTCAGGCGCTGTCGCGGATGAACTTTTAGATCTTGGTTACGATAAGGACAAGGTAAGCATTCTAGGCGGAGGATCACTGAAGTGGGTGGAAGTAAAATACCCGATGGTTAAGAATAATTAATCGCGCATACTCCTCGTGGGAACGCAGACCTGGGAGCGCCCGCGTCCCCGCCGGCGTATAATATAAAAAAATAATCGCGGGCTTTGCCCGCTGCAATTGAAGCGCCTTTGGCGCGCCCTTTATTTTAATTATACGCCGGCGAGGACGCCCGCGCTCCCAGGTCAAAAATTGTTACACACCCCAACCTACGCCGGCTCTCGCTACGGACGCGCCCGAAACGTCAACAATCGCCGCGCCGCCGTCAACCAGCAGCATCGCGCCGGTGATGAATGAAGCGTCGTCGCTGGCAAGGAAAACAACCGCTCCCGCGATTTCATCGGTTTCAGCAGGATGACGCAGCGGTACGCTTTCAGTCATCACTTCCAGCGCGTCTTTATTAATTGCTTTCGAGAGACTGGCCATGGCGTTTACAAGCATTTCGGTTCTGGTCGCTCCCGGAGCGACGACATTGCTGCGAATTTTCTGCGGGCCGTATTCCAGCGCGCACTGGGCGGAAAGCTGAAGCAGGCCGCCCTTGGAAGAGCAGTAGGCGGGCATGGATGGAAGGCTGCGCACTCCGGCAAGCGATCCAATATTAACGATGGAACCGCCGCCCTTTTTGATCATTTCCGGAATGGCGGCTCTCATGCAGTAGAACGGACCATTCAGGTTTACATCAAGGATTTTCTTCCACTGTTCGATTGGAATATCGACGATTGACCCGCCTGGATCGATACCGGCGTTGTTTACCAGGATGTCGATTCTTCCGCCGAATTTCACGGTCTTTGCGACCATCTTCTGCACGTCTTCAAATTTGGTAACGTCGCCCACGGCGGCGAGCGTCGAACCGGCCTTTATTTTATTCAACTCGGCTGCTGTCTTTTTCAGTCCCGCCGCGAGAATATCACTTATGACTATTTTCGCGCCTTCTTCAACGAAACGCTTTGCGATTGCCTTGCCGATGCCTCTGCTGGCGCCGGTAATCAAAGCTGTTTTTCCTTTAAGTTTCATTATGTCTTCTCCTAGGTTTTTCCGCTTTTTATCAAACTCAAGCCCGCATATTTCATGTGGGTTTCTGCCGCACAACTTTGTTATTTAACACAATAACGTTTTAGACACAAGCAAAAGCAAAAAATAGGGTGCGCGCCATAAAAGTTCCAGCCATGGGAAATGCCATGGGAGCGCCGGCGTCCCCGCCGGTCGTGTAATAAATAAAATGGGGCGCGAAAAAGCGCGTCCCTGCATTTGAAGCGCGTTTATTATTCACACGACCGGCGGGGACGCCGGCGCTCCCATGGCTGGAACTTTTATGGCGCGCACCCCAAAAAAATATCCCCCCACAGGGCTTAACGGCAATTATCGCGCCGGTAAAATTATTGTCATGGCGCGAATGGTATTTTTGAAAGGGACTGGATAAATCATGCATATGGCGGACGCGCTTCTGTCGCCGGCGGTTGGCATGGCGATGAACGCGATAAGCGTCGCTGCAATCGGCGTTGCTGCGGCAAAGGTAAAGAAGGATGAAATCGGCGAGAAGATGATTCCGATTATGGGCGTCGCTGGCGCGCTCGTGTTTGCCGGACAGATGATTAACTTCACGATACCGGCTACGGGTTCTTCGGGACACATCGGCGGCGGAATTCTGCTAGCCGGCCTGCTGGGAGGCATTCCGGCTTTTCTATCAATCGCGGCGGTGCTTATAATCCAATGCCTTTTCTTCGCGGACGGCGGGCTGCTTGCGCTCGGATGCAACATCTTTAATATGGGTGTAATCCCATGCCTTATGGTTTATCCGCTGATTTTCAGGCCGCTTCTGAAAAACGCGACAGATTATAACCGCATATCAATCGCGTCGATCGTGTCGGTTGTAATCGGCCTCGAACTTGGAGCGTTCTGCGTGGTGCTTCAGACACTGTTGTCGGGAGTAACGGAACTTCCTTTCGGCGCGTTCGCAGCGCTCATGCTGCCGATTCACTTTGTTATAGGACTTATAGAGGGAATAGTAACGGCGGCCGTGTTGTGTTTCATTTACAAAATGCGTCCGGAAATTACCAGCTACGCCAAATCGGGCGAACACTTCCATGGCGTTTCAACGAAAAATGTTCTTATCGCGCTTGTCGCGCTTACTATTGTTACAGGCGGCGCGCTGTCATTGTTCGTGTCCGCGAATCCGGACGGTCTTGAGTGGGCTATCGCAAAAACCACGAAAAAAGTTCTCGGTGAGGAAAGGGAACTTGAAGCCGGCGGCGGTATTTTCGACGGCGCGGCAGGCATACAGGAACGCATCGCGTTTCTGCCGGACTACGCTTTCGCGTCCGATCCGGAAAACGTGGCGGGAACCTCCGTATCCGGCATTACCGGCGCGGGCATTACCTTTATTTTCGCGTGCGCGTCAGGCCTAATAATTTCCACATTGAAAAAACGCGCGGGAACCCGTAAAAAAGTCGTGGAAAATGTCTGATATTAGCGCGCGCATACATGATATACGGGCGCTGGAAAACCTCGCATCCGGACAGACGGTTGTACATCGGATGCACCCGCTGGCAAAAATCCTATCCGCGCTCGCATACATAATCATTGTCGTATCGTTCGGGCGGTATGATTTTGTTCGTCTCGCGCCCTACCTGTTCTATCCGTTCGTGATGATGGCGCTCGCGGAACTGCCGTACAAACTGCTCCTTGCGCGCGTGCTTATCGCGCTGCCATTCTGCCTGTTCGCGGGCATATCAAACGTAATATTCGATAAGGCGGCGGCGTTTGAAATCAGCGGCGTCACAATCAGCTTAGGCGTTTTATCGCTGGCGACTATTTTGCTGAAGATGTATCTGTGTGTCATGGCGGCGCTGCTGCTTGTCGCTACGACGCCGTTTACCGAACTTGCCGCGCAGTTGCGGCGGCTGCGTGTGCCGATGGTTTTCGTGCTGATTTTTGAGATGACGTTTCGTTATATCGGCGTTCTAATGGAAGAAGTTCATTCAATGACAACTGCGTACAAATTGCGTTCCGGTAATAAAAAAGCCCTCGAAATGCGGCACATGGGTTCTTTCGCCGGCCAGCTCATGCTGCGTGGATTTGACCGGGCCGAACGCGTTCACGCGGCCATGCGTTGCCGGGGTTATTCGTTAAAACATGTTCCACCCGCGCGGCGGCGGCTTCAATATACTGACGCGCTCGTGTTCGCGGCGGTGTGTCTGCCGTCGCTGTTATTGCGTTTTATTAGGATCTGATGCTTACTGTTACTGATTTGACAGTTGAATATACCGACGGCACGCGCGCTATCGACACGGTGCGCTTCTCAATCGCAGCGGGAGAAAGCGTCGCGCTAATAGGCTCGAATGGCGCGGGAAAAACCTCGCTTCTGCTCGCGCTTGTAGGAGTGCTGCCCCCGAAACGCGGTTGTGTCCATGTGGGCGGAACCATCCTTAATAAAAAAACTCTGCGTGAGATTCGGTCGCGTATAGGCATGGTGTTTCAAAACCCGGACGACCAGCTTTTCATGCCGAGCATATTTGATGATATAGCGTTCGGGCCGCGCAGTTTCGGATGTAACGAATCCGAAACAACCGGTCGCGTGAACGCCGCGTTGTCGCGTCTCGGAATAGAACATCTGGCGAAGCGTTCGCCTCTTAAACTCTCCGGCGGTGAGAAACGTCTGGCGGCTATTGCAACCGTACTGGCGATGAATCCCGAATTTGTGCTTTTTGACGAACCAACCGCGTTCCTAGACCCGCGGGCGAGGCGCAATCTGAAAGCCATCCTCACGGATTTGCCTCAAGGCAAGCTAATAGCGACGCACGATCTCGCGTTCGCCGAAGAAACCTGCTCGCGCGTGTTGCTTCTCGAAAGAGGCAAACTTGTCGCTGATGGCGGGAGTGAATTGCTTCGCGATTCGCCCACGCTAAAAGCTGCCGGGCTTTGACCTGTTTATCGATTACAGGCTGTATTCCGCGTCCCGCAGCATATTTTGTACGCTTTTTATGCCAAAGCCGCGGTTTGCTTCGGTTTTTGAATCGGTATCTCTCGGGTTGGCGCCATATTCCGCGTAAAGTTGATTAACCCCGGCTATAAGCGGCATTTTTCTGGGTTCATGTATGCACATGGCCTTTTGCGGATTTGTCACAATCCTTGTGACGGCAGCGATCTTTGTAAGCTCTAATTCAGATAACGCCTCCGCGTTTTCAAAAGGAGTTCCCTTAACGTTAACGCGATCCATCACAGCCATTACGTTTACTCCGTATTCTCTCGCCCTTATCATTTCATCCGCGATTTCATCATACGTATGTTCCGGTCCTATCGGCTCAACGCAATAGAGCAAATCAAGCCCCGCGGTTTTTATGGCATCCAGTGTGGCTATTCTTGTTTCTTTTCGTATGCCGGTGTCAACGCCTTCCCGCAGCCTTACGATGTGATAAGCGCCCGCGAACCCGGCTGATTTCAGCATGCGGGCATAAACGCAATCAAAATCGCCGATATTTGCCATAAGCTGTATGTCGTCCGGGAGTATTTCCCTAACGGCTTTACCGATTGACAAGAATTTCTCTTTATCGTATCCGGCGGTTGTCATTAAAAATAATGCGTCAATATTTTCGCGCGTAATGGCTTTCGCTTCGGAAATAACCTGTGCTGGATCCTTCTCAAACCCCGCATCGACTGAAAAGTGGTCTTTCGCAAAGGAACAAAACCTGCAATTTTCGCTGCAGGGAGAGGATGTAATGCCTATCTGGACAAATATATAGGCTCTGTTATTGTACATTCTTCTTGAAAGTTCATTTGCCTTTGATATTACTGTATAAAATTCCTCAGATGTGTTTTTGACGTTTAACAATGTCATGGCGTCCTGCTTTGTTAAAACAGCGCCCGCATCTAATTTCTTCATAACGTCTTTAGGCATATGATTTCATACACATTTAGATCTATCGCGCAACGACATACGTCTTATCACGAAGCATATAAACCTTGTTTGACATATCTGTCGGCATATTGGCGATAAACCAGCGCAAGCGTTCAAGTATAGACAAACGATTGGGTTGTCTTAGCGTGATAACGACTACTCCCGCGTGACAGGCAAAAAGAAATGGTACTGTGTGGAAGAAGTCTTTATCTGTTGAAAGCAGAACAGCGTCAAGAGTTTGCGCCCGTTCGAACACCGTTTTATCATCGCCGCCTTGCGGTTCAAAATCCAAAATGCGGTAACAGCGGTGTCCAGCTTCAGCAAGTAATTTTGAAGCCGTCAATGGAAAGTTTTCGTCCAGGAAAAAATTCATGGAGATCGGCCAGATTATGCCAATACTGAGTCATAAGCGGAAGTTTCAAAACGCGCAAGGTCGCCCGCAAACGCAAGCGCCGCGTAAACATCCTCTCTTGTCAGCCGAGGGTAGTCTTCAAGAATGTCTTCTACCGTGTCGCCGCCTGCGAGCGCTCCCACAATTTGAGAAACAAGCACCCTTGTCCCACGTATCACCGGATTGCCATGACAGATGTTAGGATCTATCTGAATAGTTGAAATCATGTCAGCGCCTCCGTCAAATCCATTCAAAACTGCAACAAATTATAACATGAGCCTGCGTAAAATATAAAACTACATGGTATTGCTTTTACAGACTCTTTATCCGGAAAGCTCAAATATCCAGGTTGCCATTATTTATACCTGAGGAGTTTTGGTTTATGATTTAAGTTTTTGTTAAGAGATCGTATTCATGAAAACTCGGCGGGGCAGGCGAATAATCAGGATATTGACGGCATGCATGTTTTTAGCCGCCGTCGTATTCTGCCTGCTTCTGACGCCTCCCGCAAAACGCTTTGCTTTCAATTACATTTGCCGCTATCTTGAAAAGAGTGTTGGAATCCGGGTGGAAACTTCTCTCGCGAGCCTGGGTTATTTTCGCGGTCGCGCGGCTTTTAATAACCTTACGGTACGTTCATCGGCGGCTTCGGATATGCCGCCGTTATTTCGAGCCGATCATGCCGCAATTGATTTAAGCATACGGAAAGCGCTCAGGGGCAAAATAGTTATTGAGGAAATCACGCTTGTAAGGCCGGAAATTTATTACCATGCGGACAATGACGGGAAAAACAATATCCCTGTTTTTCAGTCTTCCGGAGATGGAGACGCGCCCAATATTCTGATCGCCCGAGCCGCAATCCGCGACGGCGTTTTCCGGTACGAAGACCTTTCAAAAAACCTGTTCATAAAAATTCCAGAATGGAATCTTAATGTCACGGGCGACGCGCAAACTCTTTTACATCATATCGTTTTCGAAAATCAGACGGATGCCGACCTGAGGAGTGATGATATAGCCCTGTCTGCCGGAACGCTGCAATTTAGCGGCATTCTTGATTTAAAAAACAACGGCATTGAGATTTCATCCGCGCGCTTTGCCGCCGATGGTTTTTCAGCCGATATCACGGGTGCGGTAAATTATTCCGAACCATCCATGAACTTAACAGTTCATACCGTGGTGGATTTGCCGCGCGCTTCAGTGCTTGCGTCACTGCGGGAACCGCTTGGCGGAAATCTGTCCGGTGAAATTCATACCGCCGGAAATTTTGACAGTCTCGATATTTCCACTCGCCTCGGAATTTCAAAATTCAGTTTTTACTCTTACCGGCAAAACGCCCTGGAATTGGCATTGAATGGAAACTGGCGCAGCGATTCGAAAAGACTGGTATTCCCTGAAATCGTCGTTTCGTCTCCGGAAGGAGTTATACGCGGCAATGCCGATTTTACCGTTCCCGGAACTCCCGGAACGAATTCCGTTTCCGCCGAAATCAAAAAATTAAATCTCAGGCCGCTTGTGAAACTTACCGGAGCGCCGATTGATATTGCCGCTTATGCCGCCGGAACGGCCAATCTCAAATGGGAAGGCGATTTCAACCTCGATAAAGCCGCCGCCAACGCGCAGATAACGCTTGCCGCCGATTCAGTCGAACCCGGCGCGGGCGCTTTGCCGCTTTCCGGAAACCTAAGCGCCGGCCTGAAAAACAATCAGCTCGAAGTCACGGTTCCGGAATTGAAAGCGCTGGATATTGAAACGTCCGGCCGGTTTGCCCTGGAAAATTTTGAAAGCATCGAAGGAGAATTCACCGGGACAAACACGGATATCTGGCTGACAATTCCGCAAATCGCGCGGCTTCTGGATGTGGATGAACTTCCCGCCGCAGCGGGCGAATTAAGCGGCCCGGCGAGTTTTCTAATTCGCGCCGAGGGCAATCTGGAAAATCCGGAAATCAACGCGTCTCTGGAAACCCCCGAACTGACCTTCCGGAAACTCACGGTCAGCGCAAGTACCGATTTTATTCTGCGCGGCGATACGCTCGATTTCGCAGGCGATTTCGGATTGCCGCAAAACTCCTACGCCACTCTCAGAGGAAGTCTGAATTTCAGCGGCGAAGATTCCGTTATTTCAATCTCGGCCAATGCTGAAAACGCGCCCGCCGCAATTATCAACGACGTTTTCGATTTGCAAATTCCTTTAAGCGGGTTTATTGACGCAGAGGTTGATATAAGCGGCGCTATTAATAATCCGGAAGGCAGCGCTGTCGTTTCCGCAAATAATATTTCTCTTTACGAAATACCTTTAGGGCTATTGGAGGCTGAACTGGCTTTCTCAAATCGTGAAATTCATTCAGAGAAATTTCTGTTGAAGCGCAGCCCGGAAAATTCAGAAATTTTGGGAAACGAAATCCAGGCGGGTTTTTCTTACTCCCTGGATTCCAGGCGTTTCGGTTTGCGCGCGGATGGCCGCGATCTGACATTGGACGACTGGAACCTGCATGAAAGAATACCTGTTCCCGAAAAAATCAATTTTCAAATATCCGGCGAAGGAACCATTGATGATCCCCGTATATACGCTCAGATCGATACTGACGATATCAGGTTAAACATGGACGGCGAGGAAACCTTGCTTGGTCCTGTTTTTATAACAGCCGGGATTATTTCCAAAAACGCGAATATATCCGCGCGGGCGCCGCGTATCAATCTCTCCGCCGAGGCGCTCGGTGGTCTTTATGCGCCATATCCCTTTACTGCGGAACTTCGCGCTGATAATTCCAATCTTTCAGTCATCAATTTGCAACCGCAGGATGGACAGCCGCTGGGCGGCGAAATAACCGCCGTAATCCTCGCCTCGGGCAATCTGGAAAATTTGGAACAGCTGGAAATTGATGCCGATATTCAAAGCCTTGCTCTGCAGGCGCAGGATAAAGATGCTTGGCTTTTCAGTCCAGCCAGGCTGCTATACCGCGACGGCGTTCTCGGAATTCCGAATCCGGCGCTTTTAGTAACGCGAAGCTCGCAGCTCGAATTATCCGGCCGTATTCCCATCAGTGAAACCGACGTGGAGGAAACACTGAAGCTCAACGGGCGCGTGGATCTTGCCGAAGCGTTTTCTTTCGCGTTCACGCCTGAAGAATTGGGAGTCGATGGCGTTATAAGTCTTAATGTCGCATTAAACGTTCTTAACGGAGTTTACAGGGGCACGGGCGATATATCGATGGAGCGAGGCGTTGTAAGTATTCCGGAATTGCCGCTTCCGTTTAGCTCGGTTAACATCAAGGCAACCGTTGAAGACGGCGCGCTTATTCTACGTGACGCATCCGCCAGGTGGGGCGATGGAGCAATCGCCATTTCCGGCGAGCTTCCTTTCCGCGCGCTGCCGTGGACGGTTCCGGGACTTATAGCGCGCGACGGCCCTGTTCAGTTCAATCTTGCCGTTACCAATCTGACTCCGGAAATGACCGGTGTTTTCCCGTCGGCTTTAACCGGCAAAGTCTCTTTTCACGCAACGGGAAACGCAGACCAGGCCGATCTTGAATCCCTGCGCGCGGAAATTATATTTGACGATCTTAATTTCAAGATAGAGGCCATGGACTTTCATCAATTGGAGCCGGGCCGGATAGAGATTGCAGACGGTTCGGCGATAATTTCCCAACTGTCCATAGTCGGACCCGAAACAAATCTCAGCCTGAGCGGTTCCGCTGGCCTGCTTGATTCGGAAGCGCCTATTGATTTGCAGCTCGATGGATTTCTGGATGCCGCCATTCTGACTTTCGGCGATCCGGATATTAGAGCCGCTGGACGGTTCGACATACAGGTCGCCGCCGGAGGAACTCTTTCGGAACCCGCTCTCACCGGCTTCGCGGAAACAAATAACGCGCGTTTCTCTTTGCGCGACCCGCGCATTGTGGCGGATGATCTGCATATTCGTCTCGCCGTCTCACCGGAAAAAATTGCGGTAGAGCATCTCACCGGCCTGCTTAACGGAGGCAGCCTGACCGGCGACGGCTCTCTTGGCTATATCCACGGGCTGCTCAACGATATAGATTTGCGCCTGTCTTTTAACAACTTTTTCCTTGAAGCGCCGAAGGGATTAAAATCGGCTTCAAGCGGAACAATAACAATAGCATCACGGGAAGACGCCATTGAGATTGGCGGAAACGTCCGTATAGATGAAAGCGCCTACCGTGAATCTCTCGAAGTCGGCGGCCAGGTGCTGAACTACCTGAGATCCCAGCAGGTAATGGTCATATCGGATCTGACGCCTGATTCCATTCTTGACCGTATCCGCTTCAACATCTCCGTGCGTACCATTACGCCTCTTCGCGTTCAAAACAACGTTGCGAGGCTTGATGCCGAAGCGAGCGGACTGCGCGTCGTCGGCACTTACTCCGAGCCGTCTGTAACCGGACGCGTCACGCTGATTGAAGATGGAACGATTTTTTTGAACCAGCGCGAATACTCTATTGATCGCGGCGTTATCACTTTTGTTAATCAGAATCGCGTTGAACCCGAACTGGACATCCAGGCGCGAACGAAAGTCGCCGGATATGATATTACCTGGCAACTGGCCGGAAACCCGGACCGACTCACGAATGTCTTTTCATCCGACCCGCCGTTGCCTGAACTTGACGTTGTGTCTCTGCTGTTATATGGCAGGACTAATTCGGAAACCCAGGGGCGTGAAATGCAGGTAATGCAATCGCAGGCGCTTTCGCTCCTTGCCGAGTTATCAGGGGAACAGCTTACCGGGGGAGCGCGCAAGGCGCTGCATCTCAGCACATTCCGCATCGATCCGGGATTTATCGCTTCGGAATCCGATCCCGGCGCGCGGCTTACAATCGGCGAAGATATTACACGTGATTTCAGCCTGGCTTATTCGATGAACCTTATAAACGGCGGCGACCAGATATGGGCCGCGCAGTACGCGGTGACACGGCGGTTCACCACGCAGACTACAAAGCAGTACGATAACAGCTACAGGTTTGAATTCCGGCATGATATGCGGTTCGGCGGCGTAAACACCGGGCGCCCGGCCACACGTACCGGCGCCGGCGGCCGTCGCGGAGACGGCGGAGACGGCTCGGCGAGGACAGGCGCGAGTAATAATACAAGATTTGAAATCGGCGCCATACGTTTTATCGGAGAGGAAACCTTCACTGAAAATACGCTGCTTAAACGTCTTAAAGCCTCGCCGGGAGAGCGTTACGATTTTTCAAAATTACAAAAGGGCGTTGACCGGCTGCATGAATTTTACCTCAGTGAAAATTACCTTGAGGCGGACATACGAATGAGGCGCGAAACACGGGAAGAAGCCGTGGATCTTGAGTTCAGCATAACGTCCGGCCCGGTGGTAGGTTTTAATTTTGAAGGTTTTACCGTTTCATCAAACACGCGCCGGGATGTCGAAAAGGCATGGGCGGAAGGAGTATTCGAGGCCGGGCGCGTTGAGGACGCCGTCGCGGTACTGCGCCGCGCCATGACAAGGGACGGCTACCTTGAAGCGGAAATATTAGTCGAAACGGGAACCTCTGTGCGGGACGACCGGGAAGACGGCGCGCGGCATGTTAATTTCCATATCAATCCAGGAGTGCGTTATTCCGGCGTCACGCTTCATTTTCCCGGAGCGAATGAAATCGGCGGCGAGGAGTTGCGTGACGCGATAAGAAAAGCGAGGCTTGAAATCGATGTTTACGCCAATCCCGGAACGGTTGCGGATTTTATTCAAAGGTACTACCGCGAGCGAGGCTATCTTGATGCGCGGGCTTCGGCAACGAGCCTGAGTCTTGATCCCGGAACACTTTCAGGTGAAGCCTTTATGGATATCCGCGAAGGGCCGCTTTTCATCATCGGCGACCTGGAATTTACAGGCAATAGCGCATTCGGTTACAACCGCCTCTGGATGG
>Ga0082212_10009487_pt1 | contig 12556 bp, 7 predicted proteins | sample TergutNt197P3_FD_71548 | JGI IMG/M metagenome (GOLD analysis project Ga0082212, IMG submission 71548) | Neocapritermes taracua P3 segment gut microbial communities from Petit-Saut dam, French Guiana - Nt197 P3 | ecosystem: Host-associated > Arthropoda: Insects > Digestive system > Gut ... | reverse complement strand
TTCGTAATCTTCCAGTTTTTCGTCAAACTTGCCGGTACGGTTACCGTTAAAAAAATAGGTTACATGACCGTATTTTTGCGTTTCGGAAATTGCAAGGGTTCTTACCCCGGAAGCGGCCAAATACTCTCCCATGGTTTTGTCAATGGCGGGAGGGCTTACCAGATAACGTTTTGGTACATGGGTATCTCCGTCGTATTCCATCATTCCTGCATAACATACAACAGGCCGTTTTCCCCGGTCGAATTTATCGAAAGCATCTTCTTCAAAAGCAGCGGTTATTTCCAGTGAACGATCGCCGCGGAAATTGAAATACACTACGGCATCTCCGTCTTCAACAGTTCCAACAGGTTTTCCGTCTTCTCCTGCGATAACAAATTCCTTTAAATCCTGGTCTATAATGCCGGGAATTTCTTTCCGGTATGTTTCTACAGCTTCTTTTGTACTCTTAAACGCCCTGGCTTTTCCGTGAACATGAGTATTCCAGCCCCGGTGTACCATTTCCCAGTCGGCTCCGTAACGATCCATGGTGATCCACATCCTGCCTCCGCCTGATCCTATTTTTGCATCAAAGGCGGTATCAGACTGTTCTTTAAGAAAGGCTTCAAAAGGATCCACATAATCCAGAGCGCTGGTTTCGCCGACATCACGGCCGTCAAAAAGCACATGAATACGTACCCGTTTAACACCTTCTTTTTTGGCCTGCATTATCATTGCCTTAAGGTGATCCAGATGACTGTGTACATTGCCGTCACTAAAAAGGCCGATAAAGTGCAGGGTCGGCGGCTTTTGGTCATTCCCATTTTTTAGATTGGCGATAATTTCTTTCCAGGCAGAGCCTTCAAACATCGCCCTGCTTGCAATGGCTTGCGATACAAGGGCTGCACCCTGATTAAAGACACGGCCGCAGCCCATGGCATTATGGCCGACTTCGCTGTTTCCCATGTCTTCATCCGAAGGAAGACCGACTGCCTTTCCGTGAGCTTTAAGAACAGTAGTGGGATTTGTTTTCCGCAGACTGTTAAATGCATCCATTTTTGCGTCTGCAACAGCGTCTCCTTCTTTATATTTACCGTAACCTACTCCGTCCATAATGATAAGAACTACCGGACCTTTCCGGCCTTTCCATGCAGGGTTTTTTACTAATGGATTCATTGTTTTCTCCTTGTTTTTACCCGGTGATTTTGCTTTACTTGAATCGCATATCCATTAAGGTAACATCATCCGCCAGAGATGCAGTTCCAATCCAGTTGTTTATTTCTTTGGTGATAATGCCATTAATGTTTGATTGAGGGGTTGAATGAAGATTTTTTAAAAGTGTTGAAGTTTGTTCTTCTCCGTACCGTTCTCCGTAGATATTCATCATATCAGTCAGGCCGTCAGAATATGCACAGAGCCGCAGTCCTTTTGTAATTGGAATTATCTGGCAGTCGGAAAAATCGTATTGTTCTTCGATGCCCAGAGGAGGAAGGGTAGGGTTTGATATTTTATAGCTTATTTTGCTGTCCGATTGCGGTACAAATATCAATACCGGCGAAAAACCACAGTTATGAATACGGATCTGTTTAATGGTAAAATCAACATAAAAAAATACTGCCGCAACAAAAATTCCCGGCGGATTAACGTCCTTAATAAAAACGTTAATGCGGTCAGTTACTTTATCGGGAGCGCTTATATACTGAAACAATTCAAAAGAAGAAAAACAGGCGCCCAGAGCCATTGTTGTAAGGGCGCCGGAGATGTTTTTTCCCGCTACATCAAAACAACCAACCAGAACATGATCCTTGTCGGGTTGGTATACACGATAATAATCCCCGCCTATTTCATGTGCCATATGGTTAAACAGGCATAAACTGAAACGTTTGTCGTTTGTCTCGGATTTTTGAAGAAGATGCTGTTGAATTTCCCCTGCACGAGTCAGGTCCTGCTTCCGCAGTTCGTTGGTATATTCAATAATTTTTTTTAGGCTGACAATTCCAAGATAACTTCTGCGATGCTGAACTACATACCAGACTGTTTCGTAGGATTCCTGTTTTAAAACCTCTTCCAGAATTTTGTTTATATAGGAAGTTGCATCCAGAACTTCTTTTATGGGAATAACATAGGCGTCAAGATCCTTTTGCCAGAATTTGGTCCAGGCAGATCGTGCCATTTTTTCCAGTACTTCCCGCGGCATAACTCCCTGTACTGTTCCATCCCGTTCTACAGGAATAACCTTTATTTCGGGATTCTCCTCGATCATTTCCATGGCCCATTCAACATTGGAACCGGCATTTATCGGCTCTGCTACTTCGGTTATATACCCGATTTGAAGCGGAGAAAAAATACGGCCAATGTTCTGAACGCTTTGAGGCATATCTTTTTGATATTATATATTAAAATGGACATGTTGTCTATTATAGGTTATTCTCTTTAGTAATGGATGTTTTTGGTTTATTTAAAAATGCTCTTCAATCCGGTTTAAATACCCTTTCGGGCAGGGTAGGTCAGTTATTGGCCAGGCCAAAAAAACCGGCATTTCCCCTTGCTGACCGGCTGTTGGCAGACGCATTCAGGCTGGAGCAGATTCCTTCTCCTACAGAACAGGAAAAAGAACGGGCTTTCTTTGTGGTCGAACGGCTTTCGGCATTAAATGTTCCCTTTGTGGTGGATGATGATGGTAATATACTTGCCAGTCTACATTCACTTAACGAAACGGAAATTTCACGGGAACCGCTTCTTGTTTTTACCAGGCTTGTTTCCGAGCGGTGGAATTCCCTGGAAAGTCTGGGCAAATTGGAACTTCAATATGCCCGCGGGGCAGGGCTTGCAGATGCTCTGGGACCGGCGGCGCTTCTTTCCGTTGCCGAAACCTATGCCGAAGGAAGACTTGCACCTGAACGGGATATTTGCCTTTTCTTTTCCGCCCATCACTTTGATGATCCGGTAGCGGATGCTTTTCGCATTGTTACTTCCGGCACACGCTTCAGACCTGTTGCTGCTATCGGCGTCAGGGGATTTATGCTGGGATTTTTAACCAGCCATACGCTTGGATCGTACCGGGCGCTGTTAACTGTTACGGAAGAAGAAGGACAGAAGGCTGATGCCAATGCGGCAGTAAACGCCCTTGTTGATATTACCCGGCACTTTCAAAAAGCGGCGGAAGCTTTTGGTTCGGGTTTGAATCTTTATTTTAAACGGATCGAAGCCCAGAGTTCGTATCATCTTACGCCTGCCGAAGGAGAACTGGAACTTGAACTGGAATCTGACGACGGGGAAATCCTGGAAACGGCTCTGGAAAATATCAAAGCTGTTGCTGAAACAACCGCTTATGCTGCGGTTAAGGGTTCTTTCAAGGTAATAGCGTCCATTCCTCCCGGCGATCCGGAACTCAGCAAAGATCTGGCGGACAAAGTTTTAAAAGAAATGAAAGAACTAAAAATTGAAGCGGTGGAAGAAGCCAAACCCGATCCGGCATCGTTTCTTTCCGCTGTGGGAATACCGGCTGTTTCCGTTGGAATTGCATCGGGCAGGGAAGGACTTAGTGTAGATACGGTTGAGCTGACTTCTGTTGAAAAAGGACGGCTGCTTTTGGAACGAATTATCCTGCAAGCGGGAAAAATGACGTACCCTGCCGCAGAGCAGCGTGGTATAAATCCGGCCACTTAATAAAAACCGGACAGGATAAAACGTAAAATTAAAAACAGCGGAGGACACAATGGCAGATGATCTTTTAAGCAGAACCTGGCATCATTCAAAATTTTCCGATATTGGCGCTCTGGTTGCATTAAAAGAAAAAAAGAATGTAAAAATATCCCTTGCCTTCCCGACTTTAAACGAGGAAGCTACCATTGGCAAGGAAATATTAATCATGCGGACAGAGTTAATGGACAGGTATTCCCTGCTGGATGAAATAGCCATAATCGATTCATCTTCCAAAGACAATACCCGTAAAGTTGCAGAACAGTTCGGCGCCAAAGTGTTTACTTCCAGAACAATACTCCCCAAGTGCGGCAGCTTTAAAGGGAAAGGAGAAAACCTCTGGAAAAGCCTCTATGTTCTGGAAGGCGACATTATCGTCTGGGTTGATGCGGACATTTCCAATATTTCCCCTAAGTTTGTTTATGGTCTCCTTGGCCCCTTACTGGAAGATGATCGGACAAGTTATGTTAAGGCATTTTATGAAAGGCCCATTCGTTCTTCCAAAGGAATAACCAGTTCGGGCGGCGGCAGGGTTACCGAAATCCTCGTTAGACCTCTCTTTTCGCAATTTTTTCCGGAACTGGCCCGGTTCATACAACCGCTGTCTGGTGAATATGCAGGACGCCGCACCTTATTGGAACGTCTCTCCTTCTCGGTAGGATATGGCGTGGAATTAGGCCACCTTATCGACATACTGGAGATGGACGGCATAGATGCCCTGGCTCAGGTTGATTTGGATATGCGTATTCATCGTAACCAGACTACCGAAGCGCTGGGCCGTATGTCTTTTGGAATACTCCATACTTTTTTTGAACGCGCTCAAAAATACGGCAAGTCCACACTTGTTTCCGAATTGGGCGAATACCATATTTCCCTGGAACGCTCCGATGCCGAACATGGTGTTGTAAAAACTGAAATTTCTACCGTGGAACGCCCGCCAATGATCACCGTTCCCGAATACCGCACACGGTTTAAGAGGTAACGGAATATTTTTGACTTAATTAATTGAATAATAGCTTTAAAGTATACTATTTGGTTACGGACTGGTTATGGGAATACAAGATGCTCTCAGCGGCTTGGCGTCTTTGCGGGAAATAGGGTAATGTTTGTAACATCTTAGGAGAATTAAAAAGGATCCACCATGATTAACCGACAACGCTTTCTTATTCTTCTCTTTACCTTGTTACTCGTCTTCAATATCCATGCACAGACCCGGACGCCGGTGGAAATTTCAGTCCCGGGGGTAAATGGTGAAACGGTTTTTACCTACCAGGCCAATACCCCCGATCCGGTGATGAGGCGTGTACCCGCGGCGATATTGGCACAACGGCAAAAAGACCCCGAAGCGTTTGTACGGCTGCTGGCGGAGTACATAACAGAGAAAGCAAGCAATGATTTTGACAAGGTAAAAAAAGCCCACGATTGGGTAGCCCTGAATATTAGATACGATGCCCAGGCATATTTTTCCGGGCGTTATTCCTCACAAGATCCTGATGCCGTCCTTAAGCGGGGATTGGCAGTATGTTCCGGGTATGCAGAAGTGTTTAAAATGCTCTGCGATGCGCTGAGGATAGAATGTACCATTGTCGAAGGACATGCACAGGGGCATGGAAGCTCGGTATTTATATACGAAAACCCAATGAATGTAGATCACGACTGGAATATCGTAACCATAATGGGCAAAAAATACTTTATTGATACTACCTGGGATTCTGGCTATATAAGCGGGGGAAAATTTATCGCAAGATACCGGACCGATTATCTCTTTATTAACCCGGAACATTTTATCTATGATCATTTTCCGTATCTTAATAAAAACCAGCTTTTGGATCCGCCCCTTAGCGCCGAAGCGTTTAATGATTTACCATTTTTACGGCGTATTTTTTTTGAGACTGCAGAAAGTTATCCAAAACTTGCAAGAATAACCGAAGTTAACCCTGAAGAAGATGACGCAGTGTTCAGCCTTGAACTTACCCTTAAACCGGGATACGAACTGATCTACGGCTGGTATTCTGCTTCTACCGCGGCAGGAACAAAAATAGGCAGGGATTCTTTTCCCGGAAGAAAAGACCTGTACACAATAACCATGCCGAAACTAAAACCCGGCAACTATACATTGCGGTTATGGGTTCAAAAAACAGGTGAACCCCGATACGAATACTGCGGCGAATTAGGGTTTGTGGTAAGGTAAAAACAATTACCTGCTGCTAATTATTGTATGTTCTACCCGTTCAAAATATCCGCCAGCCGCCGGTAACTCTGGTTGACCTCGTGCTTTATTTCAAGGGCAACATCGTCTTCCAGTTCGTCGATTAATGCTTCCAGGCTTGCCAGGCTTTCGTTCAGGGCGGTGTGGAAACCCCTGGAGCAGCGGAACCAATAGCTGCCGTTAAAATCGGTAAAAAGTGAAATAAAACCCAGTTCCTTAAAAGGCCGTTTTTTACGTTCGCCGCCGGAAGCAGAGCGTGAATGTAATGCGGGAAGCAGCACTTTGGGCAGTTCCTCGGCAAGCTTCGTTAAGCTTTCCGGGACACTGGAAAAAAAGTTTTTCTTTCGTTTCCATTCCCGTTCCAATGCTCCATCAAGTTCCAGTATGGGAAGCAGGGAAAGTATCAGGAAAAGTTTTTCTCCAGCCATAAGCGTGTGGTCTTTATAGTTGACTACTCCCCGCAGCCCGCGGTATTGTTCGCGATCAATATGGAATTCGTCGTAGTTTTCTTTTATAACCTTAAGTTTTTCCCAGTCCAGTGCAGCGTATTTCTTTCCTTTGATTGTTTCGATGGGAAAAAGATCCGAGCCCACTTTAATGTTGTTTGAAAAATCCCGGCGTTTTTTTCTTTCGGATCGCTTCTCCCTGGAATCAGTCTCTGTATAATCGCTGATTTCTCCCAATTCGGAAAGGAGCATGGGGCTTATCCGCTTAAGGATATCTATAGAAAGAGGGCTGACCGACATGGCGTACATTCTTGTGGTACGGACAATTTCCCCTGCCACAATATACCGTGGCGAAGTAAATTCGCCCGCTTCGCTTGAGAAGCCGGGGCCGCCAGCTCTGTTGGCGCCGTCGCGTTTAAACATAACCGACCCGGGGTGAATCATGATGCGGTCTGCCGTAAGGCTCCGGTATGTTTCGGGGGCAAACCTCCCCTTGGGTTTTCCGTCACGGGCACAGACAAACTGGATGAGCCCCCTGCCTATGCAGCAAAGGTAATCGTCGGTGCTTCCGCCTGATAGCACAGGGATGTTTTGAGACGAGATTATCTCTTCCAGCTGCTGGGTAACATTGGCAATTTCCGCCATCGCCCGTTCGTCCAGGTAATTGTTATCGCAAAAATTTTGTTTGCTTTGGGAACCGGTGTAGGCGCGGTATAATTTCAAATACGAAACAAAATCCCCGTCAGGATCGCGGAAACGGTGGTGGGCGCGCCGGGCGTCCATCTCTTCGCCCGGCGGCAGTATGTACGGGCTTTGTGTCGAAAGAAACGCTGCGGCTATTACAGTCTCTTCAATGACATCCGGGTACTTAAGCATGGCTTCAACAATGATCCTGGAATGCCGGGGGGGAAGAGGGAAATCTGTCATCATTTTTCCTATTGCAGAAAGAGCCCTGTCTTCTTCCAGCGCGTCAAGGAGTTTTAATGTTTCTATGGCGGCGACAATCCCCTCTCTTCCCGGAGGGGAGAGAAAATCAAACCCTTCAAAATCGGTAATGCCAAGGTCTGCCATGCGGAGCACTACTTCGGATAAATCGGTACGGTAAATTTCTTCGGTCGTAAAGAGAGGGCGGCTTTCAAAATCTTTGCGGGTATAAAGACGGTAACAGGTTCCTTCCCGTGTCCGGCCGGCCCGGCCTTTGCGCTGGTTTGCCGACGCACGGGAAATGGGCGATTCAATCAAAGAAGAGGTAAATGTTCTTGGATTGTAGAAATTCAATTTGGAAAGCCCTGAATCGATAACCGCTGTAATTCCGTCAATGGTTACCGATGTTTCCGCAATATTGGTGGCTATAACCACCTTGGTTTTATTTTGCGGCGCTTCGTCAAAAACCCGCTCCTGTTCTTCCTTGCCAAGCCTGCCGTAGAGCGGAAGCACATGAAGATATTTACCCGCCGTACCGCCAGTTAGCCGTGTCATGCAATCCTTTATCATCTTTTCTCCGGGAAGAAAAATAAGAATATCACCCTGACGTTTCTCGCTGATAAACCGTTCTACAATGGTTTCGATTTTTAGGAGCAGGGCTTCCGAATTCAGGCTTCCGCCGCCTTTTTCCCTGCCTCTCCATTTACCGCCCTTGTCGCTGTAATTTTTTTGTTCCGGTTTTTCCGTGTTGTTTTTTTGTAAAATAGGCGGATCATAAACAAGCGTAACCGGAAAGGTTTGCGCTTCTATTTTTACAACCGGACATTCGCCGAAGTATTCTGAAAACACTTCCGCATTAATTGTCGCCGACGAAACAATCACCTTAAATTCTTTCCGCTCTTCGCATACCCTTTTAATGAGTCCCAAAATAAAATCGATGTTAAGGCTCCGCTCGTGGGCTTCGTCTATAATCATCACCGAATACCGGGAAAGCCAGGGGTCTAATTTCATCTCCTGCAGAAGAATACCGTCGGTCATAATTTTTATTTTGGTATTGTTTCTTGTCAGATCTTCAAAACGCATCTTGTACCCTATGGGGCTCTTGGGATCCTCCGGCCCGGAAAAGCCCAGCTGGCGCGCAATAAAGTCGCTGACCGAAAGGGCGGCAATGCGCCGGGGCTGGGTAACGCCGATAATTCCGGCTTTTCCGAACTCAGCATTTGCTGAATAGCCTGCTTCCCTAAGTATCACCGGAAGCTGAGTGGTTTTTCCCGAACCGGTGGGGCTTTCCACTACCACGGCCTGATTTTCCTTTACTGCGGCAAGGATGCGATCTTTATGCTGGTATACCGGCATATCCAAATAGTTCATATTATTAAGGTAGTATAAATCGCCGGAATATGGTATATGATAAAGATATTGGAGGATTTTGATGGCTAACGAAAAATATGTGTACTTCTTCGGCGAAGGAAAAGCTGAAGGAGATGCCAAGATGAAAACTACTCTTGGAGGTAAAGGGGCCAATTTGGCTGAAATGACCAATTTGGGTATTCCTGTTCCCCCGGGTTTTACCATTTCTACCGATGTATGCGCTGCCTTTTACGAAAACAATAAAAAATACCCGGCAGGGCTCGAAGAAGAGGTTCTTGCCGTTCTGGCTCACCTGGAAAAGGTAATGGGAAAGAAACTGGGCGATCCCGACGATCCGCTGCTGGTTTCTGTCCGTTCCGGCGCCGCTGTTTCCATGCCCGGCATGATGGACACGATCCTCAACCTGGGGATGAACGATAAATCTGTCCAGGGTCTTGCAAACAAAACCGGGAATCCCCGCTTTGCCTGGGATGCGTACCGCCGCTTTATTCAAATGTACGGGGACGTGGTTATGGAGGTTCCCCACGAAGCTTTTGAACATGCACTGGGCTCCATTAAGAAAGCAAAAAAAGTAGAACTTGATACTGCCCTGGACGCGAAAGATTTGGAAAAAGTTGTCGACGAATATAAAAAACTTGTTCGCAAACATAGCAAGAAGGATTTTCCGCAAAAGCCCCTGGATCAGCTGTGGGGTTCGGTAAACGCCGTCTTCGGATCGTGGATGAGCGATCGGGCGATCAAATACAGGGAACTGGAAAATATCCGGGGTATTAAAGGAACGGCCGTTAATGTGCAGTCAATGGTATTCGGTAATTTCGGGGATACTTCCGGCACCGGCGTTTGCTTCAGCCGCGATCCTTCCACCGGGGTAAACGTTTTTTACGGTGAATATCTGATGAATGCCCAGGGCGAAGATGTTGTGGCGGGAATCAGGACACCGGAAAAAATCGCCGGCCTGGCAAAGAAAAATAAAAAAGTCTACGACCAGCTGGTTGGAATTAAGGACAAACTTGAACATCACTTTAAAGATATGCAGGATATGGAATTTACCGTCCAGCAGGGCGATCTGTTCCTGCTTCAAACCCGAAACGGCAAACGGGCCGGCGCGGCGGCGGTAAAGTGCGCCGTTGACATGGTAGCGGAAAAACTCATTACAAAGGAAGAAGCGGTTCTGCGGGTCGAGCCCGGCCATCTGGATCAGCTCCTTCACCCGATGATCGATCCCAAGGCGCTGAAGGGAATTAAATCCCTTACCAAGGGACTTAACGCTTCTCCCGGCGCGGCAACAGGCCGCATTGTCTTTACCGCAAACGATGCCGAAGCCTGGCATGCCAAGGGCGAAAAAGTTCTCCTGGTACGCAAAGATACCAGCCCCGAAGACATCGGCGGCATGGTGGTCTCCCAGGGAATCCTTACATCCACCGGGGGTATGACAAGCCATGCGGCAGTCGTCGCGCGCGGTATGGGTACGCCCTGTGTCGCCGGCGCCAAAGGCGTTTCCGTCCAGGGAAAAAAGGTTGCCATCGGCAACAAGAATTATAAAGAAGGCGACTGGATTTCCATAGACGGATCCACCGGAGACGTTTTCGACGGACGGCTCCCGCTGGTTTCCCCGAAAATTTCCAAGGACATGAGTACATTCCTTTCCTGGTGCGATGATATCCGCGCTTCTTCGGTACGGGGAAACCTAAAAGGATTTGAAGTGTGGACCAATGCCGACCAGCCGGAAGACGCCAAGCGAGCTTTTGAATTCGGAGCGCAGGGAGTCGGTCTTTGCCGTACGGAACACATGTTCTTTGATAAAGCAAAGCTTATCCACTTTAGGGCGATGATTGTTGCCGAAACGGAAAAAGAACGGAAGGCTGCCCTTGCAAAGATATTGCCGCTTCAGAAAAAAGACTTTTTCGGGATATTCAAAGCCATGGAAGGCCGGCCGGTTACAATCAGGCTTCTTGATCCGCCTCTCCATGAATTTGTTCCCCATACCAAAAAGGAAACAGACGAGCTGGCAGCTTATCTAAAGGTAAAGCCTGCTTCCCTGCAGCCAAAGATCGACAGCCTCCACGAAGCTAACCCGATGCTGGGCCACCGCGGCTGCCGGCTTGCCGTTACCTACCCTGAAATTTACGACATGCAGGTAGAGGCAATTGCACTTGCTGCGGCGGATTGTGTAAAACAAAAAATACCCGTCAACCCGGAAATTATGATCCCCATTGTGGTTACCGCACGGGAACTCAAACTGCTGCGTCCCAATGCAGAGGCAATAATAAAAAAAGTTTTTGACAAGGCCGGCGTTAAGCTTCATGTAAAGATAGGCACGATGATCGAGGTGCCCCGCGCTGCAATTACGGCGGCGCATGTAGCAGAATATGCGGACTTCTTTAGTTTCGGCACAAACGACCTTACCCAAATGACCTTTGCGTTCAGCCGGGACGATGTTGCTTCCTTCCTGCCGGTATATCTGGAAAAAAATGTGCTTGATGTGGATCCCTTTAAGTCCATTGACGAGCAGGGGGTGGGTTTCCTTATCCAGCATGCAACAACGGAAGGCCGGAAGAAGAATCCTTCTTTACAGGTGGGAATTTGCGGTGAACACGGGGGCGATCCCCAGACCATAGATTTCTGTTACCGCTCCGGGCTGACCTATGTGTCCTGTTCTCCGTTCCGCGTGCCGCTTGCACGGCTTGCGGGCGCACAGGCGGTACTACGGAATAAATAGTTATTCGAAATCTCTCGCAAAGACACAAAGGGTTGCGGAATGTTAGCGAATAACGCTTCACTCTTTGCGGCTTAGTGCCTTTGTGAGAGGAAAAAAATTATCAATCGAGGCTGTTCCGAAACTTACAGAGTTTTGAAAAAAGCTCAATCTTCAGGTTCAGTCGCCGGGTCGTCTTCTGGTTCAGTCGGCTCGGCGTTTGTGTTGCCGGAATCTGCATCATCATCATCGGCGCTTTGCTGTTTACTTTGATTGTAGTAATCGTCTATGGGATCATCCGGCTGCGGCGGCGGAGCAATGTCGACCACAGTTTCGAGCAGAAAAGCCTGATTAAACAATTTGGTTAATTCCTCAGCCTGGGCGCGGGTAAAATAAATGGAATAAACCGGAGATTTGGTAATACCTGATTTATTAGTGCCGGTTTCTTCCTTGGCTGCAATTTGGCGAATAGTAAAGTACGGAGAATTGTCCTTGAACCTGTACCCTATTTCCATTGCAGGCGAAGCCTTGTAAGTTGATGAAATCTTTAAAGTCTGCCATTGGAGCCGTCCCGGTACTTTTCCGTATACCGCTCTGGATTTTTTATAATTGGTTGTTAGACTCTGGCTTGCAAAATCATCTTTATACCGGTTTAGCGCCTCAATAAAACGCTGCCGTGCGGCTTCATTCCAGAATTGCCTGTATTGGCCTCCCGTAGTATGAGTAAACTCCAGAGCAACTTCGTTTTCCCTGGGATAGAAAACAACTTCCATTGTAACTCTTGTCAGCCGGGAAGAAAAAGAGCGCTCAATAAAAGCGTTTACTTCGCCTACTGAAAAGGGTTCAACGTCTGCAATCATATTCGGGTATTTTTTTGCCGGATCGGTTGTTTTACAGGAAACAAATAACGCAAAAACAAAACAAAGAAATAAATACTTTTTCATATATATAAAGTAACATAAAACAGGAAAAAGTTACAAGTTGGGGCTGCTTTTTGTGCAACCGGGCAGGTATTATTCGTGTCAACAAAATAGTATGAAACAGAACTATCAACTACAGCATGATCAAACAACCGGCGAAGAAATTGCCAACTCGGCGCTTCATCTTATCGGCGGTATTATGGGGATTTTCGGGTTAATATTGCTGGTCAGCCATGCGCGGACTGGTGTGCCTGCCTTTGTTATCTTTGCTTCGCCATTGATCCTTATGTTTTTTATTTCTACGATTTACCAT
>Ga0082212_10009486_pt1 | contig 12556 bp, 2 predicted proteins | sample TergutNt197P3_FD_71548 | JGI IMG/M metagenome (GOLD analysis project Ga0082212, IMG submission 71548) | Neocapritermes taracua P3 segment gut microbial communities from Petit-Saut dam, French Guiana - Nt197 P3 | ecosystem: Host-associated > Arthropoda: Insects > Digestive system > Gut ... | reverse complement strand
GCTTCGCCGGTATGGTGCGCCGTTATCCTTCCTTTCGCGTCGACAGTAACGATGCTTTCGTTGCTGCTTGTCCACGTCACGTCTTTGTTTGTTTTTTATGCGGGGGAAGTGTCCCCCTACGTCCGGGCCCGCAAAGGGCGCGGTCCCGGCCTACCCCCTCTGCACCCCCCAGGAGGCTGTGCCGGGCGCAGGTCTTGCCGGGGCGCGGGCAGAAGCATGCGATCATTTGCACGAAATCTATCTTATGAAGCGGACAGGGATAAAAAGGGATTCACAAAAAATGTCCGAAAGGGCGGCCCGGGTTGCCATGGTGAAGCCGGGGGCTGTGTTTGGCGGAACTTGGCCATTTTTTGGCTCAAAAACGGACTTGTGCACAACTGCGATTTTGAGCCATTTTTTCGTGTTTTTTCCCCAAATTGCCAGAGGATGCTTTCAAACCATGCTTTCAAACACCCTGGACTTCATCATTTTTCATCCTTTCCGGCTTGAGACTTGCCCGGCTGAAACACAGCGGATGCTGTACAAGACGCAGGGACCGTCCCATTCCTTCTTGTTTCAAAAAACGCTCCTGTGGGTATATAGCCCTATGTAGCGAAAAAAGCGCTTGACATTCAAGTTCCTCTAAGCCTTACGCTATGATTCACGAATACAAATCACCCAGGAAGCGTATTCATACCAAACAAATAGCTCATGCCGGAATAACGCATGCATTTTAAAGAGCATATTATTTATTGAACCGTAAAGGAGTATACAAATGAAGAAGCAGTATTGTAAGACACAGCGCAGAAAGCTGCCCGGCATCGGTATCATAGTATCGATGATCTTGGTCCTGTCGCTTTTGACAGGCGCAGCGATGCCCCCGGGCACAGCCGGTACGGCGGGGGATATGCCCCGCGGCGTGCCCGAGTCCGTGAAGGCCCGCTTGGCGGAAGAGAATGCGGCGTTTGACGATGCCATTGCGGCGTTTGATGAAAGCCGCGCCGAAGCCGAGGCCGATATGGAAGAAGGCGTGGATGAAGACGCGGACGGTCTGGATGCGGCCGGCGACGAAGAGGATGGCATAGGTGCATTCTCCGCAGGCGATGAAGGAATGGCATGGCTGGACGGGCAAGCGGATTTCGATCATGGTGCAATCGTCAACTCGATCCCCTGGAGCGATTATTCTGTGAACACCGGGGACTATGTAAATATTACTGATATAATGGACATCGACACCCTTATGGCGCTATATGATGCCGGGGATGCCGAAAACCTTTCCATTCCAGAAAGCCCTGAAAACGCAGGCAACCCTGTGGCTGTTGAAGGTTTTGATGAAACAGGCATAGACGAAGACGACATTTCGGCCATCGATGATGTAGAAATTATCGACGAGCCTCTTGATGCCGAGAGCCTTGAATATGTTGACGACGCAGAAAGTGTTGACGGGGACTTTGAAGAACCTGTCATCGACGAAAACTATGGCGAAAACGACGAGGCCCAGACCGAAACCGGGATAGCGCCATTTGCGTCATACAACGCCCTGGCCATAAATCTTGCCGATTTCCCTTCAGTTTTTAATGTGGAAAGGATTATTGAGGTTGCATATACCCTGACTGACAATCTCATCGTCTTCAACACGGGCGCGCCATTTAGAGCGGACAGCGGCTTCCTGAACATTACACTGAATTCCAGAAGGACGCTTGTCTGGGATGCGGCATATACAGGCTCAGCCAACGGCTGCCTTATCAATATCAAAGGCGACGGCGTTTTTATCCTTTTGTCGAACGGAGCAATCACATATAGCGGAAACGGCGTCGCGGTAGACATGTCCCACGGGAAGTCACTTGCCCTTATCTATGGCGGGAAGATAAGCGCTTCCAAAAGCACCAGCCATGCATTTAACTGTGGCGGTGAGGCAATTGTTTTTTCAGGTAATATTTCCGCTACGGACGGCTGTGCCATATATGGCAATTTTGTCGCAGTCGACGGCGGCACGGTCTCAGCCACGTCCGGAAGGGCGATAGCCTGCAAAAAAGCAGAGGTTGCTGGCGGCACAGTCAAGACAAACAACGGAACCGCTATTGAATCAAACGAAGCCGTAGTTATCAAAGGAACTGTTTCGGCTACGAATGGTTGGGCAATAGACAGCAAAAAAACAGATATCGTCGGCGGCACGGTTTCGGCCACGACCGGCAAGGCTATAGTGGCCAATAAAACAGCGGTCTATGGCGGCACGGTGAAAGCCACGGGCAGCGGCGGTATTGCAATCAGCTCTGGCGATACCATAGTTTATAAAGGGGCTGTCTCGGCCACGACCGGCTCTGCAATAAAAGGTAATTATGCCGGAATCGCAGGCGGCACGGTTTCAGCCACGTCCGGCAGAGCAATCGAAAGTACAACTGTCGAGGTCGTTGGCGGCACGGTTTCAGCCGCAAGCGGCAAAGCAATAGACGGCAAAAACGTCAGAATCGCCGGCGGGACTGTTTCGGCCACGACCGACACGGCAATAAAGTGCACCCAAGCCGAAGTTGCCGGCGGAACAGTGAAGGCCACAGGCAGCGGCGGCACTGCAATCAATTCATCGGTAGCGATAGTCCGCAAAGGGACTGTCTCCGCAACTAACGGATGTGCGATAGATACGTCTAATGTCAGCATCAGCGGCGGCACGGTCTCTGCTACATCAGGCATTGCAATCGATACGTATTATGGCAAGATCACCGGTGGCACGATCAAGGCAACATCCGGCACTGGTATTCGTTTTGATGAGGATCTCACAGTGTCCGGCGGTACGGTCTCGTCAACATCCAGCAGAGCAATCCATGCTTCGGGCGGCAGCGCCGAATTGTATGTCAAGAAAGGCACGGTCAAAACCACGACCGGAAAAGCTATCTTCAACGATGGCCTGGTCAATGTCAGCGGGGGCACGGTAAGCGCCACAGACAGCAAAGGGACCGCAATAGCGGGAGACAAACTGACTTCCGATACCCGCGTTACCGCAGGCAAGGTCACGTCCAAAAGCGGCTACGCGATCGACACGGCTGGCGATATCAATATCACAGGCGGCACTGTGACGGGCGCCCGTTCAAGCGCCGGCAATATCACCGTTAGCGGGGGCAATGTCAACGGGGCGGAGACAGTGAACGCCGCAAAGACTATCACGGTCTCCGGCAAAGGTTTGGTCACTTCATCGAAAGCCTCCGCCGTCATAGCTGCGGGCAAGGTCGAAATCAAGGACGGCGGCCGCGTGACGAACTCCCACGCAACAGCTCCCGCTGTCTCTTCCGAGGGCGAAGTGAAAATAAATAACGGATCCGTTACGGCGCTTGGCAAAAACAGCAGCGCGATCAGCTCTGCCGGGATGGTCACCGTGGACGGAGGGATGGTAGTCGCCGGGTTGAACGGCAACTCTATCGAGATCGAGGGCGCCTCGACAGTTGAAATCAAGAACGGCGAGGTCTACGGGCTCCGCGGCAGCGCTATCAGCATTGACAACGCGGCGTCAGCTATCGTGAGCGGCGGCATCGTCGATTCCTTCGGCGGGGACTACGGCATCGAAGCTGATGGCAATGTCACTGTGACAGACGGCGTTGTGGCGGCTGAGGAAGGCATCGCGATCTATGGCAACAATAGCAAAAAACTGTCTTTCACCGGCGGGTTCGTGTTTGCCGGCAGGGAGCCGATCGTTTGGAACGGCAACGACGCAGTAGTATCCACCGGTAACGGCATCAAGTGCAAATGGGACAATTATGACCCATGGAACAAATCATACCTGGTCGGCGAGGGTGCGGGCCTGGCATGGGCCCCCACAAGCGCAACGGTTGAATGGGCCAAAAGCAATCCGGGCTACACAGCCTTTGGCATCCGTTACGAAAACTCGACGAACAAGGGGTTCCACGAGGTAGTGGACGCCATGGTCTTTGAGTCGGCCGCCGAAAGAGACGCCATCTCCATTTCGCCAAACCACGTGATCATCACGGAAGCCGGGCAGACAGTCGACCTGGTAGCTGCCCTCAACGTCGATGGCGCGATCGTGAGCAATATCAAGTGGAGCAGGGAAGACGTTAATGATGCTATAACTTTCAACGGTCTTAATACCCCAACAGCGACCGGGGACCGCGTGACAATCGCCGCCAATACCAGCGACATCACCACGCTTGACCCGCAGACCGTGCGCGTTACGGCAGTCTATGACGACGAGAAAGTAACTTACACGGCGACATCGACGATAGAGATAATGCCGGGCGGCATCGGCACTCTTGGCAAGGATGGCGACACGACGATAACGCTGCTTGAGAAGAAAGTCACCGTGAACAGGGCCAAGACAGTAGGCGCCCGGGTGCCGATCCTCATTACCAAGCGCAATGATCTGGCGGCCTTGAGCCTTGCCCCGATGCACGAAGCGCCGACCGGCCAACTGGCGGTCGATGGCGTGAAACTCGAATACGAGAAAAGCAAGAACAAGTGGGCCGAGGTGCCGCTGTACGAAGCCAGGATCTGCCCGACCAATGACAGGTATATCGAGATCAGCGCGGACCTTAAAGCAAAGAAAAGAAACAACGTGCGGGTGAGCGTGCGCAGCTCAATAGACGGCGCATGGTATCCGGCAGCGAACAAACTGGATCTGGCCGTATCGACGAAGTACCCGAAGGTCACGCTCAAGGCCGGGGGGACGCTGAACCAGAAATTCCGCAGCGAGCCCGTTTCGCTCACGGCGACCAGCAGCAGCGGCCTCTGCTCCCCCATCTCCATTGAAGGGCAGAAAGCGAAAGACGACGGCAAGGTCGTCCTGACAAACGACGGGATAAAGATCGGCTCGCTGAAAACGGCAGCCACGGTCAAGACGAGGGTGAATGTCGCGGTTGCGGGCTACAAGCCCATGCCGAAAAACAAATGGCCCAAGCTGAACGTGAAGGTGGTCAACGCACTGCCAAAGCTCAAGCTTTCGAAGAAGTCCGTCACGCTGCTTGACGAAAAGCTGTTCGGCCCCGCGCCTGCCAGCCTTGAAACAGGCGACAACGCTGAAGTCATGATTGAGCTGCTTTCGGGCGACAAGAAAGTGCCGTTTGAGAACTGGTACACGGTAAAAAGCGTAACTTCCCTCACCACCAAATCAAACGGGAAGAAGCTTACCAACCCGACGACAGTGGACGTAACGCGCTATGCGAATGGTGTAATATACATCAAGCCGGAAGCGGGAAAGAAGACCGGCAACACCTCACTGGTAGTGACTGTTGAGACCATAGCAGAGCCGAAGGCGGAGAGCAAGATCTTCCTGCCACTTAAGGTAACGGTCCTTGACAAGGTGAGCAAGGTCACGCTGAAGGGGGCCCCCAAGGCCGCCACCGTAAATACAAACCACTTTAAAACCGGAAAAGACACGAAAATCGCCGACATCCCGTTTGCCCTGAACACAGAGAACCTGGTGCTGGGCGGGCCCGTCGACTGGAAAATCACGTCGGTGAAAGACGGCAAGAATGAAGTGAGCGCAGAAACCAGGGGCATTTTCGATGATGCGATCGAGGCCGTCCCGTCAGACAACATGCTCACACTGTCCGTGGCAGACGGGATCGAACTGGCAAAACTGACGGAAAAAGGGAAAGCAAAGACTTACACCCTTACCATCGGCTCGCCTGCAAAACTGCCAGGCAAGACCTTCACTTTCAGCCTCACCGTCTCCGACAAAGCGCCCTCTTTCACTACCAAAGCGGGCAAAGCAAAGATCGACGTCGCGAAGGAGGGGTCCGCCATGGACGTGACCGTGGCACTGAAGGACACAAACTCCGCGATCGACAGGATATTCCTGTTTGACGTGTCAGACGACATCATGACGCCTCCCGTGGAAAACCCTGATTTTGAAGTACAGGCAGGCAGCATCAACGGCATGAAATTCAAAATCGTCGCCAAGCATGACAAGGTAGTGCCGAACGTCACGCAAAAAGTCGAAGTGGGAATCTTGCTGGCAAACGGCACCACGGTTAATTCCTGGAATCCAGGCATTAATGGGAAACCAATTGGCGCGCCATTAGCGATCACGCCTGTGCAGACCAAGCCGAAGGCTACCCAGAGCGCAAAGTCCCTGACTTTCTACAAAACGACGCCGCTTGAAGGCAAGACGATAGAGTTCGGCTTCAAGAAGCCTGAGGCATACAAGCTGGGCGCGGCCCGGATCAGCAAAGACAGCCTGAATCCCTATAAAGATAACAGCGGTTTTGAACTCGTCCAGTGCGGTGATGGCGCGTGGAACCTGCGCTTCGAGGGAAGCAAAAGGCCCACCCTCCTCAACGGCAAGCTCATGAGCAGCGCCGCCACCCTGAAGATAGAACTGTGGGCCGAGGGTACCTATGAGATATGCGACGACCCGGCAAGCCCCGACTACGAAAAGCCTGTCGCCCTGAAAGACGCAAACGGGAAGGCGCGCACCACGCCAACGATAGCAAAGGTGAAAGTAAGCATCAAATAAGAAGACCGATGCGCGAGCCAAGGGGGTCACCCCCCTTGGCTCGTTATTTTCCCCGATATCTTTACAAACGACCTTCGATTTGTTATGCTTTTTTTAATTCATGGGCTTGTTGACGCCCATACCGGCCACAGGGAGACCGGAAATACTGTCAGGGTAGTAACTATCTCTTAAAATGTGGGAAATGTTCCCGCAAAGTTAAAATAAAAGCTGTAGTTCGGCCACAAAAGTTGTAGTTTGACCACCAAATAACATCAACCTGGTTGCTGGAGAACAGCAGCCCAAACAATTGAATAAAGAACAGCAAACAGAATATCAATGACTATCAAAACTGTAAAGGAGCCTACAAATGAACAAGCGGTATTTTAAGGTGCAGCGCAGTAAGCTGTCCGGCATCGGTATTGTGATATCGATGGTATTGATTTTGTCACTTATGACAGGCGCAGCGATGCCCCCGGGCACTGGCGCAGGCGCGGACGGAAGCGGCGGCACTGAAGCAATGTCCACGCCTTCTGCCGGTACGGCGGGTGATATACCCCGCGGCGTAACGGAATCTGTAAAGACCCGGATGACGGAAGCGCGGGCGTCGTTTGACGGCGCTATGACATCGTTTGAGGAGGGCCGCGCCGAGGCCGAGGCCGATATTGACAATGACGATGAAGACTGGGGCGATGACGACGCCACAGGTGACGATTCCTCGGGGATAAACCCGTTCTCCGTAGGCGACGAAGGCGCGGATGAGCCAGACTGGGCGGACGACGCTGATTTGGATGAGCCCGGCGACATGACCCCGGAAATCGAATACTCCGCTGATCCTGCGGACTACCGGAATATCACGGATTTCATTGACATAAACAACCTTCCAGCGATTCCCGATGACGAGGCTATCGAAAGCCTGGAAGAACCGGTCGCGGCCGAAGGCAATGAAGAGTCGGCTGCCGAAGGTTTGGAAGAACCCGGCACGGCCGAAAGCAATGAAGAGCCGGCGGCCGAAAGTGTTGAAGAACCGGCCGCCGAAGGTATTGAAGAGCCGGCTGCCGAAAATATTGAAGAACCGGTCGCCGAAAGCCTGGAAGTGCCCAGTGCTGCCGAAGGAAGCTCCATTACTATCCAAAGCCTGGAGGAACCGGGCGGTAGCGGCGACGCCCAATTCGAAGGCGAAGGCGACCCGGCGCTGTCCGGGGAGATAACAGCGATGGCAAGCTCTGGCGGCCTGTATATGGACCTCGCTGAATTCTGGTCTGTTGCCGACATCGAGTATGTTATTGACCTTGCGCTTCATTACACCGACAACCTCCTTATAATAAACACCGGGAGACCGTTCAACGCAGGGACAAAGACTATCAACGTCGATTTTCGCTCTTCAAAACAAATAATCATATGGCAGGCGGCATATTACGGCGGGGACAGCAGCACCTATGGTTCCCTCATAAACCTCTGGGGCAACGGCTCGTTTGCGATTACGCCCGGCGGGTCGCTCACATATGGCGGAAAAGGCGACGCGGCATACATTTCCGGCAGCAAGTCGGTCGTCTATATCGATGGCGGGAAGATAAGCACCACATACAACAAAAGCAATGCACTTAGCAGCGCCGGCGAAACCTTTGTCTTCGGAGGCAGTGTTTCCGCCACTACCGGCAGGGGCATCGACGGCAATTATGTCGGGGTCGCTGGGGGCACGCTCTCTGCCACGTCCGGCAGGGCTATATCGTGCAAGAAAGCCGAAGTCATAGGCGGCACGATAAAGGCCAGCAACGGGTATGCAATCAGCACAACAGAAGCCATTATGACCAAAGGGACTGTTTCGGCCACGACCGGCTGTGCAATAAGTGCGAATAAAGCCACAATCAGCGGCGGCACGGTCTCTACCACGTCCGGCAGTGCATTTTTGGGCGACAAAGTGCAGGTCCTCGGCGGCACAGTGAAAGCCACCGCCAATAAAGGCGTTGCAATTGATTCAGATAGCGCTATAATCCGCAAAGGTACTGTTTCAGCCACGACCGGATGGGCAATATACACTATCGACGCCTCGATCATCGGCGGGACAGTCAAGGCCACGGCAGCAGGCGGCAGGGCTATAAAGGGGGATAAGATCACAGTCACCGGCGGGACTATTTCGGCAACGACCGGTTACGCAATCTATAATGACGCCTATAGTGGAGGTTTTGTTGTAGTAAAGAAAGGGACGGTCAAGGCAACGACCGGGAAAGCGATCTACACCGACAGAGGCAGCATCGAGATCCTGGGCGGAAAGGTAAGCGTCACAGGCGCCAACGCGAAAGCAATAGTTGCTGACGACGTGTTCGCTGAGGTCGATGTTTCGGGCGGCACGGTCACCGCTACGGCGGGCCGCACAATTGATTCCAAGGGCGATGTCTGCATTGATGGCGGCAAGGTAAGCGCTACCAAGAAAAATGGCGTTGCTATCTATGGCGGGAGAGACGTCGTTGTCTATGGCGGCCAGGTGACGTCCAAGGATGGCTACGCAATCGACACGGAAAAAGAAATCCGCATTTACGGCGAATTGGTAAAGGGCAAGTATTCAACGTTGGTAGAGGGCGCGTATTCAAGGACTGGCGATATTACTATAAAAGACTATTCCATTGTGCGCGGGGCATATGCTGCAGACGGCAACGTTACTGTTTCAGACTACAGCGTGATTGCCGCACCCGACAAATCAGCCATTATTGCAAAAGGCAATGTCAAAGTGGACGGCGCCTGCGAAGTTATCAACAATGACAAAACAGCCCCGGCCATCAATTCTGACGGGGACGTGGAAATCGATGGACATTGCCTCGTAGTGGCCTTTGGGGGCGACAAAAAAGATGCCCTTGCCGATGCGGTCCGCGCGGGCGGGAAAGTCACGGCAACCGGGGGCATGCTCGTTGCCATTGGATCCGGCGCCGCTATCAGCAGCCTGGATGACATTACGATAAAAGACAGCGCGGTCTACGGGTATTGGGGCAACGCTATACAGGCAGACGGCGCCGCGAAAGTCAACGCTGAGAGCTGCGTCATCGATTCCTTTGCCGGGGCCTACGGCATTGATGCAGACGGCGCCGGCAATGTCAGCCTGTCGAAAAGCGTCGTGGCGGCAGAGGAAGGCGTCGCGATCCGTGGCGGCGACGGCGCCCAGACCCTGGATATCGACGCCGGTTTCATATTTGCCGGCGGGGAACGCAAAGACCCTGTCATCGAATGGGGCAATGTATCAAAGACACTGATCAGCGATGCAATCGAGTGCAAATGGGAGAGCGACGACCTTTGGAACAGGGCATACCTGCTCGGCGGCAAAGACGGCCTTGCGCCCACCCCCGCTGGCGATACGGTCGAATGGGCTGCCGAAGAACTTGGCTCCGGGCCCAATAGCTATAGGGCCTTTGGCGTCTATTACAAAAACAATTCTAACGAAGGCTTCCACGAGGTGGCGGACGCCATGGTCTTTAATGAAATCGAAGAGAAAGGGGTCCTCTCCATCTCGCCAAACCACGTGATTATCACGGAAGCCGGGCAGACAGTCGATCTGGTAGCTGCCCTCAACGTGAAAGACGCGGTTGAGAGCAATATCAAATGGAGCATGGACACTACAGACGCCATTGTCTTCGACGGCGCAACGACAGGGAAAAGAGTAAAAATTGAAACTGTTGCTGACATTACCGATCTTGAGCAAACCGTGCGCATTACAGCGGTTTATGAAGCAGCGGGCGTCAAGTATACGGCGGAGTCCACAGTAGAGATAATGCCAGGCGGCATCGGCACTGTCGGCAAGGGCGGCGACACGACGATAACATTGCTCGAGAAGAAGGTGACGGTGAACAGGGCCAGGATAGTGGGCGCCCGGGTGCCGATTCTTATTACCAAACGCACTGATCTGGAAGCTTTGAGCCTGACGCCGGTGCACGAAGCGCCGACCGGCCAAATGGCAATCGACGATGTGAAGCTCGAGTACGAGAAAAGCAAGAACAACTGGGTCGAGGTGCCGCTGTACGAGGCCAGGATCTGCCCGACCAATGACCGGTTTATCGAGATCAGCGGAGAGCTAAAGGCAAAGAAAAGAAAGAACGTAAGGGTGAGCGTACACAGCTCAACAGAGGACAAATGGTTCCCGGCTTCCAACAAACTGGAATTGGCCGTCTCGACGAAGTACCCCAAGATCACGCTCAAGACCGGCGGGACGCTGAACCTGAGATTCCCTGAAGTGCCGGTTTCGCTCACAGCCACAAGCCCCGACGGCCTCTGCTCCCTCGTCTATCTGGAAGGGCAGAAAGCAAAAGACGACGGCAAGATCATCCTGAAAGACGACAAGCTGCAGATCGGCTCATTGACCAAGGCTGCCACTATCAAGACGAGAGTGGATGTGGCCGTCTCCGGTTACAAGCCGATGCCTGCAAGCAAATGGAAAAAGCTGAACGTTAAGGTGGTCAAAGCCCTGCCCAAGCTCAAGCTGTCGAAGAAGTCCGCCACCCTGCTGAAAGCAAATTTGTTCGACCTCGATCCCTTATCTGAGGGAATCACATTGGACGACAACCACCAGACAGTTGAGATCGACCTGCTTTCAGGCGACAAGAAAGTGCCGCTGCTAAACGGGTATGAGATAAAAAGCGTGACATCTTCAAACAAAAATGCGAAAAACAAAAAGCCGAAGAACCCGACGACCGTGGATGTGGATGATTCGGAATGCGCGGATGGGAAAATATCGGTCAGCGCGTCTTCAAGCACGAAAACAGGCAACACGTACCTGATTGTGACGATTGCTGATGAATCTGACCCGCTGAAGACATATGATATCTACCTGCCATTCAAAGTGACGGTCAAGGCTGCAAGCGGCGTTACCCTCAAGGCCAGCCCCAAGGCCGCCACGGTGAACATCAACCACAAGGACATTCCAGGCGACGACAAAATCGTCGACATCCCGTTCACCATGAACACGACGAACCTGGTGCTGGATGATTGGAAAATCGAGACGATAAAAGTCGGCACGAAAAAAGTCGACGCAGCTGTCCAGACAACTTTCGAAAGCGCAATCAAGGCAACCCCGTCCGCCAACAAGCTCACATTGTCAGTGGACGATGAGACAGCCCTGGCAGACCTGACGGGACCGGGGCAGGCGAAGACCTATGCACTGACTATCAAATCGCCAAAACTGGCCAAGACCTTCGCGTTCAACCTCACGGTTTCCGACAAAATCCCGACTTTCACCACCAAGGCGGGCAAGGGTAAGATAGACGTCGCAAAGCCTGGATCAGAAATGGACGTGACCGTGGCGCTGAAGAACACGGCCTCGGGGATTGACAAAGTAACGCTTTGGGATGTGTATGATGACAGTGTCCCGGCCAATGAATGCAAAGACTTTGAAGTGGTGACGGGCAGCATCAACGGCATGAAATTCAAGATTATCCCCACGCACGACAAGGTAGTGCCGAAAATCACCCAGAAAGTCGGCGTGAAAATCGAGCTGGCCAACGGTGATGTGCTCCGCTCCTGGGACGAAAACCCCGCCACCCTGAAAGCGCTGGGCGCGCCGCTGTCCATAAAGCCTGTCCAGACTGTCCCGAAGGCGACGCAGAGCGCAAAGTCCATAACCCTCTACAAGACGACGCCGCTTGAAGGAAAGACAGTGGAGTTCGGTTTCAAAAAGCCGGAGGTATACACACTTGGCGAGGCGCGGATCAGCAAGTCCAGCCTGACAAAATATAAGGACGGCCAAGGGTTTGAACTTGTGCGATGCGGCGAAGGCGCCTGGACCATACGCTACGAAGGGGATACCAGGCCCGTCCTGAAGGCGAACGGGAAGAAGCTGAACACGGCCGTCACCCTGACGATAGAGCTGTGGCCCGAAGGGACCTATGAGATATGCAGCGATCCGACAAAGCCCGCTGATTTAGGCAAGCCCGTCGCTTTGAAGAACGCAAAAGGCGTAGACCAGACCAAGCCTGCGAAAGTGAAGGTCAAAGTCAACCTGAAATAAACCGTTCCCTAAGCTCCGCAAGACAATCAGACAATCTCATACAGCCAGGGCGGGCCGCAAGGCCCGCCCGGCTGTGTGAAAACGTGTGAAAGCCCGGCACTCTAACGCCAGCTTATAGCCAATAAACGGCTTTACTAGATTTATACCTCGAC
>Ga0082212_10009485_pt1 | contig 12556 bp, 10 predicted proteins | sample TergutNt197P3_FD_71548 | JGI IMG/M metagenome (GOLD analysis project Ga0082212, IMG submission 71548) | Neocapritermes taracua P3 segment gut microbial communities from Petit-Saut dam, French Guiana - Nt197 P3 | ecosystem: Host-associated > Arthropoda: Insects > Digestive system > Gut ... | reverse complement strand
TGATAGTTGTAAACTGCGGTGATAATTTCAGGAAGGCGAAGGCCACACATTCCAGCGGAAAAATGCTCGGCGACACTGCCGATGTGTACATTGACAACTGCTGCCCGTTGGAGGACTCGCTTGTGGAGATACCGGGTTATCACCAGAAAGTCGGCGCTTCCAGCACTGTCGCCGCCATGGTCGTAACGCAGAGCCTCGCAAGCGAGACGGCATTGCTGCTTGAGCAAAAGGGACATAAAATGCACATCTTTGTTTCCCCGAATGTGACGGAAGTGCCGCCCGATTATATGAACGAGGTTTACGCCGCTTATACCGATCTTGTGCGCAAGAACGGGAACTGAAAGTTTGAAAGATAGGCGGGGATTTTTCACCGCCGCGCCATTCGGAGGGAGGATAGCGTGACAAACCTGATCGTTATTGGACACGGCGGTTTTGGAACCGCGATAAAAAACGCGCTTGGAATGCTCATTGGCGAGACCGAGGGCGTCGTTTATGTTGACTTTAATAAAGAGGATGATCTTCAAACCCTTATCGAGAGGATCGACGCGGCCGCCGCGTTGTGCGACGGCGAGATCCTGTTCGCGTGCGATATTGCCGGGGGCAGCCCGTTTCGCCAATGCGCCATGAAGTGCATCGACAAACAAGGGTGGATGGCCGTTGCCGGTCTGAATGTTTCCGCCTACTCCGAGATGGTATATAATCTTGATATGCCTGTTGAAGAACTGTTGGAGTTGGGCATGGAAGTTACGCACGCCACCGTGGCGCGTTTTCCCGATAAGCAAAGCTAGTCTGCGTACGGCAATATTCTGCTGTGCGTCATTATATTGTAAGGTCTGCACACTATGGTTTTTGGTGTAAACTTAATTTACCTTCTGATACTGGTTGCCGTATCGCTCGGCTTGATTCTTGGAACCCGGGCTCTTCAAAAATCAGCTCTGGCGGAGCTTTCGCATACGCTCTATGTGGATAACGACCCTGAGACGTACGCGCGGATGCTCAACAGCCGTTTTTTGTCTTTGGTGCTGCGCCGCGGTACCGTGGCACTGTTGAAGCTGGACGGCGCGCTGTTCTCGGGAGTGCCTGCCGCGGTGTGGGAAGTCTGCGCACTGCTGGAAGGTATCAAGAAGCTAAAGCAGGAGGAAAGGCTCAACTGGTATCAAAAGGCGCTGTCTTTTGCTGTCATGCGCACTGATAAGCAGCATGCGGAGGCCTACCTCACGCGTCTCGTGCGTTTCCTGGAAAAGGAGCCTGACGAGTCCTTGAAGGCAATCGTCAAAGAGGCGAAGCAACTGTATGGCGTCTACATCGAAAAAGACGCCGCGCTGATCGATGAGCTTGAGAAAGACGCCGCCGTATTCGACGGAGCGCGGCGCGGACTTGTGCTGTACCGGTTGGCAAAACTGCATCATTTCGAAGGCGACGACGAAAAAGCCGCCGGTCTTCTGAATGAAGCGGCCGCCGGCCTGAAAGGCAACCCATGGTTCGACGTAGCCGAGCGCGCGCTCGCCGACCATTCCGTCTTGGATACTGAATAACGCTGCATTGTAGGGCGCGCCGCCCCCCGGCGCGGCAATCCAACCCCCGTCTTTGCGAGCCGCCCTTGGCGGCGCGGCAATCCAACCCCCGTCTTTGCGAGCCGGCCTTGGCGGCGCGGCAATCCGGATGGAATAAAATTTGAAAGGTAAAACCATATGGCATACAGGGCACTGGCGCTTGACGTGGACGGCACTCTCATTTGCTCCGCGCAAAAAAAGATATCACCCGGCACGACGGCAGCGCTCAAAGAACTGCAATCACGAGGCATTACCATAATTTTGTCCACGGGGCGCTCAGGTTACGCCAGCACAGGAGATATTCTCGGGACCGACTTCGTGCCCGACTGGCGTGTTTGCACGAACGGTGCGTTGATATTGGATGCGGCCGGCCGGACAGTGTTTGAGCGGCGGTTCTCCTTTTCCGACGTGGAGACCATTTCCGCTTTTACTGCGCAGCACTCCTTACCGCTTACTTTTACATATGAGGACGCTTACTACATTTACAGCAATTATGAGGAGTACGTGGCGTATTATACTTCACATAGCGGGCCTGTGCCGTATTTGCGTGACGGCAGCAGCCGCACCCGCCATTATCAAAGCTTGCCGTTCGGCGCCTATATCCTTGAGATGCCGGTCAGGCTTCGCGACGAGTTAGCGGCGATGTGCCCTTCAATAAAGCTCATGGAAACCAACCCAGAAGCATATGACGTCAGCCCGGCGGATACTGACAAGAAGCATGGGGTAGAATGGGTCATCTCACAGCTTGGTATAGGCTTTAAAGACCTCATAGCTGTCGGCGACAGCGAGAATGACAGAGAACTGTTGCTCGCCTCCGGCGTCAGCGTTGTGATGGGCAACGCCCCGGAGCACGTCAAGGCATACGCCGACTATGTGACAGGCAGCGTCGTGGAAGACGGCGTCGTTACAGCCATCGAGCGGTTTTTTTGTGATTGATGATTGATTATTGATTATTGATTATTGATTATTGATTATTGGTAGTTGGAGACATGATATCATGAGAATCAAAAACGGTCTTGTCTTTGGGGCTGACTGCAAGTTCTCGCCCCGGGATATTTTTTTTAAGAACGGAACTATCGTCGAAGAACCGGGCGGGTATTCCACCACCGGGAATGCCGCCACCGAGGATGCCGGATCTGTGTATACCGGTCGCAGGAATACCGGTTCCGGGTATGCCATCCCCAAAGACGCCAGCCCCAAAGACGCCAGCCCCGAGGATACTTACGACGCAGACGGCAACTATGTCTTGCCCGGATTTATAGATATACATACTCACGGCGCTATGGGTTATGACATGTGTGACGCCAATCCTGAAGGCATTGAAGCGATGCTTGCCTATCATGGCGGGCACGGCGTCACGAGCGTTGTTCTCGCAACAATGTCATACCCGGAGCCGGTTATCGCCGCAGCCATTCAAACCTCGACACGATATTTTGACAAAACAGGATACGGAGCCGTGCTGCGCGGGGTCAATCTTGAAGGCCCGTACTTATCCCGGAATAAGTGCGGAGCGCAAAACCCCGGCTATCTGGAAAATCCGGATTTGGATGCGTTTGAGCGTCTAGTTGAAATTTCTCAAGAGCATGTCCGCTTGGTAGACTTGGCCCCCGAACTGCCCGGCGCTGTTGACTTTATAAAAGAAGCCTGCAAAAAATGCGCCGTGTCGCTCGCTCACACTGAGGCGTCGTATGATGTTGCCTCGGCTGCGTTTGACGCAGGCGCGTCGCATGTTACCCATTTATTCAACGCTATGCCGCCGTTTACACACCGGGAGCCGGGCGTGGTCGGCGCAGCTATGGAAAAAGCCGGTTTCGTCGAGCTCATCAGTGATGGCGTTCACATCCATCCCGCGGCTATTCGCGCCGCGTTTCGTATGTTCGGAGAGCAGCGCGTATGCCTTATAAGTGATTCTATGCGCGCAACCGGTATGCCGGATGGTCTGTACGAAATAGGCGGGCAAGCAGTGCGCGTTGAAAACGGCAGAGCCGCCCTTGAGGGCAACCCTGCCGCGATAGCGGGCAGCGTTGTGAACCTTGCCGAAATGTGCCGCAGAGCAGTCGGTTTCGGGATCCCGGTCGAGCACGTTGTGCGAGCCGCTACGCTGAGCCCGGCGACAGCAGCAGGTCTGGGCAATGAAGTCGGCAGCCTCGAGCCCGGCAAGCGAGCGGACATCGTCATCTGCGACCGTGAACTCAACGTGGTCGCCGTCTTCTGCGCAGGAAAGAGAACCATTTAAAACCTGTAACTAATACCTGCCCTTTTTAATATTTCATTGACAACAGTTCCGGTACAGCAATTCTGACGCGCTCGACGAGGGCGTCAAAAGAACCGTGTTCCAACACCAACCCGGGAACGTCATCGCTGGTTGCTATCCAGACGCTGACCTCATTGTCCCACGTAAATGTAATCAAATAACTACTCTTCATTTCTTCTCCATTCCTTACTGTCGGCGAACGGCTTTCTTTGCTGTTCCTAGCTCATCCTTCCAAAGGCAGTGACATAAGACGCCTTGTCCTTTTATCTAAAAAACAGTTTAGCACAGAGTACTTGCCGCGTCAATCTTGCGCATCACATCTTGCGCATCACATCTTTGCTGTTATCACATCTTGCGCATCGTTACTGTTCACACGTCGCCGTCATTGCGGCCAAGCTTGCCCCGGGCTCGACCCGGGGCAAGCTTGGCCGCAATGACGATGCTTGAAATAGTACTTCCGGTTGACCGTGAACAGTAACTGCGCATCACAAAACTCCCTATAGTAATCCATACTCCCGCGTGGTATACTGGTGGCAGGATGTGTTGTAATGACGGATACAGTTAATAAAGCCACCACAGGGAACCCGCTGGGTACGAAACCGGTCGGGAAACTCATGCTGCAATTTGCGATTCCCGCAATAGCCAGCCTTGTAGTCAATGCTGTGTATAACCTTGTCGACCAGGTATATATCGGGTTCGCGGTCGGCATGCTTGGGATCGCCGCGACCAATATCGCTTTCCCGCTAACAGCGATCTGCGGGGCGACCGCGTTATTGTTCGGCGTGGGCGGCGCTTCTAATTTCAACCTTAGGCTTGGAGAGGGTAAAAAAGAAGAAGCCGACCGTTTCGCGAGTAATGCGCTCGGTCTGCTTGTGATAACCGGAACCATAATAGGAGCTCTTGTGCTCATCCTGCTTAACCCGTTGCTGTATGCTTTCGGAGCGACAGAAACCGTCAGGCCGATGGCGCACAATTACATGTGGATAATCGCGATCGGCATGCCTTTTCAAGTGTTTGCGTACGGAGCGTGCACATTGATCCGGGCCGACGGCAGCCCGCGCTACTCCATGGGTTGCCTGCTGACCGGCGCCTTTATCAACTTGGTTTTCGACCCTATCACCGCGTTCGTATTCCGTTGGGGCTTGCCGGGGATCGCTTGGGCGACAACTATCAGCCAAATCATATCCGCGTGCATAGCTTTGTACTACTTCTTACGAAAAACCAAAACGATGTCGATAAAGCGGGAACATTTGTTTCCCCGAGCGCAAATCGCAAAGAAAATTTGCATGCTGGGAGTTGCGTCCAGCACAAATCAACTGCTGATGGCGGCTGTGCAAGTCACAATGAACAACATTATGCGGTATTATGGCGCTCTATCGATTTACGGCTCCGATATCCCGTTGAGTTGCGTTGGCGCGATCTCGAAGTTCTACGTGATGTTTATTGCTCTCACCGTAGGTATCGGACAGGGCAGCCAACCCATATTCGGTTTCAACTACGGCGCGAAAAAGTACGACAGAGTAAAGAAAACTCTGAAAATCGCGATGATTTCGGCAAGCATTATCTCAGTAACAGTGTTTTCGGTATTTCAATCGTTCCCACGGCAGCTTATGCTCATTTTCGGAGAGGATGATCCTCTGTATCTTGAGTTCGCGGTGCGATATCTTAGGATGTTCATGATGATGGCCTTCTTAAACGGTCTCCAACCTATCACATTCAGTTTCTTTACATCAATCGGGAAAGCCACGCGCGGGATGTGGATATCAATGACGCGTCAGGGTCTCTTTTTACTCCCGTTGCTGATCATACTTCCTGTTTTCTTTGGCTTGAACGGGGCTATTACCGCCGCGCCGATCGCGGATGCGGCCGCCGCGCTGCTCGCCGCGTTTTTGATCACCAGAGAAGTGCGGAACATCAACTCGCTGCAGCGGGCGCAAACCGCAGCTATTAGTTCGCCGTAATGTAGAAATAAACTTGTAAAATAGCGGTAAAAATTGTAAAAAACATCTTTAATACCATACATTTGTATGGTATTATACTTATCGGCTCATACTTATCGGTTCACAAGTATAATCATCAGTTCACGAAAACTCTCAAAGGGGGGACCCATTAGTGCAAAAAACACAAGTATTCAGCACGAAGTTCGAAAGCGTCTGCGCAATATTGGAAAAGTATAACAACGATCCGCATAGGCTGATCACTATTCTGCAGGAAATCCAGGCGGAGTACTCGTATTTACCGGAAGATGTAATGACATATGTCGCTATGGCGTGCGGGATAACGCCGGGCACGGTGTTCGGCGTGGCTACTTTTTACTCGCACTTCACGCTTGAGCCTAAGGGCAAGTATGTTATCAAAGTCTGCGACGGTACAGCGTGCCATGTAAGGAAATCAACCGAAATTATCAAGACCCTCGAAAGCGAACTTGGGCTTTCGGGCAAAAAGAAGACGACCGACGACATGATGTTCACATTCGAAACGGTAGCATGCCTCGGCGCGTGCGGCCTCGCTCCGGTCGTCGTCGTAAACGAAGACGTCTACGGCAGCATGACAAAGGAAAAAACAGCGGAACTCATTAAGAAAATCCGGGAGGAGGAAGCGGCCAATGCATAAATGTAGTACACTTGAAGCGCGCAGCGAACACTTTGGCAAAGCGGCGGCTGCCCACAAGAATCGCGTCGTTATTTGCGCCGGGACAGGCTGTATGGCCAACGGGTCGATGAAGATACGCGACCGGTTCACAGAAATCGTCACCGCCCGCGGCATCAGTTACGACATAGCGTTCGAGAAAGAGGAGGCGACCGACCTCTCGCTGGCGATGAGCGGCTGTCAGGGGTTCTGCCAGATGGGCCCGCTTGTGACTGTATTCCCACAGGGGATCCTTTATGTCAATGTGAAGGCCGACGACGTAGAAGAAATAGTCGATAAAACGCTCATGGGCGGCGAAATCGTCGAGCGGCTGCTGTACAAGCTTCCGGCCGACGGCAGGGCGATCGCGGAAGAAAAGGACATACCGTTTTACGCGCGCCAGCATAGGCTTCTGCTGGAGCTGTGCGGTAATATCGACGCTACCAGCATAGACGAGTATATCCACCACGGCGGATACTTCATGGCTCGAAAAGCTGTGTTGGAGATGACCGATAAAGAGATCTGCGACGAGCTGCTCGCCTCCGGGCTCAAGGGCCGGGGCGGCGCGGGCTTCCCGACTGGCCGTAAATGGGATTTGACCCGCATAAACGAGAGCGACGTCAAATATGTCGTGTGCAACGGCGACGAAGGCGACCCCGGCGCGTTCATGGACAGATGCCTTATGGAGGGAAACCCCCATGCTGTGCTCGAGGGGATGATGATAGCGTCGCAGGCGGTCAACGCGACCGAAGGTTACATATATGTGAGAATGGAGTACCCTCTTGCCGTCACCCGTTTGAGGATCGCAATAGAAGCCGCGCGCGAAGCGGGCATATTGGGGGACGATATTTTCGGTTCCGGCAAGCGATTCGACGTCTCAATCATGGAGGGCGCAGGCGCGTTCGTGTGCGGCGAGGAAACCGCCCTGATATCGTCAGTTGAGGGTAGGCGCGGCATGCCGACGATCAAACCCCCGTTCCCCGCCCAGAGCGGCTTATTCGGAAAACCGACTGTTATTAACAACGTCGAGACCCTTGCCGCAGTGTCGATGATAATGCGTATGGGCGCAGCGGAGTACGCAAAAATGGGCACCGAGACCGCCAAAGGCACAAAAACATTTGCGCTCACCGGTCATGTGGCGAACACAGGCCTCATAGAAGTCCCATTCGGCGCGACGCTGCGCGAGATCGTGAACGATATAGGCGGCGGCGTCATCGACGACGACGGGAATCTCTGCGGCGTCGATTTCAAAGCGGTTCAGATCGGAGGCCCGTCCGGCGGCTGTCTCACTCAAGAGCACCTCGATCTGCCGCTTGACTACGATCATCTGGCGTCTGTCGGCGCGATGGTCGGCTCCGGCGGGCTGGTCGTCATGAATCAGAGCACCTGCATGGTACAGATAGCGCGTTTCTTCATGCAGTTCACACAAAACGAAAGCTGCGGGAAGTGCGTCGTTTGCCGCGAGGGTACGCGCCAAATGCTCGCCCTGCTCGACGACGTCATAAGCGGCGAGGCCACTATAGAGACCATAGAGTTGCTGGAAGAACTCGCCAATATCGTCAGGGTCGGGTCGCTTTGCGCGTTGGGAAAAACCGCTCCCAACCCGGTGCTGTCCACCCTGAGATACTTCCGCGACGAGTACATGGCGCACGTCATCGACAAAGACTGCCCCACAGGCAACTGCGAGGCGCTGCTCGGGTATGTGATCTTGCCTGGCAAGTGTAAATCATGCAGCCTTTGCGCGAAACATTGCCCCGTCGACGCTATTACCGGCGAAAAAGGCGTGCCATATGTGATAGACAGCGAAAAATGTATCAAGTGCGGCGCTTGCGAATCTTCCTGCAAGTTCGGCGCGGTCGTGAAAGGTAAGGTGAACTGAGATGGCGGCACAAACTGTGACAATAGATTCAATACACGTTGAAGTGGGAGACGAAAGGAACCTTCTTGAAGTCATCCGGAAAGCGGGTATTGAGCTGCCGACTTTTTGCTACCATTCCGACATAAGCGTTTACGGCGCATGCCGAATGTGCATGGTGGAGGTCGACGGCCGGGGCATTATGCCTGCTTGTTCTACAAAAGCTGAAGACGGGATGGTCGTGCACACAAACACAAAGCAGGTCAGGGCCATCCGCAAGATGATAATCGAACTTATGCTCGCCAGCCACGGTGAATCATGCACGACTTGCCCGCAAAGCGGCGCTTGCAGACTGCAGAACATTGCAAACCAGCTTGGCGTCAGGAATGTAAGATTCAAGAAAGTCGAGCATGCCGAAACGATTGACTTGAGTTCACCGTCTATCGTACGTAACCCCGGGAAATGTATCCTCTGCGGCGACTGCGTGCGCGTGTGCAGCGAGATCCAGCATGTGGGCGCGCTTGATTTCGCGTACAGAGGCGCGGCGGCGCAGGTAGTGACCCGCAACAACAAGGGCATAGGCGAGGTCGAATGCGTCAACTGCGGCCAGTGCATCAAATCCTGCCCGGTGGGAGCGTTGTCGATCAAGACGAACCTGACGGACGTCTGGGAAGAGATATACGATAAAGACAAGTTTGTCGTCGCGCAGATAGCTCCGGCTGTGCGCGTCGCACTCGGCGAGTGCTTCGGAGAAAAACCCGGCGTAATCAACACCGGAAAGATAGTATCCGCGATGAAACTCATGGGTTTTGACCGCGTATACGATATGTGCTACGGCGCGGATTTCACAGTTGTAGAGGAAGGCAAGGAGTTCCTGAAGCGTTATGAAAAGGGCGAAAACCTGCCTATATTCACCTCATGCTGCCCGGCTTGGGTCAAGTACGCGGAGCAATATTACCCCAACCTTCTTGGCAACCTGTCGACCTGTAAAAGCCCGATGTCGATGTTCAGTTCGTTGTGCAAGGATCAGCTTTCTAAAGAGCTTGGTATCCCCCGCGAAAAAATCGCGGTCGTCTGCATCGCGCCTTGCACCGCGAAGAAGTTTGAGGCAGGGCGTCCGGAGTTCAGCGTAAACGGCAACCCCGACACCGACCATGTCCTGACGACGGAAGAGCTCGCGCGTATGATGAAAGAGCACGGCATCGAGTTCGATAAACTCGAGTTCAGTTCGCTCGACATGCCGATGAGTTTCGCGACCGGCGGCGCCGTGATTTTCGGAACAACGGGCGGCGTCAGCGAGGCCGTCCTGCGCTTTGCGGCAAAGGAACTGGAAAAAGGCCCGTCAAGGGAGTTCAAGCAGCTCAGAGGCGAAGATGGTGTTAAGACCAGCGAGATCGATATCGGCGGCAACAAGCTCCGGCTTGCGGTCGTAAGCGGGCTGAACAACGCGAAAGGGCTTATTGACAAGATCATCAGCGGTGAGGAGAGCTACGACATCGTAGAGGTCATGGCCTGCCCCGGAGGCTGCGTCAACGGCGGCGGTCAGCCGGTCCACTTCGAGAACGTCGTCAACGCCGAGCGCGCGCAAGGTTTGTTCGATAACGACAGGAACCTTCAGTTCCACGCGTCAAACGAAAACCCGTTCCTGCAAAAGCTATACGAGGAAAGCCTTGACGAGCACAAGGCGCACGAGCTTCTGCACACGACGTACGAGAACCGGCGCATCATCGCTCAGGATGATTTCGTTCTGAGCGCGGCCGGCGAGGCGAAAAAACTGAACCTGACGATCTGTTTCGGCCGCAACTGCCTGCAGCGCGGCGCTCAGGACTTGTATAGCAACCTGATGGCATATATCCATGAAAATGAGTTGGACGGTCAGACTGAGTTTAAAGCAAGATTCTGCTCAAAGGATTGCGCCATGGGGCCCGTTCTCGAAATAAACGGCAAGCAACTGGAACTTTGCACATACGATATGGCCGTCGCGGCAATCAACGCAGTTATGTAGCAGCGATTATCTACTATCGTATGTAGGAGTGATAATTAATAGCCCGTGAGACAGGGGAGACAAGAGAACCCCCTGTCTCACTGAATTTTCTCCGCTCCACCCGTCAAATCACCCGCCGCCTTCGGGCGGCACCCTCTTTGCTAAAGAGGGCTAAGAAAGCTACAACCCCTGCCCTCTTTAGCAAAGAGGGTGGCCCCGCAGGGCCGGGTGATTTGTCATGCGGCTAACTTCGGCTTTCTCAATCACCTGTCTTTCATTTATGCTTAATATACTCTTGCAATGCAAGTTCCCGCGTGCTAGAATCTGATTGTACACGCAGCAAAGGCCGTAAACTATAATTCATAAGGAGATATGCAAAATGGGATTATTTGACAAGAAATTCTGTGATATTTGCGGAAATAAGATCGGAATGCTAGGTAATCGCAAACTGGAGGACGGCAACCTGTGTAAGGACTGCGCAAGCCTCCTGTCCCCGTTTTTCAGTGAGCGCAGGAGAAGCACTGTAGCGGACATAAAGGATCATCTTGCATATCGCGAGGCGAACAAAGCCGCAGTCGCAGCGTTCCGCGCAACGCGTACGCTGGGCAATGCGACAAAAGTGATGCTGGACGAGGACGCCGGAAAATTCCTTGTGACGACGGCCCGAAGACTGGAAGACGCGAACCCGGACGTTCTGGATTTCTCACAAGTGACCGGCGCCAGTTATAAAGTGGACGAAAACAAGAGCGAAATGACACAGAGGGGCCCCGACGGTAAAAGCGTCAGTTACAACCCTCCACGCTACAAGTTCAGTTACGCGTTTAAGATGAACATTCAGGTGAGCCACCAGTGGTTCAACGAGATCAGTTTCCAGATAAACGACAGGTCGATCGAGGTTGAAAACTCTTTCGGCGGCGGGGCAGCGGTCGGGCGCAGGAACAACGACTATATGCAAGCCGAGAAAGTCGGAAATGAAATAACCGAAGCGCTGACTAAAGTGCGTCAGGGCGTCCGCGAGACCATTGTGGCTGCAAACGCGCCGAAAGTCGCGATAAACTGCCCGCTATGCGGAGCGACATCGATGCCGGACGCAAACGGGCGCTGTGAATACTGCGGCGGAGCGATGGCATAGAGATACCTTGAAGATGTCGAGACAGGGGGAAGCACGAGAACCTTCCCCCTGTTTCTTTCTGCTTCCTCTTACACCGTCCTGTTGTAGATCGGCTTGACATGACGCCTTCCGCGCCACATTATTCCGAAAGCACCGATCAGGGCCATCGAGTTGAAGATGATTATCACGGCGCGTATCGGTATGAAGTCCGCTAGCGCGCCTGATATCAGTTGCCCGACAATCATGCCTCCGTTCATGACCATCTGAAAGGCCCCGTTGAAGCGGGCCCTTTTTGCGTCAGGGATGTAACTCTGAGTCGTCGATATCCTGATATTATAGCTGGTTACACCGAGGATTCCGACGAGGAAACACATTATAGCCATCACATACACGGGTGTGAACAGATACGACATTTCCAGAAAACTGATCGATATATAGACAAAAAGCGCAATGACAAACTTTTTATTCACCGGGTAGTCCAGCTTATACTGCACGGCGCCGCCGACAAGGCGGCCTAAAACACCGAAACCCATCACAATGCTGAACAGCATGACGCCGAGCCCCGGCGTGTCTTTGAAGAACGGAAGCGCCAGATTTCCGCTTGAGCCCGCAAACATCGATACGAAGAAGTACGCGGTGATAACAAGAAGCCCCTTCTCCCCTTTTATGTATTCGACGCCTTCAAGGAAGCTTGTTTTGAACTCTTTGATACCGTACTTTTCCGTCTTGTCGCGGAGATGCGTCTCCGCTGCGCGTATCATTGTTTCAAGGCATGCCGCCACAAAGAACGCGGCTGCCGAGATCATAAAGACGCGCCCTATCCCAAACTGCTCATACAGGAACGTGGCGACCGGCAGCATGACTGCGGAGAGCGGCATTATCATCGAGGAAACGGAATATGCTTTCCGGAAATTCCCTTCAGTGACAAGCACCGGGTACAAGCTCTCATACGCGACCTGATATATGCTGTCAATAGTGCCAAAGGTTATTGACAGCAGCAGATACACGAAGTAATTGAAATAACCGCCGCCGAGGATAAACGCAAGCGAGAAATAGAGCGCGGCTGAGATGAAATCGAGCGTATATATGGTCTTTTTTCGTGAAAAGTTGTCAAGTATCGGGCCTGCCAATATAGGGATCAGAATTTTCGGCAAATTGAAGATGACCATGA
>Ga0082212_10009484_pt1 | contig 12556 bp, 12 predicted proteins | sample TergutNt197P3_FD_71548 | JGI IMG/M metagenome (GOLD analysis project Ga0082212, IMG submission 71548) | Neocapritermes taracua P3 segment gut microbial communities from Petit-Saut dam, French Guiana - Nt197 P3 | ecosystem: Host-associated > Arthropoda: Insects > Digestive system > Gut ... | reverse complement strand
CTTATGAAAAAAAACCGTCAAAGTCGGGGGTTTATACCGCACCAATCCCAAACTCGCTTTCGTGATGATGCTTGCCGTGTTCTCGTTAGCCGGAATACCGCCGCTTGGAGGTTTTTTCAGTAAATTCTTCATCTTTGCCGCCGCCGCCCGCGAAGGCGAATACCTGCTGGTATTCATTGCGTTGCTCAACACGGTTATTTCACTTTATTACTACCTGCTGATTGTAAAAGCCATGTTCATTGACGCCGCACAGGAATCAGCCATGGGAACCATCCGCACCGACGGTTACAACAGATTGAGCCTGATTTTATGTACCGCCGGGATATTGGCGGTGGGTATCATTAGCGGGATATATGAGTATATCGGGGGGATTAGTTTTGGGATGTGAAATAATTTGTAATTCATTCAAAATTTTTCCACAAACTGTCGTCGGGTACAGGCGCAATGACGTCGAGTTCTTCATTCTTCACCGGATGAATAAACTGTATCCGCCGTGCGTGCAGGTTGATACCACCATTGGGATTTGAGCGCGGATAACCGTATTTCAGATCGCCGCGGATGGGGCATCCGATAGCGGCCAATTGACAGCGTATTTGATGATGACGACCTGTCTCAAGCCCGATTTCGAGCAGATGGTAACGGTCAGACGAAGCAATATGCCGGTAATGCAAAACGGCTTTTTTCGATCCGGAACAATCTTTCAGATAAGCATGTGAACGGTTGTTTTTTGTGTTGCGGACAATATAATGTGTCAGCGTTCCCGCCTCGTCCGGTGGTAAATCTTTTACAACTGCCCAATAGGTCTTTCTGATCAGTTTTTCCTGAAACATGTTGTTTAACCGCAATTGTGCTTTGGAAGTGCGGGCAAATACTACGATACCGCTTACAGGTCTGTCAATACGATGCACCACGCCTAAGAAAACTTCTCCGGGTTTATTGTATTTTTTTTTCAGATAATCCTTCACCGTTCGTTCCAGCGGAACATCGCCAGTAGTATCGGCCTGTACGACATCACCGCAACTTTTGTTGACGATGATTAGATGATTGTCTTCGTATAAAATGTTCAAGGTTTAAAGTTTCAGGTTTAAAGTTTCAGGTTTCAGGTTTAAAGTTTTGGAGTTACCTCCGGCTTTGCCTAACTTGAAACCTGAAACCCGAAACTTATTAATACTGTTCCTTTTCGTTAGGAAAATCTCCGGTACGCACATCGTGGATATATTGCTGCACGGCGCCGGTAATCTCTTCGTAGAGATTGAGGTAACGGCGCAGAAAACGCGGCGAAAACTCGTTATTGATTCCCAGCATGTCGTGCAGCACCAACACCTGTCCGTCGGCATGTTTTCCGGCGCCAATGCTGATGGTCGGGATTTTTAATTTCCGCGACACATCGCCGGCTAATGCTGCGGGAATTTTTTCGAGTACAACGGCAAAACATCCGAGTTTTTCTAACAGACAGGCGTCTTCCATCAGTTTTTGCGCTTCGTCTTCATCCTGCGCACGAACGGCATACGTGCCGAATTTGTTGATGGATTGCGGCGTCAGACCTAAATGCCCCATCACAGGGATACCTGCGCTAAGAATACGGGTAATAGATTCGCTGATTTCGCTGCCCCCTTCCACTTTGATGGCAGCCGCTCCGGTTTCTTTCATGATACGGATAGCCGATGCAAGCGCTTCCTTTGAGTTGCCCTGGTATGACCCGAAAGGCAAATCAACCACCACTAATGCCCGTTTGACGCCACGCACCACCGACGATGCGTAATTAATCATTTCGTTGAGCGTGACCGGCAAAGTGGTTTCATACCCTGCCATGACGTTGGAAGCAGAATCGCCCACCAAGATGACTTCAATACCGGCATTATCAAGGATACGCGCCATCGAATAATCATAAGCGGTCAGCATGGTGATTTTTTCACCTTTTAACTTCATAGCGCTCAATACATGAGTGGTAACTTTTCTTACTTTTTGATGTATTGACATGAATTGAATTGATAACTGAATTATTTAAGGACGAAATTTGAATTTCCTACCAGATAACCGTCACAATACACTCTGGTCTCGTAATTTCCTGCGGTTAACCTGTCGTTGTTTTGTGTATAGATACAGACTTCGATATCCTTGTTTTCATAATCCATGAAACGCCTGTCCGTATAAACGATTTCGACGCCATCCTGTGTCGGGAAAGTATCGTTGGCTTTGTTGGTTAACACTCTTTTGTCCGGTTTGATGATGACCAGGTAAAACACCCTTTCACCGGCAGTCGCTACCTGGTTTTCACGAACGGTAAAGCAGGTTTTCAGATTTTCGATGTTCCGCACACGTTCGTTTTCCCTGCTCCGGTTATTCAATCCTACCGTCTTGATGTCAGAAGCCGACAGTATCTGGGCTTTTTGTATTGTTGAAGTCATTCTTTCCTTATCTTCTGTCAGGCGGGTACGTTGCGCCGTCACTTCGGCCAGATTGCGGGTCAGCTCTGTTCTTTCTGCTTTTAAAGCTATATTACTCTGGTTGAGCGAATCGACCTGAATGATCAAACCTCTCAACACTCCGCGAAGCGTTTCCAATTCCTTTTGATACGTCCTGATTTTAGAGGCGTTATCGGCCTGAATTGCTAACAGTTTGGTGATTCTTTCCTGCTGTTCTGACGCCAGATTCTTCAAACTGTCGTTGTTGGTTTGCAATGAGCCAAACTGGTCCTGCAGATCAGTAAGGTCTTCTTCGAGCACCTTCTTTTGATCCTCCAATATTCCCTGAATTTCGGTCGCTTCCTTCTTTTGGTCGTTCAGCTTCGAGAGCATGACGCCAACCGCAGCGCCCAGTACCAGCACAATGATGACCAGCAATATGACAATTCCTTTGCCGGCTTTACTTTTTTCACGCTCCATGGGAGGTATGGTTACCTGATGATTATTTTCCATTTCTTAACAATTTTATAAAACAATAATTACACAAATATTCAAAAAATGAATCGTCACAAAGATACGCATTTGATTTTTAAAATTCAAAATTGATCGGATAATAAAAAAAATCAATTTTGGCACAGTATTTGTTACTGCATTTTTAGTTTCATAGTAGCAGTAGTTTTTCTCATAAGTTAGTAGTTGTAAATGTTAGTAATTTGAAAGGGCCGTTCGTGAGAATCGCTCTTTTTTTGTGGTTTAATCCACTTGCCGATTTTGCGGCTCACCAGTAAAAAGGAGGTTTATAAAACGGATGGATATTACCAATATTTCTTATTTAACTCCACCATTTCAGGATATTTACTGTCCTGATCTTCATATTTTTCTTTCAATTGCAGCAACTCTTTCTTGAGTTGGGCAATCAGGTTTTTATTGGCAGGTTCCTTATAGATATTGCGCATTTCGGCCGGATCATTTTGTAAATCATACAGTTCCCATTCCGGATTTAACGAGCTTTTATTGGCGCCTTTCATTCCCAGAGGCTGTGCATAATAATAGACTAATTTGTACCGTTCGGTGCGGATTCCGTAATGTGCGGTAACATGATGATCGTTATCGTCATTCATCCAGTATCGGTAATACATGGACTTACGCCAGTTGGCAGGGGTTTGCCCTTTCAGGTTGTTGCGGAAACTTTCGCCCTGCATATACGAAGGTGTGGCTATTCCTGCAAAGTCGAGGAACAGGGGCGCAAAATCAAGATTCATCACTATATCGTTGTTTACCGTTCCAGGTTTGATTTCTTTCGGGTAGCGAACGAGAAATGGCATACGCATACATTCTTCATAAATCAGGCGTTTGTCAAACCATCCGTGTTCACCGAGGAAAAAGCCCTGATCACCAGTATAGATTACGATGGTGTTTTCGGTCAGACCGTTGTCGTCCAAATATTTTAATATCCGGCCTACATTCTCGTCTATTCCTGCAACACACCGCAAGTAATCCTTGATGTAACGCTGGAAGGCCCAATGACGTTTTTCATCGCGCGTCATGTCAGCAGGGATGGTTTCGCCCTTGAGATCGGAACGAGTCAAATGTTCCATCGACATCCGAAGCGCATCGGTATACTGCCCCTTACCATCGTAGGTATCCAGCAAATTGGCCGGTTCGGGAATGTCTACATCTTTCAGCAGGTTCATAAACCTGTGTGCCGGTTCCCATGAACGATGCGGCGCCTTGAAATGACATTTCAGGAAAAACGGACGATCAGGATCGGCTGTTTGCATAAAACTGATCGCTTCATTAGCAATGACGTCGGTAGAATGTCCACCGTATTCAGTCAGCAACGGACGTCCGTTTGTCCCTTTCTCCCAATCGCCCGATCTGGTCATTACCGGGTTATAATACCTTCCCTGCCCCGGCAATACATTATAATAGTCGAATCCCGCAGGCTCCGTAACTAAATGCCATTTGCCGATGATGGCGGTCTGATAACCAGCTTTTTGAAGCTCTTTGGCCACTGTGGGATGATCCCGATCAAGCATATCGGCAAGGGTATACACACCGTTTTTCTGGCTGTACTGCCCGGTGAGGATGCACGCCCTGCTCGGCACACTGATGGAATTGGTGACAAAACAATTGTTCATCCGCGCACCTTCATTGGCAATACGGTCGATATTGGGAGTAGGCAAATATTGTCCCAAATAACCGCCATATGCGCTAATCGCTTGCGTGGTGTGATCATCGGACATGATGAACAGGATATTGGGCGCCTTGTTTTGCGCCTGTGTCAAACCGGCTGCACATAAAGTTAAACCGGTGAATAGGAATGATTTTTTCTTCAACATAAGATTAATATTTAATTATTTTATAGATTTCGTAATACAAATAACTTTAGTTCACGCTACCAATCGGTCTTCTGCCAGTTCCCCTGTGTCCGGTCAATTCATCGCCCAAGTCGAGGCGAGCTGCTTCAGCTGCTTTCATTAGTTCAGCTACAACATCGGGATACATATCTATCACATTGTACCGTTCGCCGGGATCACGCCGCAGATCATACAGTTCGGTTTCTTTCACCGTTTTTGTAGATGTAGTGCCAGGTAATCCGCCTGTTCCGGGTTTCTGATTTTCATATGAATTATACTGATGAGGAAATACTAATTTCCATCTCTCGTTGCGCACGGCTTTCAGACTGTTGCTATCGTAATAGTACAGAAAATAGCGTCGCGGACTGATATCTGTTGCACCGCTGATCAATGGCCAGATGTTGACGCCATCAATCTTTTGCGGAGGAAGCGGAGCATCACATATGTAAGCAATCATGGGAAAGATATCAATAGCCGAAATCAACTGGTTACAAACCTGCCCTTCTTTGATTTTACCTTTCCACCTCATAATACAGGGTAACCGTTGTCCGCCTTCCCATGTCGTTCCCTTTCCTTCGCGTAAGCCGGCAGCCGAACCTGCATGATCGCCAAAGTTGAGCCATGGTCCGTTATCAGAAGTAAAAATAACTAAAGTGTTTTCTTCCAGATTCAAATCTTTGAGCGTTGCCATGATCTGACCTACACTCCAGTCGATTTCCATCATTACATCGCCATATATACCCAATTCGCTTTTACCTTTGAATCTGGAAGAAACGGCCAAAGGTGTATGCGGCATGGTATGGGGGATATACAGGAAAAACGGATTGTCCTTATTTTTCCTGATAAACGACACGGCACGTTCGGTATAAAGCGTGGTGATTTGCTCCTGATCTTCGAGTGTACGCAGTTCCCTGAATTTTTCGTTGCCATCGATCAACGGCAATGGGGGAAAAGACGCTTTACGGTGTGTAGAATTTTCGGGCGTCAGAATGGCGCCATCGTACCACATGGGCAGCATGTCGTTGGAATACGGCAAACCGAGATATTCGTCGAAACCGTGCTGCAAGGGTAAAAACTGTTTATGGTGTCCCAAATGCCATTTTCCGAAAATACCGCAGGTATAGTTTTTCTGTTTCAAAAGTTCGGCCATGGTCATTTCCTGATCGCTGATACCTTCATTGCTTAAAGGGGATAAGGCTCCCTGAAAACCAATACGGTTGGGATAGCATCCGGTGAGCAGTCCGGCGCGCGACGCACTGCTTACAGCCTGTGCAACATAAAAATGGGTACACAGAACGCCTTCATGTGCCAGCTGGTCGAGATTGGGCGTCTTGTAGCCCTTGGCTCCTGTGATGGTCAGGTCGCCATACCCCATATCGTCCAGGAAAATGATGACAATATTGGGCGCTTTATTTTGCGCTTGCATGAAACCGGCTGTACATAAGCTTAAACCGGTAAAAATGAACATCTTTTTCTTTAACATAAAATATGTATTAACTATTTGTTGACGAAGTATGGAAAAACAAGGCAACCTTCATTTTCTTTTTTTGTATATCAGATATTCCGGCATCTCTGTCCATTATTCCCTTATTTGTATGTTCGACACTTCCTCCTCTTTTACATTCAGTTTTATGGAGTCCATTCCGTCCAGTCCTTTCTTATCAACGGCTTCTACGGCAATATGATGCTCGCCGGGGCGAAATTTGCGAACCTGTTTCCCATCCTTGTCCAAATATATTTCGGCTTTGAAACCGTCGTCGGGTTTGTGACTGAAGTCCCATGAATAAAATTCTACGCCGACGTCGCTTTTTGCCGTTGCATTGAAGGCATATTTATTACGTTCTATTTCATCGGCGGTTAACGACACTTCAGGCGGGTTGTCCATCGGTATAATATCGCAAACTCTTTTGAGTTCGATGATGATATGCTGTTTATTTTTAAGACGCGCAACTTCTTCGACGGCTCCCCTGCTGAACGAAAAAGCAATAATGTAGCCAACCGGTTTACTGTTTTCTACATTTTTATCAAACAGTTTTTTATCGCTACGCTGAACGGCAGCAAAAAAGTTATCAATAACATTTCGGCCGATATTGTCGCTACGCTTTACCTGTATTGGAGTATCATCGGGCATTTTGCCATCTAAACCGAAGTCATTGCGTTGTTTTTGATTGGCAATACCTCCAAATTGTTCAATGATAAAAGTTTCAAATTCAAAAGCGTTTTGATTTCGCAAAAGATGATAATTGTAAGTATGAAGATGTAATTCGTATGGCTCGGAATATAAGTCACGTTGATTTTTCAGACGCAAGTCGGAAACTCTGATAGCCGCTACCGACTGGTCAATACCTATCCATTTTCTTTTGAGTTTGTCGGCTACAACAATGGTTGTTCCTCCGCCAACAAAGGGATCGAGAATTACATCGCCCTCGTTGCTTGCCATTTCAATGATGCGCTGCAACAAGGCTTCTGGTTTTTGGGTGGGGTAACCGATGCGTTCTTTCGACAAATTATGTAAAACACGGATGTCGTCCCAAACATCCTGTAACGGTACTCCTTTCATATCTTCTGGATAAATTTTTAAACGGGGCATACCATCTGCTTTTTTAGTCCAATGAATTTTTCCGATTTTATCAAGTCTATCCAATTCCTGATGAACATAAGCCCAATGCCTGCCTTTTGAACGGACGTCAATGCCTCGCCATGGTTCACCGGTAATTCCATTTGTAATACCGGCGCCGGTTAAGTCTGCACGTTTATACCTTTTGCCTTTTTCATCTACACAATCAAAAAATTCTTCTAAATACTGTTCATTGTACTTTTGATAAATTAAATTCCACTGGTGAGCATTAGACTTTTGATAATAAAAAATACAATCGTGAATACAACCACAACGGTCTGCGGAATTATGGGCAGAATTTCTCTTCCAGATTATTTCATTTCTGAAATTATTCGTTCCGAAAATCCTGTCCAAAATTGACACACGAATATTTGCGTTTGCGTGCCAGTCGCAATGCAGAAATATACTTCCTGCCGGTTTTAAAACCCGATGCATTTGTTTGACGCGCTCATAAAGCCAGTCTATATAATGCTCAATTCCTCCTGCCCATCGGTCTTGAAAAGAGCGCACTTCGCCATCGTCTCCCCATATTACCTCGTAATTTCGATTACTGAAAAATGGCGGGTCAAGGTAGATTAAATCCACGCACTCATCCTCGAAATTTTTCAGTTTTTCGAGATTTTCGCCTAATATGAGTTTGTTTGCGGTCATTAAAAGATTTTTTTGATGAAACCCAAAACTGTTTACAGTTCAAGCGGGCAATGTTCCATATCAAAAGCTTCCGCCACAGGAGCATACGTGATTTTCCCGTCACAAATATTTAACCCTTTGAACAAAGCCGGATCGTCTTTCATGGCTTTTTCCCATCCTTTACCGGCAATCATCAGTGCATAGGGCAATGTGGCATTTGTCAGCGCCAGTGTGGATGTACGGGCTACGGCTCCGGGCATGTTGCCCACACAGTAATGAATCACTCCGTCGATCACATAAACAGGATCCTGATGCGTTGTAGGATGCGACGTCTCAAAACATCCCCCCTGGTCAATAGCCACATCCACCATCACAGCGCCTTTTTTCATGGAAGAAACCATTTTTCGGGTGACCAATTGAGGCGTCTTACCGCCTGCGATCAATACGGCTCCGATCAACACATCGGCGGATTCAACTTCTTCGCGGATAGTCATCGGATTAGACATTAGTAATTTGCAGTTAGCGGGCATGGTGTCGCTCAAATAGCGCAAGCGTTCCAGATTTTTATCCAGAATCGTTACATCAGCGCCAAGTCCGCAGGCCATTTTTGCGGCATTGGTACCCACCACTCCGCCGCCCAGAATAACTACCTTGGCAGGCGCCACGCCGGGAACTCCTCCCAGCAGTATTCCCCGTCCTCCCTGTGGCATTTCCAGAAAACGGGCGCTTTCCTGAATAGACATCCGGCCGGCCACTTCGCTCATCGGTTGGAGCAACGGCAAATTTCCGTTTGGCAATTCAACCGTTTCGTATGAGATGGCCACGCATTTGCTTTCCATCAAAGCTTTGACCTGCTGCAAATCAGCCGCAAGGTGCAGATAAGCAAACACGATTTGCCCCGGTCGCAGCAAACGATATTCGGAAGGTAGAATCTCCTTGACGTGCATCACCATTTCTGCCCGTGCAAAAATTTCTTCAGGAGTATCTGCGATTTTTCCTCCAACTGCTTCATACTCCGCATCGGAAAATCCGCTTCCGTTTCCGGCTCCCTTTTCTACCAGCACGGTGTGCCCGTAATGCACCATTAAATCTACTCCCGACGGCGTCATGCTCACCCGGTTTTCATTGTTCTTGATCTCTTTCAGAATACCAACTATCATAACTATTTTTGATTTTTTGCGTGCAAAAGTAGGAAATAATTTCACTCTTCTCTAAAATTTTTATTTTTGACGAACATTTTTTTTACCTTTGCGCCCTCAAAAAACTAATCAAAAAAGTAATGGAATCAATCGCATTAAAAGCCTCTTTACGGAAAGAGACAGGTAAAAAATCATCAAAGGCTATCAGGGCGCAGGAAGCTATTCCCTGTGTTTTATACGGAGGAAAAGAAAATATAAACTTTTTTGCTGTAGAAAGCGATTTTCGTCACCTGATATTTACACCCAGCGTATATATTGTAAATATTGATATTGAGGGGAACCATCATCAAGCTATCATCAAAGATATGCAGTTTCATCCGGTAACCGATAAATTGTTACATGCCGATTTCTTTGAAATTTCGGATGATAAACCAATAACCGTTGAAATTCCCGTTAAATTGACCGGTTCGTCTGTTGGTGTTCGCGAAGGCGGTAAACTTCAGATGGATAAGCGAAAAGTGAAAGTGAAGGGATTATCTGTGGATATTCCCGCCGAAATAGAAATTAATATTACCGGATTGGGCGTTGGGAAATCAATCCGTGCAGGCGAGATTCAAACCGGTAAGTACGAAGTGGTATTGCCAAAGGAAATGCCTGTAGTATCGGTTCGTACCACAAGGGCTGCCGCCGCCGCTGCACAGGAGGCCGCGAAACAGTCCAAGTAGTTTTTAGTCTACTTTTTTTTCTTTTTAGGTTTAATGCTACTGTGTTGCCGGTGTTTTGCCGTGTCCTTTTTTTCAGGTTGCGGTTGTGGTTTGCCGGCTGATTTGTGATGAGTCTGCACAGGCGGCATGACGGGTTGAACCGCATTGATGGCGTTTTTCTTCCGGTTGCTGATGATTAACGATAAAATCCCCAGAACGATAAACGGAGCGCTTAACCATTGTCCCATGTTGAACATCATGCTTTCCTCGAAAGTTTCCTGCGGATTTTTGATGAACTCAATACAGAAACGAAATACAAATACCATGATCAGGAACAGTCCGAAAATGAGGAAAGGCCGCGGCCGGTTGTTGCTCTTACGGTAAATGAACCGCAACACCGCGTATGTCAGCGCATAGTATAATGCTTCATATATCTGCGTGGGATGTTTCGGAAGTGTTTCGCTGTGCCGCCCGAAGATAAAACCCCAGGGCAGCGTAGTAGCATGACCGTATATTTCGGAATTCATCAGGTTGCCCATGCGGATGAAGAACCCTGCTACGCCGACAACAATCACCACGCGGTCGAGCACCCAGATATAAGGCTTTCCCGTTTTTCGGCCAAAGAGATACAATGCCGTCAAAATCCCGCAGGCGCCGCCGTGACTGGACAGGCCGCCGTTCCAGACAGCGAAGATTTCTAACGGATTTTGCAGGTAATATTTCGGATGATAGAAAAAACAGTCGCCGATACGGGCGCCGATAACCGTTCCCAGTATCATGTAAATCAGGGCGCGGTCGGCAAAATCTTCGGGTACCTTGTCGAATTTCAACAGTTCCCTGAAAGCGTAATAACTCGCAAGAAACGCACATCCGTAAAGGATTCCATACCAGCGGACGGTCAACGGGCCGAGACTGAAGGCTTCAGGATCAATGTTCCAATGTACAAATAAATCAATCATAATTAATGGTTAGTGATTAATGGTTAATGGTTGAAACTGTTTTCGTTTCGTGGTCGAGCAGCCATTTTTTGCGTTCTAATCCTCCGGCGTATCCGGTGAGGGAACCGTCGGCGCCAATCACACGATGGCAGGGAACAATAATCCACACCTTGTTTTGTCCATTGGCAGCGCCCACGGCACGCACAGCCCGCGGATTATTCAATATTTTTGCCACATCGCCATAGCTGACGGTTTTGCCAAACGGTATGCCCGTCAAAACATTCCAGACGTTTTGCTGAAATCCGGTTCCTTTCTGTTTAACCGGCACATTAAATTTTGTCAGCCTTCCGGCGAAATAATCATCCAATTGGCGAACACATTCCGCAAGTATTGGCGAATCGTTACATTCATCGTCTTTCCGCTCGTTGCAGAAAATCAATGATGTAACAGCATCAGCTGAAGCCTGTATTTCAATCCATCCAAGCGGGGAAAAATAATAGGTTGTCGCGCTCATTTACAGCAATTTATTTGTTCTATGGATAAACCTGTGTACTTGCTGACAACGTCAATCGACATTCCATCCTTTATCATTTTCAGGGCAATTTCGATTTTGTCTTCCATTTTTCTTTCTTCTCTTCCTTCTTTTCTTCCTTCTTTTCTTCCTTCTTCTTTTGCTGTAGTAAGAACGCTATACCAATCCCGATACACTTTCAAGCTGTTTTCGTATTCTGCTATTTCTGCCTTATTCATTTTTGCTATTTCGGCAACATGGCATATTTTTTCGAAAATCTTTTCCTGCAACTTCAGTGGAAGTTCCTGCATTTTAGAAAGATGTTTCAACACATACATCCATTTGTCGAAATGCGTTTCCAACTGCTCAATTGTTTTGTTAAACTTGGGCATTTCAAGATAGATGAATGTCAATTTGTCGTAGAAAACCGTTTTCTTTTTTGTATCCATCAATTTGACGTCCGAATGGTAATAATTTCCATCGGCTCTGTTTTCATTGAACACAAAATCGAGAATGCCTATTGTATATACAGCCTTGAGTTGATAATCCCAGTTGCCCTGTACCGCCTGTTCGCGGATGGGAAAAGAAGCATAAAATACGCTCCTGTCCTTGAAAAAGTTATGCTTTGACTTTTGCATTTCTACAATAAACTTTTCGCCGGTATCGCTTTCGCAATAAATGTCGAACACTGCCTTTCGATCGTACTCGTTACGTCCTAACTGCTCTGCATTGAGATACTTTACTTCTGTAATTTTTCCCTTCCCGTGTATCAGTTCATTCAGAAAATCCATCAGCAAATCCTTGTTAACTTCGGTTCCGAAGAGTTTTTTGAAACCGAAATCAGTGAACGGATTAATATATTTTTCTGAAATGATGTTCATATTTTTTTTTGCAAACATACATTATTTTATTTTAAATGCAACCAAAAAGAATCTAATTTTTGCCTTTGCATCTAAAAATTAGTATTTTTGCACACTAAAATTGTGTGTTATGGACAAACCTACAAAACCGACCATCAAGATATTCATTTCTTCGCCAAGCGACGTGCTGTATGAGCGGCAAATTGCCAAGCGTATCATTGCCAAGCTGGGGAAGGAATTTGCGGCGTCAGTGAAATTGGAGGCGTTGCTGTGGGAAGATATGCCGTTGCAGGTGACGGCGTCTTTTCAGGAGGGTATCGATCAAATCGCATCTTCCAATATGGTGGATATTGCGGTGTTTATACTTTGGTCGAGGTTGGGTACGCCGCTGA
>Ga0082212_10009483_pt1 | contig 12557 bp, 11 predicted proteins | sample TergutNt197P3_FD_71548 | JGI IMG/M metagenome (GOLD analysis project Ga0082212, IMG submission 71548) | Neocapritermes taracua P3 segment gut microbial communities from Petit-Saut dam, French Guiana - Nt197 P3 | ecosystem: Host-associated > Arthropoda: Insects > Digestive system > Gut ... | reverse complement strand
TTTGCCGCGGCTGATCTGGGCGCAGACTCGATTGGCGAATTTACAGCGGCAAAAACCATAAAGACGTACATACCACAACGGAAAACTGGCGGCATAAAGATAGAAGAAGAAACCGGCGAGCTTTCCGCCGAGAAACTGACGGCGCTTCTCAGCGACGCCGGCGTCATTTAAGGAAGGAGAGCGGAACATGAGTGATTACAAAAACGTATGGGCATATGTCGAGGTATTTGGCGGAAAAGCGAAAAACGTAGGTCTCGAGATTATTGGGCCCGCTAAAAAAATAGCCGAAGCGACCGGAGAAAAAGTCGTAGCTGTGATTATAGGAAATGACACCGGCGACGCGGCAAAAGCGGCAACTTCATATGGCGCTGATCAGATCATAACTGTCGGCGGAGACGCTTATGCAGAGTACACAGCAGAAGCATACGCATATGCGTTGAAGCAGCTTGTGGAAAAATACAAACCATCTGCATTTCTGTTTGGAGCGACCAGCAACGGACGCGAATTGGCCCCACGCCTTGCAGCGAGCCTGAAAACAGGAATAGCGGCTGACTGCACAGGCATCGAGCTTGGCGACAGCGGGGCGATCAATTGGACGCGCCCGGTGTATTCGGGCCGCTATCTGAGCGTAGTAGAGTGTACGGAAGCCCGCCCGCAGATAGGCACGGTACGCCCCGGTATTTTCAAGCGCGGGGAGCCGAACGACGGGCTGACGGCGGAAACCATTGCCGAAGACGTCGCGCTGCCGGCAGGCATAGTCCGCACTACGATTGTTGAGAAGATAACCGAAAGCGGCGAAGGCGCCGTCAAACTCGAAGACGCAGAAATCATCGTATCAGGCGGACGCGGCTTGGGCAAACCGGAAAGCTTTGATTTGCTCAAAGAGCTTGCGGATCTGCTTGGCGGCGTAGTAGGAGCGTCACGCGCCGCCGTCGACTCGGGCTGGATATCTCACGTGCATCAAGTAGGACAGACGGGCAAGACAGTAGGGCCGAAGCTGTATATAGCATGCGGCATCTCCGGCGCGATCCAGCATTTAGCCGGCATGTCAGGTTCCGACGTCATTGTCGCGATAAACAAAGACGGCGACGCCCCGATTTTTGAGATTGCCGATTATGGCGTAGTAGGCGACCTAAAAGTAGTGGTTCCGGCGATCACCGAAGCTGTCAAGAAACTCAGGGCATAAGAATAATCTGCAGAACAAAAGAAGAGGCTGGCGCAACGATCGCAATATCGTACGCGTCGGCCTCTTTTGCGTGGTGCGCAATGAGAATCAAGCCGGAGGGCAATCAGACATCTTTTATTGAGTCGTCTTGGTTCAGATGCAATCCGATTATTCTGTCGATTGGCATCATATAGCATATGCCGCGCGCGTCAGTCTTCCATCCGATTTTTTCCTTGATATCATCCATGATTTTCTCGGCCGTATCCTTGTCAGCGATGCTGATGATGATTTCCTGCTCTAGATCTACGGTGATGCCCATGATCGAACGGTGGTGCGAGCCTTCTCCGCGCGCGTGGACTATTGTGCCGCCCTTTCCGCCGGCTGCCCGGATAATATCCATGATTTCATCCGTATAGCCGGTATTTGCAACTATGTGCAGAGCTTTGAACTCAGAACCTGTTTCCATAATTATTTTCCCCTCTACTAGTACGACAGTTTTTCCACAGGTATCGTGAAAGCGATACCCGTTTTCGGCTTGTCAAAACCGAAGTCATTATTAAGCATGCTGAAAATAGAATCAACTTCTTCGCTTGACGTCAAACATGTGATGATAACGTTTTCCCTCTCGCGGACGAAGCCAAGCAGATCCATGAAATTAGAAATCTTGGTAGCGGCGCTGCCAAAGAAAGCATTGGTTATGTGCCCTCCGTTTTTACAGAGAGCTGAAAGAATACTATCCTTCTGCTTTCGCCCCGCTATCACTACCAAATAGAATATTTCGGGCGGATCATCATTAATCATTGCTTTATTCATCCCTTTCTGCTATAGAGGGTTCACTTTTGCTGCGATGCGTAAGCGAATCCAGATCCATCAATTCTTCGATCTCCAACAACTCGCGTATTCTCTTGAACTTCCACTCGTATATCAGCCCTAAAGTCTGCACGGCGATCAGCGGCATGACCGCCATAAATGCGATTATGCTGAACCCGCTTATGAGAATCGATTGGGGCGTCCCGCCGGCAGCCCTGGTGCTTTCGTTCATAGCTTGCGCGACGCCCAGGGCAAACGGAGTCAAAAACGCTGCGGACAAACCCCCCGCCGCAAATCCGCCAGAATCGAAAGCCAGGCCGACAAACATCTTTGATGAGAACTTCATCATTATCAGCGCCGTCGCATAAAGAGGTATCAGGAACCAGAGGATATCGAGCTGCGTGATTATTTTTGCTATGGAAAGCGCCGAGGCGAAACCAAGCCCTATTGCCAGGGTTATGCGGATTGTCATCTTCTTTATATGCCCGTTTGTTATCATTTCGAGCTGGTTTCCCAGCACTGTAATAGCCGGTTCAACCAGCGCTATGGCGCCTCCCAGAACAAATGCGACAACAAACAATAGCCACCTGTACCAATCGGGTTGGTGATTAGCGAAAAAAGAACTGCCGATATGCTGCCCTGCATAGGCAAAGCCAAAATCGACGCAAGTGAGGAAAATCAGATGGCCGGCAAAGACAGGGACAATGCCCAATAGTATTCTAGCGAAGTCTTTTCTGCGAAGCTTTAGCAAGATAAAGTTGAACAGCACGAATGCCAGCACAATAGGCAGAAGCGCGAAAGAGGCGCCCCTCAGGTGCACCAGCGCTACATCCAAAAGGCTATCTACCGCACCGGGGGCGTAATCAAGATTCGATATTGGAACAACTCCGCCATGCACGGCCTTGAGAATAAGTTCGAATACAAACACGGCCAAAATCGGGCCCACCATAGAAAGACCGATAATACCGAAGACGTCGTCGGCCGATTTGCGCTTTGATAAAGTTGTAGAGACGCCTATGCTAAGGGCTAGTATGAACGGCACAGATATATCGCCGGTTGTTGCGCTGCTGCCGTCGAATGCTATGCCGACAAATTCTGTCGGAGTAAAGATCGCGAACAGAAATATAGCGGCATAAAGGATGCCAAACACCACTTTTATATTGATATCCTTTAAAACCCGGTATAATCCGAATCCTACAAAAGCTCCGACGCCGGTGGCCATTACTATTATAAAAGTCCATTCGTCGATATAATCTACAGCCAAGTTAACCTGATGCGCAAATACCGTTAGCGTAGGTTCCGCTGTTTCAGCGAGAAATCCAAACAAGACGCCGAAAAAGACTATGAAAATGACTTTTTTCAGGTTTACGAGCGATTCGCCAACCGCTCTCCCGATTGGCAGTATGCTGTCGTCAAGGCCTACTAAAAAAATCGTCTGTCCGGTGACGACTCCCGCATAGCCTATTACCAGCTTCAGATAGCCAAACATGCTGCCCATCGGCGCGACAAAACCGCATACGATTATTATTATGACTGCAAGAGGGAGAGAAGCGAAAAATGTTTCCTTAAGAACGCGCAGCAACTTCATTTATGTCCCCAAATCCAAAAAACTGATATGTTCTTCTATTTCCATAAAATAACAACTGCATTTTCTTATTCGTGGGATAAATGCATATTACCATACAACGCCGCCAAAAGCAAAGGATAGCATAAGTGCGCTGAGGTCCGTCGCAATAAATAAAACTGCAAAGTATAGACATAACGGCAGTTATTGTGTAGAATACACGTGCTATTCATCAGCTTTCTGATGATATAAAGTTGTAAATACGTCGGCACGGCAACTGGAAAATATTGAAAAGGACAATAATATGAGTGTTATACTAGAAGTAATCGGGCTGAATAAAACCTTCCGATTGTCGGGGAAGCAGCAAAAGCTGCAAAGAACAACAGAAAAAGTCATCAAGGCTGTGGATAACCTGTCTTTCGAAGCTAATAAAGGCGAGATATTCGGCCTTCTAGGGCCGAACGGCGCTGGAAAAACCACCACGCTGCGTTTGTTGGCGACATTGATCAAGGCTGACGAAGGCGATGCGCTGGTTGATGGATCCAGCATAAGGACGCAACCTGAGGAAGTGCGCGCAAAAATAGGATTTCTCACAAGCGAATTGAAGTTGGAAGACTTCTTCACTCCAAACTATCTGTTCGACTTTTTTGCGAACCTCCACCACATCGACCCTGAGGTCAGCCGCAAAAGAAAGGACGAATTGTTCGCGAAATTCGGCGTCGATAAATTTGCGGAAGTGAAAATAGCGAATTTATCGACAGGAATGAAGCAGAAAGCGTCGCTGGTGATCTCTATCGTGCACGACCCAAATATAATAATATTTGACGAACCGACAAACGGGCTAGACGTCCTGACCGCAAAGGTAGTGACAGATTTCCTTATTGAACTCAAGTCGCAGGGCAAGACTATTATTGTCTCCACTCATATCTTCAGCCTTATTGAAAAGATATGCGACAGGGTAGGCGTCATAATCAACGGGAAGATGGTCGTATGCGACACTCTTGAGAGCTTGACACAGGAAAAACCGCTCGAAGATGTATTCTTTGACCTTTATTCGGAAACGGTAGGTGATGCGATATGAAAAATATTCTTACCGTGATGAAGAAAGAATTCGCGCGCTTTTTCGGCGACAGACGCATGGTAATCATGATTCTGATGCCGGCAATACTGATCTATGTCGTTTATTCGTTTATGGGAAGAGCCATGCAAAGCATGTTCGCGCCGGATGAGGGCTATATCCCGCAGATCCATTCTGTCAATATGCCGGATCAGATATTCCAGTTGATGCAGTCGGCCGGAATCGAAGCGCTGGGTATTGATGCCAGCATGATTACGGATATGAAGGAGCGGATATCCCGGGGAGAAGCAGACCTATGCGTTGTGTTCCCGATGGGATTCATGGAGCAAGTAGCTGCATATGATGCTCAAACAAGGGCGCCGGCGCCAAATGTCGAGGTATATTACAACTCAACTGTCCCTAATTCTTCTGACGCCTATGGGCGGATTTGCGCGTTGCTTGACTATTTCGAAGTCGAAGAATTGTATACCAACAAATTCGACGTCAACAGAGGGATAGAAAACGCGGATTTAGCTACGTCGGAGGATCTATCGGCCAGCATCATTTCTTCGTTGATGCCGCTTCTGCTGATGATATTCCTTTATTCGGGATGCATCGGGCTGGCTCCGGAATCGATAGCCGGCGAGAAAGAACGCGGAACTCTCGCGACACTGCTTGTGACTCCGCTCAAACGCAGCGAACTGGCAATAGGGAAAATCCTTAGCCTCGGCGTGCTTTCATTTCTGTCAGGGCTGGTTACAGCGGGAGCGACCATACTATCGCTGCCAAAACTGATGGGCGGAGCCGAAGAAATAATTGACGTAAATATATATGGCGCAGTGGACTACATTTTGCTCGCGCTTGTTATTCTTTCGACGATCCTGCTGCTTGTTACTGTGATTTCGATACTATCGGCGTTCGCGAAGACTGTCAAAGAAGCGAACACAATAGTCATTCCCCTTATGATCCTGGTGATGCTGGTCGGCGTGACCGGCATGTTCGGCGGGGGTTCTCAAACAGACGCAGCATACTATCTTATACCGTTGTACAGCAGCGTTCAGAGCATGAGCGGCATATTCTCGCTGAATTACTCAGCGCTGAGCATAATTCTGTCATCCTTGAGCAACGTAGTTTATGCATGCATAGGCGGGTTCGTGCTTACAAAAATGTTCAACAATGAAAAAGTCATGTTTTCCCGGTAGGACGCTTCGGAGAGACGATCATTGAGGATTCGATACCCGGCGCTTAAAGCGAATACAAAACTAAATGCAGAAATGATGGACAAACATCCATCATTTCTGTATTAAGCGTATAAACAGGCAGGTTATCTATATTTCAGTTTTCCAAAGCCCATGAAGATTGCAGTAAGCATAGACTGCAACTGGTGTATCGTCTACTAAACTAAAACTGACTGTCGGAGCTGCGCCGACCGCCAGCTTTTTGCGCTGGCCGCCGCACGAGGTTTCTACAAACACGAATGAGATATTATGGCCATCTTCCATCGGATGCGGCACACTTCCGATCTGGACATTGACGCTGCCGCCATTAACTGTCACGGCGGGCAGGTGCTTTTCAGCGCTTGCCTCAACTGTGTTGGGAATTAGTTCCTCCATCTCATCGCCGCAGCAAACCATCGGCGGACCCTCATCCTTTATTAATCCTACCATATTGTTGCAGGTATTGCATATGAAGAACTTCTGTTTGCTATTCATAATGTAATCTCCTTTTGTAGATATTGTGCCATAATTTATGACATTTGAATTGTACTCCGCAATGGTAAAACTGTCAAGAGTATCAATTGCTTGCTAAATCATTCCTTATTTGCTATAGTTTTTTATGAATTAATCATTGAGGAGGTCATGATGGGTAATACTGATTCATGGAAAACAGATAAGAAAGCCCTCGTAATTCGTAAAGGCGAAAACAATACAATTTCATGTACTTTTAATGGACAGTCCGTGAATGCTGAATGGAAAGCGGATGATCCCGGTATAATAAGTGTTGATAGAGATGGAAGCGTCCTGGCATTGTCAAAAGGAAATACCACTATCCGCGCGTATTATGAGAGTGAAGCAGTAATAAGCGTACCGGTATATGTCGATCGTGACGCCCTTGCGCCTATTTCTGCGATTCCCGAACCAAGATTTAAACTACAAGACGGGATTTATACTAATCCGAGTTCTACCATGCAGCAGAATAGAGCGACGTTAATGCTCGTCGGCGATATCATGTGCCTTTCACAACAGCAGCGACACGCCATGGCAAATGGCGCCTTTAATTTTAACTCGTCTTTTGATTATGTAAAACCCGTGCTTGAAAAAGCTGATTTTGTTGCAGGAAATCTGGAAACAATGATTTCCCAGACGTCTCCCTACAAATGGGAACATTCAAGAGTATTCGCTCCGAAAGGAATAACCACTAATTGCAATGCTCCGGCTACTTTTCTGGATGCAATACGATACGCAGGATTTGATGCTGTTTTGACATCAAATAATCATTGCCTTGATACGGGAATCAAAGGACTAAAAGAAACATTGGAAAATATCAATAGATACAAACTAATGAATACGGGAATATTTAGTGACTCAAAAGACACAAGGCATTTGCTTATTGATATTAATGGCATAAAAGTGGCTCTGCTTTCGTATACCGGTACAATATTTAATTCATGGGAATCTACCATAACACAAGAAGAGTGTGATGTGCATGTAAACGCATATTCAGCTGAAAAGGTCAAAGCGGATATTGGTTTGGCAAAAAGCAGAGGCGCTGAATATATAATTACATATATCCATTGGGGCCCGATCAATACTTCCGTTGTAAAACCAAATCAGGTTAGGCGCGCACAGGAACTAGCTGATGCAGGCGTAGACTATATAATTGGCTCCCATCCCCACGTCTTAATGAAATATGACGTCCTAAAGTCTAAAGATGGCAGAAACGTACCTATTGTTTATTCCATGGGTAATTTTTTGTCGAGTATGGATCAAGTTGATGACAAATTGAACAGAGACTCGATTATTCTTTCAATTGGACTAGCAAAAGACGAAAACGGGGTCAGGCTTGAAAATGAAGAATACATCCCATGTTTTACTTGTTCAACTCTACGCGGCAAACGATATGTAATAATGCCGTGCAGCTGCGATATTAACGGCGGCTATACGTCTGCGAATATTGCAAGATCGCGTCAGCGAACGAAAAAAGCCATTGGCAATAAGATTAACGAAAAAGGCGTAAATAAGCAGTTTTCGATAGGGTTTTGCCGACAAAGCGCCGATTTGAATTCTGAGCCAAATGCCCGATGTATGTTTGCTCTTGCAAGCCAGTACAATATATGTTTTTTCTATTTTACGCCTAAAGCGATTGATGTTAAGCGGAAAACAATTCAAGGCATTTTTTGGGAGAACGGGGAATACGTAGAAAAAGAAACGGCGTACCCGGACATAGTTGATGATCATTTTAATGGCGAGTTTAAATCGAAATATTTAGAAGTATATAATGAGCTCTCTCAATCGTGCTATTTAATCTACAAATACCTTGGAAGCAAAGCAAAAATACATAAATATCTGGCAAAGAGCGGCTTAGCGAATTATTTAATTGAAACATATAATTATGAAAATGCAAATATTGATGAACTAATAGATAATTACAAGCAAATTATTATAAAACCCAACAATGGCTCAAAAGGCAATAATATATACAGGCTTGGCAAAGAAAACGATTTGTATATTCTGCAGATTGATGATATGCAACATCAATTGACTATTGAAGACTTTAAATCAGAGTATTCTGCCAGGTTCACTAGCGATTATATAGTCCAGCCTTACATCAAGTCTGTAACAAATGCCGGGAACCCTTTTGATATAAGGATCGATGTACGAAGAGGCAAAGATGGAAAATGGACTATGCTGAAAATGTATCCCAGAATTGGAAATAAGAAGCTTATTACATCAAATCTTGCACAGGGAGGGTATATTGCAGATATAAAAGACTTTCTGCGCTCAGAGTTCGGTGATAATGATAAAAAGGTCTATAATGAACTAGTCGAAATTTCAAAAAACCTTCCGAGTATTATTCAGAAGAACTATAGCCGCGAAATTGACTCTTTAGGTATTGATGTAGGCGTAAATAGAATAAACAACGAGTTGAAATTCTTTGAAATCAATTCTTTTCCTGGCAACAAGTATTTCTACTTCGAGGCTGCTGAAGTAAAAATCCAATATTACGAGTATCTGATCAAGAATTATTACAGTTTGGCTATGAACCTGCCCACCTGATAAGCTGAAAAATACATGGGAAATGCCGCAAATCAGAAAACAATTGATAATAGTAATGATATCTTATATAATACCCAGACAGGAGCTGTGTTCTGTATATTTTTTGGCTGATCAGCAGGCCGGAGAAAAGTGAGCCGCCGAGAGGTTTTTGCATGTGGAAGAAAACAGCTAAAAACAAACCGGACGATTCCGGTTCTGATACGGAGGGGAAAACACCTGCAATTGCCGATACGCCATACGGCGATCCGGAGTTATGGGCGCAATCGACATTGGAATCGTCTGGCGATGAAAATCTAGTAAAGATACATACAGTGAAACAAGGCCGTTATGTTGGAAGGAAAAAGGTCAGACAGAGAATTTGGCTACATGATATCCTGGACGATAATAACATACCATATTATATTAAGTTTGACGGATATTGGGCAACCAGAAAAAAATACGCTGATATTCAGTATATTCTGGTAGAAGAGGAAAATAGGAAAAAAGCCCGCCGACTTATAAAAGAGTATAATAATCCGGAGAACATAATCGCCGGAGACGCTATCAGCGAGGAGGAAATGATCGGAATTACAGAATTTGGCATATTGCAGATAAAATGCCCCTCATGCGGGGAAGGAATCGATTTTGATCATCACAAATGCCCTCATTGCAAAGCTCAGTTATGATTTTATATTATTATTAAGGAGTGGTCCAAATGAAACAACGTTTGTCTATTGCCGATATATCGGCGCTCTCAGCCTCGCAGCAAAACAAGCTCAGAAACATATGGAATCCTGAACGGTATGATATCGCAGTGTCCCAAATGTGCATCAACGCGGAAAGCGACGAGTATAAATGGCTGGAATTCGCTGTTGGAGAAATCTCTGTGCTGAAAAACGGAATGGTCCTATTGAAAGATCTGCGTCTTACTGACGGGTATATTAAAATAATGGAGGGCGAGTCTCCTGAGGATGAGGATACGCAGCTTCAGGAACCCACCGCGTTCTATAAGACTGAAGCCCTGCCATTGCTATCTATCGGGCAAATGATAACAATGCTCCACATGCTTGACAAAAATAAATATCACTTCTACCTTTTGTCAGGCAACGATAAATATGCTTGCGAAATTGGAGATTTCAACTCAAAAATGAAATCAAAGCTTCTCAGCAAGCATGATAAAGGCGACGAGATAGTAGACGTTCTGTGGACGACATTCAAAGCAATGCTCTAATATCTCAGGCGAGAGCAGGAGCCATTGCATTGAGCATGGATACGCCTTTATTTGCGTAAGTTGGAATACAGCACTGTAAATATGTAAAGGAACAGTTCTTATGAGCGCTACGAAGGGCAAGAAAAAAAACAAACCGTTTCAAAATAAGCAGATCACAGCGCTCAGACAGCATATTTTCAGTGACGACGCGCTTTTGGAAAGGCTTGAGGCGGGTAGACTTGATAGCCCTCTGTTGCAGGGCTTTTATGTGGTGTTCATTTCGATTTGTGATGCAAAAAGCCGCGCATTAGTTATGAAAGGGACAGGGAACACGCTTGACGAAGCATGGAGAAACGCTGAGCATAAGGCAAATTTACTTATAAAGAACAATAGTTTGAAAATAGCGTGGGCCAAAGCAGACATTGTGAACTCAGCGGAAGAAATAGCAACCACAGAACTAAACAAAGAGCTAGTCGAAAATAACTATAAAAACTTCTTCAGGAAAGGCATAGCCTTAAGCCAGACTTTTGATATCGCATTCCTCGAAGCTGAACTTAACGGCAATAGAATGCTGAATTATTATTCTGAGGAGCAGATATCAAAAAAAGAAATCGATTACGATTCGGCAGTATTGGATTTGACCAGGATAAGCTACTACCTGAAGACATATTATAATAGCAAAGAAATAACGTCTATACCGGATCGCATTCTGACATTCACAACTACCGGGTTATTCTGCGATAAGGACCTTGCGCTGCACAGGCTTCATGACAAGGGGTTTGATTGCGGACGACGCGCAACGGCAATAATCGACGGCGAAGCGGTAGAACCGGTCATGCTGAGCGCCTCCAAATATCTATATAGCCTAATCAAGCCTGACGGGGAGTTCATATACGGATATTATCCCATTTTCCATAAAGAAATAGATAACTATAACATACTTCGCCACGCAGGCTCGATCTGGAGCCTGATAAATCTGTACCGCATTACAAAAGATGATGAGCTTGTCCCAAAACTAAACGCGGCGATCGATTACTTGACCGAGGGATATATTATATGCAAAAACGAGGATACCGCGTATGTCTTTGAGAAAAAGACAGATGAAATAAAGCTCGGCGGCAACGGATTGTCAATTATCATGCTGACAGAGTACATGGATGTTTTTGAAACGGATAAATACATAGGGCTTGTACGCAAATTGGCAAACGGCATACTGGAAATGGAGGATATGAGCTCCGGAAAATATTTTCATGTGTTGAATTATCCGGATTTTTCTTCCAAAGAAGAGTTCAGAACGATCTATTACGACGGCGAAGCAACATTCGCGCTATCGCGCGCGTATACATATACGAATGATGAGAAATACTTGCATGGGGCAAAGATGGCGGTAGAAAACTTTATTGCCGAAGATTACACAAAGTACCGAGACCATTGGGTCGCGTACGCGCTTAACGAAATTACGAAATATATTCCCGAACCGCGCTTTTTTGAATTTGCGATGCAAAACGCCGGCAAGAATCTTAAGACGATTTACCACAGGGCAAGATCGACGCAGACGAACCTGGAGCTATTGACTATTACATGGCAAACATTCAAACGTATACAAGAACTGGAAATATCGACTCCTTATATTGATGAGTTTGATGTTGAGTTTTTTGCAAAAACGATATATCAGAGGGCGCGGCATCTATTGAATGGCTATTTCTATCCCGAGTTTGCCATGTATATGAAGCGGCCGAGCAAGGTTGCCGGGTCATTCTTTGTCCGTGAGGACAACTTCAGGGTGCGCATAGACGATATCCAGCACTATATAGGCGGCTACTATTTCTACTCAAAGTATTTCAACGAGATATTACCGTATCTATCGAAAGAATTTCTTGGTGAGTACGCTGATTGTTAGCAAGCGCTCTTAGTAATATATATAATATAACGCAAGGCATATGGAGGTAGAAAATCACCATATGCCTTGCGACCACTATGCTACTTACCCGAAGGTTTCGCATTGCCGGGGGATGTTTTACGTGCCGGGTGCGCCTTATTACTCGGTCTCTTCTTTCTTGCCTAGCTTACGGATAGTTGTTGCCAAGACTGATATTAGTACGGCTGAGAGGAGAAGTCCGGATGACAGCAGGGGGATCGTGTCTTCTATGCCGGTTTGAGGCATTTGGCTGAGGGGCATTTCTGTCTCCGTAATCACAAACTCTCCATCGAGATCCGGGAGCCATGCAGCAAGAGGGGTTTCCTCTTCGAGCAGGATTGACATTGCGCCGCCGACACTCGAGTCGTCACCATCGCCATCGCCATCGTCGTCGTCATCGTCACCGTAGTAGTCGTCGTCGTCATCGTCGCCATAGTTATCATCGTCGTCGTCATCATCGTCGTCGTCGTCGTCGTCGTCATCATCGTCGTCGTCGTCGTCGTCGTCGTCGTCGTCCGGGTTGTCTGCGTCGCCATAAGCATCGAGCGCTAAATTCATCTTGGCCTCCATGCTACCC
>Ga0082212_10009482_pt1 | contig 12557 bp, 8 predicted proteins | sample TergutNt197P3_FD_71548 | JGI IMG/M metagenome (GOLD analysis project Ga0082212, IMG submission 71548) | Neocapritermes taracua P3 segment gut microbial communities from Petit-Saut dam, French Guiana - Nt197 P3 | ecosystem: Host-associated > Arthropoda: Insects > Digestive system > Gut ... | reverse complement strand
TATTTTTCCTGTTTTCAATAATTTTATTTTTTTATATATTTTATTGTCATTTTTCGTTATATTTGTGCTATGCCATCGTGGTAAATTAAGAATTATTTTTATTACCCATTACAAAAATATTTTATTTTATTAAATTCTACTAATAACAAGGTATAATAAACAAATGGATTGCAACTCAATAAAAAAAGAAATAGAAAAATATTTTACAAAAAATATTGATAAAGATAGCATTATCACTAATGTCCTAAAATCTTTCTTAGAGGATTTGAACACAGGGGTAGTTCGTTCAGCAGAAAAGCAAGATAATAATTGGATAATCAATAGTTGGGTTAAGCAAGGCATCCTTCTCTTATTCAAATATGGCGATTTAGAAGAAGTTAATAACGGAATTTTTAATTATTTCGAAAAAGATACACTTGGATTAAAGCAATTTTCATTATCTAATAATGTTCGGATTGTTATGGGGGGCTCGGCAATTAGAAATGGTTGTTATATTGGAAGTGGTGTGGTATGTATGCCGCCTTGTTATATAAATATTGGAGCATATATTGCTCAAAACACTATGATTGATTCACACGCATTAGTTGGAACTTGTGCTCAAATTGGTAAAAACGTCCATATTAGTGCAGCAGCACAGATTGGTGGAGTGCTTGAGCCGATAGGTGCTAATCCAGTTATTATAGAAGATAATGTTATGATTGGTGGAAATTGTGGAATATACGAAGGTGTTATAGTTAAACAGAACGCTATACTTGGAAGTGGAGTAATTTTAAACTCTTCTACAAAAGTTTATGATTTAGTAAATGAAAATATATTAACTAATCCGCTTCAGATACCCGAAAATGCTGTTGTAGTGCAAGGAACACGTGGAATAAATACAGATTTTGGATTAAAGAATAAATTAAGCATTGCAACTCCTTTAATAGTAAAATATAGAGACGTAAAAACAGATGCAAAAACAGAATTAGAAAATGCTTTAAGATAGATTTTTTGTATTTTAGATAACTTAATTAAAAATTGTTATTATATATTTGTTTATGAATATAGATTTATTTAAAGAAATATCAGAATTAGATACAGAAAAAATAGAAGCAAGTTTTTCTGAAATTGATAGAGTTGATACATTAAGTATTCTTAATTTAATAAATCAGCAAGACCAATTAGTAGCCTCAGCAGTTAAAGAAGTAATTCCTTCAATCAAATTAGTAGTAGACAAATGTGTAGAATGTTTTAGAAAAGAAGGAAGATTACTTTACTTCGGTGCAGGTACAAGTGGCAGATTAGGTATATTAGATGCATCAGAGTGTCCGCCTACATTTGGCACAGATGTAGATATGGTTCAGGGGCATATAGCAGGAGGTAATGATGCGGTATTCAGAGCAGTTGAAGGAGCAGAAGATAATATATTAGATGGAATAAATAAAATAATAGAATTAGGGGTCAGTAGTAAAGATTTAGTGTGTGGTTTATCAACATCAGGTAGAACTCCTTGGGTATTATCTATACTTCGTCAAGCAAAATCGCAAGATGCTTTCACTTACTTGATAACAACTAATAGTAATAGCGATTATTTAAGGTTAGGTTTTATAGATGCGGTTATATGTCCGAAAGTTGGTCCAGAAGTAATAGCTGGTTCAACGCGTATGAAATCAGGTACAGCCCAAAAAATGATACTAAATATGATAACAACTACATCAATGATTCGGCTTGGAAAAACATACAAAAATATAATGGTAGACCTGCAACCCAAAAATAATAAGTTAAAAGAACGAGCAAAAAGAATAGTAATGACAATAACAGGAATAGATAAATCTAATGCTGAAAAAATATTAATAGAAACAAAATATAATGTCCGACTTGCATTAGTTAAAATACTTTATGGGTTAAATAATGAAGATGCAATAATATATTTAGAAAGAAATAAACAGAATATAAGAATTAGTAAAGACAGAGAGTAAAATATTTTATACATAGGTTAGATATAGAACATAGAGTTAATACCTTAAAGTCAATGAAAGATTAAATAAAACTTGTTCTTTGTTATGCCATACTTGTTTCGGTATCTCATCATTTATTAGGAGAAGCCCAAACAAGCACGAAATAATACATTTTCCATCTATTTCCCTTCATTTTTTACAAATTTTAGTAAAAGCAGGCAAAATCCCGCAAATCCGCACCAATATTAGTTAAAAAGATACCGCATTTACTTATATAAAGATAAAGACCTGCCCTATGAGGATATGTTTTTATCTTCTTAGTAAATGTTTTTATCTTTTTAGTAAATGTTTTTATCTTCTTAGCATACGTTTTTATCTTCTTAGTAAATATTTTTATCTTTTGCGCTATCTAAAATTCAGTATAAGTGATATATTTTGTATTTTTCATAATGTTTTTAAATTATTTATCTGGAAATTATTTTGTATGATTTTACATTTTAGTATAAACAAGTATATAATTACCAAAACAAGTATATAATGTGTGTGGATTTATAAATTACATAAAATAAATTTTACAATTCAATATGTAATTTAACTATATTAGGTTGTTTCTTATCTTCTTTATGTAGGTATGAAATTAATTCATCTTTCCAATTCGGTAAATTAATTTGTAGTGCTTGGCAGATTTTAGTATTAGATAATACAGAAAAAGCAGGTCGCTTAGTAAAAGTAAATATTTCATTACTGCTACAAGGGTAAATTATTTGTTCTTTATTTGTTTCGTTGAAATAAGTTTTAGCAAAATCATAACGGGAACAATATCCTGTGCAAGTTAAATGAAATAGTCCTATTAAATTATTATTAATTGCTTGCAAAGTTGTTTTAGCAACAATATAAGTTGAAGTAGGAATAGAAAATTCATCATTAACTATTTTTAATATTTTGTTGTCTTTACTCCATTGTTTTAATTTGAATAAAAAATTATTAGTTCCGTCACCATAAAGCCAAGATGTTCGCAATATTAAAGCATTATCAAGATGCTTGCAAATAACTTCTTCACTTTCTAATTTTGTTTTTCCATAATTATTTATTGGGTCTGGCTTATCTTCTTCAGTGTATAAACCTGCTATATATCTTCTGCCATTAAAAACATAATCAGTACTAAAATGGACTAATTTAACATTTTCTCTTTTGCAAATAACAGCAAGATTTTCAACTCCTATGACATTAGTTTTATAAGCAATTTCATAGTCCTTTTCAGCAGCATCAATCTCATTAAATGCAGCACAATTTATAATAACATCGGGCTTTTGCTCATTAATAATCTTACTAATAAGCAAAAAGTCACTAATATCGTAATCAGGCAAATCATATCTTAATATTTCTATTTTTTTTTGTTCTAATGTATTAAATATTGCTTTGCCAAGTTGTCCTTCTGAACCAAATATGATGTATTTCATAACAGTAAAATATTGCTAATATATATTTCTTTTTATTACAAATTTATTGTTTTTTATTGAAATTATTATTTTAAAAAGTTGTGTTATATGCGTGCTATAAAAAGCAATTAATTTTTTACATTATATAATAATTTCGCCGTTTGATATTTTTATTAAAACATCTGTGTATAATTTATGTTCTATTTTTAATACTTTATCTGCTAATGTTTCTGGAGTGTCGGTATGAGAGATAGGAACTTCTTTTTGTTCAAGTATCCGACCTTTATCATATTCTTCATTTACTAAATGAATAGTTGCCCCACTAACGCTTTCTTTATTTTTAATAACAGCATTATGCACATTCATTCCATACATCCCTATACCTCCATATTTAGGTAGCAACGCAGGATGAATATTAAGAACCCGCCCATTGAAACTATCTATCAAATATTTTGATACTTTTTTCATATATCCTGCAAGAATTACAATATCAACGTTATATTGCTTAAATATTCTAACTATTTCAGTATCGCTATTATTTTGGTGGGTAGAACTATTAATTACAAAGGCAGGAATATTTTCATTTTGTGCTTTTTCAATAGCGATGGAACTATAATTATTAGAAATTATCGCACACAAATTAGCATTCAAATTACCTGCCTTAACATTATTGATAATTGATTGCATATTAGACCCATTATGGGAAGCAAGAAAGCCAAGATTTAATGTAATCATATTTCAAAAATAGAGAAAAATAGATAAAAAATAACAATATCTTATTTTTTATCTAAAATATTTGCTAATTGCAAGTCCAAAGGAGATGTAATTTTAATATTATTTAGTTCTCCCGTTATGTATTTAACATTATAGCCAAAAAACTCTACTAATGAAGATTCATCTGTTCCTTTATACCTTGAATTATATGCTTTTTGATATGCTGCTATTATAATTGAGGTTTTATATGCTTGTGGGGTTTGAACCAGACCAATATATTCCCTGTCTAATGTTTTCAATACATTTTCTTTATTATCTATCTGTTTAATAGAATCAGTCGGTTTTATTATTGGTATTGCAGTTCCACAATCAGTTGCCGTTTCTATAAGTTTATATATCATTTCTTTAGATGCAAAAGGACGCACTGCATCGTGTATAAGTACCAAGTCAGTATCTTTTATATAATTATTGTTAATACCAATATTAACAGAATCTTGTCGTTCTTTTCCTGCGATAAGTATATCTTTAACTTTATTACAAGAAAACTTTTTAATTAATTCTTTTGTGTAATCAAGCCATTCGTAGTGAATAGGAACAACAATAGAACTAATTTCATCAATATTGTCAAAAAGTTTAATTGTTTTTATTATTATTGGAATATTATTTAATTTTATAAATTGTTTTGGCAATTCATTATTCATTCTTGTTCCTGTTCCACCAGCAGGAATAACAACAGATACATTCATATAAATTAACTCTCTGCTTCGCAATTTATAAATAAATTACGAAGCAGATATTATATTTTTCATTTATTCCAAATAAAAGTTTTGAAACTACCTTTTTGTGTTTCAACCTTTACATTATTAAAATTTCCTTCTGTCACTGCTTCATCAAAAGTTCCAAGTATAGTAATATTATTTCCGCTAACGCAAAAATCATTAATAATTGTTTCAGCATTTGCCTCTAAAACTTTACAATCATTAAATTCTAAATTATCATTTAAAGTAATAATAAATGGGAAAAACTTTTGTCTACTAATCATTTTGCTTTGAGTAGAAACAAATCTTTTATCGGGAGCGGGTTCTAAATTACCTGCAAAACTTCCGATTAGATAAAACTGATTTCCAACTTTTTTAAAATTAGCGACTTCTAACCAACAATTTTTTCCTTCTCCACAATTAAAGTTTTGCAGTTTTCCTTCGGCATTGTCAAATGCTGCAATATAATAACTGGATTGAGCAGTATTATTAACTTCTTTGAGTGGAGTGTTGCCATCATTGTCCCATATAGTGAAACTTTTTGTAAATCTTCCAAGCACATATAAAGTTTTTTCATCATTAGATAAAACAATATCAAATGCTTTAGGTTTTTGGTCTGTACGATTAAGATTAGAACCTGCATTGCTTACAAACTGACAGAAGCCCTCTTTATCATATTTAGCAATAAATACTGCTCCACAGGAAGGAACCGCAGGAACTTTTTGCGGAAACAACACAGATTTTTCATTAAAAGTTAATCTACCCGTAGTAGAAACTCGTTGTTCGTTTGCTGCTCTGTTTTTTCCTGCTGAATTATCAGCCCCCATATATTCTCCTGTAATGTAAGAGTTGCCTTCTTTATCTATAACAACTCCTTTTGCTGTAGATGCACTACCTGCTCCATCGCTAACTCCACCTTTTATCCATATACAGTCGCCTTCAGGTGAAAAACGAATTAAAACAGCAGACGAATAGCTTCCAGGACGATTATATGTTATTTTGTCTTGGATAATTTTTCTATCTAATTGGAGGACGGTAGTAAGGACAGCAATATCACCATTATCATTAACATCAAAAGAAATATCATCTTTTGTGTTGTAATGCTCTATAGCTTTTGTCCATAAACAATCTCCATTAGCATCGAGTTTTGCAAGATAAGCGTATTGCTTACTTCCTGTTTTATTAATAGTCGTTCCGCCAATAGTAACAGGAGTAGAAGATGTTCCAAGAATGAAAATGTTGCTATTGGCATCTGCTTTCATTTTCAAAATTAGATTTTCATCATCTCCTTTTGAACTAATAATATTAGCCCAAACAAATTTTTTATCAGAGATTTTAGTGATAAAAGATTTTTTTTTATCGAGTGATACTAATTTTGAACCTGCCACAATAGTCGGAAGTTTTACATCGCCGAATATAACTTCGTCTGCTTTATAATGACCTGCAACAACTAAATCGCCATTAGGTATGGCTACAATTTTACTACCGAATGTGCCTGAATTATTTACCCCTGATGATGTAATTAATTCAGTCCAGCTTTCCGCTTTCAGCGAGAAAACACTAAAAATACTAACTATAATTAAAGTTAATATCATTTTGTTTTTTAATAAAATATTCATAAAAAAACTAATTTGTTGTTAAAGCAAAGTTAAATATAATAAAAAAAAATATAAAAATAACATCAAAAAATAAAATAGTTTTAAATAACCATATTTCCACTTTTTTTATTTTTTTATAAAACCAACAATAGGAAACTCTAATATTTTTTTAGAAAATACATTTTTTTCTAAAAGATTCTTATATTTGTAAAATATTTATTACATTATTTCTAAAAAATTATGAAAACATTTACTTTTTTGAAAAATAGTTTGCTATTAAGTTTTTTTTTAATAGCAATGATAACTAAAAGTGTATTTGCACAATATAACATTACCATTACTTTTAATAGTGCTTCAAATACAATAAAATATCTTTCAGCAGAAGATATTGAAAGTTTAACTTCTACTTCTACTCCGCCATTCAAAGCAATTATAGACCCGAATATTGAAATAATAAATATAAATGCTTTTAAGGATGGCTTGCAAAATAACGATATTTTAGATAGTTTAATTGAAATAGAAGGCATTAACGTAAGAAAAATAGACGAGGGTGCTTTTGAATATTGTTGTGGTTTAACAAAAGTAAATTTTGCTAATGTTGATACATTGCATACTAATTGTTTCCAATTTTGTTATTCTTTAAAGGAAATTAATTTAGGAAGTGTCAAGTATATTGGTCATACTGCTTTCGCTATATGTGAAGGATTAGAAAAGATTTATCTATTAGGCGATGATTTACCTAAATTAGGTGAAGGGGTATTTAATTATGGACCTGCGGCAGGACAATGTGAATTAATAGTTAGCCAAGGAATAATAGATAAGTATGGTTATAATACTGCACTTTGGCCTGATTCAACTTGGAAACGATTTTATGTATATAATCCTGATCCAATAATTGCGTGGGGACCTAAGATTAAATTAGATTTTATCAATGATGTAGAGGATATAATTAAATTATTTATCGGTGTTGATTCACTTGCAACAGATGGTTATGATTCGGGAGTTGTTTTTCATTATAAAGATTCTGAATTAGATACTATGTTGATGGAAGATATTGACCTTCCGCCACCTTTCCAAAATATGGCTTGCCGACTCGTTAAAGATAGTAATAATGCTGCAAGTTCATATAGTTATGTTGACTTTAGAGGTATTCCAACGGAAGCAAAGTTCCATCACAGATATTGGGTAAATATTAGATGGCATAAAGCTGATAATGTCGCTCAAAATCGCAAAATTAATCTACATTGGGGCAAATTACCAGATGGAATAGATTCTGCTAAAATACGTTGCCGTGAATGGTGGGAAGATGAAGATTTTTATATTGATATGCGCAATGTAGTAGGTTTAGAATTAGATAACATAAATGAGGCAGTTTATAATAATTTTTTCATAAATGTATGGTTTAGTAAAGATGTCGGTATAACATACAATAAAGATAATAAGAACTTGATTTTATTCCCTAATCCTGCTGATAATTATATTAATCTGTTAAATGATGACTATACTTATTATAATATCTACAACTTAGTAGGGGAGGAACTAATGACAGGGAATATTAAAGATAAAGTAATTAGTGTAGTTGATTTATCGAAAGGAACTTATATACTAATTCTTAAAAAAGATAATACTACAAGCGATGCTATTTCTTTTATTAAAAAGTAAATATATGAAATAGTTATATTAAATATTATGTGCGAAAAAATATATGATAAATTATGCAACATTTTATTAAAAAATGAAAAATATGTAGCCATAGATGGCGTTAATGAAATTAAGGTTGTGAATAAAACTTTAATTGCCAATCTTGCGAGAAATTATGACTCTGAATTGTTGTCAATTTTACAAAAAGATGAAGATTTTAGAAAACATTTTTTTAGTATGCTTGATAATAAAACACAAATATTCAAACTTGAAACATTTCTTTTATTTATTGATAGTTACACACATCTTCCTGATAGTTTTACAGCATACAAAAAGCAAATTGGTTTAGCAACTGATAAAAATAACTATCTGGCTAAAAATAGGGGAGTGGTACTAAATTGGGCTTATAAAGATTGCATTCTTGAGGGTGGTCAGAGCAAAGATGACCAAAAGCGAAACGAAATATTTTTTAACGAAATATTGTCACCTGACCAAATAAATCGGTTGCTTGACGCTAAAGTGTTTACAAATTGGAAACGGCACGATAAAGATGGCGAACACGAACTAACAACTCTAAAAGACAATGATAACCTTATAATTAAAGGTAATAATCTTGTTGTGTTGCATTCGTTGAAAAAGCGTTATGCGGGAATGGTGAAACTGATTTATATAGACCCGCCATATAACACAGGTGGTGATAGTTTTAAATACAATGATAATTTTAATCATACTACTTGGTTAACATTTATGAAAAATCGTTTGGAGGTTGCAATAGATTTGTTAAGAGATGATGGAGTAATTTTTGTGCAATGCGATGACAATGAACAAGCATATTTAAAAGTGATGATGGATGAAATTTTTGGTAGAGAAAATTTTGTAGGAACATTAATACACCAGCGTGCAAAAGGAGGTGGGAATGCAAAATTTATTGTAAAGGGACATGATTATGTGATGATTTATGCTAAAGAACTAAACGATATGCAAAAATTTATTAGAGAAAAGGTTCTTCAAAAAGGAGTTGTTGAAATTAATGGAAAAGAATATATTAGGGATGATGATGTCGTTAGAAAGGTTTTTGGAAAATATGATAGATCGTTGGGGGACAGAAGATGTTTTTATGATGAACTTTCTACATATAAAACTGATAAACAAATTTCAGATATCAATGAAAAAATAAATAATAAAGAGTTTGTTTTAGAGGATTTTGGAAATGGTAAACAAGTTATTGTAAAATATACTCTTGTAGAGGAAGCATATTCAAAATTATATTCTATTATTAACGCAATGAGTGAGAATGCTACAAACCATTTATTGTCTATTGGTATAGATTTTTCTAATCCAAAACCAGAAGAACTAATGCAATTTATTATTAATTCTTGCACAAAAAAACATGATATATTACTTGATTTTCACCTTGGCAGTGGCACTACCGCTGCAGTGGCACACAAAATGAATCGTCAATATATCGGTATTGAACAAATGGAATATATTGAAAATGTTTCTGTTGAGCGTCTAAAAAAAGTGATTGAAGGCGAACAAGGTGGTATTTCTAAATCAGCAAATTGGAATGGTGGTGGTGATTTTGTATATTGTGAGTTATTTAATGATGCAGAAGATTTTAGAAAAGAAGTTAAAAAATCCAATAACGATGAATTAAATAATTTGTTTGAAAAAGCAAAACAATCATCATTTTTAAGTTACCGAGTGAACCGAGAGCATTTTGCAGGTTTTGATGACTTAACAGAAAAAGAAAAAAGGAAATTACTTTTAGAACTTGTGGATGCCAATACACTTTATATTAACTACACAGATTTATACAATAAGGACTATAATATCAGTGAGTTAGATAAAAAATTTAACAAAATATTTTACAGAGATAAATAGATGAAATTGAATGAAACATTAAACATATTAACAGAATCGGGTATATCGTTTCCAGAAGTTCCAAATTATATTACAGATAATCTTGGATATGAATTGCGTGATTATCAAAAAGAAGCGATTAGCCGTTATTTGTATTTTCGGGATATTTATCATCCGAAAGATGTTTTAAAATCGCATCATTTATTATGGCAGATGGCGACAGGTAGTGGAAAGACCTTAATTATGGCTTCTTTAATATTAGAGATGTATAAGCAGGGTTATCGTAATTTTTGGTTTTTTGTAAATTCTACCGACATTATAACAAAAACGATAGATAATTTTATAAATTCATCGGCAAGGAAATATCAATTTGCCCCCAAAATAGAAATTGATGGTGATATAGTTGAGATTAAAAAAGTAGAAAATTTCAGTGTTGCTAATACAGACGCAATAAATATAAAATTTTCTACAATTAACATATTGCATCAAATATCTCAACCTGAATTATCATCCGAGAATTCAGTAAGTTTAGAAGATATAAAGGATTTACCGATAGTTCTGATTGGTGATGAGTCACATCATTTGAACGCCAGCACCAAAAAAGAAAAAGAGACCGATAGTTCTTGGGAGAATTCTGTTAGATTGTTGTTGAAATCTAATTCTAAAAATCGTTTGTTTGAGTTTACAGCAACGGCAGAACTTACAGATAAAAATATTTTAGAAAAATATGATAATAAGTTAATATATAACTATGACTTGAAGCGTTTTCGTGAGAATAAATATTCAAAAGATGTCTTTACTAATCAGATAGATATAGATTTAAGTGAAATTGAGCGAATAATGTTGCGTGTGATATTAATTTCGCAATATCGGAAACAAATTGCTTCAAATTATAAAATTTCTATGAAACCCGTAATTATGTTTAAAAGCAAACAAATTAGTGAAAATAAGATAAATTTTGATAAATTTAACACTTTAATTTCAAATTTAACGGAGACGGAAATATTGAAAGAATTTAATAGTGTTGTGTCAATTAAAGACAATGATAATATTTGGAACAAAACTATCACTTATTTTAGTGATAAAGCAAATGATTTAGTGATGGATATAAAAGAAGATTTTAACATAATAACGAAAAAAGTAGTTATTCATGATACCAAAAATGAGAAATTGCCCAACCAATATAAATTACTTTCCACACTTGAAAATGCTGATAATCCAGTTCGTGTAATATTTACAGTAGATATGTTGAAAGAGGGTTGGGATGTGTTAAATTTATTTGATATAGTTCGTTTGTATGATACAAGAGATGGAAATAGAAATAAAAATGGAAATTATGTTGCGGGCAAAAGCACAATATCAGAGGCACAATTAATAGGTCGTGGTGCAAGATATTGTCCGTTTAATTGTGATGTTGGTGATAAATATCGGCGAAAATTTGACCATAACGAAAATGAACCATTGCGTGTATTAGAACAAATGCATTATCATTGCAAGCACAATCCAGAATATATTTCTGAAATCCGTAATGTGTTGATTAAAACTGGAATTTTGTGGGATGATTTTACAGAAATTACATTGAAAATGAAACAAAAGTTTATAGATGGTGATTATAAACATTTTCAAGATAAAGATGTGTTTGTAAATGAAAAAATGAAAAAGGAAGATTTGGGTTTTGAACATATTGAAACTATAGAAAATAGAATAAAAGATTGTAAAATTAAATTATTTCCCAATTTTTGTGAAGATGATATTTTAGATGTTTATTTACCACTTGGAAATTCTAATCAACAGAAAATGTTTGACAAAACAATCCAAAATGTATCCAAAAATAATATTTTCAAAATTAACAAATTATCAGAATTTTGTGCCAACAATATAATTCGTTGGGCTTTAAATAGAAATAAAAACTTTACTTTTGACAAATTAAAAAAAGCATATCCAAATTTGGAGAGGATGTCTGATTTTATTACAGAACTTGGTAAAAAAAAGGTAAAAATTATCGGAACACAATTACAATTGGATTGTTTAACACCTGACGAATTGCTTTTTATTTGTCAAAATGTAGTAAATTCTATCAGTTTAGAAATAAGTGCCGAACAAAAACAAATTGTTGTAACAAAATATTTTAATTCATTTAATGTAAGTGAAAAATTTGAAAAAAAGATTGTGCGAAAATTTAGTAAACCAATAATAAAAAACTACGACTTTGATTGGTATGTATACGAAAATAGTGTATTAACAGATGTAGAAATATCTTTTGTAGAATGGTTTGAAAATATTTATTATGATTTAGAAAAGATTGGTTGGAAAGATATTTTTTTAATTCGTAACGAAAAATCTGTAAAATTATATTCGTGGTTTGAGTTTAATATTGGTGATGGTTTTGAACCTGATTTTGTATTATTGATGCAAAAAGGTGGTGTAGAATATGTTTTTTACATAGAACCCAAAGGTGATTGGACATTAGATAAAAATGATTCAAGTTTTGGTAAGGAAAAATGGAAACAAAATTTTTTATTAGAAATAAAAAAGGTTGTAGATTCACAACAAAAAAGTTTTAAAGAGAGACCAAATTGGCGTTTAATAGAATTACCATTTTATAAC
>Ga0082212_10009481_pt1 | contig 12558 bp, 12 predicted proteins | sample TergutNt197P3_FD_71548 | JGI IMG/M metagenome (GOLD analysis project Ga0082212, IMG submission 71548) | Neocapritermes taracua P3 segment gut microbial communities from Petit-Saut dam, French Guiana - Nt197 P3 | ecosystem: Host-associated > Arthropoda: Insects > Digestive system > Gut ... | reverse complement strand
GACTAATAAGAGGAACCCCTGCCTCCTCATAAGTTCGTACCAACGGGCGACGCACCTTGAAAACTGAATCATGCTGCCGAAATGATATCGTCTGTTTTTCTACTTGATTGTAACAGATAAACGCCCCCAATGCCGAACCGGGTACGGGGTAGGAAAGTATCGGGCTGACAGCAGAAATATCGTAACCCAAAGTTTAAAATCATCAAATTAAGGAGCCGATTATGCAAAATGAAAAAACCGAACGTGAAAATAATAATGCACAAACGAGCCGGTTCAATAAACGAATCGGCTCTGTCACTTATGAAGTGAGTGTACACTTCAAAACAGACGCAAAGGAAACGATGGAGGGCAAAATATTGCGGCTTATCAAGAATGATATGGAGGCAGTATCTTGAAAATGAAAACCTCAGAAAAAATGAAAAATTGCATTGAGAACCCCGCCGAAATATGCTATGATGAAGTTGCCGTAAATAATGCCGACAGCCTCAAAGGAGGAAATCCAATGAGGAACCCTATTAGGGTGTCGGAAAGCAAAATTTGTGCCTTGTATGAACGCCTGAGCCGTGAAGATGATGATGTTGCAGGGCAGTCAAATTCTATTCTCACCCAGAAACAACTCTTAATAGATTACGCTAAAAGTAATGGCTTCACTAATACCCGCCACTATACAGATGACGGTACCAGCGGCGTCCGTTTTGAACGTGAAGCCTGGCAAGAACTTATCAATGATGTCGAAGCGGGTAAAATCTCTCAAATTCTTTGTAAAGACATGAGCCGTGTCGGCAGGGAACACGTTCAAGTCGGCCTTTATATGGAGCTGTTCCGCAAAAAAGAAGTACGGTTTATCGCCGTCACCAACAACATCGACAGCGCCCATCCCGAAACCTTGGAGTTCGCCCCGTTTGTCAACCTGTTAAATGAATTTTACGCCAAAGATATCAGCCGGAAAATCATGGCGGCAAAGCGGTCAAACGCTCGGAACGGTAAATATGTTTCAAGCATCTGCCCTTACGGTTACAGAAAATCCGAAACCGACAAAGGTGTCTGGGAAATAGACCCCGAAGCCGCCGAAGTGGTGCGCCGGATATTCCGCATGACAATCGAGGGATATGGCATAACTTCCATCGCCAACCACCTGCGCAGGGACAAGATATATTCCCCCGGCTATTATATGGCACAAAAGGGAATCGGCGCTTGCAAAAACAAGAAATGGGCTGACCCGTATTCATGGCAAGGCGGCATGGTGGAAATAATAATTACCCGGATGGAATACAAAGGTTTTATGGTAAATCTAAAAACCCAAAAACAGTCTTTCAAGGACAAAAGAAGTAAGCAGCTACCGCCGGAAGAATGGCTTGTATTCGAAGGCAAACACGAACCTATCGTGGATGAAACCACTTGGCAGTCTGCCAACGATATCCGTAAGAAAAAGCGCCGCAATAAAGCCGACAGTTTAGGCGAGCCGCACCCGCTCACGGGCCTTCTCTACTGTGCTGACTGTAAATCCAAAATGCACAACAACCGCAGTCTTAATAAAGCTACCGGCAAGATGAAAAATTACTACACCTGCAAGGAAAGTAAAAAAGGCGTTGACTTTTGCACCGGACACCGTATCCAAGGCGATGTGGCTAAGGAAATAGTACATGATGTCCTTAAAAAAGTAAGCCGCTATATCGCTACTAATGAAAGCGATTTTAAACGCCAGATAAACGAAATGTTTTCTGCCCAGCAAGCTGATAACGTGAAAGCACAGCGCCGGAAATTAAAGACGGGCAGGAGCCGTCACGCCGAACTGGATAAGCTAATACAGCGTATCTTTGAGGACAATTATTCGGGTAAAATTAGCGACAAACGCTTTGAGGTATTATCCGCCCAATATGAACAGGAACAAGCGGACTTGGAATTATTAATCGCCGAGCTTACTGCCGACTTAGAAAGCTTTGATGACAGCACCGACAGGGCGGCTAAATTCCTTGAGCTGACCAGACGCTATAAAGACTTTTCGGAACTGACACCAAGCATGGTTCATGAATTTATTGACCGGATAGAAATCCACGAACGCGCCGACCGGCGGGCAATCGTTACTACCCAAAAGGTTGATGTTTATCTTAATTTTATCGGGGCCTATTTCCCACCCATTGAAGCTAATGATGAGGAACCGACACCGGAAGCTATGGCGGCACATGAAAAGCGTATGGCGAAGCTACTCTACCAGCGCGAATATAAAAGACGCCGGGAAGCAAACGGCGGGAAGCCGCTGGGGTATTTCAAGGGCAAGCGGACTCCCGATGAAACCGCCGCAGAAGAAGCAAAACGTAAGGTGCGGTTAAAGGAATATCACGCTAATTGGTACCAAGCTAACAAGGAGCGGTTGAAAGCTGAAAAAGCCGCTAAACTTGCGGATATGACCGCCGAATAACACAACTAAATATCAGTACCACCGCATAGGCGGCAACCATAATAACGGTTGCCGCTTTTTGCGTTCACCCATAATCAAATCATTTAAAAGAAGGGAGCCAAAAATCATGGCAGAAAAAACCAAGTTACAACTCCAAATCGAAGCCGCCCAGAAGAAAATCCAAGAGGAACAACGGCGGCTTAAAACTCTCGAAAAGCAACAGTCCGAACGGGAACGCAAGGACAGAAACCACCGCCTTTGTAAACGGCATGGCTTAATCGAAAAGATGTTGCCCGACACTATCGCCCTCACCGATGAGCAGTTTGAAGCTTTCGTCAAACAGCATATCGCAAGTCATCACGGCCTTCGCGCGCTTGCCAATCTTACGGCGAAAAATAACGGCGAAAATGCACCGGCGGAAGCGAAACAAAACCGCAATTTCAGGGAAAATGCCGAAGGCGCAACAGCCTAACGCAAGCGGAGGCAACCCCGCTTTTTTTCCACGAAGTGGCGCAATATCTAAGAAGAAACAATATCCGAGGAAATTACGATAAATCCATCAACCATGCGGGTTGCGTAATCTCTTCTCGGATATTGTTTTCGATAATTATGTTATTGATTTCAGCGTAAATACTCTGGCAGCGAGTTTTCGTGTGAGTTTTCAGGAATTACTGAAGTTTGCGGGAACCATTTGCTGTTCCAATCACGTATATAATTGTTTATGGTCGCTTGCGTTAACGCCGCATACCGTTCTGTAGTATGAATTGACGCATGACCAAGGAAATTTTTTATTGCCATCAGCGGAACGCCGGCTTCAAGCATATGGACTGAGGTTGTATGTCTCATGCTATGGGGCGAATAATTTGATTCGCGAAATAGCATTGGATTTTGCCCCTTGGCGAGCTTGATATATTTCTTGTATATTTCCGAAATGCAAGAAGTCGTCATATGTTCATGGGTTTGGCTAGAAAAAATATGCCGATCAAGCTGTTTCGAAATGCCGCGCCGTTCGAGATATGATTTTAAAATGACAGAACAAGGTTGGGCAATATTTATACGCCGAGTTTTCTGCCCTTTACCGGTGAGCGTCAGCTTTGTGGCATCGGCCTGAAAATACACATCTCTCACAGTCAAATCGCATATTTCCTGCGCCCTTGCACCGCTGGCATACATCAGGTTCAACAAAACGCAATCCCGCAATCCGATTATCGTATTTTTGTCAGGTAATCCGAGCAAAACAGCGACTTCCTCAAGCGTAAAGGATACACGTGGGGAAGCGTTTTGAGTCTTGACGGGAATTGCGTCAACAGCGTTGGCAAATACGGCGGCATCCAACGTTCTGTTTTGTGCATAGGACGCAAACGAAGAAAGTGCTGTCAGTCGTTGATTGCGCGTGGCAATACTGCATTTTCGTTCATGTTCGAGCCAATTCAAAAAGCCGTTCAGCGTTTCAAAATCGATAGTTCTGAAAGAAATATCCGTAGAACAAATTTGCTTTTCTTCATAAATATATTCCAACAACAGCCGAAAAGCGTATTTATAGCTCTTGATTGTATTTATGCTGAGTCCGGCGGAGTACGGCATATAATCGGTGAAAAAATTTCCAAGCAGATCAAGGAATCCCGGGGCTTTACGTCTCATCAAAAGCACCTCCCAGAACCGTAAACACACCCGAAGAATACGCTTCAAACATCGCCGTATGTTCAGGAAAAATGTCGCTGGAAAATTTCAAATATTTCTCTGTTCCGTCCATGTCGAAGTGTCCAAGATAAACCGACAAATACGGCACTGAATCGGCAGTTGAACGTCCGTTTTTCTCGGCTTGCGCAAATGATTTCACTGCGAATACGTGGCGCAAACAATGCAGGCACTGGCCACGCTGCCCGGGTTTTTCAGACGCAATATAGACATTTGCGGATTTCAAGGCTGAATGAAATTTATCTTCCATACTGCTCATTGAAATCGGGGCATTGGGCTTTTTCCCTGGAAATAAAAATGCTTCCGGCAAATCGTAAATCCCCATGGCAACACAATATTGCATCAATATTTTTGTAAGTGATTGATGCATTGGTACAATTCGTTGTTTTTTGTTTTTGGCCTGTCGCAGAAGCAGCGTCCCTTTCTTGAAATCAACGTCACTTCTTATTAACTTCAATGCTTCACCGTGGCGCAAACCGCAACCGTACAGCAATCGAATCAGCATTGCGGCTTCAAAATTTGTCGCTGAACCGCTGCTTTTCGTTGTATCTGCATGATAAAACATTTTATCCAGCTCATCATCAGAAAAAATGTAGGGAACATAATCTGCGCAACATTTTGGACATTGCGGCATAAAAACGGGAACTCCGCAATAACGCAAATATCTCAAAAACCCGCGCAGATTACCGACTTTGTGGCTTATCGTCCGGCTGTGATTTTTTTTGTTTTTCAGATGTGCAATCCAGCCGTTGATTATTTCTTCTGTGATGACTTTTTCAGTTGTATCTTTCCCGGTAAAATAATTATCAAAATCCTCAAGTACATGGCGGTCGATTTTGCACGTTCCTTCTTCCAAAGTCATTTGCCGGATTGATAAATATTCGTTCAGTTCTGTCGCAAAAATACTTTTGAAATTATTCATCTGGCAGACCTCCCTTTAAGGAAATCAGCGAACGCGCCCGTCGCTTCGGGAACGGGCAGGGCATAAAAACGCAGACGCTCAATATCAAGCCGGGCATAATGGCTGATGGCGTTTGGATCAATGTATCCCAAAGTTTTTCGAACAACTTCATATGGAACACCATCGTTTACCATGGAACTTGCCAGAGAGGAGCGAAACGCTCTGGGACCCAAGCCGCGATTGTTGCGGATGATTCCTGATTTATGCAATGCCCGGCGAAAGCAAGCAATAATTCCGCTTTTGCTCATCCGGCCATAGGGCGGATAGCTGATTTGAAAAATGCAGCCATCAACATCGGGGCGGACGTTTTGAATGTACTCAAGCAGTGCGTTTTTGAGTTCCGATACCATCGGAAGCTCTAATTGCGCAAGCGTTTTTTCCTGCACAAGATGAATCGTATCTTTTGTGAAATCAAGTTCATCAAAACTCAACGTTCTGATGTCCTCAAGGCGAAGCCCCAAACGGGTAGCCAGCAACACGATTGCATAATCACGTTTTCCCACGGGATTACTACGGTCAATCGCTGTTTCCATCCGCCGGATTTCTTCTTCCGAATATACCGATGGAATTGGTTGCGGCCGCTTATATGGCGGTATAACATAGCTGTAATCGCGGTCAGTTTCTTCACTGTCAGTACAATACCGTAAAAATGTCTGTACCGTTGGCAGATAGCTCGGGCTTTTAAGCGCCAGACATGCAGTAACTACTCTGCTTGCGGTGATTTGTGATACGTTAGTACAATCGCACTCAGCTAAGTTATGCAAAAACCATCTGCATTCCTTTTCATACTGCTCAATGGTGCTTTCACGCAATCCATTTCTCCGGCAATGCTGCTTATAATCATCAAGCAACTTTTCAAGACCGGGTGGAAGCGTAGGCGCAAATGCTGTTTTAGTTCTTTTCTGATCCATAAAATCAATCCTCCGTATTTTGATATTTGCAACACTACGTTGCTGTGATCATTATACAGAAGCAAAAACAATATCCGAGAAGAGATTACGCAACCCGCATGGTTGATGGATTTATCGTAATTTCCTCGGATATTGTTTCTTCTTAGATATTGCGCCAAATTTGAGTTCTCAGATTTAGCGCACTTATACACCGACCTTCGGTCGGTGCTGTGCGCCCTGCCGGGAGGCATTTCCGCCTATCGGCGAAAATTGGGGCGCTTTGCGCCCCTAAAAAACCTAAATCCTACATAAAAATGGCATATCGAGTAACCACCACGATATTTTCATTTTCACGTCCTTTATCGAAAGGAAACATCCTATGGCAATTTTCCATTTAGCTATCCAAGTAATTACGAGGGGCAAAGGCAAATCGGCAGTTGCGGCGGCGGCTTATCGCGCAGGCGAAAAAATCAGAAATGAGTATGACGGTTACATCCATGATTACACAAAAAAGCAGGGAATAATACACACTAATATTTTACTGCCGGAAAATGCCCCGGCCAACTTTTCTGACCGCGCCGTACTCTGGAACTCAATTGAAACATTTGAGAAAAACAGCAACGCCCAACTCGCCCGCGAAATAGAATTTTCCCTGCCAGTAGAATTAAGCATGGAGCAGAATATTTCCCTTGCCCATGAATATGTAAAAAAGTATTTCGTTGATGAAGGCATGGTCGCTGATATTGCAATCCATGATACCGGCTCTGGCAATCCGCATTGTCACGTAATGCTCTCGCTCCGGCCGCTTAATGAGGACGGCACTTGGGGAGCGAAATCCCGCAAGGAATATCTGCTTGACGATAACGGCGAACGGATTAAACTTCCGAGTGGTGAGTGGAAATCCCGTAAGGTAAATGCCGTAGACTGGAACGATAAAAATAAAGCGGAGGAATGGCGTAAAGGTTGGGCTGAAACTGTCAATAAAACTTTCGAGCGATTGGAGCAAAATAAACGCATTGACCATCGCAGTAACGAGCGGCAAGGAAATGGCTTAATCCCCACCATTCATTTAGGTGTAGCCGCCCATCAGATGGAGCAGAAAGGCATCCGCACCGAGAAAGGCGATTACAATCGCCGTGTACAGTCAATCAACAGCGAAATCAAGCAGACTAAAGCCCGCTTGCGTACCGTGAAAAATCAGTTGTTTAAATATCCAATTCAAAACCCGCCGACCATGATAGAAATCTATAGCGGTATTGCTAAAGGCAAGAACTTAAAATCTGACTGGCAAAAAGTACGAAGCCTCAAGGTTCAAGCAAAAGTTTTAATCTTTTTGCAACAGAATAATATTGCCAGTTTTGAGGATTTTACCAATACTGTCATCCGTAAATACGAACGATTGGAAACCGTCACCAATGGCATTAAAAAAGCCGAACGGCGGCTTGACACTTTGGCAACACATCTTGCTCATGCTGAGAATATTAATCATCATAAATCAGTCTATCAAAAGTATAAATCTCTTACACCCAAATCCGATCCGGCTGTATTGGATAGTCTTAACCCATTCATCCGGAATAAAGCCGCTAAAGAACACGAAATCGCCATCCAAAAACAAGATGCCTACTACGAAAAACACGCCGCTGAAATCGAAGCCTACCAAGCTGCTCAGCAACACTTTGATGCAGTGATGAACGGTCGGACAAAACTCCCGATTGCCGACTGGCAGAAAGAAAAAAAAGAACTCACTGCCAAGCGTTATGACTTGTGTGATGAATATTACTCGTTGAAAGAGGACATTCCTAACATGGAAGCTATCAAGCGGAGCCTTGAGGTTTTGATGAAAGATGAATTGAACAGGACGCAGCCAACACAAACGAAAGAGACTGTTTTATAGCAACGTTGCGATTTAAAATCGCGAAATGATTAAACGGTGTAACTGTCTAAACGATTGAGTTCAAAGTCGCCGCTACTTAATCTAGGTGCTTGACTTTACCGAATTAGTGTGATATATATTATAAATGTAGTTATTATTTTGTGGCGACTATAGTTCAGTGGCTAGAACGCCAGATTGTGGTTCTGGATGTCGCGGGTTCGAGTCCCGTTAGTCGCCTGTTTTTATATTTTATATATTACTACAGTATGGCGACTGTAGTTCAGTGGTTAGAGCGCCAGATTGTGGTTCTGGATGTCGCGGGTTCGAATCCCGTTAGTCGCCTAGTTTATTGGAATTTTAGAATGGAGATATCCGATTCATATCAGTAGTGTGCTGTAGTATGTATTTTAATGAAGGGCGACGATTGTTTTTCAATTAGTCGCCTTATGTTGCATAAAAAGAAAGGAAATGAATAAAATGGCTAATATTAAAGAAAATGAACCGATTAACACAAAAGTAATTTCAGGTTTTATGGAATTGCTCCCAGAAGAGCAAGTAGCTTTTGATAATATTAAATCTATAATTGAATCAACGTATCATCAGTTTGGTTTTACTTCACTAGATACCCCCTTAGTTGAACGAAGTGAAGTATTGCTAGCAAAAGGTGGCGAAGATATAAACCGTCAAATCTATTATGTTATGAATGGTCTTGAATCAAAAGAGCGAATAGATCAAGCTTTACGTTTTGATTTGACAGTACCTCTTGCTAGATATGTGGCAGAGCATTTCAACGATTTAGTTTTCCCTTTCAGACGTTGTCATGTTGGAAGAGTCTATCGTGGCGAGCGCGCCCAAAGAGGTCGTTTTAGGGAGTTTTATCAATGTGATATTGATGTCATAGGGAGAAATGAACTTAGTATTCGCTATGATGCCGAAATACCAAGCATTATTTATCAATTATTCCGCAAGCTTGATTTAGGTAAATTCACCATTCGAATCAACAATCGTAAGGTGTTAAATGGCCTTTTTGAGGATTTGCAAATAACGGCATCTACATCTTCAATCCTTCGAGTAATTGATAAGGCTGATAAAGTTTCTTATGATGCGTTGGTTGCTTCCTTAAAAAAGGAAGGGCTAACTGATGAGCAGATAAAATCTTTGACTACTTTTATTGGTATAAAAGGAGATATTGATAGTATATTAATGATGCTTAACGAACTCAATGTTTCAAACGCACTTTTCATGGAAGGTGTAAATGAGTTGAGAACAGTAACCGAACTTATGGTGCAAATGGGGGTCGATCGCGATTATTTTACAATTGATTTGGCAATTGCCCGTGGATTAGATTATTATACTGGAACAGTATATGAAACAGTTTTGGAAGACACACGTATTGGATCAGTATGTTCTGGAGGAAGGTTCGACAATTTAGCCGGACACTATACCTCAGAAAAACTACCTGGTGTTGGTATTTCTATAGGTTTGACACGTCTATTTTGGCAATTACGAGAAAATGGCTTGCTAAAAACTATACATCGTACAATAGCTGATATTGTAGTAGTTCCTGAGAATGAACAAAATATCAAAACGGCTCTTTCCATATCTAACGATTTACGGATCGAAGGATTGAACGTTGATGTGTACCTTGAGGAAGCTTCAATGAAAAAGAAGTTGCAATATACAAATCGCAAGGAAGCCAGTTATACTATTATCGTAAAATCAGATTTAGCAGGTTCCGAGGTTCTGAGCCTTCAATATAAGGATAGTGATGGTGGGCTTATTAAGAAACAGATGTCCAAAGATGCTATTATAAAACACATTACCGAAGGTGTTCACTAAAAGAGGTATTTGTTCAAGAGGGAGAGTTCGCAATGGAATTCAAATATAGAATTTTTGTACCGGGTGGGAATACCACCGCTTTAGTTTTAGGAATAGAAACTGATATAAATACAAGAAAAATTATTCAAGATTGGATTCTTCAAAAGCATAAAGATGTTGAACAAGTAGGTTTTGTCAGCAAGGATTTTTTAAAACCAGAACTTATGATGACTGGAGGGGAATTCTGTGGTAACGCTACTCGCTGTGCTGTACACTATTATTTGAATGCAATGCCCGGAGATATTTCCCTTAAAGTTTCAGGTGTTAATAAACCATTATCGGCGGGAATTACCGACACCTTTGAAACATGGACGCAGATGCCTGTCTACGAAAGTATAGATAAAATAACGTTTGTTGATGATGGAATATATTACGCAGAAATAGAAGGAATATCTCATCTTGTAGTATCACAGCGACAGTCCATTCCTTTTCTTGAAAATATTAAGGAAAAAGGTAAAGTAAAGCAAATGGCCAAGTGGCTTCTTGAACGTTATGATTTTTATAAAGGCAATGCTTGTGGTGTGATTTTTACAGAAAATGTATTAGATATAATTAAAATCCATCCTTGTGTTTTTGTAGTCACTGCCGAAACATCATATTACGAAACTGCCTGTGGGAGTGGTTGCGTAGCTGTTGGTTTGGTCAATGCCATTTTGTACGGCGAAAGCGTATGTTTACACCTATTGCAACCATCGAACCATGTTATTAAAACATATGTCGAATATATAGATGGCATTGTAAAGGCAGCAAAGATTAGCGGACTAGTTACAGTGGGGCAGGAGTTTTCGGGAGGTGATGTTTAGTGGATTTTTGTAACATTCATGTAAAGAGCGTTGACGAATTATGGAGTATAATAAAAAAAGAGATATTATACAATCTTTTTGACGATTGCTTTGGCAACAATCTTTTTGATCATACTTATGGCGGTGAAGATGTTGATATTGAGAATGTGATCTCAGCATTTGAAGAGTTTGCCAATGATGGTATATTGGTTTTGTGCCGTAACCAAGAGTCTTCTTCTATTGTTGGTTTTTCTGCCGCACTACCACTAAAAAAGCAACCGGATGTATGGAATGCCTCGCAGAATTATTTAGCAGATGCTTTGCATTATTGGTATCATTCAGAGTTGGGTGTGTCGCAGAATTATAGACGCAAAGGGTTGGCGAATTTAATGACAAGCTCACAAATTACTATGATTCCATCAAACAGAATTATCGTTCGAGCAAGGATAGATAATATTGCGACAATAAAGCTCCATGAAAAACACGGATTTACATTACTTCGAGATGCTCAGGAGCAAGATGTGAAACAGTGGGTACCTGTCAAGCGTAAAGCCACAGGCAAAATTATGGCTGATGAACGTGTTTTCCTAACGTTACATAAGAAATGAAGTAGGAGGAAGGCTTTGAAAGTTAAAGATTCTGAAAAACTCCATGAATTTATGGAAACATATAACAACGACTATTATAAGGTTTATGGTCGCCAATTTTGCCGTTGTTATTTGTGCATTTTCCCTATATTGCTGAAAAAATTTCAAGCATTACAGAATGAAGCGCCCGATGATATATTGAAAAAAATGAGAGATATAATTCAAGCTCTAAACGATGACTATGTATATAGTGCTGACTTTCGAATGCAAATCCATGAGCGTTCAGGATTAGAGTGTGGATATGATTGCATTCATTATGAAGAACGTTTAGAAGCCAGCCCTCTAATATTTTGGGAAATAAATGATAGCAAAGAAACCGGATTTGAACAATTAATTAAATTATTTAAAGATGATGGTTTCCTCTCTTTATTCAGCTAAAATATAAGATTTCCAGAAGGATACTTAAATGGCATCAGAAACAAAACAAAACAAGCAAGACAAATATCAGGAGTATATTGAGGAGCAATACAGCCGTTTGGAAAAAAGCTTCGTCAATTATAGTGATTTATGCCGTGTTGTACGGCTTGATTCGCATACGGATGATGAGAGTTTTTATACTATTCCCGTCATTGGTTCTGGAGTTATTGGAAAGTATTCCAAAATATGGAATGATATGGAAATATCATCGCCCAATATTATTGTACGCGAAACAGTTTATAAAAAGCTTTGTAAGGTAGATGAAGCACTAAAAAGAATCAATGAAAATTTGCAATTACTCGTTATTTATGGGTATCGGAGTATGGAAATTCAAAAGAAAGCCTTTGATATTAAATACGAGGAATTAAAGAATAAATATAATTGCAGTGATGAACTTTTAGAAGCTGTTCATCGTTTGATTGCAGTACCAGAAGTTGCTGGACATCCAACTGGTGGAGCCGTTGATGTAGTAATATGTGAACTTAATACCCATAAGATTCTTGATTTTGGTTCAGAACCATTGGACTTTTCTACTAAAAAAATGTATTATGCTTCAACCGAAATTTCCAAAGAAGCAAGATCAAACAGGCAATTGTTACGCCGATTGATGGGAGAGCAAGATTTTGTTCCCTATGACGGAGAATGGTGGCACTTTTCGTATGGCGATAAAGAATGGGCTTTCTATAATTTCAGAAAGAACACGCGCAAAGGTTCAAAGAGAAACGAAATCACTAATCAGGATATTATCTATCTATATGGTAAAAAGGATTTATTTGAGATTACCTATACAGATAAATACCGTAATTCTGCTTCCGAGTCAAAAATATCGGATAATGACATTGTCAGATTTGCAGTACAAAAAAGCGGAAGGTTGACTACTGAAACGATTAGTCTACTAGAAAGAGCAGGAATTGATGTGGTGGCTGAAAAAGATAAGTTTTTTGGAAAATGCTTAAATTTTCCATTAGAGCTTCTTTTTGTGCGTGATGATGATATCCCAAGTCTTGTTCAATC
>Ga0082212_10009480_pt1 | contig 12559 bp, 12 predicted proteins | sample TergutNt197P3_FD_71548 | JGI IMG/M metagenome (GOLD analysis project Ga0082212, IMG submission 71548) | Neocapritermes taracua P3 segment gut microbial communities from Petit-Saut dam, French Guiana - Nt197 P3 | ecosystem: Host-associated > Arthropoda: Insects > Digestive system > Gut ... | reverse complement strand
GTCTCAAATGGGGCTGGTTACGGCAAGCGTCTCTACGACCGAAGGAAATCCGGAGTTCAAGACCGACACCACTGCCCTTGTGATAATTGACAAAGACGGAAACATGTTCGCGACTACGTCGAGCAATAATATGGGTGTGCGGCGTAGCGGCGTGACGCCGACCGGCCTTGGTTTTGTGCTAAGCGGCAGGTTGCGCCAGTTTTCGCTGGATCCGCAAAATCCAAACGTCATCGCTCCAGGGAAGATCCCCCGGATCACCCCGACCCCGCATATGGCTCTGAAAGATGGGAATCCGGTTATAGCGTGGACCACGCCCGGCGAAGACGTTCAGACGCAGGCCAACCTCCAGGTGTTCTTCAATGTGATTGAGTTCGGCATGGATCCACAGACGGCGGTCGAAGTTCCACGGTTCCGGTCGCTTCATGGTCCCGAGCCACAGTTCCCGCAGGAAATGAAACCGGGCCAGGTCCGGGTGGAGCCGCGCATCGCGCCGGAGACCATCAAGGCTTTGGAGGATATGGGGCATAAGATCAAAACGGAGAATGATTGGGCAGAGTCCAGCGGTGGGATGGTCATTGTTATCCGGGATCCCAGGACAGGCGCTCTTTCAGCCGGTGCCGATCCGCGACGGGAGTGCTACGCGATAGGGTATTAGCAACATAAACATAAGGCGGCGTTTCCCTGAACATCTCTGGAGGCGGCCCCCCCATAGGCCCGCCGGGCAAAAACCCGGCGGGCTAACCTGAACAAGGAGAAGAAAATGACGCGCAAGCTGTTTGGTTTCATGGGCATTGCGGTTTTGGCGGTGTGCCTGATTTTTTCCGCGGCTGTCCTTGCGGCGGAACCGCCGGTTGGTTTTACCGCCGAGCTTCCAGTGGCCATGACTTGCCCAGGCCAAGCGCCCGATGGGCAAATGGTGAAGGTACTCATGGGGCGGGCAAAGATTCCCGTCAAGTACGATCCTTTCCTGGAACCCAAGGAACTGGCGGGGAACAAGACTCTTATCATCATTTTGGGAGGCAGCGGCAAGGGGCTGGGATCAGCCGGGGTGAACCTGCGTGAAGAGACAAAGCGGGCTGAGAATCTTATCGCGGAAGCGCAAAAACAAAATATAAAGCTGATCGGGGTCCACTCGGGCGGCGAAGACAGGCGTGGCAATGTTTCAACAAGTCTCATAGACCTTGTTGCGCCCAAGATGCAATATCTAATCGTTCGTGAGGATGGAAACAAAGACGGCCTCTTTACCAATATGTCCGCTCGGCACAAAATTCCTCTGACGCTGATCAAGCAGAGCCAGGAGATGGGCGACGTTTTCAAGGCATTGTTCCAGCAGTAAGCGCTTTGCTTTGAAGATACGCCCAGGAGTTACTAAAGGGCGCAAAGTCCTTATCTTTGTAGAAAGAGGCTGCCATGTTTCGATTTGAAAACGCGTTCGCCCAAACCTCTATGTTGTTGGGAGTGATGGGCGTAGTCATAGCGGTCTGCTTTATCGTCCCCACGCTAAAGAAGAGGTTGACGGACGGCATGATCTTGATAGTGGCCGGCATCTTCGCCACACTCGTGGATGGCTGGGGGTTTGCTATTCGTCATTGGGTCGAGGGATCGTTTTACTTCCTTCCGTTGATCCTCACCATCGTGTCAGGGATGGTGATGGTGAACATCTTTAAGGAAAACGGAATGCTTGGCACTCTCACCCAGACGCTGATCCGGCATTTCTATAAATACCCCGGCGTTTTACTGTCGTTTCTGATGCTGATCATGATGTTCCCCGGCATGGTTACAGGCTCCGCGCCGGCGGTTGTTCTTACCACCGGAGTCATGATTGCTCCTATTCTTATGAAGATGGGAATCCCGCGCATTTCGGTGGCGGCTATCCTGGCCATGGCGTCCATAGCCGGCCAGCAGGCGCCCCCGGTCAATGTGCCCATAATGATCATCTGCACCAGTGTTTTCATGCCGTATGAAGGATTCATGGCGCCGCTTGCGCTCCTTAATTTTCCGCTTGGCATCTTTTCCATTCTTTTTCTTGGCCGTAAATATATTTCGGTGGAACGACTCAAGGAAATCGCGGAAGAACCGTCGGACCCGAATCTCCCGTCCAATAGCTTTAAACTGTATTTCCCCGTGCTTTTGCTGGCGGTTTTGCTAAGCGGTCCCAGGCTGGTTCACGGCTGGCCGGATGTGAGTACGCCGCTGCCATTCCTCATAGTGAGCGTCGTGGCGCTGTTTACAGGCAAACGGGTCAATTTCTTCTCATCGTCCAAGAAGACCTTCGGCGAAGCCATGAACATGATTATTCTGTTTACAGGGATTGGGGTGCTCATACAGTCTATGGCGCTCACCGGCGTGCGCGGATTAATTGCGACCATCACCGTCAGCCTGCCGCGTTACGTTCTGTTCAGTGGTTTTACGATCGTTGGAATCCTGCTACCGGGCGTTCTGGTTCCCTTCGGCACCGCAGCGGTGTTGGGTCCGCCGTATATCCTGGCGCTTCAGGATCTCAACTCGATCATGCTTTCCAGCGGCGCGGCTCTGATTATGGGTATAGGCTGCCTGGTGCCGCCTACCGGCATAGGCGGTGTTTTTGCCATGCGGGTTTTGGGTGAAGAGAAATACTGGCCTATCCTCAAAAAGTGTCTTGTGCCGGCGTTAGCCGCTCTTATCCTTGGGCTGCTTTTCATGATCTACGCAAACGAAATCGGGCAGATACCGGGGCTGCGCTATGTTCCGAGCAAGGGAAGTTTTTAGATGCGCGCCTTTGTGAATACGTGACGTAAAGGGGGAAAAAGCGATGACCATCTATCAAGTGATCACGGCTATCTATTACGTGATCGTGTTGTACTTCGCGGCGATGATTTTTTGGCAACTGGTTACCGAAAAGGCGCTGTCGAAGCAGGTGGCGATTTCGATCGCCCTGCTGCCGTTCATTTATCGGCTCCTGTATATCAAGTGAAAAGGGGCGCTCCTGTGAAAAGTACAACGATTCGCGGCATCCTCGTGTTGCTGCTTTTGCTCACTGTAAGCTCTCCGGCGGCGGTTGCGTTTATACGCCAACTACAGCCCGATGTGATCGTGAAAGGACCGGGGGTAGTCCGGACCGGGAAGCTTAGCGAATATTTCGAAGGGATCAAAGGCACCAAGAACGACCCCGACTATTATCTGCTCGAAGGGGCGGAGCCTGGCGGAACGATGGTCCTTTGGGGCGGAACCCACCCTGTGGAACCCGCCGGTTATTTGGCACCTATCCTTATGATAGAGAACGTCCGGGTCACCAAGGGGCGTATATTCATCATTCCCCAGATCAACATATCAAGCTTTGGCAATACCAAGATAGGGATAGGCGATATCGCCAACTTCGGCATCAAAACACCTTGGGGTGAGCGGCGGTTCCGTTTCGGGGGGCGCGGGACCAATCCGGTGGATTCGTGGCCGGACCCCGATGTTTACACGAATTTTATGACCGGGCAATCGCTGGCCGGGGATGAATCGCGCAACTTCAACCGAACCCATCCCGGTCGGCCCAACGGGTATCTCACGGAGCGGCTCTCTTATGCGCTTCTTCAGATGATAAGGAAAGAGAAGGCTGACGTAACAATAGACCTCCACGAAGCGCCTCCGGACCGTCCTCTTTGCAACGCCTTTGCGGTGCATGAGCGCGCAGCAGAGTTGGCGTCTCTGGCTATCCTCAACCTGGAGGTCCAGGGGATCAAAATGCGATTGGAGATGTCGCCCAAGTATCTCCGGGGACTTTCCCATCGGGAGATCGGCGACCACACCGACGCCTTGGCTCTTCTGTTTGAAACCCAAAGTCCCTATCACGGACCGCTTCGGGGCCGGGCCGACGAGGCCAATCTTCTTACAGCCAAGGATCCGTTCCTCGTTCTGGCATCGAAAATGGGAAGAACCAGCGTGCAGCACACAGAAGAAGGAGTGCCAATAGATCTGCGGGTGGCTCGGCACGTGACTTCAGTTATCGAGGTTGCAAACGCTTTGGAAGAACTCGAACCGGAAAAAGGCATAAAGATCGAGGAAGCTCCGTCATACGACGAGATGCTTAAAGGGATTGGTCGGTATTTTAAGCAACCGGGTGTTTAGAAAAATCCGCATTGCCCGAAAACAGGAGGGATCTATGAAGAAGGACAAGAAAGACATCAATAGAAGAGATTTCATGAAATACACGGGAGCCATCGGCGCTGCCATGGCCATGTCAAAGGTTTTAAATTTAGGCGCTGGAAAGGCCATGGCGGATGTCAAGCGTCTTGACGGTGCGGAAAAAGTACATGTCCTGGCATGTAGTCCGCGCGTTACTTCTACCGGTGGATATTGGGACAATTCGGTGCCGCCGGTTCTGAAGATGAAATCCGGAGAAATAGTATATATCGAAACCAAAAACCACCTATTCGGAGACGTGGCAGACGGCACCACTTTGGAAGAATGGGAGAAGTCATATAAGCAGTTCAAGAGCGAAACAAAAGACGTTTCTTTCTATCCTGACCTCAATACCGGTGTGGTGAAAGAGGCCAATAAAGCCAATCATACGCATTTGACAGGCCCTATTTACATTGAAGAAGCCGAACCAGGCGATTTTCTGCAGGTTGAGATTATGGAAATTGTGCCAGCAGAACACGCATTCAACGTGACCACCCCTCACAGTTTTGCCAAATCCGGTCTGCTTGCGGAGGATTTTCCTGAAGGGGCTATGCGTCATTATAAGGTGAACTTGAAAAATAAAAGTTTTGACTTCAAAAAGGGGGTAAGAGTTCCCATAGGTCCGTTTCCGGGAACCATTGGCGTAGAGCTTCCTGAAAAGGGTCGTTGGAGCAACATTCCTCCCGGAAAGCATGCCGGCAATCTGGATAACCCCGAGTTGGTTGCTGGAACGGTTCTTTACATACCGGTATGGGTCAAGGGTGCCGGATTCAAGACAGGTGACTCCCATATTGCGCAGACGAGTGAATCAAACGTAAGCGCCCTGGAAGGATCCTTCCGGAATATTACGCTCCGGATTACGGTGCGCAAAGACCTTAAGAAATTGCTTGGCGAGTGGCCGTTTGCTTCGACGCCCACTCACTGGATGACTATGGGTATGCATACAAACCTGATGGAGTCATGCAAGATGTCCACCAGGCATGCAATCGATTTCCTGAACAAGTTCTACGGAATGGATAAGCTGGAGGCTTACGCTTATGTGTCCATGGCGGCGCCCTTGAATATCACCCAGCTTGTGGATCACACAATGGGTACTCATTGTATGATTCCCAAGGATCAATTTATTGGCGATGAATATAAAGGCAAGAACACATTGCTTATTCCAAAGCAGGGTTAAAGTGATTCTTTAATGAGAAATGTCGGCAGGCGATTTTTGCCTGCCGGCTTTTTTTGTCTGGCGCATTATAAGGATTCATTCAGCTGTTTTTTCCAGGAAGCAGCATCCGCTGCTGGGCAATCGGGTTTGAAATGAAAGATTCATTAAAAAACTGTTCAACGAATACAATAATTTTGTTAAGTCTTATGTGGTTTTAAAGATTGACGCGCAAACGTTCAGAAAAAGCGATCTGGTCAGGTGGCAGTTTCTATGGGATGTCAAAAAATACGGATTACCCGAAGAGTCGTTTTCTGTTGGACCTGATGGCGGCGTCTGCCGTTTTGCAAATATCGGCGTCGATGATTAAAACGGCAATCCACGGTCCTGGTCGAGGGAAAACGTACGGTAGCCGCGCCCTCGGAATTTTGGCCATCGCCGCTCTTGCCGCTATTGTGCTAATGGAGGTGGCCCGATGGCATCGGGTTGACCCATTACGGGACGAAAAGAATACGGCATCCGAACTGATGCGGCATTCAATGGAGATCATCAAAAAGGAAAAGCTAAAGAAAGGGATCCCGGTCGACCGGCATATCGACTTAAATGACACGGGCATAATTGGTGTTGAATATACCGACATCACAACGACCCTGGGTTCGCTTGCCGCAAAAAGGACTTCGGCTCATCCGGCATTTGCCGCTGTAGTTGTTGATATGCTTGACCGGGCGGGTGTGCGTCCTGGCGACAATGTTGCGGTAAGTTTCTCCGGTTCCTTCCCTGCTTTGAACATAGCTGTGCTTTCCGCCTCGAAGGCGTTGCGCCTGCGCCTTGCCGTCATCAGCTCTATCGGTTCGTCTGCATATGGGGCAAACCAGCCGGACATGACCTGGTTAGACATGGAAAGAATTCTTACGGAAAAGGGGATTTTTTCCTGCAGGTCGATTGCGGCGTCCCTTGGCGGGATTCCGGACACAGGAGGCGGGCTGGACGGCACAGGTATAGGCTTGGGGTTAGATGCGATTCGTCGCAATGGGATTCCATTGATTGAGGAAAGCGGACATTCCACCCTTGTTGCTGATGTTCGGAGGCGCATGGATCTTTTCGATATGGCGTTCGACGGGAAAAAGCCTGCCGCGTTTATCAATGTGGGCGGGGCGTTGACTTCCATGGGAGACGGCGCGGAAAGCCATCGCATTCCGACTGGTATTCTAAAAAAGGTTCCACCGTCGCGTGATCCGGAGCGGGGAATCATTTTCCTGATGGATGAGCGTGGTGTGCCGGTCATACACTTGTTGAGGATTAAATTGATTGCCGCGCAGTATGGGATTCCTTTCGACCCCGTGTCTTTTCCCGCGTATGATTCGGAGGAAATACGGGCGGCGGGAAGGTATTCCGCCCCGCTTGCGGCTGCCGCCCTGGTCGTCATGATCGCGCTCATTGTAGTTACGAGGAATCATGGTTTGGCGCGCGTAGCCGACAGGTCGGAACCAGGATGGCACTGATCTCATGGTGTTGGCGCTGCTTTGCCTTGTCTTGGCATATCTGGTCGCGGAACGGATTCGTCATGAGCAAAGACTCAAGCGAATTCCGATACGGATACATGTAAACGGAACCCGCGGCAAATCAAGCGTGACCCGGTTGATTGCGGCGGCTTTGCGGCGGTCCGGCATCCGGACTTTGGCCAAAACGACTGGAGATCTGCCGAAACTGGTGTTGCCGGACGGAAGCGATCAGGCGATTCGCCGTTGGTCCCCGGCAAACATTCTTGAACAGATGAGGGTTATCAAGCTGGCTGACAAGCTGAGCGCGCAGGCTGTTGTCATCGAGTGCATGGCGCTTGAGCCAAGCCTTCAGCTTGTCTCTGAATCGGAGATGATCCGCTCGACGGTGGGTGTAATTACCAACGTTCGCCCGGATCATTTCGAGGTTATGGGCAAGAGTCTTGACGATATTGCCGAAGCTCTTTCCGGGACTATTCCCGAAAACGGTGTTTTGATTACCGCGGATTCCCGGCATTACTCCTTCTTTTCGGAAGTGGCGTCCAAAAGAGGCTCGCGCGCTGTTCTTGCCGGGAATTACGGTACTTGCGCGGAAGATTTGCCGGAGGATGCGCGTTGTTTTCGGGAAAATATCGAGCTTGCGCAAAGCGTGTGCTGTCTTTTCGACATAAGCCCGGAGGTTGTCGAGGAATGCCTTGATGGCTCTGGCTTTGACGAAGAAGGCGCCAAGGCGCACCAGATACCTGTTGGCGACGCAATGATATACTTCCTCGACGCTTTTGCGGCAAACGATATCGAATCCACCAGAATCTTTCAGGATCGGGTCTTGGCGCATGGAGTGTGTCCACGGCCATGGATTGCGCTTTTCAATCACCGCGTCGATCGTCCGCTGCGGATGAAATCTTTTGCCGACGGTCTGCTGGCTGGGTCTTCATACGACCGGATAGTGGTGACCGGCCAGGGGTGTCGCCTTGCATACCGCTATTTGCGCGGGAGGATTCCGGAAAAAGAAATCGTATTTTTGCCGTACACCTCCCCGGATAAATTCCTGAATGAGCTGCTGCGGTATACGGCCGGGAAAGATTGCACGGTTGTGGGCATGGGCAACGGGAAAGGAGCGGGAGGAGACATCTCTCGGCTCATGCGGCAAAGGAGAGCCCAGTGAACTTGATAGAAGCCATTGCCATCGGGTTAGTTTTGGGCTTTTTTTTCTACGAATACTTTGGCCTTTCCGCCGGAGGACTTGTTGTGCCGGGCTATATTGCTCTGCAGATGGGAACACCGGTTATTCTTGCCGGCACGGTGGCCATAAGCTTTGTGGTCTGGCTGACGGCAAGGTTTGTATCTCGCCATGCGATTGTTTATGGCCGACGCAGGTTTATTCTCATGGTGCTTATCGGGTTTGTCTGGCAGTGGGGGTTCCGGATGCTTGTGCTTCCGGCAGGGGCTGTTGCTGATGATTCGGCGGCAATCGGGTTTATCATCCCCGGGCTGATAGCCAACGAGATGGAACGCCAAAACGTGCTGCCCACGCTGGCTGCGCTGCTGATCATTTCCGTTATGGTGAGGTTATGCCTGATTGCCTTGGGGATGCTGCGGTGGTAAACGTTTTGATCCAGACATGCGGCGGATGAGGGAATGAATGCGGGACCGTAAGATAGTTCCTTTCGGGAACAGTACAGACACAGACAGAAGGATCAACCGGAGACATTTCCTAAAAGCCGGAGCTATTCTATGGGGAGGGATTCTCGGCGGCGGGTTTGCCGGAATTACCGATTCGTCACTGTTAGGACGTAATAAAGCGGCCGCCGAAGCGATAATGATCGGCGCGCACTCCGATGTTTCGACGGAAGACTTCTCTCCTGAGCCGATTATTCCCGTCTTGCGGATCGCGTCGGGTGACACGGTGACGATCGAAACCGGTTTTTGCCCGGAAGGTATGGCGGCAAACGGGAACCGGTCAATGGATTGGACTGCGTCATACAAAAAGGACATGGCTAAGCGCCCGGATTTATATTTCCTTCCGGATTATGCGGCGAGATCAACGAGAAACAAGGAAAGTTTCGGTCAAGTATGCTTTGCGTGTCTGATCAATGTCGAAGGCGCCGCTCCTGGAGATATTATGCAGATAGAGATACTTCCGGATGATTTTGCAAAGGACGAAGCGGGATGGTTTTGGGCGGATCTGGAAAATGATACGTTTGAGCCTCTGTCTCAGGTGAAACCTTTAGGCGTTAAGGATCTTGAGGCGTTTGATCCGATGCGCCCCAGCGTGGCGGAAGCGTTCTGTATGCCGATTCGCATAAAGGAAGTCCTAACGGGCGGTTTTCTCTTTAAAGAAAACCATGGCGAAGCCAACCGGGGTGCTTTGGAGAAAGGTTGCCGCGGTGTTACGCTTCGCGTCGCGATCCGGAAAGACCTGAAGGTGGCGGATTTGCCGGGGACTACATCGAGCCATTGGGTCGCGCTGGGCATTCGCTCCGGGTTGCTTTCATGCCGTAAAGCAGCGGCCAGAAAGTCGATACGATTACTGAAGGATCTGTACGGGATGCTTGATAAAACCGAATATGTTTTTTGCGGTATGGGAGCAAATCACCATGTGTCCCAATATGTCAGCCGGCGAGCAGTATTAACTCATAGACGGATGTAATAGGTACGAATGGAATAGGCGGCAATGCATGGCCAAAGGCATTACCTGAGTTAGTCTCGATTTGATCTGACAGTTACCCCTTGAAAGACCATGGGGATCTCCGTTTTGATGGAAGTGTCAACGAACCATCAAACCGGGCACCATGCCCACGGAGAATCCCCATGGAAAGTTTCAATCAGAATGTCATCAGACACAAGACCGGACTTTTGAATCTGGCTGCCGAACTGGGCAATATCTCAAAAGCCTGCCGCATCATGGGCTTTTCGAGGGATACCTTTTACCGATATCAAACAGCGCGAGACACCGGAGGTGTAGATGCACTGTTTGAAGCCAGCAGAAAGAAGCCGAATTTGAAAAATCGTGTTGAAGAAGCTACAGAGGCTGCTGTAACCGCTGTTGCCATCGACTTTCCCGCTTACGGCCAAGTTCGAGTCAGCAATGAACTGCGCAAACAGGGCGTGTTTATCTCGCCCTTCGGTGTGCGCTCGGTGTGGTTACGGCATAACCTGGCATCCATGAAACAGCGTCTGTTTGCCCTGGAAAAGAAATCCGCTGAAGAAGGCATAATACTTACCGAAGCACAAGTGCAGGCTTTGGAACGCAAAAAATACGATGATGAGGCGCACGGCGAGATAGAAAGCTATCACCCCGGCTATCTCGGCAGCCAAGATACTTTTTATGTCGGCACCATCAAAGGCGTGGGTCGCATCTATCAGCAGACCTTTGTGGATACCTACTCCAAGTGGGCGGCAGTCAAACTCTATACCACCAAAACTCCCATTACCGGAGCGGATTTACTCAACGATCGAGTGCTACCGTTTTTCTCTTCACAGGAAATGGGCGTTATCCGCATCCTGACGGACAGAGGTACTGAGTATTGTGGCAAGCTGGAGACGCACGATTACCAGCTATATCTGGGCATAAACGACATAGAGCACACCAAGGCCAAGGCGCGACACCCGCAAACAAACGGTATCTGCGAGCGCTTCCACAAAACCGTACTGCACGAGTTTTACCAGGTTGCCTTCCGGCGAAAACTGTATCACTCTCTGGATGAGTTGCAGACCGACTTGAATGTCTGGATAGACAGCTACAACAAGGAAAGAACCCATCAAGGGAAAATGTGCTGCGGCAGAACGCCTATGCAAACGCTCCTTGACGGTAAACAACTCTGGAAGGAAAAGGTAGGACAGCTAAACTAATCGGGCAAGCGGAACCATTAAAACGGAGACGACTGTCAGATCAAGTCTGAACTACTACACATTACCGCATGATGAATTCAACAGTTAAACTGGTTAAATGGCAGAAAGGTATAAAGTTACTTTTTAGTATTCAAATATTTTATTGCCGATTGTTCTACTTGAATAATGTGGTCCAGCATTACTTCTTCCGCTTTGTCTGGGTTACGTTGCTTTAGCGCGTTGTAAATTTTCTTGTGGGACAGATATCCGTTTTTTCCACGTTCTGGCGACATGGGTGATTCGTATCTGCTTTCTACAAAAGAATTGTGTAGAGCTTCGACCAGTTCTCCGAAAATAGAATTTCCTGTGGAAATCGCGACCTCCTTGTGAAATTTTCGATCAAGGTCGGTGATGTCTCCTTTATTTGTCAGTAGTTCTTTCTGTTGTATTAATAGATTATTCAGGTACTCCAGTTGCTCTTTGTTGATACATGTGGCTGCCAATCTTGCAATTCTTGGCTCAAGCACTCGTCTTACCTGCAAAGGCTCTATTATAAGGTTCTGATTTTTTTTTATTGTGTTGATAATAGAAGAAGCGGTATATGCAGATGCGCCTGTATGGAAAGTACCTTCGCCTACTTTTCTTGTGATCATCCGGTTGGCTTCGAGGATGGTCAATGCCTCGCGCACCGAAACCCGGTTTACATCGAACATACGCGCAAGCTCTCTTTCGGATGGAAGCTTGCTTCCGGGGCTTATGTTTCCTTTCAATAGGTAGTCTTTTAATTGGGCAAGCACTTCCTCGTAGATGCGGGGTCTTTTTATTTTTTTGAATACCATTACGGCCTCGCGTGTTTTTTATCGTCAGCGCCTTGCTTTATCCAGCAACAAGACGCTGGCACGATGTTGTGCAGGATGTTTGCGCCGATACGGCGTTTGCGATTCTTCAATATAAAATCATAAACCGCAACCTGTGTATTCGACAACGTAATTGGCGTTAAAAGGTTTAAAGGCGCGTATTGTGAAAAACCGGCTTCGCCGCGGTTTTTCTGCGTAACAAAGGATGACATGTTTGCCGCATTGCCTTGATGAGGCAATGCGCGGGATGTTGCCGGGTCGTATGCAAGAAAGCGCCAAAACTTGAAGCCGTAATATCCCAAAACATCCGGGAACCGTGTATCGTAGTTTATGTTTGTTTCCAACAACTGCGGCATACGGCTTACGCGGACCAGAATGCCTCGTTAAGCAGAGGTTGGCAGCTGTTTTTGGCCGGCAACAAGGAGGAAGGTTTTTGCCATGACAAACAGGATCGACGTTAGTGTTGCGACATACCGTCCTGTCGTGTGGGGCACAAACGGTATTGTGTCCAGCGGCAGTCCGTTGGTCTCGCAGGTTGCCATCGACATCTTGAAAAAGGGCGGAAACGCCGCTGATGCCGGAGTCGCGGCGCTGTTTGCGACGATGGTTGTGGAGCATACCCATCACAGCCTGGGCGGGGAATCACCGATTCTTTACTACTCCGCCAAAGAAAAGAAAGTTTACGCGATCAACGGCATCGGACCCGCGCCAAAGCTGGCAACGCGCGAGTTTTTCGACAAGATGGGGTTTATCCCCGACGAAGACAGTTTTCTGCTTGCTCCTGTACCCGGTACGCTTGAGGGCGCGGCAATGGCCTTGGACAAGTTTGGGACAATGACGCTGGCGCAGACTATGGGTCCGTCTATCGACATGGCGGAAAAGGGCCATCCGATCAGCAAAATCATGGTCAAGTGGATCGAGGGTTCCAAGGCGATTCTTGCGAAGTGGCCCGGATCGGTGAAGACGTTTCTTCCCGGAGGCAATCCGCCAAAACCGGGTGATATTTTTGTCCAGGCGGAACTGGCCGAGACTCTGAAGAAGATCCGCGACGGCGAGACCAAGAACCTCAA
>Ga0082212_10009479_pt1 | contig 12559 bp, 13 predicted proteins | sample TergutNt197P3_FD_71548 | JGI IMG/M metagenome (GOLD analysis project Ga0082212, IMG submission 71548) | Neocapritermes taracua P3 segment gut microbial communities from Petit-Saut dam, French Guiana - Nt197 P3 | ecosystem: Host-associated > Arthropoda: Insects > Digestive system > Gut ... | reverse complement strand
TCCACAGCATATGAAGGACTGCGGCTGTCGACAAATTTTTGCTGCAGAGATTGCAGCTCCGGCAGCCTTCGTCCCAGCCGCGCAATTTCCCTGCGGTAGCGATCCCTCGCCTGCACAAAGCCGTTCCATGCCGCCTGTTTCACAAACATAGCTTAGCATGAAAACAGCTTGTAATACAGGGCGATTCGTTTCCATGGCGAATCACCTGATATTCCTGACAGAGCGGTGAAGGATAGACGGCCGTCCAGTTAAAGGGTGGCCTTTTGCTTGTAAATTTGCAATTTTTGGAAATGGGTTGCTGGTTAAGGGTTTATTGGCTATAATGGGGTTATGGCATTAGATGTTTCTGTAGAATTCAATGAATCCGCTTTTATTCACCATTTTACTGAGGAAGATATACGTTTAGCATTGGATTCTTCTGTGTATGATGGTAGTATTGAGGAAGAAGAAGGTGAAAATAAATTTTTGGTTATTGGATTTGACCGGAACATTAACCCTATTGAAGTGATGTATAATGTTATTGATGATAATACGATAAATGTGTTCCACGCAATGAAATTAAGAAAGAAATTTTTACATTACCTTAAGACCAGAGGAGGAAGCGCCTCCGCTTAGCGGAGCCGTTAAATTGATAACGCCGCTAACGCGGCTTGGTAAGGAGATAAAAATGGCTAGAATGACCGAAGAAGAAGCGTTTGCTCTTGATAAAAAATGGACGGAAACCGATCCAAAACTTGGCCCCAATGGTTCTGGCTTTCTTTCAAAGAGAAGGGCGGCTCATATGGTAACTATTGACGATCTTTCGGCCAATTATTTATTTTCCAAAGCGATTGCCGATCATAAAACCCCTGCGGAAATTATTAGTGAAATGGTGCAGGAAAGGATTTTTGCTGCTGTGTAGATCATGTAAAAAGACGGTCGTCCAGTTAAGGGGCTGCTTTTGCTTCAATTGTACCCTAAAATTCCTCCCGTACCATTGTTACAATTTCCGCCGTTCGTACATCCAGCGCCCGTAAGCTGAGCCTTTGGGTTTTCCCTGCGGCGGTAATGCTGCCTGTTATGACAATATTTGCCCCCAGCATTTCACCGATTGATACGGCTGATGAGTCGCTGACCTCCCCGGACATCTGAAAATTTTGTTCGCTGCGGATCGCTTCCAGTGTATTTCGATCTACAATCGTAAATTTTCGGGAAGATACCAGCTGGAATTCAAGTTCGTCAACCACACGGGCGGATACATTGGCGTCGCCGGAAGAAATATTTATTACAGCCAGCCTTGTATTTTCCGGCAAGTCTTTTATTAGTTCTCCGCTTGCCCGGGTGATCGCCCCGTCAAGACCCGGCTGTGGACGGGGGGGTGGCGGGGTTCTTGGCGCTGGCTGCGGTTTTTCTGCGGCAGCGTTAACAGCCACAGTTTGCTGCGGGGCTTTTTTCCGGTACGCAAATTTTACAAAGATACCGAAATATGACGACAAAAGAATATCATCACCTAAATCTATTTTATTAACCGAACCATAATATTTAATGCCAAATAATACTCCAAGATTGCGATAAAGATAATTAAAATCAAATGCGGCTGAAATGTTCCATGCAAACCCATTTGAAAAATAATCTCTCTCAATTGTTTTATTGCTATCATTCATGAATTCATAACTATAATTAAAACCGCACCATCCTAAAGATGCACCCAACTGTAATTGCGGTACTGGGTACAGAATAATGCCTGGCCCGCTAAAAAGCTGCGCTGCTAAGCTGCTTGTTATTTCATAATCAAGAAATTTATCGTATGCATAAAAACTCCCACCGGTAAGGCCAAATTCTACCGCTAAATAAACTGGTATTCTGTCCATGCCTAACCCGTATCCAACCCTTAGTGTAAGGTCAAGACCCCCATCATTATTTTGTAATCCAGAATCAATGGCAACCATCCTGGATAACCCAACCCCTGCCCCCACATCAAAATAAAAACCCTGCGCCCAAACAGACCACGAGGCAAAAACAACAAATAGCAATACAAAAACAAGCTTTTTCATAGAACGCTCCAAATTCTTATTGGCCACCCATTTAAATATCAACTTAATAGATATAAATGTATTTAATGCTAACAAATGTTAGATTATTTGTCAATCTAATAGAACTAATTAAAAACTATCTATTAGAGGTAATTGGGATTAGGCCGTATTCTATGGAAAACAAGCACTTGCGCACGATATTAGGCTCGAATTTGAGGATATTCAGAAACCGAAGGGAATGGTCCCAGATGGAATTGGCTGAAAAGGCCAATATTTCCATGAATTTTCTCAGCGAAATTGAACGGGGTCTAAAATGGCCTTACCCCGAGACCCTGCAAAACCTCGCCGATTCGCTGGGTGTCGAAGTTTACGAGTTGTTCAGACCTGAAAGTGAAGCAAATCCTGATATTGGCAAGTATATAGAACGTTTTTCCAAAGATGTAATGATTGCGGTGCAGGAGTCGGTTAGTAAATCACTGCAAAATGTAAAGAAACAGTATCGCATCGTGTCAAAAAGGTGATATTGATATAATATTTGTCTCAAACACACACTTTTTGTTATTAACAATAATGGCAAAAATGTATGTACAGTGACACGCCGCCGGAAAACATCCCGGTAAATGTAACGGGGGGTGTCGGAGGCAAGCGTGACGCGCGATGAGCGCGGTGCGCTTGGCCTCCGACGGGTCCCGAAATAAATTCAATAGGATGTTTTCCCGCACTTGCAATATGCATACATTTGGGGGTGTTCTTTTCAAAACCACAAAAAAACCGTATGATTACCCCATGGATGACAGAAAAAAGCAGATCGGCGAGTTGGAACGGCAAAAAAAAGAACAGGCCGTTCACCTGGATTCGCTGTTGTCACAGTTTGGAGAGACCCTTTTTGGCCGGGCAGCCGGTTCCCAACCGAAGAATAGTTCTTCTTTTGGGGAACTGGCCGACTACCGGCGTTTTCAGGATGACATAGCTGTTTCACAAACCTCAATACAGACCGTTGAAGAACAGATACGCAGGTTCAGGGAACTTGAGGAAGGCATAGAAGCGCGGGAGCGGGAAGAAAGCACCCTTGTACAGGACCTGGCTTTTATGCAGGGCAGTCTGGGCAAGCTGCTTTTTGATGCGGCGGAGGACAGCGCTGATTACGCCGAATTGTGCGCCCCCTGCCGGGATCAGATCGAAGCCCTGCTGGCGAAAATAGATTCCCTTGAGGAGCGCCTCGCCGCCCTTGAGCAAAGGGAAGGGGGCAATGTTTTTATCTGGATTGGCAAAAGTGCGCAATCTCTGGTGCAGCGGACTTTCCTGACCAGAGCGCAGGAAAATCTGGAACAACTCTACCGGAACCTTGCTGAACGATACGGCTCTGAAGACGGGACGCAGTTCAGTCCTCCTGATGAAAATTCGGAAATTGGACGGCTTTATGCCGAGACAGGACAGAAGCGCGAAGAACTGCTCGCCATTTCGCATGACCTGAATACCCTCAGGAATGAAAAGAAAAATATTTCCGGCAGCTTTAACGCAGAGGGCGGTCCGCTCAGGCAAATTCAAAACCTCAAAAAACACATCGCCCGTACGCAGGGTGAATTGAACGCCCTCTATATGCGTGTCGGTGCGGAGGCAGCGTCGGTTAACGCCGGAGGGGATGATGTTCCGGCGAAACGCAGGCAATTTTTCAATGCCAATATTCATGCGGAGGATCAGGAAATTTTGGACAATGCCGCGCAAACCAGCGCCTCGATCCGTAATGCCGAGGAAGAGATTGAAAAACTCAGGGCGGCCATTGCCATTGACGATGAGCGGGCAAAAATTGGAAAATACCAAAAAATGATTTTAGACAGAAAAGAAAAGATTGTGCAGGCGAAAAAAAGTATTGCCGAGCTTGAAGCAAACATACTGAATTCTGAAGCAAATATAAAAAAATTGCAGGATCTTCTGTAGCAGCGGCGGGAGGGGAGTAATGGCAAAGAAAACGGTAAAATCAACTGTCCGGAGCAAAGCCAATGGCAAAGCCCGGGTAACAGCGGCAACGGCTAAAGCCGCCGCCGCCGGACCGGGCGTGTATGACGAATCAAAAATAAAAACGCTTTCTTCCCTTGAACATATCCGGCTGCGAACCGGCATGTACATTGGGCGGCTGGGCGACGGTTCCAACCCCGATGATGGAATCTATGTGCTTCTTAAAGAAGTTATTGATAACGGCATTGACGAATTTATCATGGGTAACGGCAGGGTTATCGAGGTGGCTATCAAGGATGCCGCACAGCCGGGGCTGGCTACGGTAAAGGTCCGCGATTACGGCCGGGGCATCCCGCTGGGCAAACTCGTTGAATGCGTCTCAATGATCAACACCGGAGGGAAGTTTAACGACGACGTGTTTCAGTTTTCCGTAGGGCTGAACGGCGTGGGAACCAAGGCGGTAAACGCCCTGTCCGTTCATTTCCGGGTGGTCGCCATACGGAACGGCGAATATGCCGAGGCGGTTTTTGTCCGGGGCAAGCTCAAGAGTAAACGCGAGGGCAAACTCAAGGACAGGCAGAAAGACGGAACCTATGTCGAGTTTACCCCCGACCCGCAAATTTTTACCGATTACCTGTTTAACGCGGAATTTATCGAAAAGCGGATACAGAATTACGCCTACCTCAATGCCGGCCTTGCCCTGTCGTTTAACGGTAAACAGTTTGTGTCAAAGCGGGGGCTGTACGATCTGTTATACGAAGAAACCGGCGATGATGGCCTGTACCCGCTGGGCTATTACAAGGGGGAACATTCCTCCAACGGACAGCTTGAGTTTGCCTTTACCCACACCAACAATTACGGCGAGGAATATTTCTCCTTTGTAAACGGCCAGTTTACTTCGGACGGAGGTACGCATCTTTCCGCTTTCAAGGAAGGTTTCCTTAAGGGGATTCAGACTTATTTCAAAAAAGACTACCGCAGCGAGGACATCCGCGAAGGGACAACAGCCGCCATTGCGATAAAACTCAAGAACCCCGTGTTTGAAAGCCAGACCAAAAACAAACTGGGTAATTCGGAAATCCGCACATGGATCGTACAGGAAACGCGCAATGCCGTTGAGGACTGGCTGCACAAAAACCCCGAGCAGGGGAAAAAACTGGAACAGAAAATTCTGTCCAATGAAAGCCTGCGTACCGAGCTTAACGCGGTAAAAAAAGAAGCGCGGGAAGCGGCGAAAAAAATCGCCCTGAAAATACCCAAACTTAAGGACTGTAAGTATCATCTTGAAGATGGAAAAAACGGAACGGAATCGACAATATTTATCACCGAAGGGGCTTCCGCCGCCGGTACCATCGTTACCAGCCGCGACGTAATGACCCAGGCAATCTACGCCCTGCGGGGCAAGGTCGAAAATATGCACGGCAAGAAGCGGGCGGCCATCTATAAAAACGAGGAGCTTTTCAACATGATGATGGCCCTGGGCATAGAAAACGATGTTGAGGGGCTGCGTTATGCGAAAATCGTTATCGCCACCGATGCCGACTTTGACGGCTTTCATATCCGCAATCTGCTGCTCACCTTTTTTCTGTCGTACTTTGAAGAACTGGTTACCACCGGCCGCATCTACATTCTTGAGACACCGCTGTTCCGCGTGCGGACCAAAAAGGAAACCCGTTACTGCTACTCGGAAAAGGAACGCGACGAGGCGGCTGCCGCCCTAGGCAGCCAGAGCGAAGTGACCCGCTTCAAGGGGCTGGGCGAGATAAGCCCCAAGGAATTCGGCCAGTTTATCGGCGAGAACATCCGCCTTGTGCCGGTATCGGTTAATACCCTTAAGGCGGTTCCCCAGGTATTGAATTTTTATATGGGCAAGAACACCCCTGAACGGCGGGAGTACATCATGAAGAATTTAATCGAGGACGCTGGCTAATTATAAAATTCGTCGTAGACGAATTTTATAATTAGCTCGGATTTTGCCGTAGGCAAACTCCAGGGATTATTGGGATGGAGAAATTTGCCGACGAGGCGGTTATCGAAGTATCCTCCGGTGCGGGCGGAAACGGCTGCGTGGCGTTCCGGCGGGAGAAGTATGTTCCAAAAGGAGGACCCTCCGGCGGGGACGGGGGCAGGGGAGGGGACGTGGTGTTTGCCCTTCGGCGCAATCTGCGTACCCTGGCGCATCTGCGTTACCGGCATACGTTCAGGGCGGAAAATGGCCGGGACGGAGGAAGGGCTGGACGCTACGGGCGAAACGGAGAAAATGTGATCATCCCGCTGCCGCCGGGCTCACTTGTGCGCGAGGCGGAAACAGGCACGCTGATAAAAGATTTTTCCGGCGAAGATGCTCTGGGCGATTTTGTGTTCCTTAAAGGTGGAAACGGCGGATGGGGAAATATCCACTTCAAGTCGCCGGTAAACCAGGCTCCCCGCAAGGCCATGCCCGGACAGAAGGGACGGACGGTACAGCTAAAAGTTGAATTGCAGATAATGGCGGATATTGGCCTGGTTGGTCTTCCCAACGCCGGCAAGTCGAGCCTACTTGATCGCTTTACCAACGCCCGCCCCAAAATTGCCGCCTATCCCTTTACCACCAAGATTCCCAATCTGGGCGTGCTGACCGTGGGGAGTGCCGCCGCCGGCGGCCTTGGCGATGACGGCGGGCGGGACATCATCCTTGCCGACATTCCCGGCCTGATTGAAGGGGCATCACAGGGCGCGGGGCTGGGCATACGCTTCCTTAAACACATCTCCCGCACACAGGCCCTTGCCTTTTTGGTCGATCTTGGCGACGACAATTACCTGAGTGCTTTCGACATTCTATTGGGAGAACTGAAAACTTTTTCCCCCGAACTGGTGCAAAAAAAACGCCTCCTCGTGGGAACCAAAACCGACTTGCCGTCAAGCGAGGGGCGCCTCGGTGAACTTGCCGTAAAGTACCCCGGCGAAAAGACGCTGGGCATATCGGTTTTTTCCGGTGAGGGGATAAAGGAACTGGCACAGGAGCTTTTGAGCCTTGCCGGTTTTTCGCAGGAGGAGGAAGGATGAGGCTGGCGATCCTCGGCGGGAGCTTTAACCCGATTCACCTGGGACACCTGTTTCTGGCAGACGTAGTGCTTTCCACGCTGCATTACGATCGCGTGGTAATGGTGCCGGCGTTCCGTTCTCCGTTTAAACTTGCCGCCGCCGGCATGGAAGAAAGCGCCCGTAACCGTCTTGAGATGATCGCCGCCTCTATCACTGGCGACCCCCGGCTGACTGTTGACGACTGTGAGATACGGCGGGAAGGTGTTTCCTACACCGTGGATACCGTTGCCGACATCATCCGCCGTTACTGCCCAAATGAAAAGCCCGGTCTCATCATCGGTGACGATCTTGCCGGGGAATTTCCAAATTGGAACGACAGCGGGAAAATACTTGAGATGGCGGATGTTATCATAGCCCGGCGTATACATTCGGGAAATCTGAAAGTTCCTTTTGCCAATATCCAGATCGCAAACGATGTTATGGATATTTCATCGAAGCTGGTCAGGGAACGGATCGCCGCCGGGGGGGCATGGCGTTACCTTATCCCCGCCGCTGCACGGGCAGTTATCGATGACAGGGGGCTTTTCGGTGTTGTGCGGCAGCAGCCGGTGGAAAGCCCCTCGCAAAACCTTGTCATCCGTGTGGAACAGGTTGTGCGGGAAAACCTCAGCCTGGAGCGTTTTCTCCATTCCCGCAATACCGCCCTGTTGTCCTTTGATATGTGCCGCCGCTTTGGGCTCGATCCCCAGCTTGGTTACCTTGCCGGCATTGCCCACGATTTGGGAAAACAGTTGCACGACAGGGAACAGATCCGGCTGGCAAAAAAGGACGGCGGGAGCATAACGCAGCTGCATAAATCAAAGCCATCGCTGCTGCATGGCAGGGCTTCCGCGGTACTGCTGCGGGAACGCTTTGGTATCCATAACCGCGAGGTGCTGGAAGCGGTGGCGAAGCACACCCAGGCCGGCACAGATATGTGTCCTTTGGCAAAGGTGGTGTATATCGCCGATAAAATGGAAGTCTCGCGGGACAGGGCGGATCCGTCTTTGAGAAAACTCGTGTTTACATCCGGAGATCTTGACCGGATATTTCTGGAAGTACTGGATCAGACCGTATCCTCGCTCCGCTCCAGAAAACTCAAGCTGTCCAGGGAAACCTTGAATCTCCTTGAAAAAATGAGAAAAATGCAGTGATGCGGATAAAAACAAATTTTGGCAAACGAGACGCAAGCCTCTTTTTGCTGGCCGCCATTGTGTTGTTATTGGCAGGAGGGATCGCGGCCGCAATATACATATTCCGCAGCGATCCCGTTGAAGAGCTTGTCTCAAATGACCGCGTGATAAGCGTACTGTATGTTATCGAAAAAGATCAAAAACCCCTCAGTACCTATGTACTTATGTGCTACCCGAATACCCGCAGGGCGGCGATCTTCGACGTTCCCGGGGAATTGGGGCTGCTCATCCGCCGCATAAACCGTGTTGACAGGATCGATACCGTGTATGAAAGCGGCAGGGCAAGTAATTACAAAAGCGAAATTGAAAGCCTTTTGGGCGTGGAAATTGCTTTCTCGGTGGTTATCAACGTTGAAAACCTTGGCAAGGCGGTTGACCTTATTGAGGGTGTAGAACTGTTTATCCCGTCCCGGGTGGAGATACTCGACGGTGAGACACTGGTGTTATTCCCGTCCGGCCTGTGCCGCCTTGATGGGGACAAGGCCGCGCTCTACCTTTGCTACAGTGCCGCCGATGAGGAAGGCGAAATGGCTGTTTTTCGCCGGCAGCGTTTCTTCCTCGGTTTTCTCAAGCGTCAGGCGGAGATGAACGAAACTCTGAAAAAAAATACGATTTTTCCGCTGTACCATTCCTTTATGAGGACAAGCTTAAACCAGCGCGCAGGTATCCGTATGCTCAACGAGTTTGCCGGCGTGGATTTTGACAGGACCAATATACAATCCATTGGAGGAAACCCAAGGGAAGTGTCGGGAAAGACACTGCTGATTCCCTTCTACGACGGGAATCTGGCGAAGGATATTGTGCGGCAGGCGCTTGCCATGCTGACCCGCCCGGCAGACGGCTCCATGTCTGACCGGGTCTTTACCGTGGAAGTTCTTAATGGTACGACAGTCAACGGGCTTGCCGGAAGGACTGCGGAGGTTCTGCGGGGCTTTGGCTACGACGTTATCTCCATCGGAAATGCCGATCATTCCGGCTACGACAGAACCATGGTTATCGACCGCTCTGGTCTGGAAGAGATGGCAAGGAATTTTGCCGGAATAATCCGCTGTAACAACATTAGTTTTGAAACTCCCGGCCCGGATAATATGGAAGGGGATATGACGGCACAGAATTTTGAATACCGTTCGGATGTTACATTGATAATAGGAAGGGATTTTAATGGAAGATATGTTACCGGAAACTAGCGCTGCAAATATTCCCAACGCGCTTGCCGGATTGCTGAATGATCACAGGGGTACCGATGTGATTGTGCTTGATCTTCGGGAAATGGGTGCATGGACGGATTTTTTTGTTATCGCAACATCTGCCAGCGATGCCCACATGAATGGCTTGGAGCGGCATATAAAGGATTTCTGCTTAGAGCGGGAGATTGAAATCCTCAGGCGATCCCGAAAACCCGATGGTGAAGATGAGTGGCGGATAATAGACCTTGGCCCCACGGTGATACATCTGTTTAGCCGCAGGGCGCGTGATTTTTACGATTTGGAACGGCTGTACTCAATGGCGTTGACCGTACCTTCAAACCTCTGAAACAACCAATTGCGAAATTAGCCAATATTCGCAATAAGCTCACTCTTCGTCGAATTCAAAATCCTCGTCGTCATCGTAGTCATAATCTTCGTCATCCTCATCGTAGTCATCTTCATCGTCTTCGTCATCGTCCTCGTCCTCGTCGAATTCATCTTCGTCGTCATCGAAGTCTTCTTCTTCCATGTCGTCGAAGTCGTCTTCGTCCACGTCATCTTCTTCGTATTCGTCACTGTCGCCGAAAGCGAAAAATGGCATGGGAAAGATGCTCGCATCTGCGTTGCCGCCGGTATCGGCAAATAATTCGCAGTCGCTCAGGGGCATCAAAGCCAGTGACAGGAATTCCTCACCATAATCCGCCTTATCATTGTTGGCCTCATGCAAAACCATAACTCTCTCCGTTTCTGATGGGTTATCTGAGACAGCGTACCAAAATTGAAGAACGGGCATATTTTGTACAAAGTCTCTCTTGAAACATTAAGGGAGAGATTGGAGAATTGTCAACTGGTATTTTCACGAAACAACCGGTTTTGATGCGGGCTTTTTTATGATAATCTCTGCCCATGAGCGGAATAAGGATTGAAGCCCCTGCGAAACTGAACCTCTGCCTTCTTGTCGGGAACAGGCGCCCCGATGGTTTTCACGGGATTGAAAGCCTGTTCCTTGCACTGGCCTTTGGGGACACCCTCTATATTGAAGAAGCTCTCCAGGAACATTCTCCCCCGGTTGATATCCGCATGGAGTGGTATAATAGTCAAAGCAATGGTAGGAAATTTGGTGACCTGAGGTTATTTGATGACTTTGAGTCATGGGATAAAACCCTCCCGCCGGAAAAAAACATTATTTCGCGGACTGTGTCCCTGTTCAGAAGCCGCACCGGATACGATAAACGGCTGAAAATTGCCGTGGAAAAACGAATCCCGCTGGGCAGCGGCCTGGGCGGCGGTTCTTCGGATGCCGCGGCGGCGCTTCTTGCGCTGAACCGTCTCGCCTCGGCCGGCGGCGAATGCCCTTTGGACAGCATTGCCCTTGCTGAAGTTGGCGCGGAACTGGGCAGCGATGTCCCCTTCTTCTTAAATCAGGAGTCTGCCGCATCCTGGGTAAGCGGCAGGGGGGAAATAGTGCTGCCCCTTGCGCTGCCCCAGGCTGTTTTCGGCCTTTCTTTCGTGTTGGTTAACCCCGGTTTTCCCAGCGATACTGCTGAAGCGTACCGGCTGCTTGATACATACCGGGAAAAACATCCCGTTCAACAGGTTTCATTAGAAACACAAAAAGAGTTTTTTTCCGCACAATCGAAGAACTGGCAGTTTAATAATGATTTTCTGCCAGTTTTTTTGGCGAAAGACACAAATGCTGCTGCGCCGGGTAACTGTGGTACAGTCTACCGGGAGATTATTGGTTCACTTCGTGATTTGGGGGCAGATTTTGCCGGGCTTTCCGGCTCCGGTTCAACCTGCTTTGGGGTGTTTTCAGCAGCACACAGAGCCGCCACAGCGGTGGAATCACTCTTAAAACGCTGGCCTTTTGTCGTCAGAACATTGCCACTTGCGCGATAGACAAAACAGCGTTACAATTATTAAGTAGGGAAGGACCGACTGAAACAAGGAGATCGGCATGGAAATCACTGACATTAGGATCCGTAAGGTGACGGGTGAGGGCAAGCTTAAGGCCTATGTAACCATCACGTTTGACGAATGCTTTGTGGTGCATAATGTCAAAATCATTGAAGGCAAGACCGGAGTTTTTATTGCCATGCCAAGCCGTAAAACCAGGGCAGGGGATTATAAGGATGTGGCGCATCCCATTACCCCGCAATTCCGCGCTGATATGCAAAAAGCAATACTGGACAAATACGATTCCGGCGCCGTCGCCGACGACGAGTCTATAGAAATATAACCCCAGTTTTCTCCGCCCCTTCGCAATGCATAATGGGGCAAATGCAGAAATGTATACCTAATAATAGTAACATGGGGTGGCGGCGGTAAACGTACCGTGCTCCGCATGGTGCGTTTGGCCGCCGACAGGACCCCAAAGTAATTCTCGGGTATACATTTCTGTACTTGTCACTGTTTGTACATTTATGGTAGTATGCTGTACCGATTGGGACACGAATTGGGACGTAGGCAAGCGGTAAGCCACCGGGTTTTGGCTCCGGCATTCACAGGTTCAATTCCTGTCGTCCCAGAGTAATTTTTTTTGAGGTGTAAATATGGGCAATGTAGTATTATCCGCCAAATCAAGGCAGCAATCAGGATCGGCAGCAGCGCGTAGAATCAGGCGGAGCGGCCGTATCCCGGCGGTTTTGTATGGAAGATCCGGAAAGGCCATTTCGCTTGACCTTGATGCTCTGGAATTTAGCCGGAGTACAAAGGGTATTTCTGAAAGTACCATTGTCAAGGTTGAGGTTGACGGCAAGTCTTTTGACGCATTTGTTAAGGGTACTCAAAGAAATATCATTGACGGGAATATCCTCCACGTTGATTTTTACGAAGTTGAAAGCGGTGTACTGTTGCGGGCAAAAGTTTCCCTGCAAATCACCGGCAATCCGATCGGCGTCCGTGAGGGCGGCATTTTGGAGAACCCCCTGCACGAAATCGAAGTCGAATGTCTGCCCCAGAATCTGCCGGAGCGGATAGTAGTGGATGTTTCCAGTCTCAAGGTAAATCAATCCCTCCATGTGCGGGATATTGCCCTTGGCGAAGGGGTCAAGCTTATCTCTGCGGCGGATCAGACTGTGGCTCTGGTGAAATTTGCCAAGGCTGAAGCCGCCGCCGCCCCGGCCGAAGCTGCCGCAGCGGGCACCGC
>Ga0082212_10009478_pt1 | contig 12560 bp, 19 predicted proteins | sample TergutNt197P3_FD_71548 | JGI IMG/M metagenome (GOLD analysis project Ga0082212, IMG submission 71548) | Neocapritermes taracua P3 segment gut microbial communities from Petit-Saut dam, French Guiana - Nt197 P3 | ecosystem: Host-associated > Arthropoda: Insects > Digestive system > Gut ... | reverse complement strand
TTGACAAATTATATTATACATAATATAATATTATTTGTCAATAGGTATGGTGAGTATTTTTAAATAAATTTTCGGTATGATCTTTTTATAATTGTTATTGGATGAATTGGCGACGGAAGCGTTAGACGATATATTAACGCCGGAAAAATATAAATAATTTTCGAAAAACTATTGACAAAATAATATTGAGCGTGTATAATAATAGTAACAGTACCCTACACGCCTCTTAACAATGCGTACCACGTGGGGGCGTTTGATTTTTCAGGAGAAAAACCATGTGTTTAAAAGAACATCAATCGCCCTTAAATATCGACGAACAAATAGCAAACCTCAAAACTACTCAGAGGAGATTCGATGATACCTTACACCCTTACCCGCTCCAAGCGTAAAACAGTCGCTATATACATACGCAACGGAGGCGCGGAGGTACGCGCCCCGTTGAAAATGCCGAAAAGCGATATAGATAAATTCGTTGCTTCCAAAGAAAACTGGATAAAATCCAAACTGGCGATTTCCAATGAACGGGCAGAGCAACGCGAGAGTTTCGCCCTTGATTATGGTGATACCGTAACCTATCGCGGTAGCCAATATCTGATTGTCGCGAAAAACGGGTCCCGTGTTGGATTCGACGAAAAGTTTTATATGCCGCCGGGTTTGACGGCTGCACAAATTAAGTTGGCTTGCGTTCAGATATACCGTATGCTTGCGAAACGCGACCTGACCGAAAAAACGCTTGATTTCGCAAGGCAGATGTCCGTCATGCCGACTGCTGTAAAAATAAACGGCGCGAAAACCCGATGGGGTAGTTGTTCGGCAAGGAAGAGCCTGAACTTTTCGTGGCGGCTCATCATGGCGGACGATGATGTGATAGACTATGTGGTCGTTCACGAATTGGCACATATCACCGAAATGAACCATTCGGCGCGATTCTGGGCGATTGTGGAAAATGTTTTGCCAGATTATCGGGAGCGAAGGGTAAAACTCAAAGAACTGCAACGCCGTCTTAACGGAGAGGATTGGGATTGAAATACAGATGACCGTACAGTTTACCGAAAACGAAATAAAAATAATGCGGACCGCTCTTGACCAATGGGGTTTGAACGCGCAGGTCGGGCAGACTGTGGAGGAATGCGCGGAATTAATAGTTGCTCTCCAGAAGTATGTCAACCGAACGCCGCAATTTGAAAGCGTTGATAACATACTGGACGAAATAGCCGATGTAGAAATGATGCTGGCGCAAATGCGGCTTGTTCTCGGCATTGACGACGATACTCTACGTAAGCGCATTGAACACAAGTTTGAAAAACTAATCCAATATTTATCGGAGGATGAAGAACAGTGAGTAACTTGAATAAAGCCATAGAAATAGCGGCAAAGGCACAGTTATTGGGGATGCTTTTATTCGCAGGATATTGGAGAAAGACGGAAATATTAATCTCGCCGCCCGAACGGAAACCGTGGGGTGCGTATTCGTTTTGGTTTCTTGACCCTGACGGCAATAAAATCGCAGTTGCTCAGAAAAGAGAGGAAAAATAATTATGCCGGATACTAAAAAATTCGATAAATTTAAGCAAAATCTCATAGCCGAAAACGAACAGCAATACGGAACCGAAGTCCGTATGAAATACGGCAATAAAACTGTGGACGAGTCTAACGCGCATCTGAAAGGCTTGACGCAAGAACAATATGACGAAAGCGAACGACTTCTCCTCGCGCTTGAGGAAACGTTAAAAGCTGCTTTTGTTATCGGTGACCCTGCCGGAGAATTGGCGCAAAAAGCCTGTGACTTACACAGGCAATGGCTGTTTGTTTTTTATCCCAAATATACTAAAGAATATCACATGGGTCTTGGAGAGATGTATGTTGCCGATGAGCGTTTCCGGGCGCATTATGATAAGATTGTTCCCGGCTGCGCTGAGTTTCTACGCGATGCAATCAATATTTATTGCGAAAAATAAATAACATTATAAAGAAATAGGATAATATAAACATGATATTTGAATATAAATTACAGACAGAGCGGCAGGATTTCTATAATATAACCGTTCAGGTACGCGATGCCGTATCAAAAAGCGGCATTTCAAACGGCATATGTATGATTTATTGTCCGCATACGACGGCAGGCATAACAATAAACGAAAACGCCGACCCAGACGTTGTGCATGATATGCTCATAGGAATTGAAAAGGCATTTCCGGACCGCCCAGAGTTTCGCCACGGCGAAAGTAACTCTCCGGCGCATCTGAAAGCAAGTTGTATCGGTTCAAGCGTTACGGCGATAATCGAAAATGGCAAGATTGTACTCGGAACATGGCAGGGTGTATACTTTTGTGAGTTTGACCCGCCGAGACAACGAAAGTTCTATGTAAAGGTAATGGGCGAATGAAGGAAATTAAAATTCAAAAACTCACAAAACATATTGAAAATTTGGAATCCAAAGCCACCGCCATTGCCAATCTCGCCGATGAAATCTGGCGTGAACACTACACGCCGATTATCGGGGAAGCGCAGGTTGATTATATGTTGGCGAAATTCCAGTCATCAGAGCAGGTACGCGAAGATATTAAACGTAACGGTTATATCTATTTCACTGCCGAACATATAAATTCCGGCGAAATGATTGGGTATTGCGCCAGTCAGCCGAAAGAAAATTATCTGCTCCTCAGTAAGCTGTACGTCCGTAAGGATTATCGCGGAAAAGGCGTCGCCCGTAGGTTTCTCGATGAAATAATCGTGCTTTGTCGGGTTGAATACGGATTTGATAAAATACGCTTAACGGTTAATAAATATAACGACAATTCAATCGCGGCATATCAGAAAATGGGCTTTGAAACAATAGATTCTGTCAGGACCGACATTGGCAACGGGTTCTATATGGACGATTTTGTGATGGAACTACGGATAGGTAAATAGAGGTAGCAAGATATGAGCTTGATTAAACTTGGCGTTTACCGCCATTACAAGGGCAATAAATATGAAGTAATCGGTTTTGCCAAACACAGCGAAACGCTTGAAGATATGGTGATTTACAGGGTGCTTTACGGCGAACTTGAGACTTGGGTGCGACCGCTTTCCATGTGGGATAATCCGATAGAGATTGACGGCAGGATTGTAAAACGGTTTGAGTATGTCGTCATAGACGAACGGGAATTATTGAATAATGTTGATAAAATCCATACTACCGAATCAGGGACAGAACGAATAAAGAAAAATCTTGCGTTAGATGCTGACGATATTGTTGATTGGTGCAGGCGAAAAATCACGAATGCGGACCGGATAATCCGCAGAGGTAAAAACGGGTATATTTATTATGAAAATATCGTAATCACCGTAAACGCGCACAGTTATACAATTATTACAGCGCACATAAAAAAGCCATAAGTTGATAAAATCAAAAGCGAGGAAAAAATGAAATTGATTGTAAACAAAGAGAAATGCCCGCAAAACCATAGGTGTCCGTCTATCGACGTATGCCCCAAAGGAGCCATTACGCAGAAAGATATATATTCTTTACCTGAGATTGACCGCGAAAAGTGTATTTTATGCGGTAAGTGCATGGAGTTTTGCCCGAAAGGCGCGTTTGAAAAAGTATAAGGTGACTGATGTAAATATGAAAAAGCGCGAAATTATCGAATATTGCCTGTGTGTATTCTATCACGGCGATCAGTTGGCGGTATGATACAAACGAAAATAATTGAAAGAAGTGTATATGAAAGATTTCAACGCAAAATCAAGGGAAGCCTATAACAAAAAAGCCCATGATTATGACAATACCCCTGAGGGTAGATTTACCCGAAAATTCAAAAATATTTTACTTGAAAATATTATATTGAAAGACAATGATTTCGTATTAGACGTAGCCTGCGGGAATGGGACATTTCTCGCCGAAATAAGTAAAATGAAAAACATAACCGGGTATGGCGTTGATATAGCGGAGGAAATGATAAAAGTCGCTTCGTGTAAATATCCGGCGTTGACATTTAAAGTTGCGGGGTGTGAGAATATACTGTTTGATGACGGCATTATGGATATAATCACAGTATGCGCGGCATATCATCATTTCCCCGATGTAGATTCATTTGCCAAAGAAGCCGAAAGGCTGTTGAAACCAAACGGAATTTTATATATCGTGGACGTTTATTATCCGGCATTTTTACGAATGATATTAAATCCGTTTGTGCCGTTGCTCCTAAAAGACGGTGACATCAGATTTTATTCTCCCAAAGAGATTATCAAAACATTCACAAAACGAAAATTTATCTCTGACGGAGTGATAAAACGAGAGCATATTCAACTTGTTAAATTGAAACGGTCATAATCGAAAAAGAAAATCTGGAGGGATTTGCATTTGAAAATAACAATAATACACGGGCAAAACCACAAGGGCAGTACATACCATATAGTGAGAATGACTGCGGAAAAAATCGGCGGAAACATCGAGGAATTTTTTCTCCCGAAAGATTTCAACGAAAACTGTTTGGGTTGTTATGCCTGTTTGGATAAGGGCAGGGAGTTCTGTCCCCACAGCGAACGGCTTGAAATAATCTTTAATTCTATGCTTTCGTCTGATGTTATTATCGTTGGCTCTCCGACTTATGTCATGGAAATGACAGGACAACTAAAAAGTTTCTTCGACCATTTATTTACCGCTTGGCTGTCGCACCGCCCAGAAGAAGCTATGTTCAAGAAAACAGCCGTCGTAGTTTCCACAGCGGCAGGTGCAGGTATGAAAAGCGTTACAAAATCTCTGTCAAGGCAGATGTTTTATTTCGGCATACCGAAGGTTTACAGAATATCAGAAAGAGTTGCGGCAACGTCATGGGACACGGTTAAGAATAAAAAGAAAGAAGAAATCAAAGTTAAGGTTGAAAAAATCGCCAAAAAGATAAGTGCCGGAAACGGACGTGCCGTTCCGGGTATAAAGTTAAAATTTATGTTTTCAATAATGCGTATGATGCAAAAGAGCAACGACTGGGCTCCTGTTGACAGAAAATATTGGGAAGGCAAGCATTGGCTTGGAAAAAACAGACCTTGGAAGAGTAGGGACTCGCACTAAAAACGAAAAATATATTTATTGGGGAGCTTCAAAATAAATGAAAATACTGAAATATATATTAGGCGTATGCGCCGCAAATTGTTATTTGGTCTATGATGAAAAGTCGGGAAAAGCCTGTCTGATTGACTCTCCTGAATACGATGATGAAATTACAAACATAATATCATCAAAAGGATTGTCACTTGAATATATTATGTTGACTCACGGACATTTTGACCATATACTCGGTGCAAATGCGTTTAGGGAGAAAACAGGCGAGAAAATTGTGATTCACGAACTTGATACAGAATATCTTGAAGATCCCGACAAAAGCATGACTTCCCTGTATGGCAACGAAACGGTTTCAGCGGATGTTTTGTTGAAAGATAACGATATATTGACTTTCGGCGATATATCGTTCAGGGTTATTCATACGCCCGGGCATTCCAAAGGTTCAAGCTGCTTTATTTGCGAGAACGAGACAATTATGTTCAGCGGGGACACGCTATTTAAAAATGGTATTGGTCGTTATGATTTTTATGGCGGGAACTATACTACTCTGATGGAATCGTTGCAGAAGTTAAAATCCATCAACGAAAACTATACGATATATCCGGGGCATGGGGATAATACTACGCTTGAAAATGAGATAACCATGAATCCTTATTTTAAGTGATTTATGCGATGATACGAGCTGAATCCTAAAAAGCACAATTATTTTCATCTATAAGAGAAATATAACAAAATTAAATTATCTGATAAAAACTTATTGAAAAAATTCGCGGAATATGATATAATTATAGATAATCGCCGAGAGAAAGTCGGGCTGTAATAATTATGAATACAGAAACGGTATCAGGAGCAACATTTAAAAATGAAGCTGTTCAAGCGCATATTGATATAGAAAATACAGCCGCAAAAAACGGCAAACTTATTTTATATCACGGGAGTCCCGTGCAAGATTTCGAGCCTTTCTACGGAGGCGGCAAAGATTATCATGATTACGGTAAAGGCTTATATTGTGTGTATGGCACGGACACGGGGCTTAGTTTGGCAAAAGAATGGGCTTGTCAGTCTGAGGATCATAACCATGCGTATATATACATTTACGAGTTTGACTACGCTGACATAAACCCGGCACTTATCCTGAATTTAAGCGACTATGAGCCAATATATTGGTTATCAGTATTAGCCCGGCACAGATACTCCGCGAATGAGACTAATCTGCAACGGCAACGCCGGTTACATATGATAGAGATGTTTTCCGTTGATTTTGAACAGTATGAGATAATCAAAGGCTGGCGTGCAAACGATAAATATTATGCTTTTCTCAGTTTGTTTTTAAGCGAAGCCATTTCCTACGAGGCTGTGAAAGCAGCTCTGAGCATAGGAGACTTGGGGTATCAGTTCGTTATAAAAGGCCAGAGAGCGTATAATAACTGTAAGCGCATTGGGATTATACCCATAACGCCGGAAGAATACGCGGACTTTTATAAATCGTATCATGAGAAAGACGAAAAATCCCGGCGACAATTAAATTCTTTAAGAAATATCGAAGGAAAAACACTAAATCAAATCCTGTCGGAAGGGGGAGTATAGGTGCAATATTCAAATATAAATGTAGACTGGTTCATGGTTGACGTCAAACAAAAAAACTTATCGGAAGCAATGGGTTTTGCAAAAGCCGCTTTCAATGATGATGCCGCTTCTTTTTTCGATAAATTCACTAAGTCCGGCTATCGGAAAGCATTCGAGAAGAACTCAGGCAGGGTAACATTGGGCTGTTCAGGTTCGGAGCTTGCGTTGATGATATATGACAAACAGGCAGTGGAGTACCGGAATAAATACGATTTTTACGATATAGTCGAGCCAAAAGAGCATTGGATAGGACACGCTCTGGGGTATTTACAGGGCAGGTCGCAGCTAACGTTTGAGCAAATATTTGAGAAGATTCCATTAGAGAACTGGTATCAAAAATATATTTTGCATGAAGTAACAGACCAAGTCCTATGGGATAAAACACTGGGTCAATATATTGATAATTAGATCAGTCATTATTAACCGACTCGAAGAATAAAAAATTCAAAGAAGCGGAAACACTAGATGCCGTAATCAACCGTACTTATGAGTGGGGACCGAATAAAAGAAAGTTCAGTCCGCGTCAAATCGAAATTGCGATTGAATGTCTGTCTCGCAACGGCTGGATTTGTGAAAATATTACAAGAAGGGGATAAAATGTACAATACTTTAAAATTAAACAATTTTAGAAGATTCAAAGACTTTTCAATAGAGTTAAAGCCAATTTCACTTATTGCCGGTAAAAATAATACGGGTAAAACGTCAATTCTTGAAAGTATCTTTTTATTGCATGATTATTCAAATTCAGATGTTTTTTTGAAACTTTTGGGATTTCGCGGCATATACATGGCAAATGTATTCCCACAAACAATATGGGAACCGCTTTTTCACGGAATGGATTCGGCAAAAGCATTAATAATTAAAATGGACGAAAATTTTTCGATTCAATTAGAAAAGAATGATAGATATTCTCTGCCAAACGACATGCCGGATGATTTTAAAAATTTGATTGGTGTTTCGCCTATGAATTATGCCTTGTCATGTATAATAAAAAAAGAAGATAAAACAATAAAAGCAGATTATATAATAGGCAATAAAGTTTTTTTGGTTGGTCACAAAAATAACGGTCAGCCATTTACGACTTCGTTTGCACAATACATGGGGCCAAATGTTCCCTTGAACGATAATATTGTTGCTGAATGGTTCGGAAAAGTAGAATTGATGGGCAAGAAGCAGAAACTTATAGAAGGCTTAAAAATATTAGATGAAAATATAACAGATATAACGACTATTGTAGGAAACGGATTTCCGCAGCTTTATATAACGAATAAACAAAATAGACGAATGCCTATACACATCATGGGTGACGGCATACGCAAAATAATGAATGTTGCGTTGACAATACTTGCGAATCCGTTCAGTATATTGTTACTTGACGAAATCGAAAACGGCTTACATTATTCTTTACATGCTAAATTCTGGGAGTTAATAGCTTCTCTCGCAACGCAGGAAAAATGTCAGGTTATCGCAACAACACATAGTTACGAATGTATAAACGGTGCGCTTGAAGGCGTTAAAAATGTAGAATTACAAGACAACTTTGCGTATATTCGTTTAGATATTGAAGATGAAAATGTAGTTGCAAAGACATTTACAAGCGATATGCTTGAATTTGCATTAACCTCAGATTGGGAGGTTAGATAGGTATGGCTGTAATAAAAAATAAAATTGTACGTTCAAATTTAATATTATGCGAAGGGGAAGATGCGTTCTATTTTATAATAGAATATCTTGCCTGTTTAGAAAAAGAAGATAAATCATTTTATAATTTTCAGGCTATGCCTTTCAATGGCAATGAATCGCTTCCCCAATTTTTGAAAGTTTTACCTCAATTACCCGGCTATGATATAGTTAAATCTATAACGATAATCAGAGACGCAGAAAAAGACCATATTGCCGCAAAACAATCCGTATGTTCGGCTTTAAAGAATCATGGGTTTTCTGTTCCCTCTCAAACAAATGAAATAGTGCAAGATGGTACGAGAAAAATTGCGTTTGTATTATTTCCTGCTTTATCGGAGAACACAGTGAATGGCACGTTAGAAGACCTTTATGTAAAAAACCTTGTTGAATCGCCTGAAGAATTGATAAAAAATATTGATATTTTTATTAATGGCTTGAAGGAAAAGGGGCATAATATTCCCCGTCCACATAAATCACGACTATATACTTATTTCGCGGTAACAGATAAATTCACATCATTAAAACTTGCTGAAGCCGCACAAGCCGGGGCTTTTCAATTTGATTGTAGTGAAATGAATAGTTTGAAAAAGCTGCTAAAAGACATTATAAAATAATTATTTTGTCTAATGAGTGTCTAATGAGTGTCTAATGAATTCGCTAAAAATTCGTTTCCCATAGTTCCAAGGGTATCTGTACGCTGATAACTAAAATCTCTTAAAACCCCCGGAATTACGGGGATTCTAAGAGATTAGATAAGATTATAAAATACTGTGCAATCAATAATAAGCCGGACTCTGACTCTGTTTGTCTGGGTTCAAATCCTAGTTCCGCAGCCAAAGTGAAAAGTCCCATGAAATCATAGTTTTCGGGACTTTTTCTTTTTGACTTACAACTAAAATTTTACCATAAATTAGGTTTTTTCTAACACATCTTCTAACACTTTTCCGATATATCCGAAAATTTAAGCCTATTTTGCATGGAATCAGCCATATTTTGCTTGGCTTGAAACTGGAGATGAGCGTATATATTTGCGGTGGTCCCCAAATCTCCATGACCCAAATATTCCTGTATCTCTTTTAACGAAAATCCGTTTGCTAACAATAAACTTGCCGATGAATGGCGTAAATCGTGGAATCTTATTTTAGGTAGATTACTCCTGCGGATAACTTTATGAAACCGCTCCGTAATATAATTTGGACGGAATGCTTCTCCGTTATCTCGTTTGCATACATAATCATTTTCGATATAGGAGTTTCCCAGTAATGTACGATTTTCGTCTTGGCGGGATTTAATTTGATGAAGATAATTCTTAATTTCATCAGTCAATGGAAGTGTCCGGTAACTGGCTTTTGTTTTTGTACGCTCTTTTTCGACGACCGTATCATATTCAACAACGGTATCCTTGATTGTAATTGTACCGTTGGTAAAGTCAACCGAACTCCATTTAAGCCCTAAAACCTCGCTCCGTCGCAATCCATAAAACGCCGTCAGCAGAACCGCAGGATACATAGGTTCGTTTTTAAAAACAATTAATAATTCATTAATTTGTGCTTCGTCAAGAAAATTTGCGATATATTTCTGTTTTTTAGGCAATACAACTCTATCAGCCGGGTTATATACTATCATATTCATTCGCACGGCGTGTTGTAACGCCTTGCGAATATTAGCGTGTTGTTTCAAAACAGTATTCGCGCTCAACCCATTTTCCAGTTGTTTTCCGTAATATTTTTGTATATGCTGCGGCTCTATCTTCTGAAGAGTGATTTTTTTGCTTTTGAAATACGGCTCTATGTAACGCTTGATAATATCATTGTAAGATTCATGCGTGTTTGGTTCGATAGAATTTTTGACCGATTCCAGCCAGATAAACATATAATCAGAAAACATTATATCCTTACTGTATGATATATTCATGTTTTCGTGTTCGGCTAATGTTTTTGTCAAAAACGCTTCGGCTTTCCGTTTATTGTTTGTGATTTCAAGCCCTGTTGAAATCCATTTGGGTTTACGCTTGCCGAATTCGTCTTTATAATTCAGCACGGCGTAATATATATTATTTTTTATTTGTAGGCTTCCTGTCATTTATAACACTCCTTTCGTTATTGACAAATGGATTGAGCCTACCATTGATTATCTGTTTATCATTATAACATATATTTCCGACAAAATCAATCACTGCTGTTTTTGGAATTATATATTTTTTTCCCACTTTAACATGATGAATTTGGTTATTTTGCACTAATGAATAAGCTGATGTTTTCCCTATATTCAACATTTTTGCGAGTTGTTCGATTGATATTATATCAGGATAATCGTTAAATAGCATAAATAATTCCTTTCTGATCTATACTGCCATTTAAACAAGTATAAACCTATATTATATTTTATTTATAAATATTATTAATAAAAGAAAATAAATTCTATACAGTCTTTTATATTTATTATTTTATATAGGATTTTGCACATACAACACCGAACCATTTCCTGCGCTTGCTTTTTCAACCGCGTATATCAATCCAACGCTGTGCATCGGTTAATTTACAGGCACGCTAACAATACCGTTTCCGATATTTTCGTGGCATACTGTCTGTAAAAATCGTATAACTTTCGGGGTGTGCTATTCTGTTTTCAAAGTACACAGCGCCAGCCAGAACGAAAGGAGCGATTGCAGGGAGATTTGAATATTATAGTTTATAAAATTTTTATACTCCCTGCAATCGGTTGTTAAGGTAGCACACGAGTTGAATTACCAACCCGTAAAAATATACTGTGTAAATATATTTTTACGGAACGGCAATTTTGTATTCCCCGGAACGCAAGCTGACCCGCGTTCCGGGTTATGTATTGATTCTCATAATATTTTGAATTTGCATACTGCCAGCGTAAGAGCTATTTCAAGCCGTTTACGCAAATAATCGTCAACCAGATATATGCTGTGACCGGATTCGTCGTAGTATTTTCTTAACGATAATGTTTTGATATAATCTCCGTAATGGTTCAATACCTCAATCATCGCTTCTGGGTTTCCCTGCGAAGCCGCTTTTATCGTTTCATATTCCGGCAATGTTTTTTTCGCGTTTTTTTTATTGTAATTTTTATATTCATTATTTATCCTCATTCCAATTTTCCTCCATTATCTTTCTTAAAATTTTTTCTGCGGCGGTGCGCTGATACTGCACCGTTCGGCGCGGCATATTTAATTTTTCGCCGATTTCCTCGTCTGTCTTTTCCGTGATATAGTAAAGCAGAATAATTTCGCGTTTAACGTCGGGTAATTTACTTATAACCTCGGCTATCTCAAAGTCTTTTACAACAACGCTGCCTATTGATGTATCAAAAGATTGATTCTGTGAAAAATAATCGTCTTTTGTGGACGTGGGATAAGCATTTGGCGGTAAATCCGAAAAATTTACTTCATGTTCTGATAAATATGTGATTTCCTTGAGTAAATTTATACCCGTACAACGCAACGCTTTTTTACAAAAACTGTCGAATTTATAACGCGCCGATTCTTTTTTGTCAGGGAGAGGATTATCCATAGGGTTCACCTCCCCCCGTATTTAGTTTTACGAGGAATATAAATATCCCTCTATTACATACATCAAACGGAATCGGAATTTTGGCAACTTTACTTTTCGAGTTTACATTTTGTTTACAATCAAACCGTTTTTCATGTTCTAAACCGTTAAATAATTTTAAGTCATATATATCTACCCCCTGAAAAAATAAAAACGGCATAACATAAAATCCCGACCATATACCACGGGATTTCGAATAATCCGCGATATACGGCAAAATTTTACGTTATGCCATTGAATAAATTTGTTATATCTCAAGCAATGATTTTGCTTAAAACCGATATAAATGGAGTAAATATCATGGAAAAGCGTTCAGTAAAAAATTACCGGAAGTGTTATATAAGTTCCGCAGCCATATAAATTTGTTACATGATTGAATAAAAAGAACAAAAGAAAGAATCATGCGATGATGTATGTAATCGCATTTAAAACAATTTTAATACAAATTTATACAGCAAAACGGTAAAATTCAGATAAAGATTATCCTGTCGGATTCGTCAGTGTGATAATTATTATACACTATGATACAATATACGAGTCAATAGGGTTCAGGAAAAAATTTTTGATTTTTTTCTAAAGTATAAAACCTTATTTTGCACAAAAAAGTATATATTTTGTTCTGAAAA
>Ga0082212_10009477_pt1 | contig 12560 bp, 9 predicted proteins | sample TergutNt197P3_FD_71548 | JGI IMG/M metagenome (GOLD analysis project Ga0082212, IMG submission 71548) | Neocapritermes taracua P3 segment gut microbial communities from Petit-Saut dam, French Guiana - Nt197 P3 | ecosystem: Host-associated > Arthropoda: Insects > Digestive system > Gut ... | reverse complement strand
GGGTGCGGACTCCACAAACTATCGACCAGCTGAAGGAGCAAAATCCGGGGGTCTACCAGCAGTTCGTTGAGATCGTGTCGAAGTTGGAAAACCACTATCACGACATGCAGGACATGGAGTTCACGATTGAAGAGGGCAAGCTCTATATGCTCCAGACTCGCAACGGTAAGCGTACGGCGGCTGCGGCGTTCAAGATTGCTTGCGATTTGGTAGATGAGGGTCAGATCACTAAGGAACAAGCGGTCGCCATGATTGACCCTAAGCAGATCGACGCGTTGCTGCATCCGCAGTTCGACGTTGCTGAGCTTTCGGCTGCTAAGCCGATTGGTTCGGGGTTGCCCGCTTCTCCGGGTGCGGCCTGTGGCCAGGTGGTTTTCACCGCTGAAGATGCTACCGAATGGGCTTCCAAGAAGGGCGCGCAGGTGATCTTGGTGCGTTTGGAAACCACCCCTGAAGACATTGAGGGTATGCACTGGTCGAAGGGCATTTTGACGGCACGCGGCGGGATGACTTCCCACGCTGCTGTGGTAGCTAGAGGTATGGGTACCTGCTGCGTATCCGGCTTGGGCGAGATCAAATTCGGTGCCGACCAAAAGTCGTTCACACTTGGCGGCAGCCAGTACAAAGAAGGGGATTGGATTTCGCTTGACGGGTCTACCGGCAAGGTTTACGGCCAGTCCATAAAGACGGTACCGGCCGAGATTAGCGGCTATTTCGGGCGCATCATGGCCTGGGCTGACGAAGTTCGCACGTTGAAGGTTCGCACTAACGCCGATACTCCCGCTGATGCGAAGCAGGCGATGGAGTTTGGCGCCGAGGGCATCGGGCTGTGTCGTACGGAGCATATGTTCTTTGAAACTGACCGTATTGCTGCCATTCGCGAAATGATCGTCTCTGAGACGTTGGAGCAGCGCAAGGCTGCTTTGGCTAAGTTGCTGCCGATGCAGCGCGGCGACTTTGAGGGTATTTACGAGGCGATGGAGGGTTTGCCGGTTACCATCCGCTTGCTTGACCCGCCGCTGCATGAGTTCTTGCCGACTAATGAAGCTGACATCGTGGCGTTGGCTGCCGAGATGAAAATCAAGGTTGAGGATTTGAAGGCCAAGATCACGTCCTTGCATGAGTTCAACCCGATGATGGGTCACCGTGGTTGTCGGCTGGCCGTCACCTATCCAGAGATTGCCGAGATGCAAACCCAAGCGATCATCGAGGCTGCTATCAACGTTCAGCGTAAGCGTCCGGAATGGAAGATTGTTCCGGAAATCATGATTCCGCTGGTTGGTGAAGTCAAAGAGTTGGCCTTTGTGAAGAAGGTTGTCACCGAGACTGCCGATAAGTTGATTGCTGCCTCCGGTATCGATTTGACCTATCAGGTTGGCACCATGATTGAGATTCCGCGGGCTTGCCTGACTGCTGATGAGGTTGCTGGCGAGGCGGAGTTCTTCTCGTTTGGAACCAACGATCTGACGCAGATGACGTTTGGTTTCTCACGTGACGACGCTGCGAAGTTCCTTGATGCCTACTACGACCAGAAGATCTATGAGAATGACCCGTTCGCGCGTCTGGATCAGATCGGGGTTGGACGGCTCATGGAGTCTGCTGTCAAGCTCGGCAAGCAAACCCGTCCTGACATCAAGTTGGGCATCTGCGGCGAGCATGGCGGCGACCCGTCTTCGGTGGAGTTCTGTCACCGCATCGGGTTGGCGTACGTCTCCTGTTCCCCGTTCCGGGTTCCGGTTGCCCGTCTCGCTGCTGCTCAGGCTGCGTTGAAGGACTAAGTCTCCAACACTAGGTACTCCCGCTGGCCCGGTGCAAACCGCAGGTTTGTGTATCGATCCTGCAACTTCGTTTCACTTCGTGCAGGATGACGCAGGTGAGGGCACAGGTTTTCTCTAGCGGGTTTCTGCTAGACACGCCTGATCTGAAGCCAGGTAATAGACAGTAATGCGAGACACTAGCCTTTGCGATGATTTGAGGTGAGGATGCATAGACGTGCTTTCGTGTTGGCCGTGGCAGGGCTGTTTGCCTTTGCTGCTTGCTCGGCCGCTCCGCCAATAGCCACGCCCACTCCGACTCCCACCCCAACGCTGGAGCGACCGGCGTTGCATTTCTGGTCGGGTTCTACCATTGCAGAAAAAACAGTTCGTGCTGTCATTGCACAAACCACCCAAAGGGTAGGTTACGCACCGGAACTAAAAAATGTGAATCCCTCTGACGTCAACGGCTTGCTCTATGATTTGGCGGATTCGCCGAACGCTGTGGCGATAGGTTTTGCAGTCACGATGCTGCGCGATCTAGGTGGTGGGCTTGAACCTCCCGCACCCGATGATGTCTTGTCACTATTGGCCAGCGAGATTCAAGATTCTGCGCAACTGCTTGCCACAACACCTTTAGATGGCAGAATCGTGTGGGCGGTGGCTGCGGATTCGCCGCTGACTAGTTTGGCTGATCTGAAGGCTTGGTCTGCTGCTGCGCCGAAACCGATTGCAATACCAACGTTCGTTGGGTCGCGTTCGGATGGGATTCCTTCCTTGGAAGTTGTGTACGAGGCTAACGTCGAGATCAAATATCAAGATGATGCGCTCAAGCGCAGCGAGGCTCTACTCTCAGGGGCTGTCGAGGTTGCAGCATTCCGAGCTTGCGATTTTACGGAGCTTGCCGGTTTCAAGCTATTAGAAGACCCCGCTGGCATCACAGTTAGCGACCCCATGGTGGTGCTGTTAAGCCCGGGGCTGGCCGACGCGCATCCGGAAGCTGTCCTGGCTTTCTCTGACGTGTTAAAGAAAATAAACGAAGCCAATTTCACTGATCTGCAATCCAAGGTTGCTTCTGGTGTAGACACCGAGTCTTGGGTCAATTCTTGGCTTATTGAATACGGTAACGTCCCAGAAGAACCCCTGGGTTAGCCACAACTAGTTGGTTTTTACATAACCTGTCTGCGGCCGGCAGTAGCCAGCGAGACTTCGGGTGTGCCAGCGGGCACCCGCTGACGACACTCAAATAGCGGGAGGTAGCGACGAGGGAACAGGCAGATAGCGGGGAAGCGGGCCGTAATAGACGTTGTTTACGGAATCTGCAAATACTGGTTCCCGATGGCGAATTGCGTACCAAGCTGCGTAGTAGCGATTCATAGGTGGAAGCCAAGCAAAAACCGCAGCAAGCGCAGTCAAGGCAATAGCGGGAAAGGCAATGATGTTCAGTAAAACTCCCATGCCCGAAAGTATGAAAGTGATACATGTAGCGACCCTGGCCCAGCGGTAGCCTGCAAAAGCGTAATACCCGCTGATCGCAGCACTGATACTGGGAATCAAACCCAGTACGGTTATAGCGGCAGCGAGCGGGATGCGCCACAGCGACCCGTAGTCAGTGGGAATCAAATTAGTTATCCAACTCGCTTGCTGGAAACGGTCGATAGCTAGCCAGAAAGCACCCAGTACAGAAGCGATTAGTGAACCGATAGCTAAGAAGCTGAGCAGTAATACAACCCAAGCTAGCATCGGGCGCTTTGGCTCGTCCGGTAGTAGCTGCTGACTATTTGCCTGGCTAGTGCTGCTCATCAATTCCTCCTATACCAATGATAGTGAGGTTTGGAAGCGCTCGTGTGGTCACCCTCCGTCATCCTGCACTTCAGTTGCAGGATCGATACACCGGACGCTGTCCGGCACTCAATCAGCGAGGTGGCAGAAACAACCAGAGAGAGGAACTTAACTCGTGGGAGGGAGCGTCACCCAGCCGAGGGACTTTGTGACGGCTTTTTTCCATTCCTGGTAATACTTTTCCTGCATCGCTGTGCCAGCTTGCGGAACCCAACGCTTGCTCTGCGCCCAATTCGCCGCAACTTCGTCGGTTCCTTTCCAATAGCCGACGGCGATACCGGCAGCATAGGCAGCTCCCAACGCAGTCGTCTCAGCAATGACAGGTCGCACCACGGGCACTTTGAGTTGGTCGGCTTGGAATTGCATCAACAAGTCGTCAAACGTCATGCCGCCGTCCACTTTTAGCGAGTTGAGTTTCACGCCCGAATCGGCTTCCATCGCCTCAACTACCTCACGGGTCTGGTATGCGGTAGCTTCCTCAACTGCCCGTGCGATGTGCCCTTTGTTGATGTAACTAGTCAGTCCCACAATCACGCCGCGAGCGTCAGAACGCCAATGTGGTGCGAAAAGCCCAGAGAACGCAGGCACAAAGTAGCACCCACCGTTGTCTGCCACCGTGGCAGCGAGAGTTTGAATCTCGGCGGAACTGTCAATGAGTCCAAGATTGTCCCGCAGCCACTGCACCAGCGAGCCAGCGACCGCAATCGACCCTTCGAGTGCATACACTGGAGCCGCATCTCCTAGTTGATAGCACAGCGTAGTCAGCAATCCATGCGTCGAGGCCACGGGACGGTTTCCGGTGTTCATCAGCATGAAACATCCAGTACCGTACGTATTTTTCACATCACCAGGCGCGAAACATGCCTGTCCAAAAGTGGCGGCCTGCTGATCGCCGAGAGCTGCTGCAATCGGTACGCCGTGCAGCAGACTGTCGTCGCGCACATAACCGTACACCTCGGACGAAGATTTAATCATAGGTAAGCTGGCGAGCGGAATTCCCATGTCAGCGGCGATTTCGGGACTCCATTCCAAGGTGTGCAAGTCCAGCAACATCGTGCGTGAGGCGTTCGTCACGTCGGTCACATGAATGCCCCCATTTGTGCCGCCGCTGAGGTTCCAGATCAACCACGAATCGATGGTTCCAGCAAGTAACCGATCAGGCGGAAGCTGCTGCACCGACGGAACATTCTCCAACAACCACTTCCACTTCGGCCCTGAAAAGTAGGTTGCGAGTGGTAATCCAACCTTTGCTTTGTAGCGCTGCGCACCTTCCGAACCCGCGAGCGTCTGACAGATTTGGTCGGTTCGCGTGTCCTGCCACACGATCGCGTTGTGGATGGGCTTCCCCGTTGTTCTATCCCAAATGACGGCGGTTTCCCGCTGGTTGGTAACTCCGATAGCAGCAATGTCTTTACGTTGTAAACCCGCCTGTTTCATAGCCTGCGCAATGACTTGACGAACGTTAGCCATTATTTCGATGGGGTCATGCTCCACCCAGCCAGGGTTAGGAAAGATTTGGCGATGTTCTGTTTGGTTGTGAGCTTTCACTCTCCCGTCGTGATCAAAGATCAGTGCTCTGGTACTCGTAGTGCCCTGGTCTATGGCTAACACGTATTGACTGGTCATCTGCGCCCTCCTATGCCAATAATAATGAGGTTTGTAAGCGCTCGCGCCGCTCGTCGAAACACAGAGTGACGACAGAGTTCACTGCAATTGCCCTTTGGGTTTCGATACACCGACCCTGGGGTCGGCACTCAACCCGCTAGGTGGCGGCAACCAACGGGAGTTGGGTGACACTCGACCAGCGCGAAGGGCAGCGGAGGTTTAAGCTGGAGGGGTGGTGAGATATTCGGCAGCTGTCGTAGTCATCGGTGGTGGCGCAACCGGCGTTGGGGTGCTGCGAGATCTAGCGATGCGCGGGTATTCGGCAATCCTCGTCGAACGTGGTGACTTAGCCAGCGGCACCACCGGCCGTTTTCATGGGTTGCTGCATAGCGGTGCGCGCTATGTGGTTTCCGACCCGCAAACCGCTAAAGAATGTGCCGGTGAAAACAGCGTCCTGGCTCGGATACATGAAGATGCAGTGGAGCTCACCGGCGGGTATTTCGTCAGCCTGCCCCAAGATGATCCCAGCTATGCTGAGCGATTTACGGCTGGTGCTGCCGCTTGCCAAGTTCCGGTCACAGAAATCGACACCGACGAATGCTTACGCGCCGAGCCGCGGCTCAACCCTGCGATCACGCGTGCTTTTAGCACCTGCGATCAAGCGATAGACGGTTGGGCAATGGTCACCGGCACCGCCTGCTCTGCGATTGAATATGGTGCGAAGGTGTTGACCTACCACCAAGTACAGGCGATACAGCGCGTTCATGGGCAGGTTGTCGCAGTAGTTTGTCGCGACCTCAAGTCTGATGCCCAGGTCGAGATCGAGTGCAACTTTGTGATTAACGCCGCCGGAGTATGGGCAGCTCAGGTCGCTGAACTGGCAGGCATCAGCGATATTGGGGTCGTAGCTGGGCGGGGAATCATGATAGCGATGGCGCACCGGCTGGTGCATTCAGTCATCAGCCGTTGCCGCTATCCGAGTGACGGCGACCTTTTGGTGCCTGCCCACACCGTTACCATCATTGGAACTACCGACAAGTCAACAGCCAACCTCGACCGGCTTGAAATTCCTGCTGGTGAAGTGCAGGAGATGTTGGACGCAGGTGAAGCGCTTGTACCAGGTTTTCGTCAGACCAGAGCCTTACGCGCTTGGGCGGGAGGTCGTCCTTTGGTGCAAGATCACAACCTGGCAGACGCTGACACTAGAGGGTTGAGTCGCTCCATGATCGTGATTAACCATAAAGAACGCGATCACTTGTCGGGAATGATCACGGTGATCGGCGGCAAACTCTCGACCTATCGGTTAATGGCCGCCCAAGCCGTTGATCTGATGTGCGCACAACTTGGTGAAAGCCGCCTTTGCCGAACCGACCAGGAAGCGGTGCCCGCTACTCGGCAGCGGCAAAATGCTCGTTTGGATGAACGCTTCGCAACCAGAGAGCAGCAGGCGGTTACTGAACGTGGCTTTGACGACCAACTCATCTGCGAGTGTGAGTTGGTCACAAAGGGCATGTTGCAACAGGTACTGATCGCCAACCCTACCGCGTCCTTTGATGACGTCCGCAGGCTGCTTCGCCTGGGAATGGGGCCTTGTCAGGGCGGATTTTGCGCACTGCGGGCAGCGGGGATCGCAGCCGAGTTAGCCCAAGGTGAAACTGGGGCGGCTAATGTCCGATTGGCTCAGTTCATCGCGAACCGGTGGGGTGGGCAGCAGCCGATTTTGTACGGCGATCAACTGCGTCAGGTGGTGTTGGACATGCAGCTACAACATGGGATTTTGAATATTCCCCAACTTGGTGGCAATGGTATTTCCCCGAATCAGGAGACCTGATGAGGCAAGTTGTTGTTGTCGGTGCGGGGCTGGCCGGACTGGTCGCAGCCATAAAGTTGGCTCAAGAAGGCATGAGCGTACACCTGGTGCATTCCGGTCTGGGAGGTATACCGCTGGGAGCAGGGTGCGTTGATGTTTACGGGTATGCGTCCGAGCTGGTCGAAGTTCCGCTACGACAGGTGGCTAATGCTGCAATACCTCATCCCTATGCAACGATTGGCGCAGCGAACGTCCGCAGCTCGGTGGAGTACCTCCAAACCCAACTAGCTGGGTTACTGGTTGGGGAGGTTGACCACAATCAGATGACAGCCACTGCTGTCGGTGCATTGCGGCCGACCTGCCTGGCGCAATCTAGTCTGATCGCACCCAACACTTTCGACGACGTGGTTATCGTCGGATTTAGGCAACTTAAGGATTTTCCGACAGCCCTGATTGCAGACAACCTGGGTGCCAGCCGCCACTTGGTAGTGGACTTTCCAGCCCCAGGCACGCAAACAGAGAGCTCGGCATTGCATTACGCGAATGCCTTTGACGATGAAAGCTATCGGTTGCGGTTTGCTGGCCTTCTGCGTCCGCTGCTGGAACCAGGTGAGGTGATCGGGGTTCCAGCGGTGCTGGGGTTGCGTGAGAGGAAGGTACTCACCGATCTAGCGAATCAGTTCCGGACGCAGATTTTTGAAATCTTGATGCCACCACCGAGTGTGCCAGGGCTGCGACTCAATAATGCGCTGACAGCGTTGGCTAAGTTAGCTGGAGTACGTTTTATTTCAGGGGCTAGCTGTTGTGGTTTCCAAGCTGATGGGTCAAAAGTTTTAGGAGTAGAGATCGCGGTTGCTGGCAGGTATACCTTCGTGCCAGCCGATGCGGTGATTTTGGCAACAGGAGGGTTGGAATCGCAGGGTTTAATCGTCGATTCGTACGGAAAAATCAGCGAGCCAGTCTTCAATCTTCCAGTCAGCGGAGCGCCGACTGCCGACAGCGATTTCTGGGCAAATCAGCCCTTTCTGCACTGCGGAATTCAAGTAGATGAGAGGATGCGACCCGTCAAAGACGACGGGGGATACATCTACTCGAATCTATATGCCGTTGGAGGACTGCTGGGTGGAGCTAACCGGATATTGGAGTTTTCGGGGGATGGTATCGCCGTGGGTTCGGCGTGGGCTGCTGCGACAGACATAGTTGCGCCAGGTGAGACAGAGGTTTCAAGCTCGTCACCCTTGGTCATCCTGCGCGAAGGGAACCGGAGTCGCAGGATCGATACACCGATCAAAGATCGGCACTCACTCAGCCGGAGAGAGGGAGGCGGCGCACGGGAAAGTTTAGATCAGTGCATTAAGTGCACGATCTGTGAGACACAATGCCCGGTTGCGGCGGTGACGCCGCTGTTTGCTGGGCCGAAATATGCCGGACCACAGGCTGAACGTTTTCGACATCAAGGAAGCGTCGATGTGAGTGTCGATTACTGCTCTAGCTGTGGAATTTGCACCTTGGCCTGTCCGCAGTCAGTGCAAGTTGCGGCGCTGAATGCCCAAGCCAGAACCCGGATGAAGGCACAGCGGATACCGTTGCGCGACAAGTTGATTTCACAAACTTCGCTGATGGGGAAGCTGATGACTCCCATAGCTCCAGTTGCGAATCGGGCTTTGACGAACAAACCGATCAGAACCGTGATTGAGACGACGCTCGGTATCCACGCTGACGCGCCGATGCCTGTGGCGAGCGGAGAAACCTTCTCGAAGTGGTGGAAGAAACGACCTGCGGTACAGATCAACAATCAGCGCGGCGAAGTGGTGTTCTTTCACGGCTGTGCTGGGGAATATTTCGAGGTAGAAACTTCAAAATGTGCGGTAGAAGTGCTGGAATTCCTAGGGTTCAAGGTCAGCGTGCCGCAGCAAGGCTGCTGCGGGCTGGCGCTGCAATCAAACGGGCAGTATGACCAAGCGAGCCAGGCCGTCTCCAAGCTGGCTGGTCAGTTGTTACATGAGGAGGCGTTGATCGTTTCGGCTTCAGGCTCGTGTACTGGCATGGTCAAGCATGAAGCAGCGGTCGTGATGGGGGTCAATGACCCAAAGGTGGAAAAGGCAGGCGCAAGGCTGAGAGACATCATGGAGTTTTTACAAGAATTTGACACAGATTTCGGATTGCCCCCGTTCCACCCAATCAACAAGGAAGTGCTCTACCACGCTCCCTGTCAGCTCAAGGCGCAGGGTATGGGAACTCCGGCACTGCAAATCCTGAAACTTATCCCTGGTTTGGAAGTCACTGAATCTGGGCTTGCTTGTTGTGGAATGGCCGGTACCTACGGTCTGAAGAAGGAGAAATTCGAGATTGCCAAAGCCGTGGGAGCGCCACTGTTCAAAATGGCAGCAGGTCACGATATGGTTGCCTGCGATACCGAGACTTGCCGTTGGCAAATCCGAAAAGGCACCGGAACCAGTGTCGAGCACCCGATTTTGTTGGTGCACGAGGCATTCGGGCTGGCTAGCAACAGATTTGCTCTTGATAACGGGTAGATAACGGTATACTTATTAAGAGGAGGACTTTTCATGACAAATCAACCATTCGAGAATCAACCACAGCAGCCCCCGCAGATGCCGCCGCCTGGGTACCAACCCCCACAAGGCGAGGTTCCTGGATATCAGCAACAACCACCGCCAGGGTATCAACAGCCGCCGCCTGGGTACCAACAACAACCGCCACCTGGATATCCGCAACCAGAGCTTCATCCTGCCCAAGATATACAACAGAACAAGATGTATGCCATCCTGGCCTATCTTGGAATTTTGTGGCTGGTTTCGTTCTTAGCCGGACCGAAGAACTCACCATTCTTGAAGTTCCACCTGAACCAAGGCTTGGTGCTTCACATTTGTGGAATCGGAGGATATATCGCAGCTGTCATCTTGAGCGCGATTCTCACGGCGATCTCGTGGACGCTACTCACAGTAGGCTCACTTATCATGGCGGCGGTTGGCATCGCATACTTAGTTTTCGCAATAATGGGCATCGTCAATGCGAATCAGGGCAAAATGACACCACTGCCGCTCATTGGTGGATGGACGCTTCTTAAGTAATTCCTTTCAAACGTTTTTAGCCCAGGTTTCCTGCTATGGAGCCTGGGCTTAAACGTGGATGGGCAACCAGGGTACAATTGACCCTTGGCAGCGGGAGGTGTTTTGAGGATAGTTCAAAAATTCGGCGGATCCAGCGTTGCGGATGCCGAAAGTATCAAGCGAGTAGCCGGTCGAATTGTAGCTACGAAAGAAGCCGGACATGAAGTAGTCGTGGTTATCTCAGCAATGGGTGATACCACCGATGAGTTGTTGGATTTAGCAAAGCAGGTGTCCCCCAATCCGCGTCCGCGCGAATTAGACATGCTGCTCACTACCGGCGAACGTATGAGTGCCGCATTGCTGGCAATGGCTATAAACGATCTTGGCTACGATGCTCGTTCACTCACCGGTTCCCAAGCGGGAGTGATCACTACTGGTACTCACGGTAATGCCAGAATCATCGACATCACCCCGAGTCGAATCGAGTCAGCCCTTGAAGATGGCAACGTGGTGATAGTCGCCGGATTCCAAGGCGTATCGCAAACCACAAAAGACGTGACGACATTGGGACGGGGCGCATCAGACACCACAGCAGTAGCGCTAGCAGCATCGCTTGGGGCGGCGTACTGTGAAATCTATTCAGATGTGGATGGGGTTTACACCGCTGACCCGCGGATAGTGCCAGGCGCGAAACGAATTCCGTCTATCTCCTACGACGAGATGCTGGAAATGGCTGCCAACGGCGCAAAAATACTGCATTTGAGATGTGTGGAGTACGCTCGGCGAGAGAACGTCAAAGTGTATGTACGATCTTCATTCTCGAATCAACCTGGAACTTGGGTTCAAGACATCACAGAGGAGGAAAACGGCATGGAGAGGCCTATTATTTCTGGCGTAGCACATGATCGCAGTGAGGCTAAGATCAGCGTGATTGGAGTGCCAGACAAGGTCGGTCGTGCTGCCAGGATTTTTGAAGCTGTGGCACAAGCCGACATCAACGTTGACATGATCGTGCAGAATATCTCGCTTGCAAGTCAAGGTAAGACAGATATTTCGTTCACGCTTCCGCAAGACAGCGGACAGGCCGCAATTGCCGCGTTGGAAGCAATTCGAGACGAGATAGGCTTCGACGAAATCATCTACAACGATGCAATCGGAAAGGTGAGCATCATCGGGGTAGGAATGCGTTCCCATCCTGGGGTGACGGCGCAGTTCTTTGCGGCGTTGGCCGATGCCGGAGTGAATATCGACATGATTTCCACCTCTGAGATTCGGGTATCGGTAGTGGTGACTACTGAAAATGTCGAAAAGGCAGTCCGCGCGGCGCATTCAGCCTTCGGGTTAGAAGCCGACGAAACGGCAGTCGTCTATGCCGGGACGGGGCGTTGAGCAGGAGCCTTTGGTGATATTCAAGCGAGTAGGTGAAGGAAAACCATATCCCGAGCAGGGGCTACTTCCAAAGCAATGGGCTGCGATTGCCCCTATCCAGGTGCGACTAGATGAGTTGATCACTGTGAAGCGGACGCTGGATTTAGATTCACTGTTAGACGATGAATCCACGTTCTACGGTGATCTTTTCGCCCACGTTGTGCGCTGGCAGGGTGAGCTTTACTTAGAAGATGGGTTACATCGGGCATTACGCGCCGCGTTGCAGCAGCGAGCTACCATTCATGCTCGGATTCTTGATCTGAAGTAGGCTTGGGAGCGGGATTGAGTGCAGATGCACAGCGTTTTTGATTTAGGGAGGATCATTGCTTAGTCGCAGGATGCGGATGGTGGTCACCCCTGTAGTTTTGTTGGCGTTGCTGGCTGGTATCGGCTTTGTGGCGATGTGGGGGTATGAGCAGGCTACAAAGGTCATTCCCCCGCAAGGGCTTACTCCTTGCATCTTCAAAGATGTCGGTGAGAGTCTCGACCCAGATGAAGTCTATGTTCGGGTGCAGAACGGCGGCGAGTCCAGTGGGATGGCCAGGTTGACCGCCACTTATTTACGCGCGAAAGGTTTCCGTGTGCTGGGGTATGGAAACTATTCCTCGCAGGTTGAGCAGACCTTGGTGATCGGAAATTCTGCTGACGACCCTGAAGTTCTGTTAGTGGCTGGTTTCTTTGACGACGCTGTGACTCGCGGCGACGGACGCGTAGACCATGTTGTTGACGTGATTTTGACCACAAAGACGGTGCAGTCGAAAGAACCCGCGATGTCGATTGCTGTAGCTGGACGGGTTTGTTTGCCGAATCGTACTCCACCTTCGGAGACAGCGCCGACTCCGAGTGAAACCCCTACTGCGACACCAACTACAACACCGACCGATACTCCCACAACGACGGCGACACCCACGCCAACGCCGTCCAAGAAATAATAGTCTTACATGGCTTGGAGGTCACAGTAGACATGTCAGCGTTTTCATTTGCCACTGCGGGTCGCATAGTTTTTGGAGTCGGAAAAGTTCAAGAACTCCCCTCCTGGGTTGCGGCATA
>Ga0082212_10009476_pt1 | contig 12561 bp, 13 predicted proteins | sample TergutNt197P3_FD_71548 | JGI IMG/M metagenome (GOLD analysis project Ga0082212, IMG submission 71548) | Neocapritermes taracua P3 segment gut microbial communities from Petit-Saut dam, French Guiana - Nt197 P3 | ecosystem: Host-associated > Arthropoda: Insects > Digestive system > Gut ... | reverse complement strand
TCTCCCTTTCTTATTTTAGGAGTAGTTTTTGTCCATAGTTCATCCAAAGCATCCGCTTCTTCTTCAGTCATTTCAGCCATTTGCTTCTCCTATTCTTCAATCATGTTGCGATATGTCGTACGGCATGGCATTGCATGAAACACGTTAATGGAATCTTCGTCTATCCGGTTATACATCACTTCAATCAAATTCCCTTTCAGATTGAATCCAAGCAAGAGATATTTATTATCTGCATCTTCAATCGGGTCTTCGTAAATAAAAGTTTCAAAAGCCCGTAAGATGTCTGCTTCTGTAACATCGTGTTTAAACGCAGCCCAATTGAATTTAATTCCGGCATACATTGGGGAAAATAATAACATAAAAACTGGGAATTAACAAGGTGGCGTTGCCAGCCCCCGCGCTGCCCGCCACTCCGGGTTTTTCGGCAATGTATGTGCGGGGCAAGTTTTGTTACAGCACGCTTTGCAAAAACTGCCGCGTTCTGTCATTCGCGGGGTTGTTGAACATAACGTCGGGCGGGGCGATCTCCAGGATTTTGCCCTCGAACATGAAAACTACACGGTCGGCAACTTCGCGGGCAAAGCCCATCTCGTGGCTGACGACCAGCATCGTCATGCCCGCGTTGGCAAGCTGCTTCATAACCGCCAGCACTTCGCCGACAAGCTCCGGGTCGAGCGAACTGGTCGGTTCGTCAAAGAGCATGATCCTCGGTTCCATGGCCAGGGAGCGGGCGATGGCAACCCGCTGCTGCTGGCCGCCGCTTAACTGCGCGGGGAATACGTCGAATTTGTCGCCAAGCCCGACACGCTCAAGGATCGATTTGGCCTTCTCGCGCGCTTCCTCGTGGGGGAGCTTGCGGACGTTAACCGGCGCAAGCATCACATTTTCCAGTGCCGTCTTGTGGGGAAAGAGGTTGAAGCGCTGGAATACCATGCCAACCTCAAGCAGAATTTTGGCGCGCTCCTCATTGGGCATTTTAACGCTGTTCACCCCTCGGTGGCAGTCAAAGAGCAGATGGTCTTCAATGTAGATTTGGCCGTCGTCGATCGATTCAAGACGGTTTAATGTACGAAGGTAGGTTGACTTACCCGCGCCGGAAGGACCTATGATGCAGACCACTTCCTTCTGCTCTACGGTCAGGGATACGTCTTTCAGTACCTCAAGCGGCCCCCTGCCCTGTGAGCCCTGAAAGGTCTTGCAGATTTCAACCGTTTTTACCATCGACACAGCGCAACCCCTACTCGTACACCGAATATTTCTTTTCCAGTTTGTGGAAAATAAATGTAAAAACCGCCGTGATGATCAGGTAGAGGATCATCGCCGGAATATATACCAGCGCCGAGCGGGTGGAACCCTCGATGTTTCTGGTTACTTTGGTAATGTCAACCAATGCAATCATCGACACCAGCGATGCATCCTTCAGCATCATGATAAACTCGTTGCCCACCGGCGGGATGAGCCGCCGAATCGACTGGGGGATGATCACCAGCCGGAAGGTCTGCGAGTAGGACATCCCCAGGGCTCGGGATGCCTCGAATTGGCCCTTGTCGATGCTTTGAATCGCCGCACGAATTATCTCCGCGCAGTAGGCGGCGCAATTTAAACTGTAGGCGATAAATGCGTATATAAAACGATCTACTTCGGCGTTTCCCGTCTGGATAAGAAAAATCCGGGACATCATTGGCAGGGCGTAATAAATAAAATACAGCTGCATCAACAGAGGCGTGCCGCGGAAAAAGAAAATATACGCGCTGCACGCCTTGTTCAGAACAATATTTTTTGACATCTTCCCCAGGGCAATAAAGAGACTCAGTATTAACCCTGCCGAAACTGCGAGGACTGTTAATAAAATGGTGATCCGGGCTCCGTTCAGAAGCAACGGAACCCATGTGATCATTCTGAGGACGGATGCCTTGAAATTCTCCAACTAATTTGCCTTTGCGTTTACCAAAGTTCCCGCGCCATGGTTACAAGGTCGGCGTTAAAAATATCCTTTGAAATTCTGTGCATGGTTCCGTCGTTGAACAGTTCGTCCAAAGCCTTGTCGATTGCTTCGGTAAGCGCATCGTTCCCCTTTCTCATGCAGATTCCGAAAATTTCCGGTTCCGGGCTTACCCACACCGTTTCAAAAGGGCTGTCGGGAACGTTTACATAGTCGATGGCTACGGCAAGATCAGTGATAATCACATCTACCCGGCCCAGTTTGAGTTCGTCAAAGCAGTACATTACCTTTTCATACCTGCGGGGGGTGTATTTCAGTCCTTCCGAGGCCAGGTCTTCCATGTAGAAGTCCGATGTGGTATCAGACTGAAAAGCTACATCCAGGCCGGCACATTCTTCGGGGGTTCTTGCGGCAATGCTTGATCCCTTCAGAAGAACCATTGCCAGGGTATTGGACAGGTACGGTTTGCTGAAATTGTGGGCCTGCAGCCGCACCGGTGTAATCGTGACCGAAGACATGATGCAGTCGTACTTCCGGGTATTGACCCCGGCAAAGATGCCGTCCCAGGCGGTATCAATAAACTGTACTTTAAGGCCCATTTTTTCGGCGATGGCCTTTCCCATTTCCACGTCAAACCCTATCGGGGTCTTTCCGTCGGTGTCATAATATTCCATCGGCGGGTAGCCGATTTCCATGCCTACCATGAGGACGCCCTGCTTGATGGTCAGGCCGCCGGAATCCTTGTTGCCTCCGGCAAAGAGAGCGGCGCTTACCAGTAAGGCTGCGCAGATTGTCATAATCGTCTTTTTCATGTTTCCTCCTAAAAATCGAAATATTGGGTCAAGTATACAGAGAATAGCGGGCAGTGGCTAGTGGATCACTGTCCGCAGTATTCCTGGAGCATTTTGAGTACTTCTTCCAGTTCGATGGGCTTGCGAAGGTGGGCGTTCATGCCCGAGTCCATCGCCAGCTTTACGTCTTCCTGCAGGACGTTGGCGGTCATGGCGATAATGGGAATTCCCTGCGCGTCCTTTCTGCCGAGCCTCCGTATCTCCCTGGTGGCGGTGCAGCCGTCCATAACCGGCATCTGCATGTCCATCAGGATGATGTCGAAATGGCCTTCGCCGGATGCGGCGAATTTTTCCAGCGCTTCTTTGCCGTTTTCGGCGGTTTCCATCTCCAGGCCGGTGGTGGAAAGCAGCTCTGTAACGATTTCGCGGTTAATATCAATGTCGTCGACAACCATGCATCGCCTGCCGGTAAAATCGAAGGTGGCCCCGGCGGAATCGCCCGATGCCGTTTCTGCCGTTTTCACGGCGGCAAGCTGCGCGTCGCAGCGGATGGTGAAGGAGAACGTGCTGCCTTCCCCCAGTTTGCTTTGCAGGCTGATCTCGCCGCCCATCATTTCCACAAGGCTCTTGCTGATCACCAGGCCAAGGCCCGTGCCGCCGTAGTTGCGCGTTATGCCGCCGTCCGCCTGCTCGAACGGGCGGAAAAGCCGTCCCGCCTGTTCCTCGCTGATCCCTATGCCGCGATCGGTGATTGAAAATCCGTAGGTTCCCGTGCCGCGTTCGCCGTCGCCGCCTTCCCAGCCTGTTTCCTCCGCAGTAAGCTGAATACTGCTCCCCTCCGGCGAAAATTTTACCGCGTTGGACAGGAGGTTTATCAGCACCTGGTTCAGCCGCAGGGAATCGGCGCTCAGGCCGTCGTGGACAAGGTTGTTTACGGCAAGGTCTATTGTTATGTTTTTTTGCTTGGCCCTGGAATCCATCATCGACAGTACAAAGCCCATATTCTCAGAAAGGGAGAAATCGACGATGTCCAGGGAAAGTTTTCCCGATTCAATTTTGCTGAAATCCAGGATGTCGTTGATAACGCCCAGGAGGTGGTGCGACGAGCTTTCGATCTGCTCAAGGCAGCTTCGGAGTTTGTCTATCTCGCCGGATGTCCTGGCGATCTGCGCCATGCCGATTATCGCGTTCATGGGGGTGCGTATTTCGTGGCTCATCCTTGAAAGGAACTCGCTTTTTGCGTGGCTTGCCGCTTCCGCGTCGAGCTTGGCATGGGTAAGGAGCGTAACGTCGCTTAACAGGAGGATGACGCATAACGAATCCTGCCCCTGGATGTCCGTTCCGACGCGCTGTAATTTCAGGCTGAAGTTATCCGCGCCGTTAAGCCCCAGCATTGCAATGTCGGTGGTAAAGGGGCTGGGGTTTGGATTTTCCGGCGAGAAGATCGCCGCCGCCCCGGAGTCGAGTACGTCTTCGGATTCCCACCCCCCTCCGGCGATTTGTTCAAGAAGCTGCCTGTCCTCCGCCTCCAGCCCGTGAATGATAAGGAATTCGTCCATGGCGCGGTTATGGAAGAGCATTTCCCTTCTTTCGTCAAACAGGGCTATCGCTTCTGGTATGGCGTTGAGATATGAGCATATCAGATCCAGGGAATTGTTTACCCCGACGGCGATTTCCAGGAAATTTCCACGGAGTTCGGAAACGTTGAGCCGCGCATCCAGCCTTCCGGTGCCGGCGGCATGGGTTATCTTTTCAACGTCGCTGATAACGGCCTTGAACGAATGCGATACGGAATCAAATGCCCCGGCCACAAGGCCGATTTCGTCGCTTCTTTCAAAGAGGTCTTCGGGAAGCTGATATTCAAAAAAGCCCTGGCTCAGATGCCCGGCGTGCTCGGAGATAACTTTAAGCGGATTGGTTACCAGCCGGGTTACAACCAGGTAGGCAAGAATTACAAACAGCACCAGCAGGGCAAGGGTGAGCTGGAGGCTGGTAAATATTCCCCTGCGTATGGCCGGCATAAAATCTTCGATGGGCGTTTCTATGGCCAAAGTCCAATGGGTCCCCCGTACCGGGGCAAAGCTGCATATTTTTTGTGAATCTTTTTTTCCAAATCGAACTGAGCCTATCTGGCGGCGGTTCATCTGGTCCAGAATGTCCTCAAGCCCCGACATTTCGCGGTTGTCGGCAAAAATCGTTTCCTCAAAACGCACCTTCTCCATGTTCCGGTGCGCCATAAATTTTCCTTTCTCGTTGATTATGTACGCCGTGCTTTCCGACGAAATGTGAATGTTGGCGATAACATCGCTGAGCACGTCGTACTTATAGCTTCCCACAAGGTAATGGACGATCGTTTCATCGATGATTATCGGGCTGCCCATTACAATCTCTATCTCGCCCGAAGAGCCGACATGCACGTCGTCAACGGCCAAATTTTCTGTATCCCTCATGTGCGCATACATGGTGTAGCCTCGGATGCTCGGCGGGCTTCGCCAGCTTCCCGCTTCTAGCCGCCCCTGCGCCGAGTAGAGTCCCAGCCAAACAAATTCAATTCCCGATTCGGCAATTGCCAGCGCCTGCTCCTTTTGGCTGATAGGCGCGCCGGGATCGCTGAACACGGGGTTGTCGCCCGTAAGGAAGATGCGGTCTGCCAGCATGTGCAGGCTGGTCTCGACGCTTAGCGCGGCGGTTTTCGCCAGCGGACGCATGGTCTCAAACAGAATCGTGTCGGTGATGTAATTCATCGATCGTATCATTATCGCTACCAGGGCGGAGGCGAGGAGGGTCCCTGCCAGTACAATCGTGATAATAAAGTTTATCCGCAGGCTGCTACGTTTTTTCAAACCGTTCCCTTCAATCTGTTTCCGGTATTTCCAGGGTTACAAACCTTGGCTCGGCATCTCCGGACCGTGCGTTTTCCAGCACTGCTCCGGCAAGCTGCAAAAACGAATAATACGAGCGAGTCGCGCCGGAGACGATGTCCAGTCCCTCGATTCCCTGGTTTTCCAGGAATTTTGCACGGTAATGGCGGGTGTATGCGTTGGGATAGGTGCCGTTGCTGGCGTTCATAACCCGCATAAAGTTCATGTCCCATGATTTAATAAAACCGGAGGCGTTAAACGCGTTGTATTCAACCAGGATTATCTGCCCCGAGGACACGCAAATGGTGACGTACTCCTTCCAGCCGTAGCTGTCGTATTCAGCAGCTTCGGCGCTGTAATAGCCGTCCTTGAGTGTTTCTTCGGCCGCTGTACAGGACAGCATCCCCGCCGCTGCGGCGAATATCGCAAGGAAAGCTCCGCACAGACAGATGTCTCCCGTTATTTTTCGCATTTTCTGCCGCCTTTACTGTATCATATTACATTGACAAAATAATACCAAGTAGGGATAATTTACAGGGGCAAAGTGTGCCGGGAAAAAAAGGTTTAGCCATTCTTCTATTATTCTGTGCCGCTTTTACCGCCGGTTCCCAGGAAGGGGCAGACGGCTTTTGGGGCAGGATCGACGGCCTGATTAACACGGCGGAGGAATTGCTTGCCCCTCCCGCAGATAATTCCGATTCCGCTCCCCGCTCTTTTACGATTCTGAACGAAACCGGCTTTCCCATGAAAGAGATCTACGTCCGCAAGGCTAACGACGCAAGCTGGGGAGAGAGCATCATCACCCAGCCGCTGTACAACGGGCAGAGTGTCGCCGTAAGGCTCGGCGCTTTGTTTGATGCGTCAAGCCGGTACAGCATCCGCATGATAGACATAGACGGCGACGCCTATGTGAAAAACGGCATCAGGATACGGGAACGGAGCACGGTCAGGATGGCAATCGGCGATTTCGAGTGGAATAAGTAAAGCGCCCGCTATTTGTATTCCTGGGCGATTTCCTGGAAACGATTCTGGATATGCACTATCGCATCGGACATTACCGGGTCGAACTGGGTTCCGCTGCCGTCGGTAATTATTTTTATCGCTTCGCTGTAGGGGAAAGCAGCCTTGTACACCCGCGCGCAGACCAGGGCATCGTAGACATCGGCAATCGACGCAAGCCGCGCCGGCAGGGGAATGTCAGTTTCTTGCAGTTGGCGGGGGTACCCCTTGCCGTCCCATCGCTCGTGGTGGCCGTAGCAGATGTCCTCGCAGTGCTTGAGGTACATCGATGAATGGATGTCGCCCAGTTCGGCGATTATATCCTTGCCCCGCGTGGTGTGGGTTTTCATTATTTCGTATTCTTCCGGGTCCAGCCTGCCCGGTTTCAGGAGTATGCGGTCGGGAATCGCTATTTTGCCGACATCGTGCAGGGCCATCGCGTTCATGATAATTTTGGGGTTCAGGTCCAGCACTTCCTGCGCGTATTTTGACCCGCTGATAATCAAATAATCGCAGAGGGCCAGCACGTAGAGCTGCGTCCGCTTGACATGCTCCCCCGATTCAAGGTCGCGGTGCTCAATGACGTTCGCAAGGCCCTGGAGGGCGTTGTCCAGGGTTCTGGTCGCTTCGGCGGTTTTTTCCGCGACCATTTCCTCCAGGCTGTCGCTGTAGTTCTTCAGCTCAACCTGGTTCCGAACACGCAGCTTGACAATCTCCGGCACGAGCGGCTTGTTGATAAAATCCACCGCTCCCGCTGCCAGCAGTTCGCTTTCCGAATCGTTTTCTGCCGTGATAAAGATAACCGGAATCCGCTTGAAGGTATTGTCGGCCTTCATTATCTCGAACATCTGCGGGCCGGACATTTCCGGCATCATCACGTCCAGCAGGACGATCTTGGGAAGCGTTGCCGCAGTGCGGAGTTTTTCCAGCGCTTCCTTGCCGTTGTTCGCGGTGATTATGTGGTAGTCATCCTTCAGTATCTCCTCGAGCACCATGACATTGATATCCATGTCATCGACGATAAGGACTGTCGGAACGATTTTATTCATTTTCTGCAATAACCTTTTCTACTTCCTGAATGGTCGCGGCAAAAACGGCCTTGACCGTTTCCATCTGGTTCGGATCAACCGCTTTTGCCTTTATCTGGGTTTCCAGTTCAAGGCTCTGTTTGAACAGTTCCGCCAGCGACAGGTTGGCGGCAACGCCCTTGATCGTGTGCGCTTCGGTCTGGGCCTTTTCCATTTCTCCGGCAGCAAGCGCCGCTTCAAGGCTGTCCAGCTTCGTATCGTTTTTGAATTTGGTAAGAAGTTTTACATACAGCTTCGCGTTGTTCATCACTCTTTTTACGCCGTCGGCGTAATCCAAATAGACCGCATTGTCTGCCATACATGAACCTCCGTATATTAGAAAATTATATACCCCCGGCGGGAAAAAAACAAGGGCGGATGTTCGCTACACCTGCGTTGCGGCCGTTTCCCGGGGCTTTTTCAGGGCCAAAGCGGCGCAGATGCCGATGTATATCGTCAGGACTGCCGATGTCACAATGATGCTGATCAGGACGATGCGCCGGATAATCGCGTTAATCTCCCACACCAGCGCCTTTATTATCGTAGCCGAAGTGACCCTCCCGTCCTCGTTGGCATGCTTGATGATCATCTCATTTCTTGCTCTGAGGATTTCAAAACCTTTGGCAAGGGAGTTTTTATACAGGTTTTGCAGCATTGCGCCGTAAAGCCCGAATTCTGAAATTTTGCGCGGAGCTATCCCTTCCAAATCATTGATTGCCTGCTGTACATTGGACGGTTCTACCCCCCTGCTTACCAGCGGGTAGTCACTGTGATTTTCTACCAGGTATTCGTTCAGAATTGTTTCGCCCAGATCCAGCGCCCCTGACCCAAAATACGCCCCCAGTTGGGTTCCGATAAAACCAATGGCGGACAGGATAAACAAAATGACGGCAATGGCGATTAAGGGGGTTTTTCGCTCTTTTTCGCGTATTTTGCCGATGAGGATGCAGCAGACAACCAGCCAGGCAATCCCTATCGCCAGGCCGATACCGATATTCAATACAGGCATAGATTTTCTCCGTAATATTATCGTACCACCAAATCCAGGTAAAATCAACAACCCGATCCTCGTTCTTTCCTTTCTTGACAATCATGCGATACCGGGGCATTATGATGCCACTATATTCTTTCTATAAGGAGCCCCCCTGTGAGCCATGCAACAGACCAGATTAAAAACGTAGCCATCGCCGGACACGGACAGACCGGCAAAACCACCCTGTTTGAACATTTGCTGCTTGCCGGTGGGGTAATTCCCCGTGCGGAAACGGTGGAATCCGGCAAAACCGCCAGCGATGCCAGCCCGGAGGAGGTAGAACGGAAGATTTCGATTTATGCGGCCATGGGGCACGTCGATCGGAACGGTACGAAGATAAATTTTTTTGACACTCCCGGCTCCTCCGACTTTACCGGGAACGTGATTTCCAGCTTCCGAGCCTCGGAACTGGCGCTGCTGGCGGTAGACGGCCGCTCCGGAGTGCAGATTGAGACCGTCAAGCTGTGGCGGAATTTGGACGGGCAGGACAAGCCCAGGGGCGTTTTTATTTCCAAGCTGGACAACGATCAGGCAGATTTTGCCAGGGCCCTTGCCGACATTAAGGAAAAATTCAAGATAGAGCCGGCGCCGGTGGTGCTGCCGATGGGTACGGGCGGCGGATTTAAGGGCGTTATCGACGTTCTGCACGAAAAAGCCTACCTTGCCGGAGGCGACGCCGTTGAAAAAGAATGCCCCATACCGGACGAGTTCAAAGATGCCGTAGCCGCGGCGCGTGAAAAGCTGATAGAAGCCGCCGCAGAAGGCGACGACGCCCTTATGGAACGCTACATCGAACAGGGTTCCCTTTCGCCGGAAGAGATGAAAACCGGGCTGGTCAAGGCCCTTGCCGGAAACAAATACGTTCCCGCCTTCGCCGGCGCCGCGCTTAAAAATTCCGGCATTATCCCGCTGATCGATTTTATCGCCGATGCCGGCCCCAACCCCCGCAGCGCGAAGGACGCCGTGCTGGACGGGGAGGGCAAGGAACAGGATATCCCCATTGACCCCGACAAGCCCTTCTCCGGCCTGGTCATAAAGACCACCTACGATCAGTTTTCGGGAAAACTCTCTTGGATCAAGGTTGTTACCGGCAAGCTGGCGGCAGACAGCGAGGCGTACAACGTTTCCGAAAACAAAAAAGAGCGCGTCGGCAAGCTCTACTCCTGCCAGGGTAAAAAACTGGAAGAGGTGCGCGAGCTGTTTGCCGGCGACGTGGGGATCATCACCAAGTCCGCCACCCTCAAAACCAACGATACCCTGGCAGCGGCGGACGGCGGACGAAGCTTTGCCCCGCTGCGCCTGCCCGAGCCGGTACATTCCATTGCGGTGAACGCCGTGGCGAAAAAAGACGACGACAAGCTCGGCGAATTCCTCGTTCGCGCTGCCGAAGAAGACAAGACCTTCCGCTACAACTTTAACGGCGAGACCAAGGAAACGGTTATCTCCGGCATGGGCGAACTGCAGATTAACATCATCCTGGACAAGATAAAAACCAACCAGAAGATCGAGGTTGAAACGCATGTTCCCAAGGTTGCCTACAGGGAAACAATCACCAAGAAATCGGGCGCGGAATACACCCACAAAAAGCAGACCGGCGGCCACGGCCAGTACGGAAAGGTAGTGCTGGAAATTGCCCCCCTGCCGCGCGGCGAAAATTATCAGTTCATCAACGCTATTTTCGGCGGGGCGATCCCCAAGAACTACATTCCCGGTGTGGAAAAAGGCATTGTAGAAGGCATGGCGCACGGCACTATGGCGCAATATCCGGTAGTGGACGTTGAAGTAAAGATAGTTGACGGCAAGTACCATCCGGTGGATTCCTCGGAGCTGTCGTTCAAGCTGGCGGCGCGAAACGCCTTCCGCGACGCCATGCGCCAGGCCAGCCCGACCCTGCTGGAGCCGATTATGAACCTTACCGTCTTTGTCGAGGAAAAGTACCTCGGCGACGTGATGAGCGATCTGTCCGGCAAGCGGGGCAAGATCCTCGGGCAGGATTCGGCGGGCGGCATTGCGGAGATACGCGCCGAGGTTCCCCAGTCGGAACTGCTGCGCTACTCGATCGACCTGCGCTCGATCACATCGGGCACCGGCTCGTTCAGCGTCGCCTTTGACCACTACGCGCCGATTTCCGGACGCATCGCCGATGACGTGATCAAAGCCAGAGAATCCTTCAAGCTTCAGGAAGCGGACGAGTAAGAGAAGTGGGTAGTGGGTAGTGAATAGTGGTTAGTGCTCACTAATAATAGACGTTGCGAATCTGTTCCTTGCCGGGCAGACGGTAGATGTCGAAATCTTTGTCTAGACTGATTATCTCCCGTATGCCGGTTTTTTCCGCCGTAATAACGAGGGTCGCATCTGCGAGATCCATCGGCAGATCGGCGTATTTGGCGGTGAGTTCCACCAGCCGGGGCATGTCGTTCTGGTTAATGTCGCTGATTATCACCCCTTTGCACATCACCCATTCATAAAAATCACGCTGGGCCTTCGTGCTGAAATCCAGCATGTGGGATACCTCGGTAAAAACCGCAAGGGTACTCACATAGCGGTACGGATGTTCTTTGAGAAAAGCCGCAACAGGCAGGTGATGCCTGTCCCTCGCGTTAAAAAGGGCTATCAGGGGGCCGGCGTCAAGGAGAATCGAATTTATCACGGAGTTTCTCTTTTATGCGCTCTTTGTAGGTGACGGAGAGGTCGTCCTCGTCGGAACCGTATTTGCCGAAATAAGGCTCCCCCAGGGTGAAGGAATCGATTTCGCTTTCTTCGTACTCGTAGTACATATCCAGCGATTCCTTGATTATGTCCGATTTTGTCTTGTTCTTGATTCGGGCGAGGGCGAGAAGCTTGTTCCGGGTTTCGAGGGGGAGCCTCGCGGTTGTTATTTGGTGGTTCATAGCCGCCTCCATATTACATAATGTAATACATACACAAGAAAAAGTCAAGCGGCAAATTTGAATTTTTTAAAAAATTTATGCGGTTTAGCCGGTTACGCCGTCCCCTTCGCGTATCTGCACCCGGCGGATCTTGCCGGAAATGGTCTTGGGAAGCTCGGTGACAAACTCCACGATACGGGGGTATTTGTAGGGCGCGGTGGTTTTTTTCACATGGTTTTGCAGTTCCACCATGAGTTCGCCGGAAGCGGCATATCCTTTGGCAAGCACCACCGTCGCCTTTACCACCATGCCCCGGTCGGGGTCGGGAACGCCGGTTATGGCACATTCCAGCACTGCCGGGTGTTCCATGAGGGCGCTTTCCACCTCAAACGGCCCGATCCGGTAGCCGGAACTCTTAATAACGTCGTCGGCGCGGCCAACAAACCAGAAATAGCCGTCCTCGTCGCGCCAGGCGACATCCCCGGTGTAGTAGACGTCGTCGTGCCACACGCTGCCGGTGAGGGCGTCGTCGCGGTAATAGCCGCCGAACATTCCCCAGGGCCGGCGTTTGTCCGTGCGGACGACGATTTGGCCTTCCTCGCCCATGCCGCAGGAGGAGCCGTCTTCGCGCAGCAGGTCGATGTTGTAGCCGGGGGCGGGCTTTCCCATCGAGCCGGGCTTGGGTTCCAGCCAGGGCCAGGCGCAGAGGCTGACGGTCAGCTCGGTCTGTCCGTAACATTCCCGCAGCTTAATTCCGGTGCCGGCGAGGAACTGCTCGTAGATTTCGGGGTTAAGCGGCTCGCCCGCCACCGTGCAGTGCCGCAAGGCGGAAAAGTCGTATTTTTTCAGATCTTCCTTTATAAAGAAGCGGTAGATTGTCGGCGGGGCGCAGAAGGTGGTCAGCCGGTATCTGCTGATTACCTCCAGCATGGCCTGAGGCACAAAGCGGTCATAGTCGTAGACAAAGACCGCCGTCCCGCAGAGCCACTGCCCGTAGA
>Ga0082212_10009475_pt1 | contig 12561 bp, 11 predicted proteins | sample TergutNt197P3_FD_71548 | JGI IMG/M metagenome (GOLD analysis project Ga0082212, IMG submission 71548) | Neocapritermes taracua P3 segment gut microbial communities from Petit-Saut dam, French Guiana - Nt197 P3 | ecosystem: Host-associated > Arthropoda: Insects > Digestive system > Gut ... | reverse complement strand
CACACTTTATAACTATTTCTAAGACAGTAGGGTAGTATATTTGCCAAAATGGTAATATGTGGTATATTTTACGAATAATTCACACCATATACATACATATATGTAATATTATGGTATAATACAGCCATTCGATATGATACGCGCCAGCCCGGGATGGGCGGAAGGGAGAACAATATGAATAGCGTTAATATCATCGGGCGGCTTGTAAGGGATCCCGAAATAAAAAAGACGGCTGAGGGAGTAACTATTTGTGATCTGAGGTTCGCGGTTGACGATACATTCTCAAAAGATGATCGTACGGATTTTTTAAATGTGACTGTTTTCGGCTCTCAAGGGGATGTTTGTGAACGGTATCTCCGAAAAGGGTTCATCGCAGGAGTGTCGGGGCGTATGCGTTCGGATGTCTACACCGACTCGGAAGGGGTCAAGCGTTATCCTGTAAAACTGATCGCGGATCGCGTCCAATTCCTTCAGTGGCCGGAACGAAACGAAAAAGCGATTGAAGCAAAGACGGAAATAAAAGAAGCAGTTTAGTTACGATTTGTAATTAAATCGTTTTGCCCACGGAAGCGGCGCCCGGAACCACCACGGGCGCCGCTTCGCGTTCACCACCGCTTTTTATTCTACTGAAACGCGTCCGGAGTGTAGTATAATTCCCCGAAAGAGGTATTCGATGAAGGGGAGGACAGAGATGATACGGTATTTACGCGTCGTGTTGTGTACGATGATCGGCCTCACGGTCGTATTGTCCGGTTGCGGGACAGAAATAAAGCCGGAAATGACTGTGGATGAAGCGCACGCTTTATATCATAGCGCGTCGGGCAAGCTGCTCGCCGCGAACCAGGTCGCGTTTGATATTCACGCTGGCGTCGTTATAGCGGATTCCCCGGAAGGAGAAGCGCCGGAAATCGTGGGAGGTATCACGTCCCGGTTTGAATGGGTCAGTACCGTGGGCGGCATCGAGATGAGAATGACGAGTAAAACGGCGATGCCGGATAACGATAGCGGCATCGATATCACTACCTGGTACAAAGACGGAATCATGCGGACTATAAATTCCGGTGAGGTTTATGAAACCGCCGAACAAATCAGTAAAGTTGAAGAATGGCTGAAGATGCAGCGCATCATGCCTTGCCAATTCTCAAAAGACGCGATAGAGGGATTTACCGCCGAACAAATAGGCGACGGCATGATGCTGACCTTTGATATGGGACAAAACGGAGAGGTGTCGGGCGCGTCGGGTACAAGACGTGAAGCCTCTGAGTTTGAAGAAATGCAAGTAACAGCATATATCGACGGTGAGGGCAGACTCGCGGATTTGACATTCGTCATTGTTTTTTATGAAGAAAAAGAATTACGGCGGCAAACAACGGCTTTGAATAATATCCGGTATAACGATATAGTCATCGTTTTTCCGGAAGGCTTTCCGGACGACGGCGCGGGAACACAGTCGTATATTGAAGAGGGGAACCCGGACCCGACATTATTCGATTTCGAGGGATTCCCGGAAGACGAGTTTCCACGCGGTACATGGACGGTAAATGATCTGGCAAAGAAATACGGCGAACCAAAAGAGGTCTATGGGAACTATGTGTCACAATACGAAATAGTTGTGGTAGTACTCGATTACGGTAGTATAAGTATTATATTTGAACCCGCTCTTGCCGGCCGGTTTTCTTTCTATAAAGTTTTTCTTCCGGATGGCAGATATGACCTGAATGAATCGGACGCGGCTCTGGATATTGATATCTCTTCAATCGGTATGTATAACGTTTTGCTCGAATCGCCGCCTTTTGAAATTGTAGCCGACAAGACAACGAAAACCCAGCTCATCGAGGCTTATGGGGAAATGCCCTGGTATCACTTCAGAGGGATGGGGGATATGGGAGTAGCGGGCGAAGAGGGTCTTGAGTACCTCACCGGGGAACTAAATATTATTATATACCTCTATGCTTTTCATCCCGATAAGTGGGACTCGCCGTGGGAACAACCGGAAGAGGGCATTGGGATAGCACGCTACCAGTTTGACGAAAAGGATATACTGATCCGGGCCGAACTCATTTGGGAAATAGATTTGCCCTGAAAATATGGTATAATGCCCGGAAAATTCAGAATAGGGGTGATTGATAATGAAACCGGAGTTGAATGGCAGAAAACCGATAATCGCGGTTGCCGGGGCGACAGGCCTCGTCGGCAGAACATTTCTCGAAGTATTGGAGGAAAGAAACTTCCCGTTTGAGAAAGCGTATTTATTCGCCTCGGCGAGATCGGCGGGCAGCGCCATGACGTTCGCGGGGCAGGACTATATCGTTGAGGAGCTTACGGAAAACTCTTTCGATGGCAAGAATATCGATATCGCTTTGTTCAGCGCGGGCGGCGCGACCAGCGCGAAATATGCCCCTTTCGCGGCAGCGGCCGGTACGCTGGTCGTTGATAATTCGAGTTTTTGGCGCATGGATCCCGATATACCTCTTGTTGTTCCGGAAGTAAATCCGGAGGACGCCTTCGACGCGTCGAAGGGTATCATCGCGAACCCGAATTGTTCGACAATTCAGGCTATGGTGGCGATAAAGCCGCTATATGACAAATACGGGATCAAGCGAATCGTCTATTCGACCTATCAGGCTGTGGCCGGCTCGGGGATCAAGGGTATCCGTGAGCTTGAGGAAGGTATTAAAGGCAATGATATTCGCGCCTGCTATCCTCATCCGATTTTCGGCAACTGCATACCTCAGATAGACGCCTTCCTCGAAAACGGATACACAAAGGAAGAGCAGAAAATGATCGATGAAACCCATAAGATACTGCATGACGAGGAAATAAGAGTGACCGCGACTACGGTACGTGTACCGGTTTTTAAGGCGCATAGCGAATCTATAAATGTAGAATTTGAAAAACCCTTTGGAAGCGTTGAAGAGATAAAAGAGCTTCTATCGTCAGCGCCGGGACTTGTCTTACAGGATGATCCCGAAGGCAGCGTCTATCCTCTGGCGCGTGAGGCGGCGGACAGGGACGATGTTTTTGTAGGGCGGATTCGCCGCGATTTTTCAGTCGAAAGCGGAATCAACTTTTGGTGTGTTGCCGATAATGTGCGAAAAGGCGCGGCAACCAACGCGATTCAGATCGCGGAATTATATATATAAAAATAATTAAAAACGGAGATTACGAAATGATCAGAGCAATCATTAGCGGGATCGGAGGCAGGATGGGCCTCACGCTCAGAGAGGCTATAGAAAACAATACCGACTATAGCTCCTTTGAAGTAGTGGCGGGATTTGATCTGCAGGACTGCGCCATTGATGGCATACCGGTGTTTTCATCGCCCGGGGAAGTTCCCGGGGAAGTCCCCGCGGCCGATGTTGTCATTGATTTTTCAAACCATGTTTTCGTCCCCGGAGTCTTGCGATATTGCGCGGCGACGAAAACGCCTATTGTCATCGCGACCACCGCGCTCGGCGAAAATGAGCTTCGGGAAGTGGACGCGACCGCCAAGCAAACGGCAGTCTTTCGCAGCGCGAATATGTCATTGGGCGTCAATCTTGTGGCAAAGATGTCGCGGCTCGCGGCGCCTGCCCTGGAAGACGGTTTCAATATCGAAATAGTAGAGGCGCACCACAACAAGAAAAAGGACTCTCCCTCGGGTACGGCCATACTGATAGCCGACGCGATCAATGACTCGCTGAAAACCCGTAAGTCATATATTTACGGAAGGCATGGAAAGGAAGATATGCCGGACATAGGTGAGATCGGTATCCACGCGATACGCGGAGGCACGATACCCGGACAGCATACAGTGATATTTGCGGGGCCGGACGAAGTCATAGAAATAAAGCATACCGTATACAGCAGGATGGTTTTCGCGATCGGCGCGTTAAAAGCGGCGGCCTTCGTTTCCGAATTGCCGCCGGGTCTGTACGATATGAACGATTTGCTTGGGCAAGCTTAGCCTGCTGCCGGCTCCCGAAAGACCTTAGTCTTCAACCACCTTTTGACCATTGTAGTAGTTGCAGACGGGACAGACTTTGTGCGGCAGCTTAGCGCTGTGGCATTGGGGGCACACGGAAAGACCCACCGCCTTAACGCGCATATTGGGAGCGCGCCTTGAGTCACGCTTTGCTTTTGATGTTTTTCGCTTAGGTACTGCCATTATTAAACTCCTTGTTACTAACTCATTGATACGACCAAGGTATTCTACGGAAGCGCGCCTATTTTGTCAACTCGTAGGTGTCGCGCGCGATAACCAGCTCTTCGTTCGTCGGGATCAGAAGGATCGCCACTTTTGAATCGTCACGGCTGATAATGGTTTCTTTTCCCTGGACTTTGTTTTTAATGAGATCGAGCTTGATACCCAGATTGCCCAGCTCCGAACAAATGATGTCGCGCATGTTGATATCGTTTTCACCGACTCCTGCTGTAAATATCAACGCGTCGACGCCGTTCATCTCTGCGATATAAGCGCCGATATAGAACCGCACGCTATGCACGAAAACCTTGATCGCGAGCGCCGCGCGTTCATTGCCTTCGGTCAATGCCTTCCTGACGTCCCTGAAATCGCTCGAAATACCCGATACTCCCAGTATGCCTGACTTTTTATTCAGGATATCGAGCACCTGATCTATGGTCTTGTTTTCGGTTTCCGCGATAAAGGAAATGATGGCAGGATCGATACTGCCGGAGCGGGACCCCATCGCGAGGCCGGCGAGAGGAGTGAAGCCCATAGAGGTATCGATACACTTGCCACGCTTGATAGCCGACACGCTGGCACCGTTTCCCAGGTGGCAGGTAATAAGTTTCAGGTCTTCCAGGTTGACGCCCAATATATCAGCCGCGCGCTCGGATACGTATTTGTGGCTTGTGCCATGAAATCCATAGCGGCGGATACCGTACTTTTCATAGTACTCGTAGGGGATGGCGTAAATATACGATTCCGGAGGCATGGTTTGATGGAAAGCCGTGTCGAATACCGCGACATGAGTGGCGCCGGGCATCAATTCCCGGCACGCGGCGATGCCGATGAGATTGGACGGGTTGTGGAGCGGCGCGAGCGGTATGCAATCGTTGAGGACTTCTATTACATCGGAATCTATGACCACGGATTTCGAGTATTTTTCCCCCGCGTGTACGACCCTGTGGCCGACCGCGCCGATTTCGTCAATCGCCCCTACGACCCCGTGAACCGGATCCGTCAACGCGTCTATTACAGCCAAAACCGCCTGCTTATGGTCTTTTATCTCAATTTCCTGAACGAACGCGTCTTCGATGCCTGTCTTCTCGTGACGAAGCGACGAACCCTCGATCCCGATGCGCTCGATCATCCCTTTCGCTAAAAGGTCTTCGTGAGTCATACTCAAAACTTGATATTTCAGGGAAGAACTCCCGCAATTAATTACCAGCACCTTCATTTTCCGTACAACCTCCTGTGAATCAAATACTATATGGATCGACTATATATTCCGATGTCAGTATACACCTAAATGTAATTGAAATATATTATTGTAACAATGTAATCAGAATGTATAATCATAGTGTATGTGTATTATATGAGTACAAGGAGGAAGCGTGGCAAAGAGACGTAAAGGCAAAAGAAGGCCAACCGGCGGGAAGCGTGTATCGCCGGATGTGAAAGAAAGGGCCGGCGCCGCAAAAAAAGGCAAAGCGGCGACCGACAAAGATAATCGTATGTGGCTTGAAATAGTTGCCATTGCCATTATCGCGTTTGGCGCTTTTATGATTTTCGCGCTTTTCTCCGCGTCAGGAGGTCAGGTAGGGGACGACATGCATATCACGCTTTCGGGCGCTTTTGGCCCCATGGCGGGCGCGCTGCCTTTCTTCGTAATCCTCTACGGCGGGCTGATGGCAATAGGGATTGTCCGGGGCGTGGGGTTATGGCGTGTCGTAATGATCGCGATCGTTTATGTCCTGATGTGCACTGTGCTCGCGGGCAGGTATATCGGAGTCGAGAACGAAATAGCTTTTATAATGGGCGGAGATGATTACGCGCAGGTATTCGCGCAGGGCGTAGATGGCACAGGCGGCGGCGTTGTCGGGTCGTTTTTCGCGAAATGGATAATAGGAAAGGTCGGCGTTGCCGGGTTTTATATCGCGTGTATAGCGGGGCTGATAATATCAGTGATACTTGTCGCGGGCATGTCCGTATCACAGGCGGCCGACGTCGTGAAGGAAAAAACACTGCCGAAGCGCGAGGAACGGCAAAAAAGACTTGAGGAGAGAAGAGCGGTACAGGCGGAGAGGCAGGCGGAAAGAGCCGCTGAAATGGAACACAAGAGACAGAGCGCCGGCGATGGGCAGAAATCTTCCTTCAAGTTCCCCTCATTTCTCGGCGGGGAAAACGAAGCGGAGTCGGAAGACAAGAAGAAAAATATTATCGACGCCGTTATCAATTACGAGGGTTCAGACGATATCCCGCAAACGAGCGGGACGGGGCTTGGGCTTGGACTCGATGATGAGGCTCTTCCGCGATCTGAGGACGACGCGGAGGCCGCCGGCGAGCCGGAGCCGAAACATGTGTCCGTAAAAAGCCAGCCAAAAAAGAATATACGCTTCAACCCGACACAAAACGACAGCAATTACGTGCTGCCTCCTATAGACCTGCTGACAAAAGGGAAGAGCAGCGTCAAGACTCTGAGCCCCGCGGAGCGGAAACGCGGCGCGGAAAAACTGGAACAGGCGCTGCGGGATTTCCGGGTCGAAGCCAGGGTGGTCAATGTGACCCCGGGGCCGACGGTGACCCGCTTTGAAGTCGAGCCGGATATCGGCGTAAAAATCCAGAGTATACGAAACCTCGAGCAGGATCTGGCCAGGAAGCTGAAAGTCAAAAGCGTACGCGTAGTGATCGTGCCCGGCCAGTCGGTCGTAAGTATCGAAGCCTTTAACTCCGACACCGGTGTAGTGACTTTGCGGGAGATAATTGAGAGCGATGACTTCAAGAACACGGACGGTAAAATCAGTTTCGCCTTGGGCAAGAATATCAGCGGCGAAAATATCATTGTCGATTTGAAAGAGATGCCGCATTTGCTTATCGCAGGAACGACCGGTTCGGGCAAGAGCGTATGTATCAATAGTATTTTGTTATCTATCCTGTACCGCGCGAAACCAAGCGAAGTGAAGCTGATATTGATTGATCCCAAGGTTGTCGAGCTTAAGACCTACAATGACTTACCGCATTTGCTGGTGCCCGTCGTGACCGACCCCGAACGCGCGGCTATGGCGCTCGCGTATGCCGTCACGGAGATGAATGACCGGTACAAAAAGTTCGCCGAGAACAATGTACGCAGCGTTGGGATTTTCAACGCGAAAATGAAAAAAGAAAAACGATACGATGAAATAATGCCGCAGATCGTGATAGTGATCGATGAGCTTCAGGATTTGATGATGATAGCCCCGAAAGAAGTCCAGGGGGCGATATCCCGCCTCGCCACTATGGCCCGGGCGGCGGGCATGCATCTCATCGTCGCGACGCAACAACCGCTCGCGTCTATACTTACGAGCGTTATAAAAGCAAATATCCCGTCGAGAATCGCGTTCGCGGTTTCGTCGAACTCGGCTTCGCGCGTTATCCTGGACAGGCCGGGAGCGGAACGCCTGCACGGCAAAGGGGACATGCTGTTCTCACCGGTGGGCTCCAGCGGCGACGGCGTCAGGATACAAGGCGCTTTCACCAGAGAGGAAGACGTCAGCAAAGTCGTAGGCTTTATAAAGAAGCAGATGACCCCGGAATACAGCGTAAAGGCGATGACAAAGGTTGACGCGCCATTAAACGAGGTATCCGGCAGCGACGAGGATGAGTTCTTCTATGAAGCGGTCGAATTCGTTTCCAAGTCAAAGAATAAGCAAGTATCCGTATCGATGCTGCAGCGGCAATTCCGGATCGGATACAACCGTTCGGCAAGGATCGTCGACATGATGGCGGATATGGGTATTGTCTCGGAATCAGACGGCACGAACAAGCCGCGCCGCCTTATAATGGAGGAGACCCAGCTCGCGGCCATGCTCGCTTCGGCAGGGCAGGGTGAATTGTACGCGGGAATGGAAGACGACGAAGACTGGGCGGGTGACGCGGATGAAGAAAAAGAGGACGATAGCGCGACCGAAGCCGATTTTATCGTCAAAAGCGATGATGAGGATGAAGAATGGGACGGGGAAGAGGAGGCTTTTGACGATTCCGATATGCCGGGTGAATGGGTCGAAAACGACGAGTTCGGCGATTTTGAAGATTGACGGATGAGCGGGATTTTTATAGAGACGGCCGGCTGTCCAAAGAACAAAGAAGACTCGGAGAGAATGGCAGGATCGCTGGCAGGAGCCGGACATAGAATAGTATTTGACGCTTCCGAAGCGGACGTGATAATAGTTAATACCTGCGGGTTCATCGAGGACGCGAAGCGGGAATCCATCGGTTTGATCTTTGATTATTTGCCGTACAAAGAGCAGGGTGTCCGCCTGATTGTTACAGGTTGCCTGTCTCAGCGATATCCCGAACTCGCGGATGAGATTCCCGAAGTTGACGTCTTCCTGGGAGTGAATGATTACGAAAGGTTGCCGGAAGTGATCTGTGACCCCGGGTCCGGGCAATATCCGCCGCGAAAAAATGATTTTGAAACAGCCCGGTTCGCGCTGTCGCCGGGATATTCGTCCTATCTGAAAATCGCGGAGGGCTGCTCAAACAATTGCGCTTATTGCGTCATCCCCGCCATCCGGGGGCCGTACAAAAGCGTGCCGATGGAGCGGATACTCGCCGAGGCGGTAATGCTCGCGAAAGAGGGATGCAAGGAGCTGATACTTATCGCGCAGGATGTGACATGGTACGGAAATGATTTATATGGACGCCCGGCATTGCCCGGGCTGTTGAGAAAACTCTGCGCGTCCGAAGAGACCGAGGGAATCGAATGGATACGCTTGCTTTACTGCTATGAGGAACGCGTGACGGACGAACTCATCGAGGTCATGGCGTCTGAACCGAAGATTTTGAACTATATAGATATACCGCTACAGCATATCAGCGACAAGCTCCTGCGCGATATGCGCCGGGCTTCGAGCGTCCGGGGCGTCAGAAAAACAATAGAGAAGCTGAGAGAAGCAATGCCGGATATAACGATTCGCACAACCCTTATCGCGGGGCTGCCGGGGGAGGAGGAACAAGACTTCGGTGAGCTGTACGACTTTGTGGAGGAGGCGCGTTTCGACAGACTGGGCGTCTTTGTGTACTCCCCGGAAGAAGGGACGGACGCCGCGCTTATGCCCGGGCAGGTGGATCGAAAAATCGCGGAAGACAGGCGTGACTCCCTGATGACGCTTCAAAGACAGATATCGCTGGAGAAGAATGAACGGCTGGTCGACACTATCCAGGATGTTATCGTGGACGGGCTTGAAGATGGCGGCTATGACGGGGAAAACCGGGAAAAAGGCGCGGAGGGCGAACCAGGAGTATATATCGGCAGGACTCGCATGGACGCGCCGGAAATCGACGGAGAGGTCATTTTTTCGGTCTCTGATCAGGATAATGATGATATAATTGGTTCGATCGTGAAGGTAAAGATCACTGATGCTCTTGATTACGATCTGGTTGGGATAAGGATATAATATGAATCTGCCAAATCTATTGACCATAATCCGCATGGCGCTTGTGCCTGTTTTCATCGTGTTTTTCTATCTGGGACAGGGGGGCGCGCGGATTTTTTGCGTAATGGCGCTTGTCGCATTTGTATTCGCTTCGATAACGGACGCGATCGACGGGTATATCGCCAGAAAGCGCGGTCTCATCACAAATTTCGGTAAATTGATGGATCCGCTCGCGGACAAGGTATTAACGACCGCGGCATTTATCGTTTTCGTTGATATGCATATCATCCCGGCATGGATGGTGGTGGTAATCCTCGCGCGTGAATTCGCCATTACAGGGCTTAGGGGCGTCGCCGCGTCGGAAGGCGTCGTTATCGCGGCTGATTTTTCAGGCAAACTAAAGACGGTTTTTCAGATGGTCGCGATATGCGTTATTTTATTGGCGTACGCGGTCTCAATCGCGCCCATGGCGGAAGCGGCTTTTGATTTTATTTTCGGCGCGGGAATCGTGCTTATGTGGGCCGCTGTCGCGCTTACGGTATATTCGGGCATCGAATATCTATGGAAAGGCCGGAAACTGCTCAATTTGAAATGAGTCGGCGCGGCCGAACGGGCTAAGGCAGGTATAGGAGAGAAAGAATGACGTCAGCATCAATAGTAGCGGTAGGAACGGAGCTTTTGTTCGGCCAGACAATCAATACAAACGCGGCGTTTATATCCGAGCGGCTTCAGCTGCTTGGAGTGAGCGTCTTGTATCATTTTACGGTGGGCGACAACCCGAAACGCCTGAAGGAGACATTGAGCCGCGCGGCGGATGAGTCCGACATCGTGATAACGACTGGCGGGCTGGGGCCGACCCAGGACGATCTTACCAAGGAATTGATAGCGGAATTATGCGGCAGGGAACTGATCAAAGACGAGGAGGCGCTTCGCCGCCTCGATGAAATCATGAGGAGTTACGGACATAAGAGTTATACTGAAAACAATTTAAAACAGGTTTTTATGCCGGAGGGCGCGACGGTTTTTTATAATGAATCAGGGACCGCTCCCGGGTTCGCGCTGGAGAACGATGGCACGACCTTTATGGCGCTGCCCGGGCCGCCGCGTGAGATGAAGGATATGATGGAGCGCAGTGTCATCCCGTATTTGATGAAGAGATCGGACGCTGTCATTTACAGTAAGATGCTGCGTTTTTATGGTATCGGCGAATCCTCGCTCGAAACGGCGCTGTTGCCGATTATTGACGGGCAGTCCGACCCGACGGTCGCGCCTTACGCGAAAGAGGGGGAGTGCTCGATCCGAATATCTTCAATGCGCGGAACAGAAGAAGAGGCGGCCGCGGCCGTCGCGGAGGTGATAAATCAGGCGAAAGAACTCGTGGGCGAGTATCTGTACAGTGAGGAAGACAAAGATTATCCGCATGTGATGGTGGAAGTGCTGACGGAAAAAGGGCTGAAACTCGCGGCGGCGGAATCGTGCACAGGCGGTTTGTTCGCGGGCGCCATCACTTCGATTCCCGGATCGTCCGAAGTATTCGACAGGGGTTTTGTGGTATATAGCAACGAAGCGAAGCGCGTGATGCTCGGAGTGTCAGACGAAACGCTTGAAAAATCCGGCGCTGTTTCAGAGCCCTGCGCGCGCGAGATGGCGCTGGGGGCGCTTAAGCGCTCGTCGGCGGATATCGCGGTCGCCGTCACCGGTATAGCGGGACCGGGCGGCGGGACAGCCGACAAGCCGGTCGGTACCGTTTTCTTCGCGCTAGCGTCAAAAGACGGGGAATGTATCACCCGCGAGAAACGCTACCGCGACCGCGGGCGCCGTGTCAACCGGCACGTCTGTGTCCTTGAGCTTTGCGATTTGATCCACAGCTATTTTAAAAGTATGTAAGCTTGGGGCGCTGTTCCCTCGGATCGCGGCAGATGACACGGTGGTAGTATTCAACGGCTGTGACACCCCGGTAGGCCAGGATGGGAGCGAAGATGACCGCGAATAAAACCGCGGAAATCAGCATACTCCAAAACAAAGAGATTTGAATATCCCCGTATACAAGCAGAAAGGAAATGATATTCCCGATAATGATATGCGCTATATAGCTGATCGCGAACCATCCGAAAAAAGACAGGTCGAGTAAAAAACGATTGCCCTTATTCTGCTTCATGTAATACCTGCTTGTGGAGAGGGCTTCAAAAGGCCCCATCCCGGGGTCGTCCAGCATCAAGAGAAACGTCAGGCCGTACCTGTAGTACATGATGGCGCCGGGTATAATAAACAGAAATGACAATAATACGATCATAATCCGCCGGAGAGTATCCATCGATACTATTCGCGCGAAATTATTAAACCCCGTGAAAACCATGTCGGCGGAAGCCTCCGCGCCGCGCAAAACACGCAGCCAAACACGGGAAATGCCGAGGGTAAGCGGTCCCGGTATCAGCAGCAGGAATAGAATAGTGCCGATGTTCAATTTGAATTCGCCGGCATAAGCGGTGGCCAGGTGTTCCATCGCCTCGTAGGGCATACTCGACATCATGGCTGTATAGTAGTCGTTCATCATTCTTTCAGTGACATCCCAAAAACCCGTCGTCTGCTCGATGATGATGATCGGCGCGAAGAGACATAACAAGTACAGGAACGAGGATACGAACAGAAGCCCTCCGCGGCCTTTCATGGACTCTCTCGCGGCGGCGCGGAGGGCCCAGGTAGGTTCATAAATAATCCTTTTAGGTCTCATACTTGTCTTTTTACCACTCTACTGCGTTGCTCCTCACTCACCTCGTTTGCGTACGCCGAGTACGCGCACATCGGCTCGCTCCGGTGCGCCTTGTATAGCGGCAAAAATCCTGCGTATGGTCATATGTCTGTCTTTTTACCACTCTACTGCGTTGCTCCTCACTCACCTCGTTTGCGTACGCCGAGTACGCGCACATCGGCTCGCTCCGGTGCGCCTTGTATAGCGGCAAAAATCCTGCGTATGGTCATATG
>Ga0082212_10009474_pt1 | contig 12562 bp, 10 predicted proteins | sample TergutNt197P3_FD_71548 | JGI IMG/M metagenome (GOLD analysis project Ga0082212, IMG submission 71548) | Neocapritermes taracua P3 segment gut microbial communities from Petit-Saut dam, French Guiana - Nt197 P3 | ecosystem: Host-associated > Arthropoda: Insects > Digestive system > Gut ... | reverse complement strand
AAGGTCGATGGTTCGTGGTCCCCAACGCTCTGTTCGCACGCGACCAAGCTGTTGCTCAATTTGTTGCATCGCCTGAAGCAATTCAAGCGGTTGTAGTTCCGTTTCGAGCAACCCGACCGCGTTGAGATAAGGGGGTTGCAGAGAATCCGGCATAAGCGTGACCGCTTCGGTTTCGTAAAACCGGCTTAACCGTAGCGTCCGAACACCCGGCACTTGACCAAGTAACTCCCACGCACGAGAAAGATTGCTTTCCCGGTCGCCGAGATTCGCGCCAAGACCGATCAGTGCTTTTGTTGCCATGACTTGGACGATTGTTTGGGAAATTTGTAACTATACGTCGATTTCAAAGCCTTCTCTTGGCGTTCGGGCAATCATCGCCGTGGCTTCCGGATCGTTTTCAAATTCATATTTTTCCTGATTCCAGCGCAGCGTCCTGCCGGTCAGCATACAAATATTGGCCTGATGGCACATATTGATGCCGCTTGCCGTCGAAAACACGTCGGACACGGGAAGCGTATTGTCCCGAATCGATTCAAAGAAATTGCGCATGTGGTCGCCGGGTTGTTTGCTTTTCATGAGCGAATCAATGATTTCCGCAAGTTCTTCTTCGTCGCGTGTCGTCAGTTGCTCCACCGGTCGTCCGGTCAACCGTCCGCGATTGACACGAATGCGACCCAGTTCGCCGGAAATGACGACTTCGTTGACTCCCGAACACAGCTTGAGCGTATTGCCGTTTGCATAAGTGAAATCGACGTCGAATTCTTCGGCGGTGTCATACCAGCCGGGGATACCGGGGAATTTGCCGGTTCCCGATATTTCGACGGGAGCATCATCGACGGCATTGAGTGCCCAAACGGCGAAATCGACGTGGTGCGCTCCCCAGTCGGTCGTCAAACCGCCGGAATAATCCCGCCACCATCGATAATTGTAAAAACACCGTTCGAGAAAGTACGGCCGGAACGGAGCCTGGCCGAGCCAGAGATTCCAATGAAGCCCTTGGGGAACCGGCGTCGACTCGAACGGTTTGCGATCTTCGGTATTGGTGTTGTTGCCGATTTTACCGACAACTTCGTTGCCCGGACACGAACAAATCACCGACAGTTTCGTTCCCAGACGACCGCTTCGAGTGATGGCCGCCGCTTTCAGAAACAAAGAATCAAATTCCGTTCGCTGCTGAGTGCCGACTTGGACAACTTTTCCGGTTTCTTTGGCAACTTGGACGATGAGCCGGGTTTCGGCCATCGTCAGCGAAAGAGGTTTTTCCACATAAACATGCTTACCGGCTTTCATGGCTTCAACGGCGATTTTCACGTGCCAATGATCCGGCGTGCCGATGGTGACCGCATCAATCGTCGGATCGGCAAGCAATTCCCGGTAATCGCCGCAAACACGACATCGCCCCGCAAAGTAGGACGCGCAGTTGTCGGCAAACGGACGATACGTATCCGCAACGGCGACCATTTCGCCGTATTGACCGGCATTTCGGGCAATCGTGGTTCCGCGTCCGTCAAAAGGCTCGGATTGATCCCAGATGCCGGCACGGTATTGGCTTGTTCCGATGGCGCCGACGGTCAAACGCTCGTTGGGATCGTTCGCGCGCGCAGGCTGTGCGCTCGAAAACAAATAAGGCGTAAAAACCGCCGTGGATACCGCGCCAACCGTCGTTGCGAGAAAGTCGCGGCGTGTCTTGTTTGTTGACATGATTTGTTGACCTTTGATGTTGTTGACGGCCGATGGCCGGTGGTTGACGGCCGGTGGCCGGTGGTTGGCGGCCGGTGGCCGGTGGTTGGCGGCCGGGGGCCGGTGGTTGACGGCCGGTGGTTGACGGCGAGGGGTTGACGGCGAGGGGTTGGTTGTGAGGGAGGCTTCTTTGCGTCCTTTGTGTGAGAGGTTTTTTGTAGGAAAAAACGATCCTTTGCCTCCCGTTGAAAAGAGAGGAACACTCGGCTAAAGGATGGTCGCCCTACCGTGAGACATCGTGAACGGGAAGGACACGCGGGTAAATGTAGTACATTTTCGGAGCGGCGATGTCGTTGAACAGTTCCGCTACGACGGCCGCTTGCGAGTCGGTGCCGGCGATTTTGTCCGCCTTGACGCCGATCATCGTTTCCAACATCGTTTTCGGTTGCTTGTAACGGACAACATGGTATGTGTTTTCCGGCAATCCGGCCAGCGAAGCGGCGCGTTCGACCGCATCCTCGAGATAGCCGATTTTGTCGATCAGTTGTTTTTCGAGTGCCTGTTTCGCGAGAAAAATTTGCCCTGTGGTCACTTCAGCCAACAGTTCGGGATCATTTCGCAGAGCAGGGCGTCCGTCACAGACGATTTCTTTGAACCGCGTGAACATGTCGCTGATGACCGATTCGAGTACGGCACGTTCTTCGTCCGTCAATTTTCGCGTGACGCTGCCGAGTTGTTTGAGCGGTCCGCTGACAATCGGGTCGCTTTTGACGCCGATTCGGTTGCACAGTTCCGACAAATCGTAATTCGGCATGATGACGCCGATTGACCCGGTGATGGTTGAGTGTTCCGCGAAAATTTCGTCACCGATCACGGCCAGATAATAGCCGCCGCTGGCGGCCATGTCGCCCATGCTGACGACGATGGGGATTTTGCGCTTCTTTTTGAACTCCAGCAGCTTGTGGTGGTAATAATCACTGCCCGTGACGGTGCCGCCGGGCGAATCAATTCGCAAAACCACCGCCTTGACTCGGTCATCGTCCGTCGCTTTTTCGATCTGCTTGATAAAGCCGGTTTCTTCGCCGCCATAGATGACGCCATCAAGCGTGATGACGGCGATTTTATCTTTCGCGTCTTTGTTGCCGGAAAAGTGTTTTTCGGTCAGTTCCGTCACGGAGTCCGCACTCCCGCGGAAGGACAAAATCATTGCGAAAAACAAAATGAAAACGAACATGGCTCCCAATAGGTTCAGCAAAGTCCCAAAACAACCGGACAGCAGCGTGTGACCGACGCGGTGATTCGGACATGTGATACGTATTTCCTGCGGCTGGGGCTTGGGCGGGTGGAATCCATCATCAATCGGGTTTGACATTTTCTATCCTTTTCTATCCTTTCGCATGAGTGCAGACAAGTCGGCGGCTGACAACTGATTGTTTGTCACATTATATCCTGATGAACCCCAAAAACAAGTTGGCCGGCTGGAAAGATACCTGTAGCCATTTTGTGAAACATCTGTTATCATAAGAGGTGTAGTAGCGTGTTGCCGGTGATTTTGAGTTGGCAACACGCCGGCTTTGGAAATTTTGCCATCCGATCAGGATCGGTTTTTTGACGAATTGGACGTAAAGGCGAAAAAATGGCTCTATTTGAAATCGAAACGCACTCACACATTGTCATCACCTGGGCGGCTGACGAGGAAGAGGCTCGTCAGATTTTGTACAATTACTATCCCACCGAAGAAGCGGTTCGCGTCACCAAAAGGCCTCGCGATGCCTGGGTGATCTCGAAATCCGCTTTGGGAATCACCGGAAAAACCGATCCTTGTGACACGGCACGCGACTGCCTCGCCAAAGCGTCAGGCGACAAACTCGCCGCCATTCGCCTGTACATGCAGCAAACCGGTGCCGACCTCGACCGCTCACGCAAAATGATTGAGTCGAATATGATGATTGGCTGGTAAATCAAAGAACTTCCTTGTTTTGGCGGTTATGCAGGCGGTTTTTCGCAAGGAAGTCACTCATGTAGGCAGGAATAATGCTCCAAGAAACTACAACACTTTCGATTTTGATTCCCGTTTTCAATGAACAGTCGTTTCTGGCTCGTATTGTTGACCGTGTTCTTGCCGCACCTGTTCCAGGAAATATGAAAAAAGAACTTGTGATTGTCAACGACGCTTCGACCGACCGAACCACGAATGTTTTAAGAGACTTATGTGCGAAGTATCCGGAAATTCGAGCCTTCGATCAGCCGTTAAACCAAGGTAAAGGCGCAGCCATTCGCCGGGCGATCAAGGAGATGACAGGGCAGTATGCGATCATTCAGGACGCAGACCTTGAATATGACCCAAACGATTATCAAACCATTCTGCAACCGTTGGTCAGTGGTTTGGCTGATGCGGTTTATGGTTCGCGATTTGCGTCACGCAAAATGCGGCGGATTGTGCATTACCATCACAAACTTGCCAATCTTTTTTTGACGCATTTATCGAACTGGACCACCGGGCTTGACTTGACCGATATGGAGACTTGTTACAAGGCCTTTCGCGCGGAGTTGCTCAAGTCGATTCCCTTGCGGTCAAACAGGTTCGGAATTGAGCCGGAAATCACAGCCAAACTCGCTAAACGTGGTGCAGTGATTTATGAAGTTCCCATTTGTTATCATGGGCGACGATATGACGAGGGGAAAAAAATCGGCTGGAAAGATGGTGTGAGTGCAATTTGGACGATGATCAAATATCGCCTGATTGACGATTGCTTTGATCCTGAAGCCGATACGTCGCAACGTCAAATGATGCATTATGCCCGAAATTATACCCGATGGGTGGGCAAATTGGTGGCACGGCGTTGTGGCGAGCGGATTATCGAACTTGGGGCAACCCATGGGCACATCTCTCGTTTTTTGCCTCAACGGGAACGACTGGTGGTTGCGGACGATAACCCCAATCATATCAAAGTGTTGCAAAATCAGTTTGACGGAAATCAAACCGTAGTGATTGTGCAACTTGATGCCACTTTGCCTGAAAAAGTTGAAAATTTTTCGCAAAATCATCAATTTGACACCGTCGTTTTTCTTGACCAGCTTGCCAAATCGGACGATGAGCTATCTCTCCTTACCGGATTAAAACGGCTTATGACGCAAGAGGGGCGATTGATTTTGACGGTTCCGCTGGGTGGGTGGCTTTTCGGGTCGGTTGACAAATCGGTCGGTCGGATAAAACGGTATGGTCAGCGCGAGATTCATGAATTGCTCGAACATGCGGGGTACCGCGTTTTTGAATACCATTCATTTAACATTCTTGCTGTCCCCGGTCTTTTCGTCAACTCAAAACTATTACGCAGCAGAAAGTTGGGTAAATTTCAGCTCAAATTGTATCATACCTTTGTTCCGCCGTTTTCGCTTTTGGAACGTTTTTTACCATTCCCCCGCGCTAACGCATTGATTGTAGCCGTCCCAAAATAACTTGAACTCACCATTTTGGAGATCATGTCGGCAAATTTTTCCCAAGTGTTCACAAACCGGTGTGAATGATGGGTGCGGGATGTGATTTTTGTTCGATATTTTCGTCATACGTGGCAACGGCCGGGACGCCGGATTCCGTCCGGCACCTGCCGCGATGTTTGCATCGCTGAGAAACCGCAATGTCATTCCATCGCCGGCGGCTTTGCTGCCCGGAGTACCGGTCCGGCCAGACAATTCTGCCCTATTCCCTATTTCCCTATTCTCCCTTTTTATCGATTTCTCCCTTTTTTTCACTTTTTTCAAGAATAATGCAAACGGTGCGCGGGATTGCAATCTATGTTCTGTTGTGTGCAAAGTTTGGTGCAACGGTGCAAAGTTTGGTGCAACATTGTTTCAAATGAAAACACACGTTTTTGATGATGAAAAAAGCGCTATAGTAAATGATTTAAGCGCTATCGAAGTCGAAAAAAGCGCGAACGAAGTCGATAAAAGCGCGAACGAAGTCGAAAAAAGCGCGAACGAAGTCGATAAAAGCGCCATCGAAGATGATAAAAGCGCGAACGAAGTTGATAAAAGCGCCATCGAAGATGATAAAAGCGCGAACGAAGTTGATAAAAGCGCGTTCGAAAATGACCAAAACGCGTTCGAAAGTGCCCAAAACGCGCTCGAAAGTGCCCAAAGCGCGGCCTTTTTCGCCAAAAAAGGGGCATAAACCGATGCAAGAGCCTGTATTTAACGCAGATCGCAGAGCATAGAGCGCAGAGTGCAGAGCATAGAGCGCAGAATGTAGAGCGCAGAGTGCAGAACGCAGAGCATAGAGCGCAGAATGTAGAGCATCGCCTCTCCCATTCCTCTATTTTGACAACCGGCTTATGAACACTTGGATATTTTTTGAGGATTCCCCAAATTCTGGACAAAATTACAGTATTTCGGTCAGAGATTTGGCGATATTTGTCGATAAACACGATAATTAGGAATGTGCGCAGCAATCGTGCCATCGCACAGATTCATCTTTTCTGATTCATACCGCAACTTATCACGAGGCTCAACTCATGGGGCAAAACGCAAGCAGTCGAACAGACCACGGGCTTTCTCTGCTGGATGCCTTTTCGCATAATTCAGCGGAAACGCAACCATTCAGACGTATCGATGGCGACAACCACAACCCAGTGGCGGCACCTAAAAGTCAATTGTTTCAAAACGAAACGATCGTCCGTGATGAAGAAAGCCTGTTTGCGTCGAACGAGGAAACCACCGAAGTCCATTTTGGACAGCTTAGGGAACACCTGAAGCAGCGACAGGATGAGATCGACCACCGCGAAAACCTGTTACACGCCCGTATGGCGCAGTTTGAAACGCTTGTGCGCAGTACCAATCTCTCGTTTCAGGAAAAGTCGGAACAGCTTCGCACACGGGAAGCGGAACTGGAATCGCAACACCAGAGGCTCTTTGAACAAAAAACTCAACAGGAGCAAAAGCTGCACGTGGTGAAAGAAGAGATTGAACATGAAAACCTGGCGTTGGAGTCGCGTCGGGCCGAAATCGATGGTCGTTTGCAACGTCGGGAACGCGAGATGCAGGATTTGCTCAAGCGTCGCGAAGAAGAGTTGGAACATCAGTGGATGCAGAATCAGACATTGCTGGACGAACGTTTTGCACAGCAGGCCGAGCAACTGAAAGAGCGATACGTGCAAAAGGAGCAGGAACTCGAACGATACTTTGCAACACAAATGGAGCAGGAAAAAGAACGTCTCAACGGTGTCGAAGCGGACTTGCAGCGGACATATCAAAACAGTGCGACGATTCTGCGGCAGGAATTTGAGCGTGAGAAAAAGGAAATCGAACAGAGTGTAACGGCTCGCAAGCAGGAATTGGATCGACAATTTGCGGCTCGTCGTCAGGAGCAGGATGCCGTACTGGAAGAACGCTGGAAACGGATTGAGGCGGAAATGACGGCCAAACAGTCGGAGGCGGAAGCCCGGCTTTTGCGTCAGGAACAACAAAATGCGGCACGCGAGCGGCTGATACGCGAATCGGAAGAAGAATGGCGTGCCCGGCGTGAGTCTTATGAAAGCCAGTGGACGGAGTTTGAGCAGATTCGCAAACGTCGAACCGAGGACCTGACCCAGCGGGAAGCGGTTGTGACCGAACGCCAAAAAACACTTGTCGAACACGAAAACAGACTCAATCGCCGGGAAACGGAACTGGCAACTCATGAAGACTCGATACGGCAGCGTGAAAAACAGGTCGCGGCTCAATCGGAACGGCTCGCCGAGCTGAAAATGCTTGAAGCGGAAATCATCGAAGGTCAGAACGAAGTGGCCCGAATTCGGGAATCGTTGACCCGTGAGCGGCAACACCTTCAAAAAACCGCCGAAAATGAACAGCGTCGGAACAAGGAGGCCAATGCGTTGGCCGTCAAACAGCTGGATGAAGAGCGTCAGGAACTCACCCGGCAGAATAAGCGACTGGCCCAAATGCGACAGGCACTCGAACATTCGCGGGAAGACATCGGAAAGATGCACCGTGAGACGCTCGAAATCCGGTTGGCCACCGAGGAACTGATGCTTCGTTTTTCCGGGCAAATGGATGCCGAGATGCTCAAGCAGTCGATTGCCAATATTCGCGAGCATCTGGCCAACCAGTACCGTGACTCGATTGCTCGACTTGAAGATCAGAAAGTGGAACTCCGAACACTGCGAGACCATATCGTCGAACAGCAAGAGCGTTTGGCCAAGCGGCGAGAAGAGCTTGAACAATGGTCGAAACGTTGCGAAGAGGCGTTCCTCGAACGCGACCGTCAATTACGCCAGCGTGAACAGGAAGTGGAACGCAGGCACTGGGCTGCGGGGTGAGGAGAAATAAAAACGATCTGTTTCCCTTTTCCCTTTTCCCTTTTCCCTTTTCCCTTTTCCCTTTTCCCTTTATCCCTTTTCCCTTTTCCCTGACTCATGATTTGGTGCTTTACACTGGTATTTATTGTCGGTTTTGTTATGAGCACCTCCGTGTGCCAGGCGATTCGATTTATCGGACCGCGCTGGGGTTTGGTGGACAATCCCGGCCACCGTAAAATCCATGAGAAACCGATGCCGACCGACGGCGGGCTCGGAATCTGGTTGGGAGTCGTTGCTCCGCTTGCGGTCGGGCAGTTGGTCTTATGGCTGTTGAACCTTGATCGCAGCGGCGGGCATCCGACATTTCCTTTGCCGGAATCCATCGAAATCCACCTGCCCGGTTTGATGCAGCAATCCCAAAAACTATGGCAACTGCTCGGCTTGGGAACGGTGCTTGTCCTGCTCGGACTTTGGGACGACCTTCGCGGGCTGAGTTGGAAAATCAGGCTTGGCGTGCAATTTCTCGTCGCTATGGCCATTGTCGCTCTCGGCTGGCGGGCAAGTTTGTTCATTGACATGCCCTGGCTGACTTATTGGTTGAGCGTTTTCTGGATCGTCGGGTTGATCAATTCGTTTAATATGCTCGACAATATGGACGGTCTGTCTGCTGGAATTGCCGCCATTTGCGCCGGTTTTCTCGCCCTGATTATGCTGACCAATCCCAGTCCGGCAACAAACCAGCCGCAACTGTTTATCGGCGGTTTTTTGGTATTGCTGGTCAGCGCGATGCTCGGATTTTTGCGACTCAATCGTCCGCCTGCCCGACTGTTCATGGGCGATTGCGGCGCCTATTTTATCGGTTATTTGCTTGCGACATCAACGCTTTCGGCTACTTATGCCGGCTATGATGTCCCGCGTCAAACGATCTTTGTTCCGTTGGTCATTTTGGCCGTGCCGATTTATGACACGGTGAGCGTCGTGTTCATCCGGCTGAGGGAAAAACGAAGCCCTTTTGTCGGCGACAAGTCCCATTTTTCGCACCGTCTTGTCGAACTGGGCTTCACGAAACCGCAAGCGGTCGGCATCGTCTATCTTGTCACGACCATCTGTTGCCTCGGTGCGGTGCTTCTCTATCACATTGATTTCGTCGGCGCGAATGTCGTTTTTTTGCAAGTGCTTCTGCTTTTGTTGCTCATCGCGATCATTGAAACCAAACGGAAACGCTGATGACGGCAGCTTGTATTGCTTGTCCGCTTGAAGTAAACTGGAATGATGCGTGGTACTCGGACTTGAGGATCAACTTCGATGCTCTTTCCCGATGCCTGAAGTCCGGAGTCATTCATGGAATTCCTCAATCCGACGGCGGGATACCTGGCATTGTTGGCCGTGCCGATTATCCTGTTTTACATTTTGAAAGTCCGCCTGCGACAGGAAAGAGTTTCGACCATTCTTTTCTGGCAGCAGGTTTTTGACGAACGCCGAACACGGTCGCTCTGGAGACGATTGCGCCACCTCTTGTCGCTGTTGATCAGCCTGCTGTTTTTGTCGCTGCTCGTTTCCGCGTTGCTCAACCCGATGTGGACTTCGCAGAAAAAAGAGTCGCGCACGGTCATCATCGTTGACAACTCGGCAAGCATGAACGCATTCGACAGCGGCACAACAACGCGACTCGACCTGGCCAAGACGGGACTCACCCGATTCCTGGCCGGAACCGAAGTCGGCAGGCAAACGGCCGTCATCACCGCCGGAGGCAAACCACAGGTCGTGGTCGGTTTCACCAACCACCTGGGAACCTTGCGCAAGATGGTCGCCGGAATCACGCCGACAGATTATCCCACCGAGTTGGGCAAGGCCGTCGAACTGGCCAGGCACCTCATTGCCGACGATCCGAATCCGGTACGCCGGACAAACAACTCGTCGGTCATTCTTGTTTATACCGACGGTTGTTCGCCGGACATCGAGCCGTTTCTCACTGCCGAAGACCTGCGTTTTGTGCCTCTCGGCAAGCCGCTCGACAACGTTGCCATCACGCGATTTCAGCCGCGACGCTCACTTGGCGATGCCGTCGGTTATGAAATCCTTGTCGAAGTGGTCAACTTCGGCGAAAGCGAAGTCGCCTGCCGGCTCGAAATCGACCTCGACGACATGCCGGTTGATATTTTGACGTTGACTCTCGCCCCCAACGTTCCGCAAACGCACATCGTGCGCAGCACAACAGACCGCGGCGGCCTGCTCGTTGCGCGGCTCGACCACAGGGACGCCTTTCCGCTCGACAACACCGCTTGGGCCATTCTCCCGCCGCGTCATTTACAGAAAGTGCTGTTTTACGGCGAGAGCGACTTTTTCCTCGGACACGTTTTGCAGTCGCAACAAAATATTGATCTGACCGTAGCGGCCGAATGTCCCGCCGTTGTGCCGCCGGACACGGTGTTGGTCATCCACAAAACCGTGCCGGAGACGATTCCGCCGGGTCACGTGCTGGTCATCGATCCGCAAAGCGATTGCGACTTTTGCAGCGTCGGCGAGCCGCTCGAATCGCCGCTGGTGGCCCACGAGGCGAAAGACTCGCCGCTGATGCGTTTTGTGCATCTCAACAACGTTCTCATGCCGGGCGCGAAAAAACTGTCGCCGCTGCAAACCGGGCCGCTGCAAACCGGGGATGACCGCCGGAGTGCGGAGATCGGAGAGCGGAGTTCGGATGACGCCATGCAGTATTCCGTGCTTGCTTCGACGCCGGAAGAATTGCCGGTTTATATGCAGTGGCAAAGTCCCGACCGCAAACTGCTTTTGCTTTCGACGGAATTGAAACGCGGTGATTTGCCGCTCCGCACGGCGTTTCCGATCTTGATCGCCAATGCGCTCCATGATTTCCGTGACGGCGGAGGGGAATTGGAACACGCCTGGTCAACCGGCGAAGCGGTCACGTTGCCCGTTGCCACCGCCGAAACGGAACTCGTCCTGCGCAGTCCCGCCGGCGAAATGCGTCATGCCGGTACTCCGGCCAAACAATACTTCCCCGTCAAATCAGGGATTCTGTCACTTGGGACCTTGCCTCACTGCGGGGTATGGGAAATCCTGCCGCCACAGGTTGCCGACGCCACCGACCCCGTAACGCCGATTGCCCGACTTGCCTGCAACCTGTCCGACAGGAACGAAAGCAATCTGCGCTCGGCACCGGAAGCGTTGTATCGCGATCATACGCAAAACATCGAGAGAGCCGCCGCAGGACGACCGATTTGGTTTTGGCTGATCGTCATTGCCGTCCTGTTTACCGCGACGGAATGGTTCCTGTACCAACGACGCTGGGTTGATTAAGCGGCACAACGTTCGGTTAGTCCGTCATGGCCTGTTCGACGCCGGGATCAAAGCGACGATAAATCGCCTGGCCGTAATCCTTGAACTCCCGGGATTGCCCCACCGAAGGCCACGCGGAAACCTCCGCAAGCTCCGGCATGATTTCCACGAGTTGGTCAAACAGGGTTTGTGCCATGCGTTGTATCGGCTTTTCATGCGCCGCTTCGAGAATCGACCGCACGGTTTTCATCACCCGCACAAGCGACGCACGCGATTTAATCGGATCATCAAGCGTATCCCCCGGGTCGATGAGCAACTCGGAGACGGGAACGTCAAGTATTTCCCGCCATTGATAAAGTTGACTTAATAAAATATCGGAAGTCGGCTTTTCCTGCGTGCGAACATCCATGGTCTCCCGATTGAGCCTTCTCGCCATATTGACGACGGACACGCCTTGCGATTTTCGGACTTCCGCCAAACGGTGCAGCGGAAACGGAAAATGTGCAACCGGGCTGCTCTGTTGTTGCGAATCGTCGGAGGCATAAATCTGCCCCGGCACTGCCAACGGAGGGATGGGAACCGCCGACGCCGCCGACACAGCCGACAAATAGGAATCATTTGACTCCAGCATGGTATCACTCTTCCTGGTTTTCCGTCCGAAATTTTCCCTTCATTCATTTTTTCGACAGCCCTATCACAACACTGGACATAAAATCAGTCATTGAGGATTGACGGTTTTGTTCCGTTTTGAAGGAATGGGGAATAGTTGCCGGTTGCGAGTGCAAAACGCAGAGTGCATCAAAGTGCATCCCCTATCCCCTATTCCCTATTCCCTATTCCCTAATTCCCTCACACCTCGTCCCACATCCCTTCCTCTTCTTCCGTCACTTTCACGCTTGCGCGCGATTTTACGGGAAAGGTTTCATCGAGCATCATCTTTTTGCCTTTGATGATGCGATCGCCTTCGTTTTCCGCGACGATCTTCCCTACTTTGGTGCCGCGATTCATGACGCGAAGGTCGCGCTCGATTTCGCGAAACGTCGGATCGGTTGTCATCCTGCGACGCCGTTTCCAGAACAAGCGCAGCATCGCATACACCTGAGCGGCTTCGGGGTTGCGTTGCTTGGCACTGGTATGGGCAAACGCATAGTAAGTGCCCGCAACGCGAAACGCCTCATTGCCCGTAATCAACAACAAGTCTTGCACAAGACGCGTAGCAAAACGAAACCAAATCAGCAGATTGCGAAGCACGTCGATTTCCTGCAAATAGCCGCTCAATTCCTCCCGGCCATTGC
>Ga0082212_10007951_pt2 | contig 12563 bp, 6 predicted proteins | sample TergutNt197P3_FD_71548 | JGI IMG/M metagenome (GOLD analysis project Ga0082212, IMG submission 71548) | Neocapritermes taracua P3 segment gut microbial communities from Petit-Saut dam, French Guiana - Nt197 P3 | ecosystem: Host-associated > Arthropoda: Insects > Digestive system > Gut ... | reverse complement strand
GTTTGAACGCGCGCCATCGGCACGCTTCATATCCCAGGGCTGCGGCTTTGCCTTTCCCTGGGTTGTTATACCACGCCCCTACAGGGCGTTTGAACGCGCGCCATCGGCACGCTTCATATCCCAGGGCTGCGGCTTTGCCTTTCCCTGGGTTGTTATACCACGCCCCTACAGGGCGTTTGAACGCGCGCCATCGGCACGCTTCTTTATATTGATTTTGCAATCCGGTTGAATTCATCCGCCACGCCGCGATAAACATCCACCAGTACGGGATCAAAATGCTTGCCCGCGCCTTCTTCAATGATTTTATTCGCTTCCTCGTGGGTAAACGCTTTCTTGTATGGGCGCTCGGAAATAAGGGCGTCGTATACGTCGACGATTGCCATCATTCGTCCTTCCAGCGGTATATTCTCTCCTTTAAGCCCCTTGGGGTAGCCGCTTCCGTCCCATTTTTCGTGGTGAGTGCCGGCGATGCGGAGCGCATAGCGCAGGAAATCGTGCTCTTTCGTATCGCCGATAATTTTCTTTATTGCGTCAACGCCGATGGTTACATGTGTTTTCATTATCTCAAACTCTTCGTCGGTGAGTTTTCCGGGCTTGTTCAAAATGAGGTCGGTGATGGCGATTTTTCCTACGTCATGCAATTGCACCGACGCAAGGAAAATTTCCTTGTTCCATTTGGAAATTTCTTCTTCGTATACCTTTCTCCGGATAGATTCGTTAAGCATGGTTTCAAGGTAATGCCGGGTACGTGAAGTATGTCCGCCCGTGCAGCCGTCGCGGAATTCCACAAGGTCGGCAACGGCGGCGATGACCGTGTTTTGAAGGCTGGTTACCTCCCTGGTTTTTTCAATTACCTTGATTTCCAGGTTGTCCGCGTAATCCTTCAAATCTTTTTTCTGCCGCTCAATAAGGAGCTGGTTCTCAATTCGCTTCAACAGCAGCGGGCCGGAAAAAGGCTTGGATATGTAATCCACGGCCCCAAGCGTGAAGCCCTCCAGTTCGCTGCCTTCATCGCTTTTGGAAGTAAGGAAGATAACAGGGATGTCGGAATAATGAGCGTCGTTTTTCAGCTTTTTTATTGCCTCATAACCGTTGGTCTCCGGCATTTCGATATCAAGGAGAATCAGATCGGGAATGATGTTTTCAAGTATCTCAAATAGCTTGGCGGCTGACGGCGCGGGGTACACTTCGTAAAAAACTCTCAGCAAATTCCTGCCGACGGCCAGGTTGGCCATGTTATCGTCCACCAGGATGATTTTATTACGGCTGGTTTCCATTTTCTTCCTCCATCAATGCCGAAAGCTTTTCTTCAATCTGCTTAAAATTCATATGATCCACGTTCGTTCGAAGCCATGCGGCAAGCTCTCCGCCGGATTCGTATTCAAATTTTTCCATTTGTTCCATTGCCGCGTCCACGCCATCCATGTCGTAGTTTTTACAGGCGGCAAGAAGCGCCGACAACGTTTCCGAATCAGGCTTTTCCTTCAAGGGCTTTGAACTTGCCGAGGACATATTAGCAGTAAGATCGTCAATATATGCAATAAGCTCATCAACAGTTTTAATAAAATCCGGGTTGTGCGTGCGTACAAAGTCGAAATCTCCGGCCTTTGCCGCCTTTTCCAGTGCTTCCGCCATGTCGCCAACCCTGTCCGCGCAGACGCTGCGGCTTGATCCTTTTATTCCATGAACGGTAATGGCGTATTCAGCCAAACTGTCTTTCGTCGCTTCCTTCACGAGAGGAAGAAGGGAACAGGTGCTTGTTATAAATGAACGCATGATCATTATAAATGAGTCCATGTTGTTGCCAAAGCGTTCCATGCACCTTTCGACATCAAACAAGTCTGTTTTTACACCGGTTGTTCGTATATCCATTTCGCTCCTTCCGTGTCGGTATTTATATTAAACACTATATTAAACCTTTTAGAGCCGGAAATCTCACGTTTGACGGGAATTATTCGGGTTATTTTTCCTCTGTTTCCTGCGCTATATGTTTTATTCTGGCGCTGACCGTAATAAATACTTCCACAAGGACGGGGTCGAAATGACTTCCTGCGCCGTCTTCTATAATCCCGCATGCTTCTTCGTGAGAAAACGCTTTCTTATACGGCCGCTCCGAGATAAGCGCGTCATACACGTCCGCTATTGCCATCAGGCGCCCTTCCAGCGGAATATTATTGCCCTTAAGTCCGATAGGATAGCCTGATCCGTCCCATTTCTCATGGTGGGTTCCGGCGATAAGCAGGGCATGTTCTAAAAAGACATGTTCCTTTGTTTTGCTCATGATTTGCGTTATCGCGTCCACTCCAACCGTCACATGGGTTTTCATGACGTTAAATTCCTCCGGCGTGAGGCTGGCTGGTTTGTTCAGGATCAGGTCTGATATGGCAATTTTGCCTACATCGTGAAGCTGCGCCGCGGGCAGGAAAAAATCCATGTTCCATTTTGATATTTCATCCGCGTATACCCCTTTCCGGGTTATCTCTTCGATAATGGCTTGTAAATAACGCTGTGTGCGCGATATATGACCTCCCGTGAGTTCGTCGCGAAACTCCACAAGGTTGGATACGGTCGAAAGTATGGCGTTTTGAAGTTCCAATACCTCGGCGGTCTTTTCCTTCACCATGATTTCAAGGTTGTCCGCGTAGTCCTTTATGACGGCCTGGTTTTTTATGAGTTCCTGTTTCTGCCGTTCAATCATTAGCAGGTTTGCGATGCGTTTTAGCAGCAAGGGGCCGGAAAAAGGTTTGGTGACATAATCCGCCGCGCCTAAATCAAAGCCCTCCATCTCGCTGTCGTCGTCGTCTTTTGCCGTCAGGAAGATAATGGGAATGCTCGCGAAACGCGGGTCGGATTTCAGTTTTTTTATTGCTTCATAGCCGTCCATTTCCGGCATCTCTATATCGAGCAATATAAGGTCGGGGATGACGTTTTCAAGAAGTTCAAATAGTCTGGCGGCCGATGGCAAAGGGTAGACCTCATAGAATGTTTTCAGCAGGTCCCTGCCCATCGTAAGGTTTGCCTTTACATCATCAACCAGAAAAATTTTATTTCGAGTGATTACCATTATATATCGCCTCCCTGTTTCCCGGATAGTTTCTCAATAATCCGCGCGAAATCAGCTTCATCCACATTCCCGCGCAGCCAGGCAACCAGGTCGCCGGACGACGCATATTTATATTGCTCAATCTCGGACATAATCGCGTCCGCTCCGTCCATATCGTATCTTTCACATGCCGCGAGAAGCCTTGCCAAAGTTTCTTTATCCGGTTCATCCTTAATGGGTTTCTGGTGTTCGCCATCTATATTATCGAGCATGATATCAAGTTCGGACAAAAAAGATTCGACAAATTCAATGAACTCCTGATTTGCATCATTAATAAATTCAAAATCGCCGGCTTTTGCCGCTTTTTCGAGCGCTTCCGCTTTTGCGCCGATCACGTCGGCAAAAATGCCGCGGCTCGCTCCCTTTATCCCATGCATTGTGATTGCGTAATCAGCCAGATTTCCCGCGGATTCCGTTCTCACCCTTTCAAGCAGCGGCCTGGTATTAACGGCGAAAGAACGAAGCACGCCCAAATATACTTCCCTGTCGCCGCCAAAGCGTTTAATTCCTTTGTTGAAATTAAGTTTGTCATATAACCTGCCTATCTTGCGCCTGTCAAACCCGCTCCGCCTGTCTGTTTTACTGCTGCGTCTTTCCTCCCCGCTTCGCGCATCCGGGAAGGTATTTCCATCTACATTGATTTGCCGGTCAAAATATAGCTTTTCCTGATCCCTGTCGCGCACCCATTGGCGGATAACAGCGTCAAGACGGTTTAGTTCAATAGGTTTGGATATGAAAGCCTGAAATCCTTTTTCCAGGAACATTTCCTCGTTTCCCGCGATTGCGTTGGCCGTGAGCGCGATGACGGGAATTGTATTTGCGTATTCCGTGCCTATTTCCCTTATGATGCGTGTGGCTTCGATGCCGTCCATACCTGGCATCATGTGGTCCATAAACACGGCATTATAGCGGTTTTTTTCATCGCGAATCGCTTCGATTGCTTCCGGGCCGCTTGTCACGCAGTCGATTTGCATGCCATATGGCTTCATCAAACCTTTTGCGACGTCAAGGTTGGTATCTACATCGTCCACGATCAGCACCCGGGCGTATGGCAGTTTAATCCGCACAAGACCGGCGTTTTGACGACGTTTTTGATCATAGTAATTAAAGTTTTTGAGGTTGTCCGCCATTTCCTCGCCGATTACCGTGTCGCCCATGTATTTCTGCGGGATCTGCAGGCTGAAAACGCTGCCCTTGCCATATTCGCTTTCGACTGTAATCGTGCCGTTCATCAACTCGACCAGTCTTTTAGTGATGGAAAGCCCGAGTCCGGTTCCCTTGATCTTGCGATTGGCATGCGCATCCAATTGCGAGTAGTCTTCAAAAACGCTGCCGATACGCTCAGGGCGTATTCCTATGCCGGTATCCCGGACACAGGCGTTCAGCCAAACCATTTCGCCTTCCCTGGCGCAGCTTACGCTTAACCTTATAGCGCCTTCTCTTGTGTATTTGAAAGCGTTGGATAAAAGATTGTTGAGTACCTGCTTGATCCTTAATTCATCGCCATAAAGCTGTGATGGAAGGTTGCCGTCTATATCCAGGAAAAACTCAATAGGTTTTTCGCCTCTGTGCATGATGCTTTGCGTTACCGTGTCGTTAATCAAACTGGGCATATCGTAAGCTATGGGAACAAGCTCGAATTTGCCCGCCTCGATTTTGGAAATGTCCAGTATGTCGTTGACTATGCTTAACAGGATCATGCCGGCATTGTTTATCTTCTCAAGATTGGAAAAACTCTCCTCATCCATTCTTCTGCTTTCCAGAGTCAAATCGGTAAGGCCGATAATGGCGTTAAGGGGCGTGCGCATTTCATGGCTCATATTGGCCAGAAAACTGCTTTTGGCATCATTTGCGGATTGTATGCTCAGCATCATTTCGTTGCGTACCAAAGCATTGGCGATAAGCAGGCTGCCGGAATACAGCGTTGAAGCTTCATTTTCGGAAAATATTTTCTCGTTATGGTAGTCGTCAAAACCCACATATCCCCAGAATTCGCCGCGCACAAACACCGGAGCGACGAATAACGACATTACTCCATGCGCCCTGAGCTGCGCCTGTTCTTCAGGCGATAAAAGGCCTATGGAGGTATTGATGCATTTCCCCTGGGACAATACTTCTTCCCATCCCGGGAGGTTCTCTTCATACGAAACATTCCTTGATACTTCGCTGTTTATCAAAGAATCCGCTCCGCCCGGCCATTCGTAAATCAGATCGCAGTATAGTTTTTCTTCCGTGGTTCTGTTTTTCCATATACATACGCGGTCGGCGTTCACCGCCTTTCCAATCATATTCATGCACAGGTGTAAATTATTTACAAAATCGCGGCTTTCCGCCTGTAAAAGTATGTTTGCAACCTGATTTACGACATTGATCAGGCTGGTGTTTCGCTCTATCTCATTCATCATCTGGTTATGTTCGCGCAAATCGCGCAAATAACCGGCAACATAATAGTCGTTATCGCGAGCGACGCGGACAAGCGTTACTTCGGTAGGTATTGGAGTGCCGTCACGTTTTTGATGCATCCACTTGAAGACATGTTTGCCTTTTTCAAGAGCTTTTACTAAATTATCGTTTTTTCCTGAAGATGGACGACCGTCAGGTTGAAATTCCGGCGATAATTCGTTGAAACACTCTAAAAGCTCTTCTTTGTCTTTTAAATCGAACAATCTGACATGTTCTTCATTGCATCCGAAAAAATTATGATCCTTGTCCCACAGGTTGCATGCAAACGGCATGGCGTCGAGCAGAAGCATGGTGTTTTTATGCTCTTCGCTAATCTGCGCCGCTTGAGCCTGGATGGTTTTGAACGGTTTTATTGCAATGTCGGAAATAAAAATGGATACGATTACGCCCACGGCGAGGAAAAATAACGCGGATAATAAAAGCCCGTCCTGAACATTTCGCAAAGGGCTTTCGCTCAACGGGGCGGTAACGCCCATGTACCACCCCACCCTGGAACCTGAAACATGCTTATACACGCAAAGACGTTCAATTCCTTCATATGTGTACCTGCCGGAACCATTATTGCTTGAGATCATGGTTTCGTAGAATTTGCCCGCTGATTCCAGTTCAGGGTTTGTTTTTGCGGCTTCAATGAAGTTTTGCTGCTCTAAAACAAGGTAGGGGCGATAATTGGCGACGAACGTTCCTTCGCCGTCAACCATGAAGATGCTGCCGGTCTGCCACAACCTGTATCCGGAGAGGATATCGGAAAAAAGCATTCCCGGAATAGTGGCGGATAAAACCTTGTCGGGCCCCATTGGAACGAATACATGTATGACAAGATTGCCGTTTATGTTGTTGTAATGCGCTGACGACAGGAAGCTTTCGCCGCTGAAAGCCGATTGTATATCGTCATTTTCTTTTAAAAATATATCGTTGTCTATAGGGTCGCCGCATTTATCGACCGTGCCGTCCCTGTCATATACTTCCAGCGAAATAAAATCCGGGAACTCCTCAAGTTGAGTTTCCATTATTTCCGCCATTTCAGCGTCCGAAGCGGCAATGAGCCTTGCAGCCATGGTTGCGGCGTTTGACTTCAAAAGGCTTATTTTTGTGGCGACCACGGTGTCGGCAATGTTGAGAGCAAGGGACATTTCATGCTCTATGGCGTCGGTCATATGCCGCCTGGTGAAGGATAAACTTATAAAGAAGTATGCCGCCGTAAAGGCGAAAACAATCGCCATGATTGCCAGCGCCGCCTTGATTCGCATTGACATGATATAGGCCTCCGAAATAATTACATTTCAATTTATCGGCGATTCATCCGGAAAAATAAGAATTAACCCGGATTTTTCATAGTAATATGACACGGGAGCGCATGACATGGGAGCGCCGGCGTCCCCGCCGGCGTATAATATAATAAAAGCGCGGGCGATGCCCGCTTCAAATGCAGGGGCACGATTAATCGCGCCCTTTTTTTATTTTATTGTACGCCGGCGAGGACGCCCGCGCTCCCGTGTCAAAGCCGCTTTACATTCCAATTACCGGCGTATAATAAACGATGCGGGCGAAGCCCGCTTCCATCTGTTATTATTATTTACCTGACAAATAATGATAATGAACCGGGGACTTTATGAGTGTTCACGCAATCCGTCAATATCGCGCCGAGGTCGATAAGCTCGTCAATTACGGCGGCACGAGAAACGAGACCGCAATTCGCAATGCTTTCTACAATCTGCTGAACGAATATGCTCGTCAGCGCGGATTAGTGATGGTTGCGGAAATCAGCATAAAAGCACCTGGCGGTAAAATCGTAACGCCCGACGGGACGCTCAAGGACAGTCTGCGGCAGGATTGGGGCTATTGGGAAAGCAAGGATGAGGCGGATGATCTCGACGAGGAGATAGAAAAGAAATTCGCCAAAGGTTATCCGAAAGAAAATATCCTGTTTGAGGACAGCCGCAGTGCCGTGCTGATTCAGAACGGCGAGGAAGCAATGCGCTGCCTTATAAGCGATGACGAAACACTGCATCGCCTGTTGACGGCGTTTTTCGATTTCGAGCGTCCTGAAGTTCAAAATTTCCGCAAAGCCATTGAACTGTTTAAACAGGATATTCCAAAAGTGACTGAAACGATTCGCGGCATTATAACGGAAGCCGAAAAATCAAACGCCGCGTTCATAGAGAAATCGCGGAATTTCCTGACGCTCTGCCGCGAGAGCATAAATCCCGCTGTTACGAGCGATGATGTGCGGGAAATGATAATCCAGCACATTCTTACAGAGGATATATTCAACAGGATTTTCGGCGAGATGCAGTTTCACCGGGAAAACAACATTGCCAGCGAACTCGAATCCGTTATCGCCACCTTTTTTACAGGCGTTCTTCGTCGCGAAACCATGCGCGGCATTAAGCATTACTACGACGCGATAAACGCTGCGGCGGCCTGTATTGCCGATCATCACGAGAAGCAAAAGTTTTTGAAAATCGTCTATGAAACGTTTTATAAAAGCTATAACCCGAAAGCCGCCGATCGGCTCGGTGTGGTTTATACGCCCAATGAAATTGTGCGCTTCATGATTGAAAGCGTGGATTATCTGCTGAACAAGCATTTCGGCAAGCGCTTTGAAGACAGAAACGTAGAAATACTTGATCCCGCCGTAGGTACGGGTACTTTTATTTGCGACCTGATAGACCATATACGCGGGAAAGCTCTAGCGTACAAATACAGGAATGAAATACACGCCAACGAGGTTGCAATCCTGCCGTACTATATCAGCAACCTGAATATTGAGTACACCTACGCGCAGAAAATGAAAGAATATGTCGAATTTGAAAACCTGTGTTTTGTTGACACGCTCGACAACATAGGATTTCGTTTCAAAGGCAAGCAAGGGGCGTTTGATTTCTTTTCAGAAGAAAACAGCAGGCGCATACGGAGTCAGAACGAAAAGAAGATATCGGTCATAATCGGGAATCCGCCGTACAACGCAAACCAGTTAAATGAAAACGACAACAACAAAAACCGTGAATATCCTGAAATAGACAAACGCATCAGCGATACGTTTATAAGACAGAGTACGGCGCAGAAGACGAAGGTATATGACATGTACGCGCGATTTCTTCGCTGGGCGATGGACAGGATAGATGAAAATGGAATAATAGCGTTTGTGTCGAACAATTCGTTTATTGACAGCAAGACGTTTGACGGATTCAGGAAAATATTAAGCAGGGAGTTCAGTTGCGCGTATGTATTTAATTTGAAGGGGAACGCGCGGACGAGCGGTGAGCGGCGTCGGCGCGAAGGCGGGAATGTATTTCACGATAGTATCAGAGTGGGCGTAGCGATATATTTTTTGATAAAAAAGAAGCGGGCGGCTGGTAGATTTCGCGTTTATTACGATGAAGTGATGGATTACGCCAAGGATGACGAGAAACTGCACTGGATATCGACGCGAAAGGTTGATGATGATTATGATTTTGAAATCATCCGACCAGACAAAAGCAACAACTGGATAAATATTCCAGATAATGATTTTGACGGTTTACTGCCGCTATGCAAGAAGAATGTAAAATTCGGGAAATGCGAGGAGGCGTTGTTTGAATTGTATTCATTAGGCGTTGTTACCGCGCGTGACGAATGGGTTTATGATAATGACGCGAAAGCGTTGTCGAAAAAGGTAAAACATTTAATTGATATTTATAATGAAAACCTTGCTTTGCACAAAGGTACGGACAAGAGCAAAATAAAAGATGTTATTGATTATTCTATTAAATGGTCAAGAGCCGTGAAGAATGATTTGGCGAAGGGAAGAAAATATAAATTCAATAAAAACAGTATAATCGAAAGTTTATATCGACCGTTTGTTAAAAAGAAATTGTATTTCAATAAAGAATTGAATGAAATGCGTTATCAGATGCCTCGCTTATTCCCGGATGGAAAATCTTTCAACCTGTTAATAGGCTTCCTTCAAGGTAAAAGACAGTCTTTTGCCGTTTTTTCAACAAACATTATTTGTAATTATGCAATGTTTAGCATTGATTATGCCCAATGTCTTCCATTCTACCGTTACGATAAAAACGGAAACCGCGTTGAGAACATTACCGAATGGGGATTAAAGCAATTTGTAAAACAATATAAAGACAAGACCATTAGCAAACAGGATATTTTCCATTACGTTTACGCAGTGCTGCATAATCCCGCCTATCGGGAAAAATACGAATTAAACCTGAAGCGCGAATTCCCGCGAATTCCGTTTTACGACGATTTTCACAAATGGGCGAATTTGGGCGAGCAGTTGATGAATTTACATATAAATTACGAAACCGTCGAACCTTTTCAATTACGAATTACGAATTGCGAATTACGACCCGGCGTTGTTCCCAAACCAAAATTAAAAGCGGATAAACTAGCTGGAATCATTATTTTGGACGACCAAACCGAATTGCACGGCATTCCCGCGGAAAGCTGGGATTACAAACTCGGAAGCCGCAGCGCGCTTGAATGGATACTCGACCAATATCAGGAAAAGAAACCAAAGGATCCCACTGTTGCTGAAAAATTCAACACCTATCGCTTCGTTGACTACAAAGAACAGGTTATAGACCTACTGAAGCGCGTTTGCACCGTCAGCGTGGAGACGGTAAAAATTGTAGAAAGGATGTAGAATCTCATGCTCCAGGCTATACACACCTACTACGCTGAAATTGAAAGACTCGTACAATATGGCGGCACTGCAAAAGAAACCGCCATCCGCAGCGCTTTTTTTAATTTGTTAACCGAATATGCTCGTCAGCGCGGGTTGGTGATGGTTGCGGAAATCAGCGTCAAAGCGACGGGCGGTAATACCGTAACGCCCGACGGGACGCTCAAGGACAGCCTGCGGCAGGATTGGGGCTATTGGGAAAGCAAGGATGAGGCGGACGATCTCGACGAGGAGATAGAAAAGAAATTCGCCAAAGGTTATCCGAAAGAAAATATCCTGTTCGAGGATAGCCGCAGTGCCGTGCTGATTCAGAACGGCGAGGAAGCAATGCGCTGCCCGATAAGCGACGATGACGCCCTGCATCGCCTGTTGACGGCGTTTTTCGATTTCGAGCGTCCTGAAGTTCAAAATTTCCGCAAGGCTATTGAACTGTTCAAACAGGATATTCCAAAAGTGACGGAAACGATTCGCGGCATTATCATGGAAGCCGAAAAATCAAACGCCGCGTTTATAGAAAAATCGCGGGATTTCCTGACGCTCTGCCGCGAGAGCATCAATCCCGCTGTTACGAGCGATGATGTGCGCGAAATGATAATCCAGCACATTCTTACAGAGGATATATTCAACAGGATTTTCGGCGAGATGCAGTTTCACCGCGAAAACAACATTGCCCGCGAACTTGAATCCGTTATCGCCACCTTTTTTACAGGCGCTCTTCGTCGCGAAACCATGCGCGGCATCAAGCATTACTACGACGCGATAAACGCGGCGGCGGCCTGTATTGCCGATCATCACGAGAAGCAAAAGTTTTTGAAAATCGTCTATGAAACGTTTTACAAAAGCTATAACCCGAAAGCCGCCGACCGGCTCGGTGTGGTATATACGCCAAACGAGATTGTGCGCTTCATGATTGAAAGCGTGGATTTCCTGCTTCATCGGCATTTTAATAAATATCTTGAAGACCGGAATGTGGAAATACTCGACCCAGCCACGGGAACCGGCACTTTCTTATGCGACCTGATTGACTATTTGCGCAAGGAAAAACTGGAATATAAATATCGGAACGAGATACATGCCAATGAGGTTGCCATACTGCCGTACTATATCAGCAACCTCAATATTGAATACACCTACGCGCAGAAAATGAAAGAGTATGTTGAGTTTGAAAACCTGTGTTTTGTTGATACGCTCGACAATATGGGATTCAATTATAAAGGCAAGCAGGGGGCGTTCGGTTTCATTTCAGAAGAAAACAGCAGGCGCATACAAAAGCAGAACGAAAAGAAGATATCGGTCATAATCGGGAATCCGCCGTACAACGCAAATCAGGCAAATGAAAACGACAACAACAAGAACCGTGAGTATCCCGACATAGACGAGCGCATCAGGGATACATTCATCAAAAGCAGCACGGCGCAGAAGACCAAGCTGTATGACATGTACGCGCGTTTTTACCGTTGGGCGTTCGACCGTCTTGAAGACAACGGCATTATAGCGTTTGTCACCAATCGCAGTTTTATAGAGAGCCGTACATTTGATGGATTCCGAAAGATCATTCAGCAGGAATTTGAAGCTGCATATATTATCGACACATTGAGCGACGTGCGGGCGAATCCTAAAATAGCGGGAACGACGCACAATATATTCGGGATACAAACCGGTGTTGCGATAATGTTTCTTGTAAAGAAGGAAGACCGGGAAAATGCAGCCTGCAAAATACATTACGCCGTTTTGGATGATTTCTGGCGCAAGGAACAAAAGTTGCAGTGGCTTTCACAAAATCAAATGCGAAAAGTCACTTTTGAGATTATCCGCCCTGATAAGAAAAACAACTGGATAAATATTCCCGACAATGATTTTGATAGCTTGTTGCCACTGTGCAAGAAGAATGTAAAATTCGGAAAATGCGAGGAGGCGTTGTTTGAATTGTATTCATTGGGCGTTGTCACCGCTCGTGACGAATGGGTTTACGATAATGACGCAAAAGCATTGTCAAAGAAAGTAAAACATTTAATTGATATTTATAATGAAAACCTCGCTTTGCACAAAGGTACGGACAAGAGCAAAATAAAAGATGTTATTGATTATTCCATCAAATGGTCAAGAGCTGTAAAGAACGATTTGGCGAAGGGAAAAAAATATAAATTTAATAAAAACAGTATAATCGAAAGCCTGTATAGACCGTTTGTAAAAAAGAAATTGTATTTCAATAAAGAATTGAATGAAATGCGTTATCAGATGCCTCGCTTATTCCCGGATGGAAAATCTTTCAACCTGTTAATAGGCTTCCTTCAAGGTAAAAGACAGTCTTTT
>Ga0082212_10009473_pt1 | contig 12564 bp, 9 predicted proteins | sample TergutNt197P3_FD_71548 | JGI IMG/M metagenome (GOLD analysis project Ga0082212, IMG submission 71548) | Neocapritermes taracua P3 segment gut microbial communities from Petit-Saut dam, French Guiana - Nt197 P3 | ecosystem: Host-associated > Arthropoda: Insects > Digestive system > Gut ... | reverse complement strand
CAACAACCTATAGCGCAGGGAAAAATATATATAGTAACGACAAACGTTATTACTCTCTTGTAGAAAGCGATGGACAACCATGGGTATTGACATGGTACGATGCTGTTGGTCGAGAAACCTCTGTCGGAACTGTTGGTCCTAAAAACTTAAATATTACCCAAACTAATACATATTTTGGTTCGGGCAGTGTTAAAATGGGCAAACTGCAGCAAACAAAGAGCGTACAGGGCGATTTAACCATTACCGAAACTTTCGATTACGATGGAAGAGGAAGGCTTACATCGCAATCAAGTACTAACGGACAAAGCACAACATACACTTATGGCAACAGAAGCCGGACAACTAATAGCGCCGGACAGCAGTTTACCCAAACATTCGATGCATGGGGAAATATTAAGACATCTGTAGATCCTTCAAATACTGTTTCATATACTTATTATTCGTCGGGTAATACCAAAAATATTAATGCCGCAGGCGGACAGTACATAATGGTATATGACGACCGCGGCAACCAAACTTCGTTGAACGATCCTAATGCAGGCATTACATCATGGACTTATGACGCAGCGGGCAGAATAATTACACAAACTGATGGCACAGGCAATTTAACACAGATAAACCGCGACAAGTTTGGACGTGACTCAACCATTGTGCAAGGCGGCATTGTTACCGCCTATACCTACGGCACATCCGGCAACAGTCTGCACAGGCTAACAAAGATAGAAACCGGCGGTAACAGCACAGAATATACTCACGACATACTTGGTCGCATTGCAAGCAAAAAGCGAACAGTTGCAGGCGAAAGTCCTTTGATATTCAGTTATGCCTACAATAGCTACGGCAACCTGACTACTACAACATATCCGGGCGGAGTGCAAGCAACAAACTATTACGACTCATACGGTAATGTGACGAAAGTACAAACAGGTTCGCAAACGATATGGGAACTTAAAGAAAACACAGGAACCCTTACCAAAACTGAATTGGGAGGCTCAATGACAGCCACACGCGAATACAATTCGCAGGGGTATCTCACAAACCTTAAAACTGTAAAGGGAGGTACAGTTATCCGTAATATGAATTTTGGTTTTGACAATGTTACCGGCAATTTGACCTCGCGCACAGGAATGATTTCTCAATCGGAAAGTTTTGTATATGACCCGCTTGACAGGTTAACTCACGTGAAGCAAAATAACTCCGATGTGATGTTAATGAATTACCAAGACAATGGCAACATACAAAGTAAAACCGACATTGGACAATATACTTACGGCAGTTCTCAACCACACGCTGTAACAGAGGTAGAAAACACAGGCGGACTGATTAACACACAGGGACAGGAAATTGGTTATAATGCTTTCAAAAAGGCAGAATGGCTTATAGATACTTTAAACAACAATATTTACAGGCTCGATATTACCTACGGACCCGATCAGCAGCGATGGAAAACCGAGTTGAAGAAAAACAATACTCTTACCAAAAAAATAATTTTTGCAGGCGATTATGAAAAAATAACCGAAAATGGGGTAACTAAAGAACTGATTTATCTTACAGGAGGAGCTTTATATGTGAAGCAGGCAGGCGTGGCTGACAAAATATTATACACCCACAAAGACCACTTGGGAAGTATTCTTTCTATTACGGACGGAAACGGCGTAACGGTGTTTAAAGCCACGTATGATGCATGGGGTAACCAAACTTTAGACCCTGCAAATACATTTAATTTTCATAGAGGTTATACGGGACACGAACACCTTACGGAGTTCGGACTTATAAATATGAATGGTCGTTTGTATGACCCTCTGCTCGGTAGGTTCCTCTCGCCTGACCCATACGTGGCAAACGGCGCTAACAGTCAAGATTACAACCGGTACAGCTATGTAAGAAATAATCCGCTGATGTATACTGACCCAGATGGGGAGTTTCTGACATGGAGTATTGGTAAGGATGGATTTAGCATAGGACTAAATTTTGGATTTGGAGGTTTTGGAATAAATGTAGGTTGGAGAGATGGCGGCTCAATCGGTTTTTATGGCGAGGCTGGACCTCGAATAGGAGACATAGGTTATACTGTAAACCATAGTTATAATTATAGTTTTAAATATGAATCTTGGAGCTCTACTACGAGTGTCGGAATAAGTGCACCTGTAGTTGGAAACTTTAACATTGGTGGAGGTATTTCATATAACCATACTTATGGGAGTTGGGGTTATGGAGTAAGCGGCGGCTATAGTCTTTCGGGAAATTACAACAATTGGGGTGTTAATTTTAATGCAGGATATGGTTCTGGTGGCTGGTCTTATGGTGCTGGTGGATATTATAAACATATTCCTTTAGAAAATAAAATAAAAATTTGGTTAAATGACAACCCATCTGAATTTCCTGATGCAAGTGTTGGCAATGTAATTTTGGGTACTAATAAAAATTTAATAGGAACCGACCATGTAAACGATAAAGGAGATCTTTTATACACTAATCCTGAAACGCTGGAGCAAGAAAGACGTAATGGCTTTCATAAACAAGGGGAATGGTATGATCAAACACCAGATGGATACAATAAGTTTAAAAATAATAATATTTATTTGTCTAAAAATACAGTGAGAAAAATGTGGCGAGGAAATCTTGAGGCAAGAGAAACAGTATTTCATGAACGATTTCATGCAAATGATTATTTTACTGGAAAAGCTGATTATCTTTTTAAAACTTTTGATCCTAAAAGTTATGGGAATGCTTACCTTTATATGCTGGATTCCAGAGCACATAGTTTTAATTTTTATAGAAACCCAAATCAAGGCAGATTAAATTCTGTAATTAAATATAATATACTATTTTATAATAGTATTTTTGGAGATTGATTATCATTGATATGTTATTTTATTGGATATAATATCTAATAAAATGAAAAATTTTATTAGTTTTAAAAAATAATTTCTTACCAAAATGAAGAAAAGATTAATTTTATTATTATTTTTATTTATACACATATTTATTTACGGGCAAAATTCGCATGAAGTTTATCTTACAATAACCGATACAGTAGTAACCCTAAAGGAAAATATAAATACAAAAAGAAATAGAATTAGCTACGCTGCAAAAGTTAATATAGAAATTAATGTTCCTGATTTGCAGGAGCATGATACAATATTTCTTAGTAGATTTAATAATTATGTTAGTACAGTTCCTTTTTTTGGTGGTGAGAATCCTTTTGATAGTTACAAAGAATATTCGATTGGGTTAAATTATATACTTGAAGATATAAATAATAACACATTGCAATCGCAAGCTCCAATATTTGAACGTTCACTTAATAATTTTGTTTCTTCAGATTTAATAATTGAACATAACTATTTAAATGCTTCTGAAAAAGTCGATTATCATTCTAAAATATATGAAATAAACAACAAAAGTCAAAGTTTAGAATTATTTCCTCTTATAGGTGATTATCATTATTTACACAAAGGAGAGTATTATTTATATTTTGTATATGCATATAATGGTCTGCTAATTTGGGGAAGACCAGATGAACATGATTCCAAAGAATTTAGAGGTTATATTATTTCTAATAAGATAAAACTAATTGTAGAGTCTGAACCTGAGTCAGTAAAAAACGCAGGAAAATTAAGAAATAGGATTCTAAAACGCAGGAAGATATAATGATTGTGAAGTTCTTCTTCCAAATCTGCGAAAAACCAACGTTTTCAAGGAATAATAAGTAATCCCCCGACCAAGTACACGTATTAAGGATTAATTCAATATTCGATTTTTGTGGTCAAAATTACTTATTATGAGACCACCTATGACCAGAGCTGCCTTTCATTCGATTTTGGCGAGACAACGCAAAAGCGGTTTAAGCGTAAAAGCTTTTTGCCGTAATGAGGCATACTATCCGGCGACTGTTTGTTATTTTCATTTTCATCTTCCTGTTTTTTCTCATTATGGGGTCTCGCCAACATTACCGATAAAACCAGCGTTAAGCAACTTTTTTAACAAAATTTTATTTTTTTACCAGCGTTAAGGATTTTTCTATCCAATCCATGCAAGAAAAACGAACGTTTTTCTGATAACTTGAAATTCGCTGTTTCTAAAGATAAAAATATATAAGAAAACTTATAAAGAAAATCTATGGAATGTTGTACCTTTGTACTTATCTTTTCTTGTACATAAAAAACGAATATTTATGAAAATAGGATACATGAGAGTTTCCAAAAGTGACGGCAGCCACAAAACGTTGCGAAAAAACTGAACATGACCACAACAACGCTGTATGTATATCTAAACGGAGATGGATCAGTAAAAGAACAGGGATATAATCTATTGAATAAGAAATGATATATGAAAGCACCGGAAATGCTTCTGACCGAAGAGCAACGAAATGAGCTTACACAAATATCATAGTAGATTATCAATATCGCATGGTTCACTACGGCGAGCAAGTGGTATTTACGACTTTGGCAGAGTAAATAGGCTACATCGCTTTTAACAAGCCTTATGGCAATCGGCAAGGGTTTAACAAGCCTGTTAATCTCTTGCCTTCGCTGTGGCGCATTTAGGGCGTGGGTTTGCATTGGATGAAACAAAATTACGAGGATTGTCCGGCGGAATGTAATGTAGCGGATAAACGCAAATAGAAGTAAGGGCAATGCAAACTGACGCCCATCCCCTATTTTCCGGCAATGCCGGTAATTAAAAACTATCGGGTAAGTATGGATTTTATGCGCCTGATACCTTTTGCGGCTCGACAATATTTCCGATAAAACGAAAGGGATTGCGCCCGATGGGGCGCAAACGATTTTTAAATTTATTGATTTTTTTCTAATACACTAATTGCTACAAGGTACATTTTGCAATCTTCTTTGGTAAACACTCCCATTTCAGTTAAAGCAAATTGTGATAATCCGGCGAATACAGTTCCACCAAAATCAAAATCTATACAAAACCAACCATCTTGAATATTTAATTCGCCGTATTTACGAAGATATTCCCAATTAGACATCTTTTTAATGGCTTCATATTCCGCCCATTCAGCAGATTGATACACTTCATTACCGAAATATTTATCTTTGATTTCCCGATTATAAAATCTATTTGCCTGCTCTGTTGCATATTGTCCAAGAATATTATCTTTTACGCCGTAAAAGTTATCCTTACCGCCAAGCACCTTACACATTGCCCTCCTACACTGTGCAATAAATCCATTAAAGGATTCTACGCTTTGTGTGTGCGTTGTGTACACATTATCCTTTTTATTATGCTCTCTTATAATTTGAGCGGCTTCTTTACTGTTCATTTCCATAATTATTTGAATAGTGTTAGTTGTTGTTTTTGTTGTTTCCTTTTTAAAAATTGGCACATACAGAAGTAATCGGTTATATGTGCGTTGGGGTCTTGAGAACCTCCAACTCGTTCCCCGCACTTTGAACAATAAGTCCAATAGAATACTCTTCCATTGTTTACGCTTTTTCTATCTATTGACTTCGTTTTTTTCATTTTCAAATTTTTTTTATGGGGCGGTTGTCCGCCCCTGATTAATACTATTGTTTTTCAAAATCTATAAATAAGGTTCTTACCACTGTCCCTGTTGGAGATATTTGTGAGAGCCAAAAATGATTATGACCGAAACCGAATTTTACACTGTTTGTTTCATACTCATCGTGCATATAATACCTTAATTGTTCTTCATCTTTTGCTGATATACAAGTATCTATAATCCTGTTAATCATTCTAAAATTCTTTTCAGCTATTGAATATTCAATTTGTGTTTTCATTTTCGTAAGTTTTTTTATTTTTAAAATATTCAAACAATCGCCCTTCATACGATAGTTCCATTTGTTTTTTATTGTGTATTACAAACTCTATTGAACCCCAATCTTCATGTTCTTTGTAATTTGAACAAACGACTGTCGGCATTTCCGAAAAGTTATTAAAATCGTCTTTATTTACATCATAAACATACAAGCAGGAGCTTCCTATTCTGTCGTAATGAGCATTGCTAAAATTCAGATTTTCGGGATAATAGCCGTATGTTTCAAACAAATACTTTTTTGCCATGACAATAGGTTTATAATCCTTTTGAGAATCGGCATATTCCACTCTTATGACGGCTTTGTCGCCCCAGCCGTATGTTCGAATACATTGTAACTCTTTTGTGTCAATTTTGCTCTTTTCAACAAAATAATCTACAAAACTTTTTATTGTTTCTGTTTTTTCTTTTACTGTTGTTTTCATAATATTAGAATAATAATTTTTTTTGTTTCCCTTTTTTTGCTCTGTCTATGTTGATTCGGAGCCGAGGGAGTTTTGTTTCTTCATTTTTTATTTTGTGTACTCTATTCATGACTTTTTTTTTATCTATGCCTCCTCGTCGCCTCGGTCGTTATTGTTTCTGGGCAAAAAACAGGTGCAGGGTTCAGGCTGTCAAGAAGATGGGAAAAAATACGCTCGCCCGCAGGAACGGAGGGAAAGTGGAAGATTTTTATTCATACCCAAAGGGCTCGTTCTTTACTGACCGTTAAGAACCCGTAAACACCTTTGCCCCGAAACAATAAAGCCGGACACGACGATAAAAGAGGTAAAGGCTATGAGGAATGAATACGGAAAGGACACAAAATAAAAAATGTATCAAACCGGCAAGTGTGCAACAATTTTGTTGTTCTCTTGCCTCCGCTGTGGCGTATTTCAGGGCGTGGGTTTACATTGAACGAAACGAAGCTGCGCGGATTGTCCGGCGGAATATATGAAGCGGACATATACGCAAACAGCGAAATAAGGGCAATGCAAACTGACGCCCCGCCCTTCAGTTCCGGCAATGCCGGTAATTAAAAACTATCGGGTCAGTATTGATTTTATGCGCCTGATACCTTTTACGGCTCGCCAATATGATTATCTCGGTATAAGACTAAAAGAAAAGGGGTTGCCCCCTTAACTTTTAAACGAATGTTTCGTTTTTCAACCAAAATTCTACCTGTTCTCTATACTTATCGTCCCCGCAGTTTTTCTCGACTTTTTCATCGATGAAACAGACAAGTTCATCGAGGTAAATAATTTTGTATTCTTTTTCCCCGATAATAACGGTAAAAGTGTCGGTGCCTCTGTCATAGACAATAGAAACTTTTCCTTTGTAAACAAATCCGCTGACGGTAAATGATAATCCTTTGTCATCATCCAAAGCGTAGAAAGAGTGTGCGCCCCACGACATTAAGATTGCCGGGGAAAATTTTAAGATCCTTAAAATGTAAGAAGCCATTGTTTCCATAATGTAAAAAATTTAAATGATTAATACTAATTTTTGCTTACCGGAAAAAGGGTTTATGAATGACTGAATGCAAGGTTTCATAAAAAATACGCTCGCCCGCAGGGAAAGAGGAAGACTTTTTTATAAGAACCCGCTATGACCTTGCAATATGTCGGGCTAAACCCTTAACTTTGCTAAAAATTAGGATTGGAATAAATTCCGCTCTACCAAGAATTGGGGATAAGCGTTAAGGATTGAAACGGATACACCGCAGTGAAACGAGGAGTAACAGAGAAAAGCCAGACCGGAGCTTTCGCCGGAAACGCCAAAAATATTTTAATAATAAAAAACCATTAAATTTGCTTTAATCTTTAATTAAAGATTATAAAAAAAATGAACTCCAACTTATTCAAAATCATTTATAAACTGGTATGTATATATTTACTGCTTTTTGCAATAAGCGGTTTTTTAATTTACGTTCTGATGCTGATAACCGAACACATTAGCATTGTTCCGGTTATTTTCGGCTGTGCGTTCTACATAACTTACCATATTTTGATACGGTGTTTTCCCGAAGCAAAACGTTTAATTGCCATATCGCTTATTATCTTTTATGTTATTACGTTAATAACTCCATTCATCACAACAATAATGCCGCTCGTCAAATAATGATTTCTTTTAAAGTTAAAAGCAATATTTTTACCTCCGGAAATAGTAAAAAATAATGCAAAAGAAATTATTAATGCTTGGCTTTCTTACAGTCATCGGTATAAGTCAAGCGGTATATTCTCAAAAGATTTATGTTTTTAAACCGTGGCATTGTTCGTTGTCGGCAACAGCCGGACCAAACTTTTCGGGTATGGATATTTCGGGAACGCTTGCCTCCCGGATTGCAACAAGCAACTTTGGGATTTTCGGCGGATTCACATACGGAAAAGAGAAATTAAAAATCATTGACGACCACAAAGAAAATGTACATTCTACTTTTATAGAAACAGGAGCCAAGTACTCATTTTACAGCGTTCTTGTACCTGTTCCTGTTAATATAGAGCCTTTTTTGGGTGTAAGTCACTGTTGGGAAAACGGCGATTTAATCGACGGCTCCAAAGTTGAAAACAAAACTATGGGTAATCTCTTTGGAGTAAATGTAGAGTTTTTTATGTTTAATCATTTTTCGTTGATTTTCAAGCAAAACTGTCATTATTTATATAGTTCGAGTTTTGGTAATTTTCGTACTGCTTCGCTGATCGGCGTCAATGTTATGTTTTAAAAAGGGAAAAAGAAAAATATTAATTAAAATAAGATACTGTGAAAAAACTATTGTACTTATCTGTAATATTGCTCGCTGCCGTTTATTGCAAGAGAGAATATACAGGTACGATTAATAAAAGCGTTGACGCTGTTGTCGAATCGCAGTTAATTGAGTTTACCGGCGGAGCTTCGGGGTTTGCGTCCTCGCCGTATGATTTGAAAATAACATTAAAAGACGCTTACAAAGGCAAGTATCCTGTAACGGCTACTATTAATTCAAATTTGCAGGCGCAAATATCCAATACTACCGGAACAAAGATTTATACGTCAACAGACACCATCGCGCTGACTCTGGGGGTGCAAAGAACGCTCTCTTTTAAGCCGCAGGACAAAGGGACTTACCGTGTAAGTATTACTTACAGTTCAGGCAAAGAGGTGATAGGGAGTTCCGAATTGAATTTTACTATTGACGAATCCGATTTATCGGTACAGTTCATAAGAGACGGCAGGGGGGTAGATAATTTGAACACGCCGCCTAATATTGTGGAATCAGGCGGACAGTTTATTATCCGCGTAAGTTCGACAAATGAAGTGCTAAATAACGGCAAACTATCCGTAAAAATGAATATAACCGGAACTGCGGCTAAAATCACAAATTGGACTGACGGACAAGTAAAGACATCAAGCCTGACGGATGCAAGCGGCATTGTTGATTTTTGGGTTACTTACAACAATGAAGAAATAGGTAATACGGCGTTGACCATCACTGCTCAAACGGCTGAAAATACTGCGGTAATGCAAGGCGAGATAACAGTAGTTGAAGCAAAAGCTGGTGATCTGTGGCTCGAAGCTGACGAAAAAACGGGCGAAGATTATTTGTACAGGGAAAGGTTATGGGTTGGGCAGGTTGATTCAATGAGTTACATTATTACGCCGGAAGCGGATATGCCTGACAATTACCAACTGAAATTTGAATACGGTTCGCCGACAAAGTTATGGTTTTTCAATACGGGCGACATTGAGAAACAAAATGCTTCAACAATGTATGATGCAAATATATGGCACGATTTTTCGGACAAGTTAAGCGGCAAACTGTATTATATCTTTCCGGGTGGTACGGCACACAGTGAAACAGTAACTGTTTCGCTTCGTAATGGTACTCAAGGTGATGTCAAGAAATACAAAGTATTCCTGTCAAGTAAGCAAACAGATGATTTTGATTTCAGTGTAACATTTAAGCCGGAGCTTGTTAATGGGTATGATGAAATAAAATTAAGTGAGTTGTATGATGGTATGTTACTCGATTTGGTTACGCTTAATGTAGCCGATGACAACCCTTATTCAAAATTTAATTATAATTTTGGCTCTCAGAACGATAATCAACTACAACGTAGCTTTGTTTATAGGGCAAGGAAAATCGGACAAGAAAATATGTCAGATGTTCCGTTTGGCTGGTGGTTGGCAACCGATTATGGTTATTTGACTAATACAAAATCATTCAATATAGTTTGTGCCAATCGTCCGACTGATGAAACAGCCGCCGGATTTATCGGCTCATTCAATTGGATATATGAAATAAGGCGTGAATCTGACGGTCTGATTAAGACTGTTACTCGCCAAATAAAAATAGTGGATGATCGCTTGGATTTTAAGATTGAGCTGGTACAGGGGAATAACAGGGAAAATGTTTATCAAAACGAGCCGCTTGTTATGTATCAGCTCAAATACTTATCCCCATCATTAAATGCAGATGATTACGAAATAACAGTTACCACAAGCAATACCGCTTTTTCCGATGTGTATGTTATGAATAAAACGTTAATGTTTGATAAGGTTAACTACGGCGTAGCATCTTCCGCACCTGCAACACACAACGCCGGAGGCACTGCGCTGTCGGCAACAGATGTCGGAAAAATACAACTAAAAGGAAAGGAAGCCGGAGCAGCAACTATAAATTTTACTTTGCGCCATAAGGTAAGTGGCGCTACTAAGACAGTTACAAAAACGGTAACAACCATCGCCGATCCTGTACAATATATAATTGAGCCGGCGCCAATAATAGACGCCATGGGCAAATCACGCAATGAGATTTCATTTGGCGTAGAATTTCATACTTATCAAAATCCGAGGTTTAAAATACGGCTGCAAAAGTCTTCGCTTTACAGCGGCAATACAGAGAACACAGCATCGGTGGTGTTTTCAACTACTCCGTCATTAACCAATGTGGCAAGATTGTATTACAGCACAGGAAACTCTATCGGAACAGGCGTTACATACGGAACGCCGATAAGTTTAGCTTACGATACTGATTATTTTATTACTGTTGCCGCACCAACGGCTCATCCGTGGATTGTTCCTGCAGGCTCGGAACAATTTTTGGACCTAAAAATGACTAAAGCCACAAATCAGGAAACCAAGATCGAAGATACATATAACAATCAGATAAAATATAAGTTAAGATCATACAGACCGTCTTCGGCTATTGTTATTTCGGCTCCGATTTACAACGAAAATTCTTGTAATAACTTTGACGGTTATATTAGAGAAGTTGCGTATAGAGATGTTTCTGTGGCTGGTGTTAGAATTTCGTCTTCATTAAACCAAATAAAAATGAGCAGCTGTTCCGGCTCATTTTTAGCAGGTACTCCAGCTCTTCAATCTTTTACATATTTGGAGACCAGCGATGCCAATGAAATTAATCTCTCAACGCTTTCTATGATAACATCAACGGGGGCATATTCTCGCGATTATATAGAGGGTACAGAAATACAAGCAATTGCCGGACATAACCCAGCAGCATTGGATCCGTTTTGGAACACAAAAGGCGCAGGTGTAACAGTAACCTTTTATTACGGCATACAAGCGCGAGTACGCGATAATTGGGGCTATGAATCTAATATACATGTTAACATACCGAATAAGGTTGTTTATGGATATAATAGTTCAATGGTAACAGATTGGTAAAATTGATGTGAAATAATAATAACAAAAGAGGTTATTTTATTTAATTTTGCAATGTTAATATGGGATTAATAATAAATAATTTAAGATATGCTGATAACAAAGGTAAAACCGCAATACGTTACCGACAATACAGGAAAAAAAGTTTCTGTGATTCTTCCCATGAGAGAATTTAAAACTATTATGGAAGAATTAGAAGAGTTGGAAGATGTCAGGTTATATGACAAAGCCAAAAAATCCAATGAGCCTTCTTTTCCTATTGATATGGCTTTTGAAATGATTGAAGCTAAACGCAAGTAAAATGGTTTATCAGGTTACATTAAGAAAACAGGCTGTTAAAGCTTTGGAGAAAGTAAACGAACCGTATTACACTGCCATCAAACAAGCAATTTACAACCTTGCTCACAACCCGCGACCAAATGGATATAAAAAGCTGAAAGGCAGGGACGGGTATCGTATCAGAGTTGCCGATTACCGTATTATTTATGATATTTTTGATGATGTTTTACTGATAGATGTAATAGGTCTGGGACACAGAAAAGATATATACATTTAGGTCTCAAGCAAATTGATGCGAAATGATAATCAAGTGAATTTATGAATATAGTAAAATTTAACGAGGTAAACGAAAAAATCATCACAATCCAAAATGAAAAGGTAATTTTGGATAGTGATGTCGCCGAATTATACGGCGTGGAAACGAAACGTATTAATGAAGCGGTTAAAAACAACCCTGAAAAGTTTCCAAAAGGATATATTCTGCAATTATCAAAGCAGGAATGGTATAGTGTACGCGCCACGTTGCTTTCAATAAACAATAACAAATCAGATGATTACAATGATCCGGTCGAAAATTTCGACCAGTTAGGCAACAGAAAACATTCTTCTGCATTACCCAAAGCCTTTTCGGAAAAAGGATTATACATGTTGGCAACGATTCTCAAAGGCGAAAAAGCTATAGCAACAACCATCGCTATTATTGAAGCTTTTGCTCAATTAAGGGAACTGCAAAAAACAGTAGCAGAGTTATCCGAAGCGACTGATGAATTTCAGCAAAAATCACTTATGCAGAAAGGAGGGGAAATCATCGCCGAACTTATTGGCGACAATTTGCATACTTC